>Ga0081538_10000108_pt1 | contig 82426 bp, 82 predicted proteins | sample TabmetS5T2R1_FD_71022 | JGI IMG/M metagenome (GOLD analysis project Ga0081538, IMG submission 71022) | Tabebuia heterophylla rhizosphere microbial communities from the University of Puerto Rico - S5T2R1 | ecosystem: Host-associated > Plants > Roots > Rhizosphere ... | reverse complement strand
GTTGCTGGAGATCTCGGCGTCGACGCCTTCGGGCGCCTCGACCTCTTCGCCGGAGTCGTCGACGTAGACGTACTCCCACTCGTGGCGACGATCCTTCGCCCGCTTCTTGCGCTGCTTCCTGCTCGGCATGCGAACTAGCCTAGCGCCGCCAAGCCACCTGTCCGTCTCGGATCACGGTCGTCACGACGTCGCCGCCGAGGTGGTACGCGACGTAGCGCCAGTCCGGGGCGTCGAGAAGGACGACGTCCGCGTCGTACCCCGGGGTGAGCCGGCCTTTGCGGTCGGCGCGGCCCAGCACGTGCGCGGCGTTCACCGTGCACGCGGAAAGCGCTTCGTCCGGCGAGAGCTTCAGCTGGGTACAGGCGAGCGAGCAGACGATCGGAAGGCTCTCGCAGAACGCGCTTCCGGGGTTGAAGTCGGTCGCGAGCGCCACCGCGACACCGGCGTCGACCAGCGCCCGACCGGGCGGCATGGGCCGGCTGAGGAAGAGCGCGCTCGCCGGAAGCAGCACCGCGGTCACGTCGCTCGCGGCGAGTGCACGGATTCCGCCGTCACCGGTCGCCTCCAGGTGGTCGACCGAGCGCGCGCCGAGCTCGACGGCGAGCTCGATCCCTCCCGCCTCGGTGAACTGGTCGGCGTGGAGGCGAAGCGCCAGACCGTGGCCCTTCGCGGCTTCGAGGTACCGGCGGGCCTGGGCAGCGTCGAATGCGCCGCGCTCGAGGAACACGTCGGACGCTTCGGCGATCAGCGCCGCCTCCGGCAGCACCTCGGCGAGGATGAAGTCGAGGTAGGCGTCCGCCTCGTCGAACTCGGGCGGCACGGAGTGCGCGCCGAGGAAGGTCGGGATGCCCCCTTCGTCACGGATCGCGCGCAGCGACGCGAGCTCCGTGTCCCGGTCGAGCCCGTAGCCCGACTTCGACTCGAAGGTGGTCGTGCCCCAGCGCAGCATCCATTCGCGGTGCCGGCCGACGGCCGCCCGCAGAGCGTCCTCGCCCGCCGCTCTCGTCGCGCGGACGGTCGAGAGGATCCCGCCGCCGGTCGCATGCAGCTCCTCGTAGCTCGCGCCGCCCGCTCGCAGCGAGAACTCCTCGACCCGGTCGCCCGCGAAGCACGCATGCGTGTGGCAGTCGACGAGCCCCGGGATCGCCGCCATGCCGCGGCCGTCGATTTCCTCGACGTCTCCCTCGAGAGCAGCCAGCTCGCGCATGCGGCCGACGTCCTCGATCCGTCCATCGGCGCAAACGAGGTAGGCGTCCTCGAGGACCTCGACGTCAGCCAGCGCGGAACCGCGGAGCGGAGCCTCCCCTCCTGCCGGCGTCGCCAGCTGGCTGAGATCGCGCACCAGCAGGCGCCGCGCGGCAGCCGAGTCGGTCACTCCTGTGGCGTCATCGGCAGGTCGAGCCCGTGTTCGTCGGCAGCCTCGAGCGCCTCGGCGTAGCCGGCGTCTGCGTGACGCATCACGCCCGTGCCGGGATCTGTGGTCAGCACGCGCTCGAGCCGCTCTGCCGCGTCGGGCGTGCCGTCTGCGACCACGACCATGCCGGCGTGGATCGAGTTCCCGATCCCCACGCCGCCGCCGTGATGGACGCTGACCCACGTGGCCCCGGCGGCCGTGTTCAGCAGTGCGTTGAGGATCGGCCAGTCGGCGATGGCGTCCGAGCCGTCGCGCATCGCCTCCGTCTCACGATACGGCGAGGCCACCGAGCCCGAGTCGAGGTGATCCCGCCCGATCACGACCGGAGCAGACACCTCGCCGTGCCGGACGAGCTCGTTGATCGCGAGCCCCGCTTTCGCGCGATCGCCGAGCCCGAGCCAGCAGATGCGCGCCGGCAGTCCCTGGAACTCCACGCGCTCGGGCGCCAGTTCGAGCCACCGCTGCAGGAGCACGTCGTGGGGAAACAGCTCGCGCAGCGCGGCGTCGATCGCCTCGATGTCGCGCGGGTCGCCGGACAGCACCGCCCACCGGAAGGGCCCGATTCCACGGGAGAAGAGCGGTCGGATATACGCCGGGACGAAGCCCGGATATGTGAACGCGTCCTCTACACCCGCCTCACGGGCCTCACCTCTGAGATTGTTGCCATAATCGAAAACGTAGCTGCCGAGGCGGACGTACTCCAGGAGGCCGCGCACATGCGTGGCAATCGAGTCACGGGCTCGGCCCAGATACGCCTCAGGATCGGATCCGCGGAGTACCGCTGCCGCGTCGACGTCAAGCCCCTGCGGGACGTAGCCGGTCAGCGGATCGTGGGCCGCTGTCTGGTCTGTGACCAGGTCGAAGTGCTCGCCGCGCCGGGCCAGCTCCGTGACGACGTCCGCAGCGTTGCCAAGCAGCCCGACGGACAACGCACGGCCCTCGCCAGCCGCCCGGCGAACGCGAGCAACCGCGTCGTCGAGCGACTCGGTCGACTCGTCGAGGTACCGCGTCGCGAGCCGCCGCCGGATCCGCTCCGGATCGACCTCGACGCACAAGACGGCTGCGCCGGCCATCGTGCCGGCCAGAGGCTGAGCGCCGCCCATCCCGCCGAGCCCGGCGGTGAGGATCGTCCGGCCCGAGAGATCCGGAGACCCGAAGTGCGTCTCACCGGCCGCGGCGAACGTCTGGTACGTCCCTTGGAGGATCCCCTGGGTGCCGATGTAGATCCAGCTCCCGGCCGTCATCTGGCCGAACATCGTCAGCCCGAGCGCCTCGAGACGGCGAAACTCGTCCCAGGTCGCCCACCGCGGCACGAGCAGCGAGTTCGCGATCAGCACGCGCGGCGCGCCGGGATGCGTCCGGAACACGCCGACCGGCTTGCCACTCTGGACGAGGAGCGTTTCGTCCTCACCGAGCCGAAGGATCGTGCGCACGAGCGCACGGAGCGACTCGCGGTCACGAGCAGCCTTCCCCGACCCGCCGTAGACCACCAGCTCGTCCGGGCGCTCTGCGACCTCCGGGTCGAGGTTGTTGAGCAGCATCCGCAGCGGCGCCTCCGTCGACCACGACCGCGCGTTGAGCTCGGTCCCCCGCGGGGCCCGGATCCTCGACGGGTCGCCGACGAGCGCGTCGACCGCCGCCTCGAGCGAGTCCACGGCCGTCAACGTCCAACCCCCTCTCGCCGTGCCTCGCGCTTCTGATCCCTGTACATCCGCCACCAGGTCCACCCGGTCGCCAGCACGAACGCTGCGCCGGCGCCGATCGCCGCCCTGCCGGCATCCTGGCCGGTGAGCAGCAGGAAGCCGAACCCGACGACGGCAAGGCCTCCGTAGAAGAGAAACGCCGACCGAAACGGACGCTCGGGACCCTTCGGCTTCGCGGGCCGCCCGTTCTGCCCTTCGGTCACTGCAGCTCTCCGACCTCGGCCTGGACGGCGGCGCCAAGGGATCCGTCCCGGATCGCGCCCGCGACGGCCTCGATGTCCCCGCTGAGCGGCCGGTCCTCCACGACCCGCGGCGAAAGCGACCTGACGAACCGGCGAGCCGCCTCGCTCCCGCGGCCCGGCTTCAGCGGCGCGAGGAACTCGATCGCCTGCGCACCCGCGAGAAGCTCGATCGCCACGGCGCGCTCGGCGTTGCCGACGACCTGCCACGCCTTCAGGCCGGCGGCGTTCCCCATCGACACGTGGTCCTCCTGGCCGGCGCTCGTCGGGATCGAGTCGACGCTCGCCGGATGCGCCAGCGACTTGTTCTCGCTCACGAGGGATGCAGCCACGTACTGCGGGATCATGAACCCCGAGTTCAGGCCGCCGTCGGCGGCAAGGAACGCCGGGAGCCCATCCGAGAGACTCGGGTTCACCAGCCGCTCGGTGCGCCGCTCGGAGATGTTCGCCAGCTCGGAGACCGCCATCCCGAGCACGTCGAGAGCGAACGCCACCGGCTGGCCGTGGAAGTTTCCGGCCGAGACGATCTCGCCCTCGTCCGCAAGGACGAGGGGGTTGTCGGTGCCGGCGTTCAGCTCGACCGAAACCGTCTCGTGCACATGCCGGATCAGGTCCCGGCAGGCCCCGTGCACCTGCGGCGCGCACCGGAGCGAGTACGCGTCCTGGACACGGTCGCACCAGCGGTGCGATTCCATCGCCGCCGATCCCTCCAGCAGGACGAGAACGTTCGCCGCCGCCTCCGCCTGCCCCCGGAGCGGGCGCACCCGCTGAACGCCCGGCGAAAAGGCCTTCCGCGAACCTTGCAGCGCCTCGACCGAGAGCGCGCAGGCGATGTCCGCAGCCACGGCGAGGCGGCGGGCGCGTACGACGCCGAGCGCGCCGAACGCCGCCATGAACTGCGTCCCGTTGATGAGCGAGAGGCCCTCCTTCGCGCGCAACCGAAGCGGCTCGAGCCCCGCGCGCGAGAGCGCCTCGGCGCCGGACACCAGATGGCCGTCGAACCACGCCTCGCCCTCGCCGATGAGCGGCAGGGCCAGGTGCGCGAGCGGCGCGAGGTCCCCGCTCGCGCCGACCGACCCGCGGCTGGGCACGCGCGGTAGCACGCCGCGTCGCAGGCACTCCAGCAGTAGCTCCGCGACCTCGACCCGCGCGCCTGAGACACCCGTGGCAAGCGCGTTCGCCCGCAGCAGCAGGGCGGCGCGGACGATCTCGTCCGGGTACGGCTCGCCGACGCCACATGCATGGCTTCGGAGCAGCCGCACCTGCAGCTCCTCGGCGAGCTCGGCGGGAATGGTCTGCGTGACGAGTCGCCCGAAGCCGGTGTTGACGCCGTACGTGCGCGCGGGCGACTCCGCCGCCCGCTCGACGACATCGCGCGCCGCCTGCATCCGCTCGCGCGCCTCGTCAGAAAGCTCCGCAGCCGCGCCGTCGACCGCGACGGCCCAGACGTGGTGAACCTCCAGATCGGCGCCGGTCAGGACCTGGGTCTCGACCACGCCAGGACTCTAGTCCTCCAGCAGACGCGTCTCGATCAGTCGCGATGCGTCGAAACCGTCGATGCGCAGCGCCGAGCCGGCGGCGGCAGCCGCCGCGCCCGCCGGCATGAGGCCGACGAGCTCCGCGCGCTCGACACCCACGCCGAGAGCCGCGGCCTCGGACTCGATCCGCGCAACGATCTCGTGCAGCGCCGACGCCTCCCAGTCCTCGACGTTCATGCTGACCTGCACCCGCCCCGAGCTCGGCAGCTCGAGGCCGAGGGCACGGACGCCCGGGAACCCGCCGTCCCGCTCGCGGATCGCCGACGCGATCGTCCTCGCGTCGTCGAGCGTCGCGCCGTGGAGGTCGACGTTGAACGCGATCAGCGGCCGGCGCGCGCCGACGATCACCCCGCCGGCCGTCGGGTGGAGCTGCGCGGGACCGAAGTCCGGCGTCAGGCCGTTCGAGAGACGCTCCGCCAGCTCCGGGATCCCGCCGCGCCGGAAGAACGCCGGCCCGCGGCCGGTCGCCAGCTCCCCATAGAGGAACACCGGCAGTCCGACCTCCCCCACCCGCTCCGCAAGCCGCAGGGCCGTGGCCTTCGCGCGCTCCATGTCGGTCGGCCGCAGCGGGACGATTGGAACCACGTCGGCCGCGCCGATCCGTGGGTGAGCGCCCTCGTGGCGCGTGAGATCGATCCGGTCCCGCGCCACGGAAACGGCGTCCACCAGTGCATCGACGAGCCCATCATCCTCCCCGACCGCGGTGAACACCGAGCGGTTGTGATCCGCGTCGGAGTGGACGTCCAGCAGCCGGACGCGGGCGGACAGCGCCGCGCCGATCGCGTCGATCGTCGCCGTGTCGCGCCCCTCCGAGAAGTTCGGCACCGACTCGAGCGGGAGCACAGGCCTACTCTAGGAGCCGTGAAGGCGTACTACGAAGCGAGGGCCCGCGAGTACGACGACTGGTGGAACTGGCACGTAGAGGAGCACCCCGACGAGTACAGGCTCCTCGTCTCCACGCTCGAGTCGCTCCAGCCGGCGAAGACGCTCGACGTCGCGTGCGGAACCGGCTTCCTCACGCGGCACCTTCCGGGGGACATCACCGGCATCGACCAGAGCGCGACGGTGCTGGAGATCGCCGCACAGCAGGCGCCGAACGCGACCCTCGTCCGGGGAGAAGGGATCGAGCTGCCGTTCGAGGACGGATCGTTCGACCGCATCTTCACCTCGCACTTCTACGGCCACCTCGAGGACCCCGACCGCCAGCTCTTCCTGGACGAGGCACGCCGAGTCGCGGGAGAGCTCGTGGTCGTCGACTCGTCGGCCCGCCATCCCGGCGCGCACTCCGACGGCATGCAGCCACGCACGCTGAAGGACGGCTCGCAGTGGGAGGTCTACAAGCGGTACTTCACCGGTGACGGACTGACGGGAGAGCTCGGCGGCGGTGAGGTGCTGCTCGACGGCACGTACTTCGTCGTCGTGCGGGCTTGACCCGCCGCCGCTCCTCGTATCGGTCGATCGCCTCCCTCCAGCGGGACAACCGCGTCTGCCGCGCGTGCGCGGAGGAGGGCTTCCCGCTCTTCTCGCTGCCGATCGTCCAGCCGTACGGCGGCCAGCGTGCATACATCCACGGGCAGGCGCCGGGCGCGGTCGAGGGCGTCGAGCGTCTGCCGTGGCGCGGCCGCGCCGGGAAGACGCTCCGTCGCTGGCTCGAGATGGACGAGAGCGAGTTCTACGCCACGTTCTACTGCGCCTCGGTCACCCGCTGCTATCCGGGCAAGTCGCCGACCGGCGGCGGCGACCGCACACCGACGCCGAGGGAGCAGGAGCTCTGCTCCTTCTGGCGCGAGTGGGAGCTGCGATTGATCCGCCCGGAGCTGATCCTCGTCGTCGGCGGCCTCTCCGCCCGCCGCCTGCTCGGGATCACGAACCTCGGCGAGTCAATCGGTCGGCGCTACGAGCTCGGTGGGGCACCGGCGATCCCGCTGCCCCACCCGTCAGGAACCAGCCGCTGGCTGAACGACCCGGCGAACCGCGAGCGCCTGGCCGAGGCGCTCGAGGTCGTCAGGCAGGAGCTTTCGCGCCTTCGAACTGCGCCTCTTCGGTCGAGCCCTTGAGCGCCAGCGTCGAGGACTCGCCGCCCGAGATCGTCTGCGCCACGGCGTCGAAGTACCCGGCGCCGACCTCTCGCTGGTGGCGCGTGGCCGTGTAGCCCTCGGCCTCGAGCTCGAACTCGCGCTCCTGGAGCCGCACGTACGCGGGCATCCCCTCGTCGACGTACCCGCGCGCCAGCTCGAACATCGACGCGTTCAGCGCGTGGAACCCGGCCAGGGTGATGAACAGGAACTTGTAGCCCAGCTCCCCGAGCGTCGACTGGAACCCCGCGATGTCGTCGTCGCCCAGGTGCTTGCGCCAGTTGAACGACGGCGAGCAGTTGTAGGCGAGCAGCTTGCCCGGGAACTGCTCGTGGATCGCCGACGCGAACGCGCGCGCCTCGCCCAGGTCCGGCTTGGACGTCTCGAACCAGACGATGTCCGCATACGGCGCGTACGCGAGCGAGCGCTTGATGCACGGCTCGATCCCGCCGCGGACCTTGAAGAACCCCTCGGAGGTCCGCTCGCCGGTGAGGAACTCGTGGTCGGCCGGGTCGACGTCGCTCGTCAGCAGCGTCGCCGCATCGGCATCCGTGCGCGAGATGAGAACGGTCGGGACGCTCAGCACGTCTGCGGCCAGACGCGCCGCTTTCAGCGTCCCGACGAATTGCGACGTCGGCACGAGCACCTTGCCGCCGAGATGGCCGCACTTCTTCTCCGCCGCCAGCTGGTCCTCGAAGTGAACGCCAGCCGCACCGGCCTCGATCATCCCTTTCATCAGCTCGAACGAGTTGAGGTTGCCGCCGAAGCCGGCCTCGGCGTCGGCCACGATCGGGACGAACCACTCGCGCGTGACGTTGCCCTCGGCCTTCTCGATCTGGTCGGCCCGCTGCAGCGCCCGGTTGAGGCGCCGCACGAGCGCCGGCACCGAGTTGGACGGGTAGAGCGACTGGTCGGGGTACGTGTCCCCGGCGAGGTTCGCGTCGCCCGCGACCTGCCAGCCCGAGACGTAGATCCCCTTCGCGCCGGCCTTGACCATCTGCACGGCCTGGTTGCCGGACAGCGCGCCCAGCGTGGGGAGGTAGTCCTCGGTGTGGAGCAGCTCCCAGAGCCGCTCGGCGCCTCGCCGCGCCAGCGTGTGCTCGATCTGCACCGAGCCGCGCAGCCGCTCGACGTCCGCCGCAGTCCAGTCCCGCCGGATCCCGTCCCAGCGCGTGTTGTGTCCGTTGCCGTTGCCGCTCATCGCCGCATCTCCCCTCAGTCGATGTACTCGTAGGCCGGGAGCGTCAGGAACTCGACGAAGTCGTCGCTGAGCGCCACCCGTTCGAAGATCTCTCGCGCCTCGTCGAAGCGCCCGCCCTCGGGCGTCTCCTGGTCGATCACGGCGCGCACCTGCGTGGGCGTGAACTCGCCGGCGTGCACCCACTGCCAGACCTGCGACCGGGAGATCTCCGCGGTCGCCGCGTCCTCCATCAGGTTGTCGATCGCCGCGGCGCCGACCCCGCGCAGCCACGACTCGATGTACCGGATCCCGACGCTGACGTTCTGGCGCAACCCCGCCTCGGTGACGGCGCCGCCGTCGACCCGCAGGTCGAGCAGGTCGGCGGCCGAAACGGACACGTCGTCCCGCTGCCGCTCCAGCTGGTTTGCCCGGTCGCCCAGGACACCATCGAAGACCTCGGTCGCCACGGGAACGAGGTCGGGATGCGCGACCCAGGTGCCGTCGAAGCCGTCGCCGGCCTCCCGCACCTTGTCCTCGCGAACCTTCGCCAGCGCGGTCTCGTTCACCTCGGGGTCGCGCCGGCTCGGAATGAACGCCGCCATCCCGCCCATCGCGTGGGCGCCACGGTGATGCGTCGTCTTCACGAGCAGCTCGGTGTAGGCGCGCATGAAGGGCGTGGTCATCGTCAGCTGCCCGCGATCCGGAAGGACGACGCCGAGCGACCGGAGCCGCTTGATCAGGCTGAAGAGGTAGTCCCAGCGGCCGGCGTTGAGCCCGACGACGTGCTCGCGCAGCTCGTAGAGGATCTCGTCCATCTCGAACGCCGCGAGGATCGTCTCGATGAGGACCGTCGCCTTGATCGTCCCGCGCTCGAGGCCGAGCTCGTCCTCCGCGAAGTCGAAGACCTGGTTCCAGAGCCGGGCCTCGAGGTGGCTCTCGAGCTTCGGGATGTAGAACCAGGGCTTCGCCCGGTTGTGGAAGACGTAGAGGCCAAAGTCGAAGAGCGAACCGGAGACGGTCGCGCCGTCGACGAGAACGTGGCGCTCGACCAGGTGCCAGCCGCGCGGGCGGACGAGCAAGACGGCCGGGTCGTCGCCCAGCTCGTAGGTCTTCTCGCCCGTGTCGAGCGAGATCGTCCCCGCGTTCGCGTCGCGCAGGTTGACCTGCCCGTCGACGTTGTTCTGCCAGGTCGGCGAGTTCGCGTCCTCGAAGTCCGCCATGAAGACGCGTGCGCCGGAGTTCAGCGCGTTGATCACCATCTTCCTGTCGACGGGGCCCGTGATCTCGACGCGGCGGTCCTGGAGCTGAGGCGGCGCAGGTGCGACCCGCCAGTCGCTCTCGCGGATCTCGCGCGTCCCCTCGAGGAAGTCCGGCCGCTCGCCGGCGTCGAGGCGCTCCTGCCGCTCCTGCCGGGCCGCGAGCAGCCGCTCGCGGTCCGAATCGAACCTCCGGTGGAGCTCGGCCACGAAGCCGAGCACCTCCGGGGTCAGGGTCTCGGCCGCCCGGCCCTCCACCGGGCCGATGACCTCGACGCCGCTACTCGTTTCCGTGGTCGCGCTCACAGGGCTCCGGGCACGTGCAGGGCGCGTGCTCCGCCCGCAGGAACAGGGCCTTTTTCGGCTGTTCGGGCGCCTTGCGGCGCCTCAACCGCTTGAACAGAGTCACTTCCGCCTCCTTCTGCCGCAATGGAGGCGTCCTACCCTAGGACAGCTGCGTTATAAACTCAAAGAGGTATGTTCGATGTGATCGATAGAGGGCTTCTATGAGACTCGAGCAGCTTCAGGCCTTCGTCGAGGTCGCGCAGCGCCGGAGCGTCAGCCGCGCCGCGGAGGCGCTCTTCGTCACGCAGCCGACCCTGACCGCTCGGATCAAGGGGCTCGAGCAGGAGCTCGGCTCCACGCTCTTCGTCCGCTCCGGCCGCGGGATGCGGCTCTCCGACGCCGGCCGGGCGTTCCTGCCCTACGCGGAGCGGTCGCTCGGCGCCGCGGCCGCCGGAAAGCGGCTGCTCGAGGAGCTGGCCCGCGGTGAAAGTGGGCAGCTGGCCCTCGGTGCCGCCCCCGCCGTCAGCACCTACGTGCTCCCGCGAATCCTCACGCGCTTCCGGCGCACGCATCCGAAGGTGCAGCTCGCCGTCCGGACCGGCCACTCGGAGGAGATCCTCGAGCTCGTCCTCCAAGAGCAGGTTCAGGTCGGGCTCGGCCGGGCGCTTCGGCACCCGCAGGTCGAGGCGATGCCGTTCTACGAGGACGAGCTCGTGCTGGTCGTCGACCCTGCACACCCGTTCGCCGCTGAGGGGACGATCGGCGTCGAGCTGCTGAGCAACGTCCAGCTGATCCTGTTCGACCGCACGTCGAGCTACCACCGTCTCACCAACGAGTTCTTCCGCGGCGCCGGCGCCGTGCCTCGGGGGGTCATGGAGCTCGACAACATCGACGCGGCGAAGAAGATGGTCGAGCAGGGCCTCGGCGTCGCGCTCCTCCCCCACACCGCGGTCGCCGGCGAGCTCGAGGCCGGGACGCTGAAGGCCGTCACCCTCGCCGACGCGCCCGATCTGAAGCGCGAGATCGTGATCTTCCGCCGGCGGGACGCGGGCCCGGCGTCCGGTGCGCTCGACTCGTTCCTGAACTGCCTCTCGGACCTCCGGCCGACGCTCCGCGCGGCCGCTCAGCGCTCGACGGCGTAGAGCCGCCACTCGCCGGGGACGCCCTTCAGCTCGGCGACGCCGCGATCGGCGAACGCCAGTCCCGAGCCGGCGACGAGATCCTTCACGGTGCTGGACACGAGCACCTCGCTCGCGCCCGCCTCGGCCGAGACGCGCGCGCCGATGTGGACGGCGATCCCGCCGACCTTGCCGTCCACGACTTCGCACTCGCCGGTGTGCAGCCCCGCGCGGATCTCGATTCCCAGCTCCCGGACCGACTCGATGGCGGCGCAGGCGCAGCGGATCGCACGCGCGGGACCGTCGAACGTCGCGAAGAATCCGTCGCCCGCCGTGTCGACCTCGCGGCCCCGAAACCGTGAAAGCTCCCGGCGGATCCGGTCGTGATGCTGCGCCAGGAGCTCGTGCCAGCCACGGTCGCCGAGCTCAGCAGCCTTCGCGGTCGAGCCGACGATGTCCGTGAAGAGCACGGTGGCGAGTACCCGGTCGGGCTCGCTCGGGGCGCCGTGCCTCACTTCCTGGATGAAGCCCTCGAATTCCGTCATCAGCGACTCGCGGTCGAAGACGAGCGGAATCAAGTCCCGTCCGGGGAGCACGACCAGCCGGGCGGTCGGAATCCGCTCGGCGAGGTAGCCGGCGGTCTGCCGCAGGCGGTCGCCGACCTCCGACCGAACGAGGATCAGCGTCGGGACGCCAATGGTGGGAAGCACGTGTCGAACGTCGATGTCCGCGTTGAGCTTCATGTACTTCGCCATGTTTCCCGGGCTGACGCTCAGGCGGATTGGACGCGCGAACGCGAGCCGCTCGTCGCGCGTCTCGAGCGACGGCGAGTGCACGAACATCTCGTCCCAGAAATCGGCGTCGCTCCAGCGCCGCTCGGTCTCGGCGATCCAGCTCGCGTATTCCTCGCGGCTCGCAAGCCACGGCATGTCCGGGGTCCGGGTCGAATTCGCGAACGCGTTGCAGAGGATGAGGCCGAGCGTCCGATCGGGGTGCGTCGCCGCGAATACGAGCCCGAGGGGGCCGGAGTCGCCGGCAACCGCGATCACCGCGCGGTCGATGACGGCGGCGTCCAGGACCGCCCGGATGTCGTCCATGCGGACCTCGAGGGGAGGCGAGCCTTCCACGCGATCCGACAGCCCGGTGCCGCGCTTGTCGAGGGTGACGACGTGCGCGATGCGGGCGAGGCCCTCGAACCATGCACGTCGGTTCGGTTCCTCCCAGTTCAGCTCCAGGTGCTGGGTGTACCCGGGGATCCAGACGAGCGGCGTCTCCCCCTCGCCGAACACCTGGTACGCGATGTTCACGTCGCCGCTGCGGGCGTAGCGCGTTTCCGGCACGGGCAAAGCCACGGCTAGATTCTGACGGTGAGCGACACGCCTTCCTATAGACGGACCTTCGCACGGCTCCTGGGCTTCCTGCGGCCGTACAAGTGGTCGCTCATCGTCTCGATCGTCCTGGCGATCGGCTCGCAGGCAGCTGCGGTCGTGATCGCCTGGCTCACGGGCGACGGCCTGCAGACGGCCGTCACTGACCAGAGCCAGGAGGCGATCTGGTGGATCGCCGGCGGGATCCTCGTCTTCGGCGCGATCCGCGCGCTGCTGATGGTCGGCCGGCGCCTGATCTCCGGCCGCCAGGCGCTCGGTGTCGAGTTCGACATGCGGAACGGCCTCTACGCGAAGCTCCAGCGGCTCTCGTTCGGCTTCTACGACCGGCACCAGACGGGCCAGCTGATGTCGCGCGCGACGGTCGACCTCCAGGCCGTCCGCTTCTTCCTCGGCTACGGCCTCATCTTCTTCTTCCAGCACATCACGACGATCGTGGGCGTCACGGCGGTGATGTTCTTCGCCAACTGGCGCCTGGCGCTCGCCGCCACGGCGATCACGCCGCTGATCGTGATCGTGGCCTACCGCTACTCGACCGTCTCGCACCCGATCCTGCGAGAGGTCCAGCAGAAGATGGCCGACGTCGCGACCGTCGCCGAGGAGTCGATCGTCGGCGTCCACGTCGTCAAGTCGTTCGCGCAGGAGCGGGACGAGGGCGCCAAGTTCGCCGGCCGCTCCGAGGCGGTGTTCGACCAGAGCGTGCAGGCGAACAAGCAGCGCGCGCTCTACGTGCCGCTCCTGGCGTTCCTCCCGCTCGTCGCCCAGGCGATCGTGCTGCTCGTCGGCGGCCGGATGGTCGTGGCCGGCGACCTGAGCCTGCGCTCGTTCATCTTCTTCAACGTCCTCGTCGTGATGCTCGTGATGCCGCTGCGGATGCTCGGCATGTGGATCGGGCAGGCGCAGCGGGCGACGGCGTCGGGCGAGCGGATCTTCCAAGTGATGGACGAGCCCGAGGAGGTCGGTGACAAGCCAGGGGCCGTGGAGCTCCCGCCGGGCGACGGACAGGTCCGGTTCGAGCAGGTCTCGTTCGGCTACGCCGCCGAGCGGCCGGTGCTCCGCGAGATCGACCTCGAGCTCGAGCCCGGCCGGACCGTGGCGCTCATCGGCCACACCGGCTCCGGAAAGACGACGCTCGCGGGCCTCGTCCCGCGCTTCTACGACGTCGCCGAGGGCCGGGTCACCGTCGACGGTCTCGACGTCCGCGACGCCAAGCTCGTCTCGCTCCGGCGGGCGATCGGCATCGTGGCGCAGGATCCGTTCCTCTTCTCGGACACCGTGCGCGAGAACGTCGCCTTCGGCCGCCCGGACGCCACGCAGGGCGAAATCGAGGACGCCGCCCGGCTCGCGCAGGCACACGAGTTCATTGTCAACCTGCCGGAGGGTTACGACACCGTCATCGGCGAGCGCGGAATCACGCTCTCCGGGGGCCAGCGCCAGCGCATCGCGATCGCGCGGGCGCTCCTCGTCGACCCGCGAATCCTGATTCTCGACGACGCCACGGCATCGGTCGACGCCACGACCGAGGCGAAGATCCGGCTCGGCCTGCGCCAGGCGATGAAGGGCCGGACGACGATCATCATCGCCCACCGCCTCTCGACGCTGGCGCTCGCCGACGAGCTCGTCGTCCTCGACCGCGGACGGATCGCGGCGCGCGGGACGCACGAGGAGCTGATCGAGCACAGCCCCGTCTACCGGGAGATCTACGAGCACGGGCTGCTCGAGCGCGAGTTCGCCGACCGGGTCGAGCAGCGGGCGGAGGCGACGGCGTGAAGGTCTGGCAGCCCGGCTCTCACCTGTCGGCGCAGCGCGACGCAGAGGTCGACGACTGGTCGTGGCAGCGAACCATGCGCCGCGTCTCGACGCTCGCGCGCCTGACCGCCCCGTACAAGCTCCAGACGACGCTTGCCGTCGTCTCGCTCCTCGCGGCCACGCTGACGGCGCTCGCCCCGCCGCTCCTCGCGAAGCTCGCGCTGGACGACGGGATCCGGAAGGGCGACCTCGATGCGCTCTACGTCATCGTCGGGCTCTTCGTCGTCGCCGGGCTCGCGAACCTCGCGACGAGCTCCGCCCAGACGTACTTCACCGGCTGGACGGGCGAGCGGATCCTTGCCGACCTCCGCAACCGCCTCTTCAGGCACCTGCAGGGGCTCTCGCTCGGCTTCTACGAGCGGAATCGCGCCGGCGTCGTCATCAGCAGGCTGACCAACGACGTCGACGCGCTCGACCAGCTGGTCACGGACGGCGTCACGACGCTCGTCCAGAACACGCTGATCCTCGTCGGGTCGGCCGCTGTGCTCTTCTACCTCGACTGGCGGCTCGCGCTGGCGACCTTGAGCGTGATGCCGGCGATGGCAATCGCGACCGCCGTCTTCCGGATCCGATCCTCGCGCGCCTACCGCGCCGTCCGCGAGCGGCTCGGGCTCGTCACGGCCACACTGGCCGAAGACATCGCCGGCATGCGAGTCGTGCAGACCTTCACGCGCGAACGCTCACGCCTCCAGAACTTCCGCGACGTGAACACGCACTACCGCGAGGCGAACCAGCAGACCGTCGTGAACAACGGGCTCTACTTCCCGTTCGTCGACTTCCTCTCCGCGGTCGCGACGGCCGTCGTCCTCGGCTACGGCGGCTACCTGCTGGCCGGGGGCCAGCTGACGGTCGGAACGCTGTTCGCGTTCATCCTCTACGTCTCGAACTTCTTCGACCCCATCCAGCAGCTGTCCCAGCTCTACAACACGTTCCTGGCCGCCATCGCTGCGCTGGACAAGATCATGGACGTGATGGACGAGGAGCCGGAGGTGCGCGACAAGCCCGGCGCCGTCGAGCTCCCGCAGATCCACGGTGACGTCGCGCTCGAAGGCGTCCGCTTCGCCTACCGGACGGGCCCGGAGGTGCTCCACGGAATCGACCTCGACGTCCCGGCCGGGACGACCGTCGCCTTCGTCGGCCACACCGGGGCCGGGAAGTCGACGATCGCGAAGCTGCTTGCCCGGTTCTACGACCCCGTCGCGGGGCGGGTCACTGTCGACGGCTTCGACCTCCGCGACGTCACGCAGGAGTCGCTTCGCCGTCAGCTCGGCATCGTTCCGCAGGAAGGGTTCCTGTTCGCGGGCTCGATCCGGGACAACATCGCCTTCGCCCGACCGGACGCATCCATCGAGGACATCCGCTCGGCTGCCGCGGCCGTCGGCGCCCACGAGTTCATCATGCGGCTCGAGGACGGCTACGACACTGAGGTCCAGGAGCGCGGCTCGCGGCTCTCGCTCGGCCAGCGCCAGCTGATCGGCATCGCCCGCGCGCTCCTCGCGAACCCGCGGCTCCTGATCCTCGACGAGGCGACCTCCTCGGTGGACATCGGCACCGAGCGGAGGATCGAGGCGGCACTCAGGACGCTCCTCGAGGGCCGGACCGCGTTCGTCATCGCACACCGGTTGTCGACGATCCGCGGCGCCGACCTCATCGTCGTCCTCGAGCACGGCAAGATCGTCGAACAGGGCACGCACGACGAGCTCATGGCCCGGAAAGGGCTCTACACGGCGCTCTACGGGGACTGGGCGGCGGAGGTCGCGTAGGTTCGTCGCTACAATCGGTGCCCCATTGCGGGGTCGTCTAATGGTAGGACGCTCGGCTCTGGACCGAGTAGTCTAGGTTCGAATCCTAGCCCCGCAGCCTGACAAAAGAGCCCGCAAATGCGGGCTTTTTCGTGCCTAGGCGACGGCGCCGAGCAGCGCGACGGCCGCAAAGCAGAACGCGATGAAGGCCGCAGCGACCGCCAGTCTCAACGTGGCGATGTTCTCCCTCTCCACGCGGCGGAGCGTGACACCCGTCGCCCCGGGCTTCAATAGGACGATCGGACGATTTCGGGAGCGGCGGACCTAGCCGTTCAGGCGGGTGAAGACGTAGTCGCGCCGCTTGGCCTGAACGTGGCAGCCGGTGCAGATCGAGCCGGCGGCGAGCTGCCGGAAGCGGCTGCTCGCGGTCGTCCGCGTGTACTCGACCATCACCCAGTCGTTGTGCCGCCGGTTGGCCCCGCGCACCTTGCGCATGACCGCGACGAGCGAGTACGCCCTGCTGCCGGCCCGTGGCGCCGCCGTCTTCACGACGACGGTGCCGTAGGGAAACGGGTAGCGCTGGCGGCCGCCGGGCGCGATGCGCCTGAGCGGCTGGTTGACGTAGACGTTCTTCCATCCGTGGTGCGGGTCTGACCGGCGCGGCGGGATCGGACGCCTGTTCAGCTTCGGCCAGGACGCGAACCCAGCCGTGTAGGCCGGCAGGCCGGGGAGCGGTCGAACTTTGGAGGACGAGGCAAGCGCGGTGGTCGCGACGGCGGCGACGGCTGCGACCACTGCCACGACGGCGAAACGCATCCCGTGCACCGTAGCTCTGCCGTCCGACCGCCTCAATAGCCTCCCTGCCCGTGGTGATGGACGTCCTGCGTCGCGCCGTAGCCGAGTTCGTCGGCACCTTTGCCCTCATCTTCGTCGGCGCCGGGGCCGTCCTCGTCGCGGCGCCGAGCGGGAGCGCTGGAACGGTCGAGATCGCGCTCGCGCACGGCTTCGTGATCGCCGTCATGGTCTCGGCGGTCGGCCACATCTCCGGAGGGCACTTCAACCCCGCCGTCACGCTCGGCTTCCTCGTCACCGGCCGCCTCTCCCCCGTGCTCGCGGGCGCGTACTGGGTCGCACAGTTCGCGAGCGCGGCGGCCGCTGCCGCGCTGCTCAAGTGGGCGTTCCCGAGCGACCTTCAGGGAACGCTCGGCTCGCCCGCCGTCGCGCCCGGCTTCGAGCCGGAGGCCGCGCTGATCATCGAGGCGATCCTGACGTTCTTCCTCGTCTGGGTCGTGTTCGCCACGGCGGCGGATCCACGCGGGACGTTCAAGTCGATCGCCGGCGTCGCCATCGGCCTCGTGATCGCCTTCGACGCGCTGATGGCCGGCCCGATCACCGGCGCTGCGATGAACCCGGCGCGCGCCTTCGGCCCCGAGCTGCTCTCGAACACCTGGGACGACTTCTGGATCTGGTACATCGGCCCGTTCGCGGGCGGCGTCCTGGGAGCCATCGCCTACGAGTGGCTCTACCTCCGGCCGCTCCGCCCGCCCGTCGTCGGCCCGCCCGAGACCGGCGTGGTCGAGCCGCGCCCAGGCGACACCGCACTCTCCTAGTCAGTCACGGGGAGCGCGGGGGCCCGCGGGAGCGGACCCCGCGCCTGGGAGGCGTGCTCCCCATGATCGCGAATTCGCTGGTCGAATATATGCCCGGGTTTTCGAAGGACTATGCACGCCAATCGTCGTAAATTGACTGACGAATCAATCAGGGGTTATTGCTCGCGCATCCCCTCAACGAGAAGCTGCACGACATTGCGCTCCGCTCGCGCAATATCCTCGTCCTTGTCGGGCAGCTGCCCGAGCACCCAGCCGGTCAGCACCTCGTCCAGGGCGCCGTAGAAGACCACCGCACCGAGCCGCGGGTCGAGGCCGGGACGGAACTCGCCGCTCTCCTGACCCCGTCGAATGATCCCTTCCAACGCCTTCATCGCCTCGCTGATCTCCTCGATCTCCTGCTGGACGTGGGGGCTCCGGGTCACCTCGCGTACGAGAACCCGAACGAGGTCTGGATCACGACGCCAGGTGCGCAGCAGGAGCGCGGTGACCTGGCGAACCTGTTCGCTCGCCGGGACTCCCGAGGCTTCGACCTCGCGGACGCGGGCGAGCATCTGAGTCCACGTGTCGCGGAAGATCGTCTCGAGCAGCTCCTCCTTCGACTTGAAGTAGTGGTAGACGAGGCCGTAGGCGACGCCGGCCTCCTCCGCGACGTCACCGACGCGCGCACCGTGGAAGCCGCTGCGCGCGAACACCCGGACGGCCGCGTCGAGAATCTGGCGCCGCCGGTCGGCTTTGCGCTCTGTTCGCACAGCCATGGCCGCGCAACTCTAGAGGGGAGGGCCGGAGAACGACTGGTCAGTCGGTTTCGCGATCCCGGTCCCGACGCTCTTCGGGAGAGAGCTCCGACGGCGGGGCGCCGGCGGGCCCGGCCATCGCCGTGCCGCCCTCCTCGACGATCTCCCGGGGGTCGGCGTGCCGGTAGTCGTCAGACTGGATCCCGCCGCGCGGGTCGCCCGGCCGGTTCAGCACGGTCGGATCGCCCTGCTGCCGCGCAGCAGTGGGGCCGTCGGGCTTGCGGCCGAGAAGCCTGTCGAGGAATCGCATCCCGGATCTCCTACCCGGGCCTCGCTACACTTATGCGTCCCGGCGCATTCGTCTAGTGGCCTAGGACGCCGCCCTCTCACGGCGGTAGCACGGGTTCGAATCCCGTATGCGCCTCTCCAGCTGCGCTCGGCCCTCAGCAGGCGCGGCGGACCGTCTCGACGTCGCGCCCGGTGTCCGGGCGCAGTTGCAGAATCGCCTCGCGCGCGGTCGCGCGCATCGCGGCGACGTTCGCGATCGGAAAGCGGTCGTGCGCGCGCCGACGGGCGATGTAGCGGCGGCCGAAGGTGACGGTGAGGGTCCGCTTCGCGTCGAGCCGGCCGAGGAGGCGGATGAGGTCGGGAAGCTCGTCGCGCGGGATATCGGTCCGCACGCTCGATTCCACGATCGAGGACAGGGCGCCGAAGTTCCGTAGGACGCTGACCACGTCGAGCTGGTTCGCCATGGCGGTCAGGAAGCAGCGCTGGCGGTGCATCCGCGTGTAGTCGTCCGAGTCCTTACGCGAGCGCACGTACGCGAGCGCAGTGCGCCCGTCGAAATCATAGGTCCGGCCCGGATACACGTTGATGCGTGGGTTTGTCTCCCCCCACGCCGGTCGCGTCACCTCGTCGAGGATGCGCTCGCGCACCCGGATCTTCACTCCGCCGAGCACGTCCACGAGGTCGCGGAAGCCGTCCAGGTCGATCATCGCGTAATAGTCCACGCGCACGCCGAGCAGGTGCGAAATCGTCTGCTTGAGCGCCGTCGCGCCGGGATCTCGCCCGCCGGGAAAAAGGTCGGGACGCTCCTCGTTGGCGAAGCGGTAGAGCGCGTTCAGAAGGTCGGGGAAGCGGCGCAGCTCTTCTCCCGCGCGCCCGACGAGCGGAACGTCGACGAGGTTGCGCGGAATACCGAACGCGACCGCGCGGCCGGTGTCGCGCTCCAGTGCGACGAGGATCATCGTGTCGGTGCGGTCGCCCGCCCGGCCGGGGCCCTCGTCGCTTCCCACGAGCAGGATCGTCACCCACGGCCGCTGGAGCGGCGTGTCCACTTGGATGAGCACGTCGCGCGCCGCGGAGAGCCGTCCGGACGGAAGCGGCGTGGATCGGGGCAGCTCGAGGGGGCCGAAATCGGACGCGGCGCGCTGGCCCGTCCGGAGGAACACACCGCGCGCCGGCAGGACGTCCGACGGCTCTTCGTGTGCGAACACGCGCTGCAGCGTGACCTCGCTCCGCACGGACACGTAACCGGCCGCAACGTGCGGTGTCGCGGTCAGTACGGCGATCGCGCCGACAGCCGTGAGTGCCGGCACGTTCCTGGCGGGCGGGCCGATGCGGCAGGCGTCGAGCGCCGCAAAGAGCCGCAGCGCGAGCAGGAAGACGTTGACCGCGAGCGCGGCTGGGAGCAGCCGGCCCTCCAGGAGCCAAGCCGCCGCCCGGACAGGCGCAGCGGCGACGACGACGACCGGCACTACCCCGAACGCGAAAAGCGCGAACAGGACAAGGCCGCGCCGCCAAGCGCCGGCGAACGCCTGCCCGGCGCCCGGGACGATCATCGAGAGAAGCCCGGCGACGGCTCGCCTGGCGGCGTCTGGATTATCGGCGCTGACCGGCGGAACGGGTGGCATGCGCGACGCGGGCACGGTAGCCGACCCGTCGGCCCATCAGCGCCCCGGGGCCGCACGATGCAGGCGAGATCATCACGGTGCGTGCGCCGTGGGGCGGCGGGGCGCGGCGGCAGCCGAGCCCCTGAGCTGCGCACGGCGCCAGGGGACGACGACCTCCCGCACGACAAGGTCGACGATAGCCGCGGCAGGGACGGCGACGAACGCTCCGACGGCGCCGCCGAGGGAGGCGCCCACGAGGACCGCGACGAACACGAGCAGCGGGTGGATGTCGAGCTGATCGCCCTCGACAACCGGGGAGATCACGTACCCCTGCAGGTTCTGGATCAAGATCGACGCCACGAACGTCAGCACGAAGGTTCGCGGGCTGTCGAGTGCCGCGATTGCGAAGAGTGGGATGCGCGCGAGCCAGCTGCCGACGAGTGGGATCAATTCTCCGAAGGCCACGATCACCGAGAGCGGGATCGCGAAGGGCACTCCGATCACGATCAGCGAGACGTACGTGAGGGCCCCGACGATCGTCATCACGATCACCTTCGCCCGCAGATATCCGCCGATCCGCAGCCAGGTGCGGTCGAGGACGAAGCCGGTGCGACGCCGATGATCGGGGTGCGTCAACGACAGGACGAAGTCACGGATCCGCAGCCGATTCGTGAGGAGGAGCAGCGAGATGAAAAACACCGCGAGCAGGTCGACGAAGATCGAAAAGACGTCGCCCGGAAGCGCGGCGGCCCGCTCGCCCGCACGGTCGAGGATCGCGTCTCCGAGCCGCGACAGCTGCTCTTCGAACGGCGGCAGCGCAGGAAAGTCGGCCCGAAGCTCGGCGTACGCCTCACGGACACCCTCGTAGCGGTCGGCGTACTCCGGCGCGCGGTCGGCGAACTCCACCACCTGACCGAGAAGCGGCGGCACGACGATCCAGCCGATGCCGACGATGACCGCGAAGCACGCGATGTAAATCACCGCCGCGGCCAGCCCGAGCGGCAGGCGAACGCGCCGGTGAAGCCACTCGCTCGGCCCCGTCAGCGCCGCGGCGAAGAGCACGCTCACGAACAAGACGAGCAAGACGTGGCGCACCATGAACAGGACGAGAACCGCGACGACGGTCAAGATGGCGAAGAGCAACCCGAGATAAATCGGCAGCGCCCGATGGACGAGCGACTCACGGGAACTGCCCGACGGCGCCATCTCGACCGGATACCCGTGCAGCAGCCGTGCTAGTCGTCCGGGCCCGTATCGCCGAATCACGCCGTCACTGGAGGCCCAAAGCCGAGTGAGTCGGGCGGCGTAGGATCGCCGAGTGAAGGTCAAAGCGGCAGTGCTCGAGGAGTTCGGCCGTCCGCTCGCGGTTCAGGACGTCGAGCTCGCGGAGCCGCAGGCCGGCGAGGCGCTCGTCCGGCTCGAGGCCTGCGGCGTCTGCCACACCGATCTCTACACCGCTTCGGGCGCCGATCCGACCGGTTACACCGACTGCGTGCTCGGTCACGAGGGCGCCGGTCTGGTCGAGGCGGTCGGCCCGGGCGTCACGCTCGTCGCGCCCGGCGACCACGTCGTCACCCTCTTCGCACCAGAGTGCGGCAAGTGCCTCCATTGCCTGGATCCGCGGACCAACCGGTGCGTCGCGATCCGCGACCAGCAGGGCGTGGGCTTCCTGCCGGACGGGACCACCCGCTTCGCGCGCGAGAACGGCGAGCCGCTCCGCCACTTCATGGGCACATCCACCTTTGCCGGCTACACGGTGATGCCCGAGATCGCCCTCGCGAAGGTGAGCCCCGAGGCGCCGCTCGCCGCCTGCGCGCCGTTCGCGTGCGGGCTCTCGACCGGGATAGGCGCCGCGCTCTTCACCGCGCAGGTAGCCCCCGGCTCGACGTGCGTTGTCTTCGGCTGCGGGCTCGTCGGGCTCGGAGCCGTCATCGGCTGCCGGCTGGCCGGCGCCGACCGGGTCATCGCGATCGACCTCTCGGAGAGTCGCCTGGACGAGGCGCGCCGGCACGGCGCGACCGATACGCGGCTTGCCTCCGACGAGACGGTCGACTGGATTCGCGGCGAGACGGGCGGGTTCGGCGCCGACTACACGTTCGAGGCGACGGGGAACGTGCGCGTCATGCAGCAGGCCGTCGAGTCGGCGCGCGAGGCGTGGGGCCTCGCGACGATGATCGGCGTGGCCGGCAAGGGCGAGACGCTCGACGTCGTCCCACGGCTTCTGATCACCGGCAGGCGCGTCACCGGGTCGTCGTTCGGCGGGGTCAAGGGCCGGACGCAGGTTCCGCAGCTCGTCGACCGCTGGCTTGCGGGCGAGTTCAACGCCGAAGCCCTCGTCACGAACACGATCCCGCTGGAATCGGTGAACGACGCGTTCGACGCGATGGAGCGCCAGGACGGCATCCGCACGGTGATCACGTCGTTTTTGTGACGTCGCCTTCCGTGAGCGTGACGATTCCTGATCGGGCGTCGAGCACTTCGACCGTGCGGCGGGCAGCGTCGTCCACGTGGATCCGCGGCGGGTCGGGCCGCTCGCGTTCGTAGTAGGTCCCCGGCCCGTAGAGGCGTCCGTAGCGCAGAACGACGCCGCCCGCTTCCAGGACGAGGGTCTCGTGCTCCGAAGGCGGATTCCAGGCGATGCTCTGGGCGAGGAACCGCGGCGCGCCCGCGGCCCGGGCGGCGTCGAGGAGGTTGCGCGTTCCCTCGCTCCGGATCCGTGCGTTGGCGGCCGCGGCCTCGGCGATGCGTGCCGGGTCGTCCGGCAGGGCGGTCAGCTGATGCATGACGATGTCCGGGCCGAACGCGGTGACGGCTTCCACCAGGCGCTCCTTCTCGAAGACGTCGAGCACGACCGGCTCGCCGCCGAGCTCTCGCACCCGCTCGCCTTTCTCCGGCGAACGTGTCGTGCCGGCCACCTCGTGGCCCGCCTCGACGAGGAGCGGGACGAGCCGGATTCCGAGCACGCCGGTCGCGCCGGCCAGGAAGATCCGCATCAGAGCAGCCTCAGCAATGCGGCGGTCAGCGCACCGAGCGCGATCGCCGGGAGCATCGGGACGCGGAGGAGAAACGCGCCGCCCGCGACCGCGACGCCGGCCGCCTGAGCGTCGATCCGGAGGTCGCTGCCTTCGCTGAAGGTCCCGACGATGACGAGCGCCGTCAGCAGCGCCGGGCCGAGCAGCGCGATCACGGCGACGACCGTGCGCGGCAGCTCACGGCCGCCGAGCAACACCGGTCCCGCCGCTTTGATCACGAAGTTCGCGACGGCCACGACCGCGATCGACGTCCAGACCGCGGTCACGGCTCGCGCCTCCGGAGGGCGATGAGGGCGCCGGCGCAGGCCGCGATGATCGGGATCCCCGGCGGGGTGAACGGGACGAGCACGAGGGCGATCGCAGCGGCGATGAGCGCCGCGGCGACGTAGTCCGGCCCGCGCCGAACCTCGTCCAGGAGCAGGTAGAGGAAGAACGCGGGGAAGACGACGTCCAGCCCGAGCGCGTCCGGGTCGCTGATCACGTCGCCCGCGAAGACGCCGACGACCGTTCCTCCCACCCACGCCACGTACTGCGGCAGGGTGGCGCCCATCAGGAGCTCCCGGTCGAACCGCCCTCCGCCCTGGTTGGCGAGCGCCCAGGATGCGTCCACCGTCGTCTGTGCCTCCAGCGCCCGTCGAACCGGTCCGCCGCGGAAGACGGACGCCACCGCGACGCCCATGACCGCGAAGCGAGCGTTCACGAGGATCGCGGCCAGGATCGCCGCGAAAGCGGTCCCGCCAGCTTCGAGCACCTCGGCGAGCGCGAACTGCGCCGAGCCGGAGAACACGACCACCGACGCCACGATCGGAGCGACGATCCCCCAACCCAGGTCGCGAGCCAGCACCCCGAAGGACACGGCGATCAGGAAGACGGCCGGGGCGATCGCCGTCCCGGCGCGGAGACCGGTTCGGAAGCTCGTCCGGGACGGAGTCACGCCCGAATTCTCTGGAACGTGGCCCGCCTCGCAGAGCGGTGTCGACTACGCGGCCTTGCCGGTGTAGTCGTAGAGCCGGCGCAGCGTGTCGTTCTCGCGCGAGAACGCGGCGACGACGTCCGGATCGAACTGCCGCCCCGCCTGCTCCGCGATCTCGTGCGTCGCCGCCTCCCAGGTCGCCGGCTTGCGGTACGGCCGGTGGCCGGTCATCGCGTCGAGGGCGTCCGCCACGGCGAAGATCCGCGCGCCGAGCGGGATCTCCCTCCCGATCAGCCGGTCCGGGTACCCGGTCCCGTCCCACCGCTCGTGGTGCGACCGGATCACCTTGAGGCCCTCGCCGTGCAGGAACGTCACGTCGGCGAGGATCTCCGCGCCGATCACGGTGTGCTGCCGGACGATCTCGACCTCGTCCGGGGTCAGCGGAGCGGGCTTCTCGAGCACCGCGTTGGGGACGGCGATCTTGCCGACGTCGTGGAGCAAGTAGCCGTACTCCAGGCTCGGGTCGCCGAGCAGGGAGGCGTCGATCGCCGTCGTGAGCTGGACCGCGTAGTCGCGCACGCGGAGCGAGTGAAGCCCGGTGCCGATGTCCTTGGCCTCAAGAGCGTTCGCGAGCGCAGTGACCGTCTCCCGGTACGCGTCCTGGACGACGCGGCGCTGCACCCGTTCGATCTCGAGCAGCCGGCCGAGGTCGCGGGCATAGAGAAGGAGCTGTTCGTGCGCCTCGCCGCCGGGCTCGAACTCGACCGCCACTCCGTCCGCCCCGCTCACGCGGTCGAGGACGCCGACCAGCTCGAGCGGGCTGAACGGCTTCCGCAAGAGCGCATCCGCGCCCGCGCGTTCCGCCTGCTCGCCCGAGAGCTCCGTCCCTGTCAGCAGCACCACGGCGGGCGCGCCGAACACGGGCTTCCGCTTGAGCTCGGCGCAGAACGAGAGCCCGTCGATCCCGGGCATCCTGACATCGAGCAGCACGACCGACGGACGCCAGAAGCGGGCCAGGTCCGAGGCGCGCTGCGCGCTCTCGGCCTCCTCCACCTCGAACTCGTCGGCGGCAAGCGTCGCCCTGAGCAGCATCCGGAGACCGGCGTCGTCGTCGACGATGAGAATCCGGCGCTGCGCCGGCGGCCGGCCCCTCCGCGCGACTGCCGGAGAGCCGGAGACGACGATCGGGTGGGGCTCTGCGGCGAGCTCCGGCTCGGGCGCCGCGACCCTATCCGCGCGTCCCACCAGCCGGAGGAGACGCCCGAGGTAGAGCGTCACGGGAATGGAGAGCACGGCCCAGACGACGACCCCGACCAACAGCCAGGTCAGCCACGCAGGCACTGTGCTGGTCCTTCCGCTCGCTGCACGAACCCTCCGAGCAACCATCCCTCGCCTTCGGACGAGCCGCAGCGACTGACAAATGTGATCTCAGTATGCCGACCGCTTCGGATCTTTTCCGCAAATTGCGGGGAATCCCTCGTTCGAGGGACTGGCTCAGGCGGCCGATTCGCCCAGCTGGAGGCTCCGCCGGACGGTCCCGGCGCGCTGATGCCGCGCCTCGACCTCGACCGTCGACCCCGCCGGCGCCTCGACGACCCACTCTGCCTTCGCCCGGTCGCTCGTCGCGTCGTCCGAGGCCCACCAGAGCAGCGAGCGGCGGTGAACGCGGCCGTCGAGCTGCCCGAGCTCGACCTTCCGCTCGCCGCCGTGCAGCCTCGCGCCCTCCGGGAGCGTGATCTCCGCCTCGAGCGGCCGCACCGCCTTCCGTTCGACCGCCTTGTCGGAGACCGACGTGGGCAGCCAGCCGGTGTTGTGCAGGACGAGCCGGACGAGCCAGCTGTCCTCGCCGAGGGACTCGGCCTCGAGTGAGTGGATTTCGAGTCGCGGCGAGATCAGCAGGTGCCAGATCGCCAGCTCCGAGTGCGGCGCGATCTCGCGCTCGAGGAACTGCGGCGGGACGTTCGCCCACGCGTACATCAGGTCCCAGCCGCCGAGCTCGACGTCGCCGAGCTGGTCGTGCTCGAACCGGTACCAGTCGACGTAGCCCTTGCCGTCGAGGTGCTCGTCGCTCCACCGGAGCAGCTTGAGGTCGTCCTCGGGCGGGTGCTCGCGGATCCATTCGATGTAGCCGTAGTCCTCGATCCCGGCCTCGCGTTGCGGGCTCCAGAACTCGGTCGTCCAGGTGAAGACGCCGAGGTGGTCGTAGAGCCAGTCGTTCGCGCTCCCCTTGACGTTCTGCTTGGGGTCGTACTTGAAGTCGTGGAAGATCGAGATCGCGGGGTAGCCGGTGAGCTGGGTCGCCTTCTCGCCGAGGAGCTGGTACGTCCGCAGGTCCTGCGTGGGGAAGTGCTCGTCGGCGTAGCTCCCGTAAGGCCGGAGGTGGACCCCGCTGAACGTGTGGTACGCGATGTGGCCCGTGATGTTCGGCCGGTCGACGATCGCCTGCACCATCGCCCGGATCTCCGGCTCCGAGGTCGGGTAGGGGCCGGCGCCGCGCTGCTCGGACTCGACGGCCCACTCCATCGGGAAGTTCCTGTTGAGGTCGAGGCCTTCCAGCGGCGGCGCGATCTTGATCGTCACGCCGTCGTAGTTCCGGATCCGTCCCTCCCAGAGCACGCGGTAGTACTCGCCGCCCTCCTCCTCGGGCTCCCGGCGGACCATCAGCCGTGGGTCGTCGGGGTGCGGCTTCCAGGAGCCGTTCGGGTCGCGGATCCGCATCATCAGGATCCGACCGTCGCCGTCGAGGTCCTCCTCGTAGAGCCCGTCGATCTCCTCGGCGAGCGGCCACGGCCGGGTGCTCGAGCGGATGAACTTCGGCTTCTCGGCGAGCGCGAGCTCGGCGCCGTCCGGGTTCAGGCGCGGGATGACGTAGAAGACGCGTGTGTCGAGGACGCGCGTGACCTGCTCGTCCCCGCCGTAGCCCGAGAGCAGGCGGTCGATCAGGTGCAGCGCCGCCGTCGCCGCCGTCACCTCGACGGAGTGGATGTTCGCCTCGATCAGGAACGCAGGCTTCTCGAGCGCGGGGCCGGTCTCGGTGTTCGTGATCGTGGCAAGCCAGATTTCCCGGCCCTCATGGCTCTGCCCGATCGACTCGAGCGCGAAGAGCTCGGGCCGCTCGTCGGCCCAGCCCTGGAGGATCTCGGTCAGCTCGTCGTACCGGTAGAACCGGTCGAAGGCCGCGCTAGGCACCTAGTTCGTGAAGAAGTGGCCGCGTGTCGTGGGGGTCGTGGCCGAGGCGGCCGGCGATCTCCTCGCTCGAGGGGCGCGTGCCCTCCGCGAAGAGCGCACGGAGGTGGTCCCCCGTCGCCTTGTTCCGCCACCAGTCCTCGCCGACCTCCTTGGTCAGCCACTGCCGCAGTTGCGCGGACCGGATCCAGGCGCGGAGGTAGTCCGCCGAGTAGAACCCCGCATCCATGTCCGCCAGGTACGCGTCCGGCCGGTACGAAATACCGCTCGCCGTCGTCAGCAGGTCGTGGTACCGCTCGGGGCTCGCAGCTCCGTCGTTGAAGTTGCCCCAGAACTCGATCTCGAACTGCAGCTTCGCCGTGTACCGCCGGTACAGGAGCGCCTCGAGGAAGATCGTCGCCTCCGCGTTCTCGCGGGCCTGCTCCTCCGAGAGGCCGAAGTGCTCGACGTGCCAGCCGGGCTCCCGAGAGATCGCCTCGAAGATGTACGAGTAGATCTCCGTCAGCGCGTGGTCGCGCGAGAGGTTCCGGAAGGTGTACGGGAGGTTCGGGTCGCAGTTCCCGTAGTGAAGTGCGTGGCCGGCCTCGTGGAGGAACGCCTGGTAGTCGTGGAGCCCGCCCTGCGCCCGGGTGATGAGATGGACGACCTTCGGCGGGTCCGCCGCGATGACGCAGGCTCGCGGTGACTTCTGCGGCCGGTCGTCCAGGTCCATCCGGATGTTCGGCTCGTCCTCCATGTTGAAGCCGAGGTGGCGCAGCGTCTGGAGGCAGACCTCCGTCGCGCGCTCCTTCGTGTAGGTCGACTCGAGCGGCGAGAGCCGGCGCAGCCAGGCGACGTGGTACGAGGAAGGGACGTCCGGCCGCTCGTCGCCGAGGAGCTTGTCGAACCACTTCGCCGTGAGACGGCCGTAGACCTCGTCCGCCGCCGTGCTCGCATCCGTGAGCACCTGGGAGAGATCGCGGAGCGAGATGCCCTTCTCCTCCTCGTTCCGCGCAACCGGGTCCGGCTCGCCCGACAGCTCGGCGTCGAGGTCCTCGCGGGCGCGCAGCATCTCCATCCGCTGGTCGTTGAAGCCGGCCGATGCGTCGCCGTGGAGCACGCCCAGCTCCTCGCGGTCTGCGAACTCCGTCAGCACGGCGAGCTGCGCCTGCGCAGAGCGGAGCGGGAGCTCCTCGCCCCGGAACTCCACGCGGGCGGCGAGGATCGCGTTCTCGAGCTCGTCCTCCCGCGCGCTCAGCTCGACCTCGACGAGGCCCGACTCGCACGTCTTGCGTAGCCGGTACAGCCGCTCGCGGTCCCCGTCGCCGGCGTTCGACTCCGCCTCGTGGAGCGCCTCCAGCTGTTCGCGCGTGAAGAGCTCGCGGTAGCGGGCGACGATCTCGGCGCGCTCCGAGATCTCCTTCTCGCCGACCCGGACGGCCCGGCCTTCCTCGGCCCGCTCGTAGAGGTAGCGCTGGAGCTCGGCCTCGAACTCGGCCGGCGTCCTGACTGCTGTCACGCTCATGGATGCGGAATCTATATGAGCCGCTGGGCCTACCGGCCGACGAGCCGCCGGACGGTCTGGCTCAGCTCGTCGATCGAGAACGGCTTGCCGATCACGGTTGCGTCGTCGGGCAGCTGCGTGCCCGGGCTGCCGGTGAGGAGCGCGACCGCACGACCGTGGTTCTCGATGGCCGGCAGCAATGCCAGGCCGTCCTCGCTTCCGAGGTGGACGTCCAGGAGGATCGCGTCGATCGGCTCGTCATCGAGCGCCGCGCGGGCGGTCTCGACGTTCGCCGCCTCGACGACGCGGTAGCCCTCGAGCTCGAGATTGACCCGACAGAGAAGCCTCAGAGAAGGGTCGTCGTCGACGACGAGCACCGTCGCCGGTTCAGCTCCCATGCGGCCGAGTCTATCCGCCGTACCCGTCGGAGCCCATGATCCGTTTAGGCCTTTGAAGTGGGAAATACTGAGGGGTCAGCCCTGTCGCCGCTCGCCCCCGAGCGGCTCCTTCGGGAGTTGCCGCGGCCGACAGCGACCTACCGGCGCCGTGCCTGGCTCGAGTTCCAGCGCGCCCTTGATCCGCTTGCGCCGCCTAGGCCGCTTCCCCGCGAGCACCGGCGAGACGCCTGAGCGTCTCGTCCCGCCCGAGCAGCTCCAGGCTCTCGAAGAGCCCGGGTGAGACCTGCGATCCCGTGACCGCGATCCGGATCGGCTGGAACGCCTCGCGGGGCTTCACGTCGAGGCGCTCGGCGAGCCCGCGGAGCTCGCGCTCGATCGGCTCGGCCTCGAACGGCTCGACCTCGGACAGGGTCCGCTCCGCCTGCTCGAGGACCGGGCCGGCGCCGTCGAGCGGAACCGCCGGCTTCACCTCCTCGAAGAAGAACCGCGTGTAGTCCGGGAACTGGTCGAGCTTCTCGATCTTCTCCTGCACGAGCGGCGCCGCCCGGCGGACGAGCTCCTCGTCCCAGTCGAGCCCGGCCTCGCGGAGGTACTCGACGACGCGGTCCGCGTACGCGTCTGGCGGCAGGTTCCGGAGGTGGACGCCGTTGAGCCAGGAGAGCTTCTGGTAATCGAACACCGCGGGGCTCGGCGTGACCCGGCTCAGGTCGAAGAGCTCGAGCAGCTCCTCGGGCGTGAAGACCTCTTTCTGGTCGTCGTACGCCCAGCCCAGCCGGGCGAGGAAGTTGACGAGCGCCTCGGGGATGTAGCCCTCGCGGCGGAAGTCGTCCACCGACTGCGCGCCGTGGCGCTTCGAGAGCTTCTTGCCGTCCGTGCCGAGCACGTCCGGGGCATGCGCGTACACGGGCGGCTCCGCGCCGAGCGCCTGGAGGATCTGGAGCTGCTTCGGCGTGTTCGAGATGTGGTCGGAGCCGCGGATCACGTGGGTGATCCCGTCGAGCATGTCGTCGACCGGGTTCGCGAAGTTGTACGTCGGCCGGCCGTCGGCCCTGAGGATCACGAGGTCCTCGATGCTCTCGCTGGGCACCTGCACGCGGCCGCGGATGACGTCGTCCCAGGCGGTCACGCCCTCGTCCGGCATGCGGAAGCGAATCGCGCCCTCGTCCTCGTACGCCTTCCCCTCGTCGACGAGCTGCCGGGCCAGCCGCTGCGCGTCCTTCATCCGGTCGAGCTGGAAGCGAACGGGCCCGTCCCAGTCGATCCCGAGCCACTGCAGCGAGCGCTGGATCTGCTCCGTCGCCTCCGCCACCTCGCGGCTCGTGTCCGTGTTCTCGATCCGCAGCAGCACCTCTCCGCTCTTGGGGCGGGCGAAGAGCCAGTTGAAGAGGAACGTGCGGACGCTGCCGATGTGAAGGAGCCCCGTGGGGCTCGGAGCCATGCGGACGCGGACGGCCGTGGTCACGCCTCTATCGTAGGGGCGTGCTCTTCGGCGGCCACGTCGGCGGTGGGGTCAAGGCCGCACCGGAGCGGGCGGAGGAGATCGGGGCAGAGGCGCTACAGCTCTTCGTCCAGAGCCCGCGAGCCTGGCGCTTCCCGAACCACGACCCGGAGGTGCTCGCCGGCTTCCCCGAGCGCGCCGCGAACGCCGGGATCAAGGCCACGCTCGTCCACGCGATCTACCTGTGCAACTTCGCGAGCCCCGACGACGAGCTCTATGAGAAGTCCCGCTCGACGCTCCAGTCGACTGTCGACACGGCATGCGCGATCAAGGCCGACGGCGTCGTCTTCCACGTCGGGTCGCACCTCGGCTCCGGGTTCGAGGCCGGGCTCGATCGGGCGGTACCGGCGATCGCGCAGGTACTCGAACGATGTTCCGAGCGCACGTGGCTCCTGCTGGAGAACTCGGCCGGAACGGGGGGAACCATGGGGCGCTCGCTCGAGGAGCTCGCGGCGCTCGTCGACGGCCTCGACCGCCATCCCCGGCTCGGTGTCTGCTTGGACTCCTGCCACCTGTGGGCCTCCGGCGTCGACGTCACGGACCCGAAGGCGTTCGACGCCCTGCTGGACGAGTTCGACGAGACGATCGGCCTCGACCGGCTGCGCGCGCTGCACGTGAACGACTCCGCCACGCCGCTCGGCTCGAACCGCGACCGCCACGCGAACCTGACGGAAGGCCTCATCGCCGACGGCCTTTCGGTCTTCCTCGGCAATCGGAGGCTTCAGGACCTGCCGGCCGTCGTCGAGACCGAGGGCGAGCATGGCAAAGGCGCGGACGAGCGCGAGATCCGCAGGCTGAAGGAGCTCTGGAAGAAAGGCTCTAGGCGCTCGGGCGGACCTGCGCGAAGACGCGGAAGCTCGGCTCGCCGACGGGCAGCTCGTGGAACTCGGGGTTGACGCATCCGAGGTCGTCGCTGCGCCCGACATAGGTGCTCTCGACGTCGGCCCGGCACATCGGGAGCGGCTTGCGACTGGCCCGAACAGCACCGAAGCCCGGTGCCCGGGCTTCGGCTTGCTCCAAGAGCTCGAGATCGATCTCCACGGAGAAGATCCGTTGCATGCATCCGACGTACGTGCGACCGACCTCCTCGAACGCGTAGAGGAACGGGCACGATCGCGCGAGACACGCCGCCGGATACACGACCTTGTCGCAGTGGACCCCGCACCGGCGGCACTCGACCTCGTCCTGCGGGCGGAGCGGCAGGCTCCGCGGACGGGTCGTCTCCGGTGTCGCCATGATCGGATTTTGGGGGACGATCTTCGCCGTCCGCAAGACTTGACAGGCGGGCGCGATCGCGCTAGGCGCGCGCGGCGACCAGCCGGTCGACGACGTTCAGCACGTCCATCTGGGTGAACGCCTGGTAGTCCGGCTCGACGTCGACCGGGACGTCGTCGGCCCGGAACCACAACGCCTGCACCGTCCTCATCCCGACCCGTGACGCGCCGACGACGTCGGCGTCGAGCCGGTCGCCGACGAAGAGCGCATCCTCCGGCCGCACGCCGAGCTCCGCCAGCGCGCGCTCGAAGACCGCCGGATGCGGCTTCCGCTTCCCGACCTCCGAGGAGAGCACGATCGCGTCGACCCGCTCGACGAGGCCCTGCCGCTCGAGCACCGGGTGAAGCAGCCATTCGGGGCTCGCCGTGTTCGAGACGAGCGCGAGCTTGAGGCCGCGCCGGCGAAGCGCGTCGAGGAGCGCGTGCGTCGTCGCGGCGAGCGCGTAGTAGGAGGCCCACACGTCGTGCGCCGCAGTGAGGAAGAGGCGAAGGTCGTCGTCCGTGAGATCGATGCCGTGATGCGAGAACGAGCGCCGCATGACGTCCTCGATGTCGATCTCGTCGTCGCCGACGAACCGGGCGAGCTCCGACTCGTGCTCGCCCAGGTACTCCATGAACGCCTGTGCCGTGGGCAGCCCTTCGTGCGTGAGCGCGGTCATCCCGGCCGTGTGACCCTCGAGCGCGATCTCGTCGCTCCACTCGTCGTGCATGAGGGTGCCGCCCCAGTCAAACAGCACTGCGCGAAGCATCGGCCGGTAGGGTACGGCCCGTCCATGGCGCGACGGATCCTCTGGGGCTCCCTTGCCCTCGCGCCGGTCACGATCGCCCTCCACTACCTCGCGGACATCGGCGACACGGCCGAGTTCGTGCTTGCGTCCGCGGCGCTGATCCCGCTCGCCTGGCTGATCGGCGAGGCGACCGAGCATGCGGCCCATCACACCGGGCCGGGCATCGGCGGCTTCCTGAACGCGACCTTCGGGAACGCGCCGGAGCTGATCATCGCGCTGCTGGCCGTCCACGAAGGGCTGACGGAGGTCGTCCGAGGGTCGCTGACGGGAAGCGTCGTCGGCAACCTCCTGCTCGTCCTCGGCTTCTCGCTGATCTTCGGGCCGAGGGGCCAGCTCGACCGCGAGTCGAGCATGTTCTCGATCGGCCTCGTCGCGTTCGCCGTCGTCCTGCTGCTCATCCCGTCCGTTCCGGGCTGGGAAGGCGATCCTGAGCGCCATTCGCTCGTCGTCATCTCGGTCCCCGTCTCGATCGTCCTGCTGCTCGTCTACCTCGGGGCCACGTGGATCTCGCTCCGACGGCACCGGCTCCTGCACATCTCCGACGAGCCTCCCGAGATCGCCGGCTGGACCTTCAGGATGGCGATGGGAGTCCTCGGCGTCGCGACCGTCATCACGGCGCTGATCGCCGAGATCGTCGTCGGCTCGATCGAGGTCTTCGCCCACAAGGTCGGGCTCTCGGAGTTCTTCGTCGCGGCCGTGATCGTCGCGATCGTCGGAAACGCGGCCGAGCACGGAGGGGCAGTCGTCGTGGCGGCGCGGGGGAACATCAAGCTCGCCGCCGAGATCGCGCTCGCCTCGAGCGCGCAGGTGGCGGTCTTCCTGATCCCGGCGGTGACGCTGCTCGCGCTGCTGATCGACCCGCTCTCGCTGGCGTTCAGGCCGGTCGAGATCGCCGCGCTCGCGTTCGGCGTGGTCGTGACGTTCGCCCTGCTCGTCCAGGGCCAATCGAGCAAGGCGCGCGGCGTCGTCCTGATCGCCGCGTACGTCGCAGTCGCGATTGCGTTCCTGATGAGCGGCGACCGCTAGGAGGGTTTGCCGAACGTCGTCGGCTCGCGCGTGACCGGATAGGTCGCGAAGTAGAGCTTCACCGGGACGCCCTCGGCATCCCGGACAACGCGGAGGAGCTCGCCACGCTCGTAGCCCTCGCGGATCCGGAAGAGGTCGTCGCCCTCCTGCTGGTAGACGGAGCGCCCGAGGTCGAGCCTGGCCTCGGGGAAGACGGACTCGAGGTTGCCGTCGCGGTACGAGAACACGAGCGGGTGCCCCTCCGACCACCACTGCCCGAGGAGGCCCTCGATCTCCGGCGGCGGCGCCTCGCCGGGCCGCCATTCGCGCGGCACCGGCCGGTGGGCCGCGGCGACCGCCCGGGAGAGCGCGATGCCGAGCACGGAGATCGTGACGCCGGCGCCCTCGTTCGTCAGCACCGCGGCGCCGGTTCGCTTCGCCGGGAGCGCTGACACGTGCGCCAGGTAGCCCGCGTGCGCGCCGTCGTGGCCGACGTAGACGTCGTCTCCGTCGCGGTAGAGCGCGAAGCCGAGGCCGTACGCAAGCCGCCACTTCGTCAGGTCGACCATGGACTGGAACGTCGACATCTCCCGGACCGTGGACTCGGACAGGACGCCGGGATCCGGTTTCGCGATGAACGCCGCCCAGCGGCACAGGTCCTCGGCGGTGCTCCAGAGCTCGGCCGCGGGCGCAACGGCGCGGCCCTCGATGACCGGCTCGCGCCGCGGGACGTCCGAGTACGGGTGCACGACGTAGCCGGCAGTCGACGGCTTCTCCGCGGTCCAGGTCGTCCTCGTCATGCCGAGCGGCTTCAGGACGTGCTCGGTGAGGTAGTCCTCGGCCGGCCCGCCGGTGATCTGCGCCACGACCTCGCCCAGGAGCGAGAACGCGAGATTCGAGTAGTGGTAGTACGCGCCCGGTGCGAGCGGCCGCTCGGCCTCGGCGAGGCGCGGAAGCAGCTCCTCGCGGGTCGGCATCTCCAGGGTCTCCCAGACGTCGCCCGGAACCTCTCGCTGGAGGCCGGAGAGGTGCGAGAGCAGCCCGCGAATGGTCAGGTCGTGTGCCGCGTCCTTCAGGTGCCGGTCGAGCCGGTCGTCGAGGGACAGCTTCCCCTCGTCCCGCAGCCGCATGACCCCCACGGCGGTGACGGTCTTCGTGACCGAGGCGATGCGGTACTGGTGGTTCGGGGTTGCCTCCTCCCCGGTCTCCGTGTCGGCCAGCCCGACCGCCTCGCTCCAGACGACCTCGCCGTCGTGGACCGCCGCGGCGCTGACGCTCGGCAGCCGCTTCTCCGCCTGGGCTTCCCGGATGATCCCCGAGAGCTCGGCCGCCAGTCGGTCAGGCCCGGGCAAGCGCTCCGAGCGCCTTCGGGAGGATCTGGATCGCCTGCTCGATGTCCTCGTCGGTGACGTCCAGGTGCGTCACGGCGCGTAGGCGCGTCGGGTGGATCGTCCCGGAGATGCCGACGCCCGCCTGGTGCGCCCGCTCCAGCGCCTCCGGCTTCGAGAGCCCGAGCGGACCAACGTCGATCTGCACGAAGTTCGTCTCGACGTCGTCGGGCTCCACGGGCAACCCCGCCGCATGGAGACCTTCCACGAGCCGGCGCGCTCGGGCGTGATCGTCCGCGAGGCGGTCGATGTTGTGCTCGAGCGCATAGACGCCCGCGGCGGCGACGATCCCGGCCTGACGCATCGCGCCGCCGAACATGTGCTTCAGCCGCCGCGCCTTGACCATGAGCTCCTCGGAGCCGGCGACGACCGCGCCGAGCGGACAGCCCAGACCCTTCGACAGGCAGATCGTCACGGTGTCGGCGCGGCCGGAGATCCGCGAGGCCGGCACGCCGAGCGCGACTGCCGCGTTGAACAGCCTCGCGCCGTCGAGGTGGAGCTTGAGGCTCAGCTCCCGGCAGCAGTCGACGACCGCGTCGAGCTCGTCGAGCGGCCAGACCCTTCCGCCGGAGCTGTTGTGCGTGTTCTCGATCGACACGACACGCGTCCTCGGCGTGTGCGAGTCGAGGATCGGAGACGCCTTCGCGCGGATCTGCTCGACGCTGATCCGGCCGCGGTCGCCCTCCAGCGGTCTCGTGAGCAGGCCGGTGAACACCGCCGGGCCGCCGAGCTCCGAGATGAGGACGTGGGCGTGCTCCTCGGCGAGGAGCTCGTCGCCGGGCTCTCCGTGCAGGCGGAGCGCGATCTCGTTTGCCATCGTCGCCGTCGGGACGAAGACGGCGGCTTCCTGGCCGAGGAGCTCAGCTGCCCGCTGCTCGAGCCGGTTGACCGTCGGGTCTTCGCGCTTCTGCTCGTCCCCGACCTCCGCCGACGCGATCGCCTCGCGCATCGCCGGCGTCGGCCTCGTCTGGGTATCCGACCGTAGATCGATCACGGCGGGATTCTGCCTGCCGCCAGCCGACCAGGTAGAGGGCAGCGCCGCTCACGCCGACGGCCAGGACGAGCACCCACATGCCGGCGTCGCCGAACGCCGCTCGGGTCTGCAGGCCGAGCGCCGGCGCGAGCGAGAGGCCCAGCCAGCTGGCCGCATTCGCGGTGCCGAGGTAGAGGCCGCGGAGGCCTTCCGGTGCCAGGTCGGCGACCAGCGCCTCCGACGCGGGCGCCCACAGCATCTCGCCGAGGACGACCACGAGGACGACTGCGATCACGATCGGCAGCGCGGCGCGGAGCTCGAGGAGGAGGTATGGCGAGGCCATCAGCAGCACACCGGCGGCGAGCTTCGGCCCGCGCGGAACGTGACGCGTCCAGCGGGTGATCCGCATCTGGAGCACGACGATGACGACCGGGTTCAGCGCGAAGAGCAGGCCCCAGGTTGCGGGCCCGAGGCCATGGGTCTGCGTCAGCGAGACCGGCGTCAGCAGCTCGAACGCCGCGTACGAGAACCAGGCGCCGATCGTCGCGGCGAAGACGGTGAGCAGCGCGCCGTCCCGGATCAGCGGGCGGAGCGACGGCGCGGCTCCACCGGTTGAGGCCTGCCGCGCGCCCTCGGAGAGCCGCAGCGCGGCGACGAGCGCCACGGCATAGGTGACGGAGATTCCGGCGAACAGCGGCTCCCACCGCCAGGTGACGAGGGCGGCGCCGACGAGCGGTCCGAGCGTGGCGCCGGCGTTGAGGACGACGCGGAAGGCGCCATAGGCCTCCTCACGAGCGCCCGCTCCGACGAGGTCGGCGAGGAGCGCGCGCTGCGCAGTGCCCCGCACCGGCTGGATGAACCCCATCACGACGAGCACGCCGTACGCCGCCGGGCGTGGCAGGTTCGGCACGAGCAGGACCGCCGGCGTGACCGTCTGGACGACCGAGGCGGCGACGATCACCGGCTGACGCCCGATGCGGTCTGACAGCCGCCCGCCGATCAGGCTTCCGGCGACGGCGGCGAGCGCCGAGCACGTGTAGGCCAGCCCGACCTGGGTCGCGGGCGCGTCGAGCTCCGTCAGCGCCCAGATCGCGAAGAACGCGAAGAACGCGAACTGGCCGAGCGCGCCGAAGCCGACGGACGTGAGCACCGGCCGGAGCACCGGGTCGACCTCGCCCCCGAAGAGTCTCCTGAAGCTGAGCACGGAAGCACTTTGGCGATCGCTGGCTATGCTCGCCAATGCCGATTTGGCGGCTACCTATACGATCGGGTAATGATCGATCCACGACGACTGGCGCTCCTCCGGGAGGTCGTACGGCACGGCTCTTTCTCCAAGGCCGCCCAGGCGCTCTTCCTGACCCAGCCCGCCGTCTCCCGTCAGATCGCGAAGCTCGAGCGCGAGGTCGGCGTCCCGTTGCTCGAGCGAACGTCTTCCGGCCTTCGCCTGACGGATGCCGGGCGCGTGGCGGTCGACCGCGCGGAGGCGATCTCGGGGCACCTCGCCGCGGCGGAGGCCGAGCTCGAAGCGATCGCCACGCTGAGTGCAGGCCGCCTGAGGCTGAGCGCGTTTCCGACCGCTGCCTCGACGCTCGTCCTCGATGCGATCCGCGTCTTCCGGAAGCGCCATGCCGGCGTCGAGCTGTCGTTTCTCGAGGCCGGCACGCGGGCAGGGCTCCAGCGGCTTCGCGCCGGCGAGGTCGACCTGGCGCTGGCCTTCCGTGAGCGGGGGGAGCCCGCCCCGGCCGACTGGGACGGCCTCGATGCGGATCATCTGCTCGTCGACCCGTTGTACGTCGCGCTCGCGAAGCGGCACCGGCTCGCCGAGAAGCAGGCGATCCGGCTCCGGGAGCTCCGGGACGAAGGCTGGATCCAGGCCGTTCAGGCCGGCCCGACCGGGATCACCTACCGGGCCTGCCTTGCCGCGGGCTTCGAGCCGAGGATCGCCCATTTGAGCGACCACGCTCCGATCACACAGGGCCTTGTCGCCGCGGGCGCCGGCGTCACGCTCATCTCGAGCCTCTCCATCCCGCAGGCGCGTAAGGACATCGCCATCCGTCCGCTCAAGCCGTCCGGGCCGGAACGCGACGTGTTCGCCGTCTCGCTGCCCGGGACGCTGAAGCCGCCGGCGCTCACGGCGATGGTCGAGATCCTCCGGGAGCTGGCTCCGCGCTACGAGGACTCGCGGAAGTCTGCGGCCGTGCGCCCGTCGTCCGTTGCCGCCTCCTGATCCGCGCCTGCAGCGACGAGCAGCTCGTACAGCTCGTCGTTCCCGCTTTGCGCGGCCGCGTGGATCGGCACGAAGCCGCCCTCCTGCCGGGCGTTCGGGTCGGCGCCGTGCTCGAGCAGCAGCCGCGCGACGCCGGTGTGCCCGCCGGCGGCAGCGCTGTGGAGCGGCTGCACGCTGAGCCGGTTCTGCGAGACGGCGTTCGCGTCCGCCCCGCGCTGCAGGAGCTCGGCGGCGACGTCGTCGTTGCCGAAGAACGCCGCCAGGTGGAGAGCGGTGAAGCCGTCGGGCGACCACTGGTCGACGAAGCCGGGCTCGAGGAGCAGCAGCTCGTGCACACGCGCGGCATCCCCGACAGCTGCGGCTTCGTAGAGCGTCAGGTCCGGGCTCTCGGCCAACTGCGCCTGCACCGTGCTCTGATCGCCCCGGTAGAGCGCGTCGAGGATCTCGGAGCCTGGGCTGGGCAACTCGCTCATGCGCGTATTTCACCGTATGAGGGATGCGCGGTCGAGTCCCGCCGCCGATCCTGAGTCCAGAACGAAAGGAGAAGCGGCATGAACGAAACAGCGGCTTCTCTGTGGCAACTGGTCCGGGACGACTATCTCGTCCGCCGCGGCGCGTGGGTCTCGCTGGGCATCGTCTGGCTGGCCGCCGCCTGGGCCGACCTGCGGATCCTCATGTTCATACCGGCCGTCGCGGGCACGGTGTGGTTCCTGATGCGGCGCCGGGGCGAGCTCCCCGACGACTCGGATCTGTTTTAAGCGCCTTTCGGCGCTTCGACCTGGGCGGACGTTGCCGGCTCGGCGCTGAGGTCCGGGTGGTCCTCGAAGCGGTACCGCACGATCGCTCGCTTCGCGGCCTTGACCTCGTCGAGCCGCCCGACCGGGCGGTCGTGCGGCGCGCCCTTCACGACCTCCGGGTCCTCACCAGCCTCGCGGGCGATCTCGAGCATGGCGTCGGCGAAGGCGTCCAGCGTCTCCTTCGTCTCCGTCTCCGTCGGCTCGATCATCAGCGCCTCGGGGACGATGAGCGGGAAGTAGACCGTCGGGGGGTGGAAGTCGAAGTCCATCAGCCGCTTCGCGACGTCGAGCGCGCTGATCCCGTGCGCCTTCTTCAGGTTCCGGGCGGAGAGCACGAACTCGTGCATGCAGAGCCGGTCGAACGGCAGGTCGTACGCCTCCTTGAGTTTCGCGAGCAGGTAGTTCGCGTTGAGGACCGCGTCCTCGGACATCCCGCGTAGCTCGCGCCCCCACGCGAGGATGAACGCGTACGAGCGGACGAACACGCCGAACGGACCCGTGAACGCGCGCACCTTGCCGATCGACTTCGGCCGGTCGTAGTCGAGCCGGAACCGGTTCCCGTCGCGGACGACGGCGGGCACGGGGAGGTACGGCTCCAGCCGCTCGCGGACCGCGATCGGCCCGCCGCCCGGCCCCCCGCCGCCGTGGGGCTGCGAGAAGGTCTTGTGCAGGTTGATGTGGACGATGTCGAAGCCCATGTCGCCGGGCCGGGAGATCCCGCACACGGCGTTGAGATTCGCGCCGTCGTAGTACAGAAGTGCGCCGACATCGTGAAAGATCTTCGACACCTGCTCGATGTGCTCGTCGAAGAGGCCGAGCGTCGAGGGGTTCGTCAGCATGAGGCCGGCGGTCCTCTCGTCGACCTTGCTCCTCAGGTCGTCGAGGTCGATGTTGCCGCGCGGATCCGTCGCGACCTTTTGCAGCTCGTACCCCGCCATCGTCACGCTTGCGGGATTCGTCCCGTGGGCGGTGTCGGCGACGACGATCGTCCGGCGCTGTTCCAACTCGCCGCGGTCGGCGAAGTAGGCGCGCATCAGCATCAGGCCGGTGAGCTCGCCCTGCGAGCCGGCGGCCGGCTGGAGCGAGACGGCGTCGAGGCCCGTGACCTCCGCGAGGATCTCCTGCAGCTCGTGCATGAGCTCGAGCGCGCCCTGCGCGCCGTCCTCGTCCTGGTGTGGATGCAGGTCCCGGAACCCGGGTAGCGCCGCGACCCGCTCGTTGACGCGCGGGTTGTACTTCATGGTGCAGGAGCCGAGCGGATAGAAGCCGGTGTCGATCCCGAAGTTCCGCGTGGTCAGCTTCGTGAAGTGGCGGACGAGCTCGATCTCCGGGATCTCGGGCAGGCGCGCCGGGCGCTCACGCCTGAGGTCCTCCGGGACAGACGGCGACGAAAGCCCGTCCGGCCGCGGAATCCGGCCGGCGCGACGGCCTGGGCGCGACTTCTCGAAGACGAGCTTCATCCGGCGAGCGCCTCCACGAGCCGCTCGATGTCGTCCGGCGTCCGGCGTTCGGTGACCGCCACCAGGATCGCGTCGTCCATCCCCGGGTAGTCGCGGCCCAGCGGGTAGCCCGGGTTGACGCCCTGCGTGCGTGCCTGCCGGATCGCCTCCTGCGCCTGCCGTCCGACGCGCACGCCAAACTCCTTGAACGTTGTCTGCTCCGGAAACAGCAATGGGAGGTCAAGCTGTTCCTTCGCGTGCTCCGCGAGGGCCATGCAGGTCTCGCCCACCTCCCTGAGGCCCTCCGGTCCCAGCCAGCAGAGATAGATGAGGCCGCCCAGCGCCAAGAGGGTCTGGTTGGTCGTGATGTTCGACGTCGCCTTCTCCCGGCGGATGTGCTGCTCGCGCGTCTGCAGGGTCAGGACGTAACCTCGGCGTCCTTCGACGTCGGTCGTCTCGCCGACGATCCGGCCTGGCATGCGCCGCGTGAACTCCTCGCGCGCGGCGATGAACCCGTAGTGCGGTCCGCCGAAGGACAGCGGGTTCCCCGCGCCCTGTCCCTCGCCGATGGCGATCGCGCAGCCGTAGTTGCCCGGCGCCTCGAGCACGCCGAGCGACATCGGGTCGACGTGGGCGACCGCGAGCGCCTCCGCGTCGTTCGCGGCGGCTGCGAGCTCCGGGGCAGGCTCGAGGCAGCCGAAGAAGTTCGGCTGCTGGAAGATCGCGCACGCGGCGCCCTCGGTCGCTGCGCGGAACTCCTCAGGGTCGGTGACGCCCTCGCGGTGCGGGACGTCGACGACCTCCATGCCGAAGCCCGGTGCATAGGTTCGGACGACCTGGCGGACCTGCGGGTTGACGGTCTCCGCGAGGACGATCTTCGAGCGGCCGGTCGCATGCTTCGCGATGTAGCAGGCGTCCGCGGCGACCGTCGTCCCGTCGTACCCGGACGCATTGGACACGTCCATACCGGTCAGCTCGCAGATAACGGTCTGGTACTCGAAGATCGCCTGGAGGACGCCCTGGCTCATCTCCGGCTGGTACGGCGTGTACGCGGTCAGGAACTCGCCGCGCTGGAGGATGTAGTCGACCACCGCCGGCACGTAGTGGTCGTAGACCCCGGCGCCGACGAAGGAGAGCTCCTCGCCCGCGTGGACGTTGCGGGCCGCCAGCTCCTCGAGCCGCTCCAGGATCTCCTGCTCCGTGAGCGGGTCCCCCAGCTCGAGCGGACGGTCGAGGCGGACGCCGGCCGGGATGTCGCGGAAGAGCTCCTCGATGCTCGAGACGCCGATGGTCTCGAGCATCGCCTCGCGATCGCCGTCGGTCAGCGTGGTGTAGGTCACTGCTCGGCCAGGAACGCCTTGTACGCCTCGGCGTCCATGAGGCCGTCGGCCTCGGACGCATCGGAGAGACGAATCCGGACCAGCCAGCCCTCGCCGTACGGATCCTCGTTCACCGTCTCGGGGGACTCGACGACTTTGGCGTTCACCTCGATCACCTCACCCGACAGCGGCGAGATCACATCCGAGACGGCCTTCACCGACTCGACCTCTCCGTAGACGCCGTCCTTCGAGACGCGCCCGCCGTCGTCCGGCGCCTCGTAGTGGACGAGCTCGCCGAGCGCGTCCTGCGCGTACCACGTGATCCCGAGCACGGCCTCGCCGTCCTCGATGCGGGCCCAGTCGTGCTCACGGTGGTACCGCAGGTCGTCGGGGTAGCTCTCGGCAGCCGCCATCAATCCTCCTCGCGCTTGTAGATCGGCTTCTTCACGACACGCGCCTTGCGCGGTCGTCCACGGACATCGATCGTCAGCTCCGTGCCCGGCTCGGCCCGGTCGGCCGGGACGTAGCCCATGCCGATCCCCTTGTCGAGCATCGGCGAGTGGCTTCCCGAGGTCACTTCACCCCCGCCGTCGATGGGCATGTCCTGTCGCGGAATCCCCGGCTCCTCCATGACGAAGGCGACGAGCCGCCGCTCGGCCCCGTTGGCCTTGATCCGACGGAGCTCGTCGGCGCCCGTGAAGTCCTTGTCGAGCGCGCAGACCCAACCCAAGCCTGCAGAGATCGCATCGGTGTCGGGACCGATGTCGTTCCCGTGCAGCGGGTAGCAGACCTCGAGTCGGAGCGTGTCCCGTGCGCCGAGACCGCAGGGGACGACGCCGCGTGCGATCACCGCGTCCCAGAGAGCCACCGCGTCGTCGGCGGGAACCATCAGCTCGACTCCCGCTTCGCCCGTGTAGCCGGTGCGGTTGACCATCACCTCGATACCGTCGACCTCGTTCATCGCGAACGTGAAGGCCGGCGCCTCCTCGAGCCCGAGGCGCTCGATCGACCGCGGGCCCTGAACGGCCAGAAGCGCGTACTCGTCGGAGACGTCGCGGACATCGGAGCCGGGAATCTCCCGTTCCTTGAGCCACTGGAAGGCCGGCTCCCGGTTCGAGGCGTTGACGATGAGCAGGTAGCGGCCGGGCTCGAGCCGGTAGGCGATGAGGTCGTCGATGATCCCGCCGCGCTCGTTCGTCAGAAGCGTGTACTGCGCCTGGCCAGGCGCCAGGCGATCGAGGTCGTTGGCGAGGACGCCCTGGAGGAGCTCGTGCGCCCTTGGGCCCTCGACCTCGAGCTCGCCCATGTGCGAGACGTCGAAGACGCCGGCGTCGGCCCGAACGGCCCGATGCTCCGGGATGACGCCCTCGTACTGAACCGGCATCTCCCAGCCGGCGAACGGGACCAGCCGCGCCCCGAGCGCGACGTGGCGCTCGTGCAGCGGTGTCCGGCGGAGCGTCTGCACGACGCGCCGGATGCTACAGCGGGGTCAGCCGCCGCTTCAGTCGCGCAGGAACGAGGGCACTTCGAGCTCCTCGTCCGTGACCTCGAAGCGGTCCCGCTCGCGCTCCCGCTCCTCAGGTTCGCGGGCCGGAGTCTCCTCGCTGACGACGGCGCGCCGGCGCCTGCGATACGCGCCCGGCCCGAAGCCGGTGGCGATGACCGTCACGCGAACGCCGTCCTTCAGCGCCTCGTCGATGACGGCACCGAAGATGACGTTGGCGTTCTGATCCGCGGCCCCGGTGACGACTTCGGCCGCCTCGTTCACCTCGAAGAGGCCCATGTCGGACGGGCCGCTGATGTTCAGCAGGATCCCGGTCGCGCCTTCGATCGACGATTCGAGCAGCGGCGACGACACGGCGGTCTGCGCCGCCTCGGCCGCCCGGTTCTCGCCGCTCGCCGTCCCGATCCCCATGAGGGCCGAACCGGCGTCCGACATGATCGCTCGCACATCGGCGAAATCGAGGTTGACGATGCCGGGCACCGTGATCAGGTCGGTGATGCCCTGCACGCCCTGGCGGAGGATGTCGTCGGCCATCCGGAAGGCGTCGACGATCGAGGTCCGCTTCTCGACGACCTGGAGCAGCCGGTCGTTCTCGATCACGATCAGCGTGTCGACGTTGTCGCGGAGCTCCTCGATGCCCATCATCGCCTGGTCTGCGCGCTTGCGGCCCTCGAAGCCGAACGGCCGCGTAACGACGCCGACGGTCAGCGCGCCGAGCTCGCGCGCGATCTCTGCGACGATCGGCGCACCGCCGGTCCCCGTGCCGCCGCCTTCGCCGGCGGTGACGAAGACCATGTCCGCGCCCTTGAGAGCATCCTTCAGCTCGTCGCGGCTCTCGGTCGCCGCTGCCTTGCCGACGTCGGGGTCGGCGCCGGCGCCGAGCCCGCGGGTCGCTTCCGCGCCGATGTGGATCTTCATGTCGGCGTCGACGACGAGGAGCGCCTGAGCGTCCGTGTTGGCCGCGATGAAATCGACGCCGCTGAGGCCGGCGTCGACCATTCGGTTGACGGCGTTCGAGCCACCGCCTCCGACGCCGACGACCTTGATGACTGCCAGGTAGTTCCCGGTCTGATCGCGTACGCTCAACTTCCCTCCACCTCAAGCTCGACTGTAGCTCGCGGCTCGGCGAGCCACTGCAACGCCCCAGGGTAAGTGCGATCTACTGCGCTGTCAACGCGGTGTCCGACACCGTATTCTCAGGCTCGACTTGAGACTCGAGGGTTTCTCCGACTACGGGTCGTTCGGGAACGCTGACGTCGAGGTAGGCGCCCACATCGCCCTCCCGTCGCATCGTCGCGAGGACGCGGCGGGCGGCGGCGAGCTTGAGCGGGAGGTCGGTGCCGTTCCCCAATCGAATCTCGAAGCGGTCGTCCATGACGGCGGTCGCCGTCCCTGCCTCCCCCATCTTCACGTACCAGACGCGACGGGCGAGCGTAGGCGAGGCGGCCCGGATCGCGGTCACTGCGCGGATCGCCCGAGTCGGCTCCGGAGCACCGAGGACGGAGCCGACGTGGGGGTCGACGGTCCGCTCGAGCCAGACGACGGGCAGCGGTCGTCGGAGCTTCCGCTCGAGGGGTCGGAGCACGCGACCTTCCGCGGACACGAGCCAGTTCTCGCTGCCGCGCCGGAGCACTGCGACCGGTCGCTCGACGCTCACCGTCACCTTGAGGCCGTTCGGGAAGGCGCGGTCGTAGGCGAGGAGGTGCACGTGCGGAAGGCGGTCGAGTCGGCGCTGGATCTCGTCGTGGTTCACCCGCAGGAGGCTGACACCGTGCAGCCCGTCGAGCGCCCGCTCGACGAGGCGGGAGCGTCCTCCGGGGATCGCCTCGACTTGCACCTCGTGAACCGCGAAGACGGACGTCTGCCGCGCGCCCGCGAACAGCGCCGCCGCAGCGGCGAGCAGTCCGAAGCCGACCGCGATCGAGCGGCCCGACGGCAACAGCCGCAGAGCAGGGGACGCCGAGACCGCCGTTCGGGCCACGGCGCCCACTTCGCCGCGGCGCGGACCGCTCCTACACGCGCTCGCCGGCCGCTGGTAGCTCGATCGGCCCCAGCAGCTGCACCTCGTGCTCGAGCTCGACGCCGAACTGCTCGAGCGCGCGGCGCCGGGCCTCCACCATCAGTGCTATCGCGTCGGCGGAGCGAGCACCGTCCGCGTTCTCGATGAAGTTCGCGTGCCGCGGCGAGATCTGGGCACCGCCGATCCGGTGGCCTCGCAGCCCGCACGCCTCGAGCATCCGGCCGGCCGACAGCTCGTGTTCCGGGTTCTTGAAGACGCTGCCGAACGTCCGCTTGTTCGTCGGCTGCGCAGCCTTCCGCGCCGCCTGCATCTCCGAGACGGTCGCCTTGATCTGCTCGACGGGACGCGGCTCGAGACGAAACTCCGCCTGAACGACCACCTCGCCCGGACGAAGTGCCGACCGACGGTACTCGAGGCCGAGCTCCTCGGGCGTGCGCCAGCTCGAGCCGGCCGCGTCGGCGACGAGTGCGCGCCCGAGCACACGCGCGATGTCGCCTCCGTACGCGCCGGCGTTCATCCAGACGCCGCCGCCGACCGTGCCCGGGATTGCGCAGGCAAACTCGAATCCGCCGAGCGCCGCCGAGCGAGCGCGGTGGAGGCAGACCGCGAGTGGCGCGCCGCCTCCGGCGCGCAGGGCGTCACCGTCCGCCTCTGCGATCGCGAGCTCGCCCGAGAGCTTGAGAACGAGCCCGTCGACGCCCTCGTCGGCGACGAGCAAGTTGGAGCCGAGCCCGACGACGGCCACGCCGGTGTCGCGCTCGGCAGCCCAGACGAGCGTCTCCTCCAGCTCCGCGGTCGTCTCCGGACGGGCGAACCAGCGCGCCGGGCCACCGGTGCCGAGCGTCGTGAACCGGGAGAGCGGAACGTGCTCCTCGATCGTCACGAAAGCTCCGCGAAGACGAGGTCGGCGCCGCGGTCGACGTCCCCGGCGCCGATCGTGAGGACGACGTCGCCCGGACGGGCACGCCGCGCGAGGAACCGCGCGCCATCCTCCACCCGTGGAGTCCAGCCGATCGTCATCCCGGCCCGAAGCTCGCTGAGCGCATCGACGACGAGCTTCCCCGTCACGCCCTCGACCGGCTCTTCGCGGGCCGCATACACGTCGGTAACGGCGACTATGTCGGCCTCCGCCAGCGCCGCAGCCGTCTCGCGCGCGAGGTGCCGTGTGCGCGAGTAGAGGTGGGGCTGGAAGAGGGCGAGGATGCGGCCGATCCCCTGATCGCGGACGGCGGAGAGCGTCGCGCGGATCTCGGCCGGATGGTGCGCGTAATCGTCGACGATCCGCACGTCGCCCGCGACGCCGACCTCCTCGAGCCGGCGGCCGGCGCCGCGAAACTCGCGCAGCACGGGCCACGCCTGACGAACGTCCACGCCGGCGAGCTCCAGCGCCGCCAGCGCGGCCGCGGCGTTCAGGCGGTTGTGCTCGCCGGGAATGTTCAGCTCGCCGTCGTACGGCTGGAGATCGTCGCCGCGCACGACCTGCGGAACGCCGGCGAGCCACCGCTCGAACAGGTTTCCGACCTCCTCCCTCGAGGCGAACTCGGAGTGGTGGTCGAGATCGACGTTCGTGAGCACGGCAATCTTCGGGCGCAGCTGCTCGATCGTGCGGTCGGACTCGTCGCCCTCCACCACCAGCCAGCCTTCCCCCGCCCGCGCGTTGCCGCCGAGCTGCGGCACCTCGGCGCCGATCAGGAACCCCGGGTCGAGACCGAGCCGGTCGAGGACGAACGCGATCATCGCCGCGGTCGTCGTCTTCCCGTGTGCGCCGGAGACGACGATCGAGTCCTGGAGCGAGACGAGCTCGGCGAGGAGCTCCGCGCGCGTTCTCCCCGGGACGCTGCCGAGGAACGCCGTCGAGACGACGGTCTCTGCGTCCTCCGGCGCCTCCGGCTCCGGCGAGATCGTCACGGCGATCTCCGGAGCAAGGTGCGCGAGGTACGGCGTCTCGTAGCGGTCCCAGCCGGAGACCTCCGCGCCCCAGGCGTGCGCCAAGAGCGCGTAGCCGGACAGCCCGGCGCCTCCGATCCCGATGAAGTGCAGCTTCCTACCGGCCAGCGGCTGCAAGCTGGATCAGCTCCTCGGCGATCGTCTCGGCGGCATCTTCACGGGCGAGCCTCTTCATCGCCGCGCTCATCTCCTCGAGCCGCGTCTCGTCCGCCAGCAGCGTCTCGACGATCCCCGGCACCGTCTCGAGCTCGCTCTCGGGGACGAGGATCGCGCCTCCCCCGCGCTCGAAGTGGCGCGCGTTCTTCGTCTGGTGGTCGGCCGTGGCGTGCGGGTACGGGAGGAGGACGGCCGGGAGGCCCGCCGCCGCGAGCTCCCACACCGTTCCGCCGGACCGCGAGACGGCGAGGTCGACGGCGGAGAGCGCCGCGCCGAAGTCCTCGACGGTCGGCAGGAGGTGATAGTCGGCGCGGTCGGCCCGCCCTCGCAGCGCCTCCCAGTCCCGCTCGCCGGAAATGTGCAACACCGTGGGCCCGCTCTTGCCCCAGGCGTCCACGGCGAGCTCGTTCAGGCTCGTCGCGCCCGCCCTGGCGCCGAACACGCCCAGCACGCGGCCGTCCGACGGCAGCCCCACCCGAGCTCGTGCCTCGGCGCGCGGCAGCGCCCGCGAGGTCCTCGGGATCGGACGGCCGACGACCCGGTACTTCGGAGGCCCGAGCCCGTCGAGCTCATAGGAGAGGAAGACGCGCTTCGCGAACGGCGCCGCCAGCCGGTTGGCCAGACCGAGATGCGCGTCGGCCTCCGTCAGCGCAGTGGGGATCCGCATCGACGCAGCCGCGATGACCATCGGGCCGGCCACGAAGCTCCCCGCGCCGAGCACGACGTCCGGCCGCCGGCGCTTCAGGATCCGGCGGCTCTCGCGAACGGCGCCCCCGGCGCGCATCAGCGAGCGCGCGAGCTCCACGCTCGGCCGCCGCGGCAGCCCGGAGGTCCGGAACGTTTCGAGCTCGAACCCCGCGGCGGGGACGAGCCTCGCCTCAACGCGATCCGGCGACCCGGCGAACGTCACGCTGGCGCCGCGGTCGCGAAGCGCCTCGCCGACGGCGATCGCCGGAAGGACGTGTCCGGCTGTTCCCCCTGCTGCGATCAGGCACACGGGCCCGGCTCGTTCGGCCATGGTCGCCCGCGATGTTAAGGAGGATCCCGACGCCGGCGAGCCCCACGACGAGGCTCGAGCCGCCGTACGAGACGAACGGCAGCGTGATCCCGGTCAGCGGCGCGACGCCCATCACGGCCGCGATGTTGATCAGCGCCTGCCCGCAGACGAGCGTGGTGATCCCCGCGGCGAGCCGCTTGCCGAACGGGTCCTTGCAGCCGAGCGCAAGGCGGAACCCCGCGTAGCCGAAGGCGGCGTAGGCCCCGATCAACGCCGTGGTGCCGACGAGCCCGAGCTCCTCGCCGACGATGGCGAAGATCATGTCCGTGTGGGCCTCGGGGAGATAGAAGTTCTTCGAGATCCCCTCGCCGAGGCCGACGCCGAAGATTCCGCCCGACCCGAGGCCGATCATCGCCTGGACGGTCTGGTACCCCGCGCCCTGCGGGTCATCCCACGGGTTGAGGAAGCTGAGCAGGCGGGCGCGGCGGTACGGCTCGAACCAGGCGGCGGTGAGGACGAGCGCCACGGAGAGGCCGCCGGCGGTCGCGAGCAGTCGGGCGGGCGCGCCGGAGACCACGAGGACGCCTCCGAGCATGACGACGACGGTGATCGCCGTCCCGAGGTCCGGCTCCGCGAGGAAGAGCGCGCAGAAGACGCCGACGACCAGTCCGATCGGCTTGAAGAGCTCGCCGAGCGTCCGGGGCGCTGGATTCCGCGACAGGTACGCGGCAAGCCAGACGACGAGCGCGAGCTTGGCGAGCTCCGAGGGCTGGAAGACCGCAGGGCCGACCTGCAGCCACCGCTTCGCGCCGTTGACCGTCGTGCCGATCGCGAGCACCGCGACGAGCAGCCCGAGGCTGACGACGAGGAGCGTCGGCGCCATCGGCCGCAGCGACCGGTAGCTGGTGCGCCGCATGAGGACGAGAAGCACGACGCCCACGAGCGCGTAGAGCCCCTGCTTGCGGAGGTAGTACGAGGCGTCGCCGTTGCCGAGCGTCGCCTGGCCGGATGTTGCGCTGAAGACCATCACGAGGCCGAAGGCGACGAGCGCGAGCGTGATCAGCAGCAGCAGCTGGCCCTCGAACTGCCCCTTCTTCACCGCAGCTCCTCGACGAGGCGCCGGAACTCGTCGCCCCGCTCCTCGTAGTCCGTGAACTGGTCGTAGCTCGCGCAGGCCGGCGAGAGGAGGACGACGTCGCCCGGCTTGGCGGCGGCCGCGGCCGAGCGCACGGCCGTCGCCAGGTCCCCGCTCCGCTCGTAGTCCTGGATCGCCGCGGCGAGCTCGTCGGTCGCGGCGCCGATGAGGTAGGTACGGGCGCCGCGGGCCTGCAGGTCGGCCGCGAGCTCCGCGTAGCTCTCGTTCTTGCCGAGGCCGCCGAGAATCACGTGGAGCGGCTCGTCGAAGGACGCGATCGCGCGACGGGCGGCCGCGGCATTCGTCGCCTTCGAGTCGTTGACGAACCGCACGCCGCCGATCTCCGCGACCTCCTCGAGACGGTGCGGCACGCCGGGGAACTCGCGGAGCGCCCGCGCGATCTGCTCCTCGGAGGCGCCCGCCTCGCGCGCAGCCGCGGTCGCCGCCGCCGCGTTCTCGCGGTTGTGGGCGCCCGTGATTCGCGGCTCCGCAGGCAGCCGGTCGTCGCCGGAGAACTCCACCCGCTGCGCGCGGCCCGGGACCTCCCCGAACCCGCGCGGCAGGATCGCAACGTCGTCCGGCCCTTGGTTCTCGAACACGCGGAGCTTCGCGTCGCGGTAGGCCTCGAACGTCCCGTGGCGGTCGAGGTGGTCGGGCTCGAGGTTCAGGAGCACAGCGATGCGAGGGCGGAACTCGTGGATGTCCTCCAGCTGGAAGCTCGAGAGCTCGCAGACGATCCAGCGGTCGCCCTCGCTCACCTCGGTGAGCGCGCGGCCGATGTTCCCGGCCACCGGCGCGCCGAGCATCTCGCCGAGCAGCGCGGTCGTGGTCGTCTTCCCGTTCGTGCCAGTGACGCCGACGATCGGCGTCGAGAGCAGCCTGCCGCCGAGCTCGACCTCGCTCCAGACGGGGATGCCGCGCTCCCGCGCGGCCGTGACGAACGGTGCCTCGGACGGCACCCCCGGGCTCTTGATCAGAACGTCGACTCCCTCCAGCAACGCGGTCTCCTCGGTTCCGAGGTGAACTTCGACGCCCGCCTCCGCGAGCCTGCCGGGGTCGGCCTCCCGGGACCGGTCCACGGCGACGACGCGATCGCCCCGCCGAGCCAGGGCCAACGCCGCCGCCCGCCCCGACCGCGCCAGGCCGAGCACGAGGTAGGTCACGAGACGAGGTCGGGGCGGAAGCCCGGGAAGTACCGGTAGTAGAGCGCGAAGGCGGCGCCGCAGAGGATCGCCGCGACGATCCAGAAGCGAACCATGATCTTCGTCTCCGACCACGCCTTCATCTCGAAGTGGTGGTGGATCGGCGCCATCAGGAAGATCCGCCGGCCCCAGTACTTGAACGAGAAGACCTGGAGGATCACCGAGAGCGCCTCGATGACGAAGATGCCGCCGATCAGGAGGAGCAGGAGCTCGCTGCGGCTCATGACCGCGAACCCGGCGAGCGCACCGCCGATCGCCATCGATCCGGTGTCGCCCATGATCACCTCGGCGGGGAAGGCGTTGTACCAGAGGAAGCCGATCGCGCCTCCGATCAGCGCCGCTCCGAGGATCGCCATGTCCAGCGCGGCGAGGTCCTGCTCGGATGCGAGCTGGCCGGATCGTGTGTAGGCGAAGACGTTGATCGCCGTGAAGGTGAGCAGCGCGATGATCCCGATCCCGGCCGCGAGGCCGTCGATCCCGTCCGTCAGGTTCGCGCCGTTCGCGGAGCCCGCCACGATCACGAAGAGCAGCAGGTAGAAGCCGAACGACAGCGCGAGCTCCCAGTCGAGGACCGGGACATAGATCTCGGTCGGCGCGCCGACGTCCTCCACCGCCCACGCGAGGCCAACGGTGATGGCCGCGAGCAGCAGCAGCTTCCACCGCCCGGCGAGACCGAGCGAGCGACGGTGCCGCAGCTTCGTGTAGTCGTCGATGAACCCGACGGCGGCGCAGCCGAGCATCACGAAGAAGACGGTCAGGCCCTCGGTCGTGTAGTGGCTCAGCGTCAGGAACGCGACGGTGGCCGAGAAGACCATCAGCAGCCCGCCCAGCGTCGGCGTGCCCTGCTTGACGCGGTGGCCCTCTGGCCCCTCCTCGCGGATGTGCTGGCCCATCTCGTTTCGCCGGAGGAACTCGATGAACTTCGGTCCGGCGACGATCGAGATGACCATGGCCAGCAGGCCCGCAGCGAGAACTCGTTCCATTAGGGCAGTAGGTTCTGTGCCACGCGCTCGAGGCCTACCGAGCGCGATCCCTTCACGAGCACGATGTCGCCCGGCTGGACGAGCTCGCCGATTCGCCGAGCCGCCTCGTCCGCATCGGGGACCCACTCCTCGGCGCCGTAGTCGCGCGCGAGCTCGCCGACGGCGATCGTGTGGTCGAGGGCGCCGAGCAGCTCGCCGATCTCGCGGTGGTATGTCGGCCCCTCCTCGCCGAGCTCGGCCATGCCGCCGAGGACCGCGATGCGGCGGCCGCCGTTCCGGCCGGCGAGCTCCTGGAGCGCCGCCCGCATCGACGCCGGGTTCGCGTTCCAGCAGTCGTTGATCAGGAGTGCGCCGCTCGGGAGCGTCAGCTCCTCTCCGCGGAGGCGCGAGAGCCGGATCTGCGAGGCGCCGTCCTCCGCCCGATCGAGCGGGAGGCCGAGGCCGGCGTACACGGCGAGCGCCGTGAGCGTGTTCTCGGCCTGGTACCTCGCCGTGAAGGGGAGCTCGAGGTCGACCCGCTCGCCGAGCACGTCGGCCTCGAAGTGGCCGCTGTCGAAGCCCAGCAGCCGAGCGTCCTCGCCGACGCGGATCACGTTCAGGTCGGCGCGGAGCAACGGCTCGAGTTCCGGGACTCCGGCAGGCACGACGGCGGTCGCGCCCTGCGGCAGCGCCTCCAGCAGCTCGGCCTTCGCCTTGGCGACGCCGGCAACCGACCCGACGAACTCGAGGTGGACCGGCCCGATCGCGGTGATCGCACCGAGCGTCGGCCGCGCGATCTCGCAGAGGTCCCGGATCTGCCCGAAGCCGCGCATCGCCAGCTCGGCAATCAACACCTCGGTGTCCGGCTCCAGCCTTGCAAGTGTTAGCGGCACGCCCAGCTCCGCGTTGAAGCTCGCCTCGGCCGCCACGGTTCGGCGGTGCGGCGCAACGAGCGCGCCGAGGATGTCCTTCGTCGACGTCTTGCCGGTGGAGCCGGTGATCCCGACGATCTCGGCGCCAGAGCGGTCGCGGATCGCGCGTCCGACGGTGGCCATGGCGCCGAAGTCGTCGTCCGGAACCAGCGTCGCGGCCGCACCCGCCGCTCGTGCCTCGTCGACGTACTCCACGCCTCCGCGGATCGCGACGAAGAGGTCGCCGGGCCGCACTCGGCGCGAGTCGATCTGCACGCCGGTGACCTCGTCCGCCGCCGCGTCGAGCCGGCCGAGGCCGGCGAGCTCCGAGACCGGGAGCGGGATCACGCCGGCGCTCCCAGGCGGCGCAGCGCCTCGCGGGCGACCTCGCGGTCGTCGAAGGGGATCTTGCGGTCGGCGAACTCCTGTCCCTGCTCGTGCCCCTTGCCCGCGATGACCACGACGTCCCGCTCGCCAGCCCGCTCGATCGCCAGCGCGATCGCCGCACGCCGGTCGGGCTCGACTTCGACGTCTCCCACGACGCCGGCGAGGATCTCGTCGATGATCGCGCCCGGCTCCTCGCTCCGCGGGTTGTCGGAGGTCACGATCGCGACGTCCGCGAGCTCGCTCGCGATCCGGCCCATCTCGGGGCGCTTGCCGCGGTCCCTGTCGCCGCCGCAGCCGAAGACGCAGATCAGCCGCTCGCCCGCCAGCTCGCGCGCCGTGCGCAGGACGTTCGCGAGCGAATCGGGCGTGTGCGCGTAGTCGACCACGACCGTGAATGGCTGCCCCTCCTCGACGGTCTCGAACCGGCCCGGGACGCTCGGCGCCTGCGAGACCCCGTCCGCGATCGCGTCCTCCGGCACGCCGAGCAGCCGTGCGAGCCCGACAGCCGCGAGCGTGTTCTCCTGGTTGAAGCGCCCGCGCAGTCGGCCGTTCGCGGGCGGCTCGCTCACCTCGGCGTCGCCGGTCAGCCCGTAGGTGAGGACCGGCGCGCGGTCGAGGCGGCGGAGCTCGTCGGCCAGCCGTCTCCCCCACTCGTCGCCGACGTTCACCGCCGCGGCTGCTGGAGGTTCGTGCTCGGTGAAGAGCCGCCGCTTCGCCGCGTAGTACTCGTCCATCGAGCCGTGGAAGTCGAGGTGGTCCTGGGTCAGGTTCGTGAAGGCGAGCGCGTCGAAGCGCACGCGGTCGAGCCGGCCGAGCGCGGAGCCGTGCGAGGTTGCCTCCATCACGGCGCTGCGGTCGCCCGAGTCGAGCATCGCGCGGAACGTGCGCTGGAGGTCGATCGCCTCCGGCGTCGTCCGGACCGCCGGGCGGGAGTCGCCCCCGACCCGTGACTCGATCGTCCCGATCATGCCCGGCCGCATGCCCGCCGTGTGGAGGATCGAGTGGAGCAGGTAAGCGGTCGTCGTCTTGCCGTTCGTTCCCGTCACGCCGGCGAGGAGCAGCTGCTCCGTCGGACGCTCGAAGAACTCGTCCGCGGCGACCGGCATGGCGGCCCGCGCCGACGGAACGATCAGCTGCGGAACCTTTAGCTCGAGCGGCCGCTCCACGACGAGCGCCGCGGCGCCCTGCTCGACCGCCTCGCCGGCGAGGTCGTGGCGGTCCACATGCTCGCCCGGGACGCAGAAGAAGAGCGCGCCGGGTCGGACCTCGCGTGTGTCGTATGCGAGGTCGGTGATGGCTGTTGGAGCGCCCCCGCGGACCTCCAGGGGTCCGAGCGCGGTGATCAGCCGCTCGAGATCCACGATCGGCTGGAGGCTAGCGCAGTGGTTGGAGGGCTTGGTGGAACGTCGCTCGCCGCCGGGGTGCGATGGTCGCTTCGAGGCAAGGACGCAGGGAGTGCCCGTATCAGTCAGATACGGGCGCGACTGAGGACGCCGTCCTCGGGGCGAGCAGCGCAGGCCGGCGGCACAGCCGATGTTTCGCCAAGCCCTCCCAAGCTATGAAGCCGCGTCCGGCGGGATCTCGAGGTACTGGAGCGCGAAGCGGGCGATCTGCTGGAACGCCGGCGCCGCCACCGTCCCGCCCCAGATCGTGCTCGGCTCGTCGACGGTCACGAGGATGACGAGGCGGGGGTCGCTCGCCGGCACGGCGCCGACGAAGGACGCCACGTACCGCGAGGTCGAGTAGCCGCCGCGCGGATCCGGCTTCGCCGCAGTGCCCGTCTTCCCCGCAACCTGGTAGCCCTCGACGGCCGCTTCGGTTCCCGTGCCCTCGAGGACGACGTCGCGCATCATCGCCATCAGCTGCTCGGACACCTGCTGCGTCAGCACGCGCCGCTTCTTGACGAGCCCGTTCATGACGAGGTGCGGCTTGATCCAGACGCCGCCGTTCGCGACGGCGGCGTAGGCGGCGGCCATCTGCACCGGCGTGACCGCGATCCCGTGCCCGATCGGCAGGGTCCCGATGGTGGAGCCCGACCAGTAGCTCGGCAGGATGCCGGCCGTCTCCCCCGGGAAGTCGATGCCCGTCCTCCGCCCGAACCCGAAGCGGCCGAGCCACGACGTCAGCCGCTCGCGGCCGAGCATCTGGGCCAGCGTGATCGTCCCGACGTTCGAGGACTGGGCGAGGATGCCGGCGACCGTCATCCGCTCCGTGCGCGTGCGGTGCGCCTCGTGGATCACACGGTCGGAGACCTGGATCTTCGGCTGGAGCGTGAACTCGGTCGTCGGGCTGACGAGGCCCTCGGAGAGTGCGCCGGCGACGGTCACGACCTTGAGGGTCGAGCCCGGCTCGTAGGTATCCGTGACGGCGCGGTTGCGCTGGATCTCGCGCGGCGTCTGCGGGAAGCGGTTCGCGTCGAACCCGGGCTCCACGGCGAGCGCGAGCACCTCGCCGGAGTGCGGGTCGAGGACCACGGCGCTGCCGGCCAGCGCGCCCCACTTCCTCACGGTCGAGCGCAGTATCGACTCCGCGTTCGCCTGGAGCGTGGCGTCGAGCGTCAGGCGGACGTTGCGTCCCTCGACGGCCGGCGTAGAGTGGATGACGTCCAGCGCGCGGCCGAACGGATCCCGGACGATCGTCTCTCGGCCGGGACGGCCGGCGAGCGTCTTGTCCAGCGCGAGCTCGAGCCCGGAGAGGCCCTTGTTGTCGACTCCCGCGTAGCCGAGTACGTGCGCTGCGACCGAGCCCTGGGGGTACGCGCGCCGTTCCTCGGAGTAGAACCCAAGGCCCTCGATGCCCTTCCGCTCGAGCTCGGCGGCCCGGCGCGGGTTCGCCTTGCGCGCGACGTAGACGAAGCCGTGCGACTGGTCGGCGAGCGGCCCGTAGAGCTTGTCCGGGTCGATCCGGAGCGCTCGGCCGGCCGCGATCGCCGCGGCGCGCGGATCGGCGACGTGCTTCGGATTCGCGTACACGGTCGTCGCGCGCTGCCCGATCGCGAGCTGCACGCCGTTGCGGTCGATCATCGAGCCCCGAGGCGCCGGAACTACGACGTCGGCGTGGTGCTGTCCTTGCGCAAGGCGGTCGAGTCCCTGAGCGTGGACCGCCTGGAGCCACACCGCCCGGCCGAAGAGCCCGGCGAAGGCCAGCGTGAAGAGAGCGAGGAGGAGCCTGATCCGCCGGTTCGGAAGGCGGCGGCTCACCGATTCCCGAGATCCAGATAGGTCGTCGTCGCCGGGTCCGCGGGCTGGTACCCGAGCCGCAGTCGCGCGAGGCTGCTCGTCCGGGCGGAAGCCGAGCGCGTCGCGAGCTGGCTGGCGAGCTCCGCGGACTCGGCGCGCAGCTTGTCCCGCTCGCGCGCGAGCTCGTCGAACTGGAGGTTGAGGCGCAGCACCGCGACGTTCAGCGCAACGACCCCGGCGAGGAGAATCCCCATCAGGACGATCCAGACGGCCCCGCCAGCCGTGCGCCGCTGCGCGGCGGCGCGGCGCTTCGGCCGAGCCCGCCCTCGGCTGCGTGCGACTGCGACTGCCATCAGGTCTTCTGCGCTCCCCTCAGCCGGGCGGACGCCGCGCGCGGGTTCGTCGCGATCTCCTGCGCGCTCGGCCGGACCGCCTTCCGGGTCAGGACTCGAAGGGTGGGCTCCCGCCCGCAGACGCAGACCGGGAAGTCCGGCGGGCAGGTGCAGCCGTGCGACTCCGCGCGGAAGAACCGCTTGACGATCCGGTCCTCGAGCGAGTGGAAGCTGATCACGGCGATGCGGCCGCCGGGGCTCAGGACATCGAGTGCGGCGGGCAGCGCCGCCTCGAGCGCGCCGAGCTCGTCGTTCACGGCGATCCGCAGCGCCTGGAAGACGCGGCGCGCCGGGTGCCCGTCACCGAACCGCGCCGGCGTCGGGATCGCAGCTTTGACCACCTCCACGAGCTCTCCGGTCGTCTCGAACGGCTGCTTCCGCCGCTCGCGTGCGATCCGCTTCGCGATCTGCCGCGCGTACCGCTCCTCGCCGTACGACCGGAAGATCTCTGTCAGCTCGCGCTCGCTCGCCTCGTTGACGAGCTCCCGGGCCGAGACCTCCGCAGAGGGATCCATCCGCATGTCGAGCGGCGCATCGGCGGCGTAGGAGAAGCCGCGCTCGGGCCGGTCGAGCTGCATGCTCGAGACGCCGAGATCGAACAGGATCGCGTTCGCGCCTCGCCCGTTGTCGGCGAAGCGCTCGAGGACGTCGGCGAAGTCGCCGGCGAGGAACCGGGTCTTCACGCCGGCGCGGCGCCGGAACGACTCGAAGTACGGCTTGACGTTCGGGTCGCGGTCGATCGCGACGTACTTGCCCTCGCCCTTCAGGTCCTCGGCCAGCAGCGCGGCGTGGCCACCCGCGCCGAAGGTCGCGTCGACGACGGTGTCGCCCGGTTGCACGTCGAGCAGGCGCCGAACCTCTTCGGCGAGAACGGGGACGTGGTCAGTCGCGCTTGGCTGCAAGACGCTCGGCAACATGCTCCGCACTCCCTTCGACCTCGTTGAGCTCCCGACGCCAGGTCTCCCGATCCCAGATCTCCAGGTGGTCGTGGATTCCGGCGACGACGACGTCCCGCTCGAGGCCTGCATAGCGGAGCAGGGGTGCAGGAATCATGATCCTTCCCTGCTTGTCCAGCTCCGCCTCGGCCGCACCGGAGAAGAAGTGGCGCTGCAGCTGCCTGGTCTCCTTGCTGAGCGGATCGAGCTCCGCGACGCGTGACTGCAACCGCTCCAGCCAATCGCCCCGCGGATACGCATAGAGGCACCCGTCCATGCCGCGCGTGACGACGACGCCGTCCGACATGGCGTCTCTGAACCGGGCCGGAAGCGTGAGCCGGTTCTTGTCGTCGATGGTGTGTTCGTACTCTCCGAGCAGCATTTCGGTGCCATCAGCACTCTCCCACTTTCCACCACTTTAGACCACTTTTCCCCACTTCGTCAACCCATGAAACCCGCAACGCTCAGTTTGCGGGCGCTGCGGCCGGATCCAGAGCCGGCCGGCCTCAGGACGGGTTGCCGAGCGCGCCGCGCCGCGTCATCGCGACGGCTGAAGACAGCGCCGCGAACTCGACGGCTTCCTGCGGCGCGCGGCCCTCGCCCAGCGCGTACGTGAGGCCGGCGGCGAACGAGTCGCCCGCGCCGTACATGTCCTGCACCGGACCGGGCAGCGGCGCCGGCTTCCAGCGGCCCTCGCCTGCCTCACCGGCATAGCTGCCGCCGGCCGAGCCTTCCGTGGAGACGACGAGCTTCGGCGGCGGGTCGATGTCGCCCGGCTGGTAGCGCTCGCCTCGGTCCCGGCCGCTGTGGACGAGCGCGTCGAGCTGGACGCCCGCGGCCTGGAGCGTCGGCAGCTCCCGCGCCGTTGCGACCAGGACGCGGGCCCGGCGCGCGTTGTGCAGCGCGCCGATGTCGCCGCTCGTGAAGTAGACGGCGTCGGTGTCGTCAAGCTCGTCCCAGGCGAGCTGGTCGTCAGCGTGCGGGTGCAGCTTGTCGCCGAGCACGGTGATCGTCCGCTCTCCCTGCGCGTCGATGTACGTGAACGCCCGCCGCTGCGGCGCGTCCCGCACCGCGACCTCGAGCCGGAGGCCGTGGGCGCGCAGAGCCTTCTGCGTCTGGAAGCCGAGGTCGTCGCGTCCGATCGCGGTGAAGAACGTCATGTCGGCGCCGAGGCGCATCAGCTCCGCGGCGGCCACCGTGCCCCCACCGGCTGGCTCGGACCAGAAGTGGACGGTCGTGAAGATCTCGCCTGGCGCCGGGATTCGTTCCACCGGGATGAAGTCGACCCACTCGACATGGCCGACCACCGACGCCTTCATCTCACATCCTCCGCCGGATCCACGTTGGAGAGGATGATGGAAGCGATGACCGTCCCGCCGTTCGAGCGGTTCTACGCGGAGAACCGCGACGCCGTGTTCGCGCACCTCGTGCGCCTGCTCGGACGGCAGCGCGCGGAGGACGCGTTCCAGGAGACGTTCCTCCGGGCGCTCCGCGGCTACGACAGCCTGCGGCACGGCCGATACCTGCGGGCGTGGGTGTTCACCATCGCCACGCGGGTCGCGGCCGACGAGGGACGGAAGCGGCGGCCCGAGCCGGGAGCGGAGGTCGACGGCGAGACGGCCGACGACCGCCCCGCGTACGCGCAGATCGAGCATCTGGCGGACGAGCTCCCGGAGAAGGAGCGCGCCGCCGTCGTGCTCCGATACGGCTACGACCTGTCCTACTCGGACATCGGCACCGCGCTCGGCTCCAGCGAGGAGGCAGCCCGGCAGGCAGCCTCGTCCGGCGTGCGGCGCCTGCGAAGGAGGCTGACATGACCACGGTTCCGAAAGCGCTGGACCGCCGGTTCCGCGAGGCCGCGGTGGAGGCGGGCCTCGTCGACGTCTCGTTCGACGTCGCCGACACCCCGATCGGGCCGCTGCTCCTCGCAACGACCGAGCGCGGACTGTGCCGCATCTCGTTCGACCCCGAGCCGGAACATGAGACCGATTCCCTGGCCCGCACCTTTGGCGTCCGCGTGCTGCGCGCACCGCGCCGGCTCGACCTGGTGCGAAAGGAGCTCGAGGAGTACTTCGAGGGCAGCCGCCGTGCCTTCGACCTGCCGCTCGATCTCCGCGGCCGCGAAGGGTTCTCGCGGGAGATCCTCAACCGGCTGGCGAAGGTGCCCTACGGCGAGGTGACGACCTACAAGACGCTCGCCGTCGAGGCGGGCAACCCCCGTGCCGCACGGGCGGTCGGAACGATCATGAACCGGAACCCGATCCCGATCGTCCTCCCGTGCCACCGCGTCGTCGGCTCGAACGGAAGCCTCGTCGGTTACGGCGGCGGGCTCGAGCGGAAGCGACTGCTCCTCGACCTGGAGGCCGGAACGCCGAGACTTGACATCGGCTGATCGTAAGCCTAGGCTTACGGTAAGTGGAAGCTTACGCAGTAGCGATGAACGCGCTTGGCGACCCGACCCGGAGATCGATCTTCGAGCGCCTCGCCGCCGCTCCCATGGCGGTCGGCGAGCTCGCGGCCGAGCTCCCGGTCAGCCGCCCCGCCGTCTCGCAGCACCTCCGCGTGCTGAAGGACGCCGGGCTCGTGCGGGAGCGCGCCGAGGGGACGCGCCGCGTCTACCGCGTCGACCTCGACGGCGTCGCGGAGCTCCGAAGCTACTTCGACCGCTTCTGGGATCAGGCGCTCGCCGACTTCAAGGCCGAGGCCGAACGGAGGGAAAGGAGCAAGGGATGAGCACCACGGAGACGTTGGCGGCGATCAACAAGACGATCACGGTCGACGCGTCGCCGCAGACCGCGTTCGAGACGTTCACGCGGCAGGTGGACAGCTGGTGGCCGAGGACGCACTCGGTCTTCGAGGACGACGTCCAGGAGATCGTCTTCGACGAGCGGACGGGCGGTCGCCTCTACGAGCGGTCGACCGGCGGCGAGGAAGCAGATTGGGCCGACGTCATCGTCTGGGAGCCCCACAGTAGGTTCGTCCTCCGCTGGCGGGTGAACCCCGAGCGCGGGCCGACGGAGGTCGAGGTTCGCTTCACGCCCGAGGGCGACCGGACGCGAGTCGACCTCGAGCATCGCGGCTGGGACGACCCGGAGGGCCGCGCGAACTACGGCCCCGGCTGGGACCGCGTCCTCGGGCACTACGCCGACTCGTTCAAGAGCGAGTAGCCCACGCCCCACACGTTCCTCACGAAGTCACCGCCTGCGGCCGAGAGCTTGCGCCGCAGGCGGGACGCGTGGGAGTCCAACGTCCGCGTCCGCCCGAGCGACCTGTAGCCCCACACGTCGCGCAGCAGCTCCTCCTTCGTGAAGACCCGCGTCGGGTCGCCGGCGAGCTTCACAAGCAGGTCGTACTCCTTCGCGGCGAGGATCACGGGTACGACCCCGACGAGGACGCGACGGGCGGCACGGTCGATCTCCAGCTCGCCCACCTCGATGCGGTCCCGCTCGGGTGGCGTCACGCGCCGCAGGACGGCGCGGATCCGCGCCAGCAGCTCCTCGTAGTGGAACGGCCGCGCGAGGTAGTCGTCGCAGCCGCCGGCGAACGCGCGCACTCGATCGACCGCGTCTGACTCCGGCCGGCCCAGGACGATGACCGGCACGTCCGTCACTCGGCGGCAGAGCTCGAGCGCAAGCGAGTCGGAGGCCAGGACGAGGTCGGGACGGGAACGCTCCGCCAGCTCGAGCGCGTCGCCGTCGGCCGCCTCGACGACCTCGAAGCCGTCCTGCCGCAGGTGCCGCTCGAGAAACCCGCGTGTGGCGGACTCGGGCTCGGCCAGGAGCAGCGCGCTGGGCATGGCGCCGACGCTACCTGCGGGCCTGCGACCCGGCCAGGTGTCCTTTCGCGCGGATCTGCGCCGAAGAATCCAGAGCCGCCGAAACGGGGCTAGGGACTAAGCGACGAGCTGGAGACCGAGTTCGCGCCGGGCCTCGATGAGCGCCTCGACGACCTCGGGGTCGAACTGCGTGCCGCTGCAGCGCCTGAGCTCGGCGACGGCGTCCGCCTCGGTGAGGGCCGGCCGGTACGGGCGATCCGCGGTCATGGCGTGGAACGCGTCGCAGGCCGAGACGATGCGCGAGAGGAGCGGAATCTGGTCGCCCGCCAGCTGGTCGGGATACCCGGTCCCGTCGAGCCGCTCGTGCGTCGAGCGGACAAGGCGCGAGATCCGCGCGAGCGCCGGGGCCGAAGACAGGATCCGCTCGCCGATCACCGTGTGCCGGTGGATGAAGATCCACTCGTCCTCGGTCAGCGCCCCCTGCTTCGAGAGGATCGAGTCCGGAACCGCCAGCTTGCCGACGTCGTGCAGCTCGGCGGCGAGCGTGAGGTCGTGAAGCTCGGCGTCCGGCAGCCGGAGCCGCTCGCCGACGGCCCGAGCGAGCTGCGCGACGGCGGAGAGATGGCCCCTCAACTCGGCATCGCGCTCGCCGAGGACGCTCAGCAGCACCTCGCGGGTCTGCCTGCCGGCCGACGCGCGGCGGCTGTCCTTGTTGCCGTAGAGCCTGGTGTCCGCGATCCGCATCGCCTCGGAGAGCTCCGTGGCCTCGTCGGGAAGGATCGCAGCGCCGTACGCGGAGCTGATCGCGAAACCCTCACCTTCGTCACGCAGCGCACGCAGTGCGTGCGAGATGACCTCGCCGCGCTCGACGGAGCCGCCCTCGGCGATGACGCAGAACTCGTCGCCGCCCATCCGGTACGCGCGGCCGAAGGGCTCGGCAGCTTCGCCCAGCCGCATCGCCAGCCGGTGGAGAAGCGCGTCGCCCGCCGGATGCCCGAAGGCGTCGTTGTACGACTTGAACCCGTCGAGGTCGAAGAGCAGGAGGATCGTCGGCACGCCGGCCGCAATCCGGTTCTCGAGGTCGAGGAGAAGCCGCCGGCGGTTCGCCAGGCCGGTCAGCGCGTCCGTCTCGGCGTCGCGGCGGCTCGACTCCAGCAGATGCGCGTTCCGGTGGAACGTGAGCGCCATGCGGACGATGACGGCCGCGACCGCCAGCGTCGCAAGCACGAGCGCGATCGTGTTGATCGGCCTGAAGTGGTCGTAGACGAGGAGCGTCAGAGCGGCGGACCCGAAGACCGTCGGGAGCGCGAACGCCCAGAAGCCGTCGACCCGGACCGCAACGACGGGACGCCGTGGCTGCCAAGCGGCGATGGCGATGAGAGCCATTCCGGCGACCCAGCCGGCGTCCATCAGCGAGCCCTCGGTGTAGGTCTCAGAGGCGGTCGCGTAGAGGTACGCCGTGTCCGCCACGCCGAACACGAGGCAGCCGAGCAAGATGCACATCCAGGCGCGGTCGAGGCTCCAGCCGGTCATCGCGATCACGGCGATCACCATTCCGATGAGCGCCAGGTCGGCGGCCGGGTAGGCGAGGTTCGTCCAGAACGCCCACGCATCGCCGGTGCCCTGTACCACGACGCCGAAGACCATGGCGGCGCCGACGGCGGCGATCGTGAGCCCGGCGATCAGACCGTCCACCCAGAGGTCGCTGCGGATGTCCTGCAGCCGCGTGCGAAGTAGCAACGCGAGGCCGGCGTAGACCGGCGGGTAGAAGGCCAGATAGAAGGCGTCGGCGACGGACGGGAACGGAACCTCGTCGGCGTTCGCGAACGCGACCTCGTAGTAGAGGTCGCCGATGACCCAGAGCGCCAGGCCGACGCCGATCAGCGTCCAGGCGAGCCGGGCGCCCGGGAGAAACAGCGGCCGGGCCAGGCAGAACAATGCGGCGACGACGAGGAGGCCGTTGTAGAAGTAGACGTCGCGGAGCTCGTCGTAGCCCTCGCCGCCGACGTGCGCCACCAGCATGACGACGTACGACGCGGCGCCCGCGAGCAGGGCGATGGAGGCCGCAGAGGCGGCGTGCCCCCGTGAGGGCAAGCGAAAACCGGGCCGCATGCCCCCACTATCTGTCGATTCCGGCACACACCGCTTCCCTCGTACGGGGGAAGCGAGTGGCTACAGGCGTCCCGAGCGGAGGACGCCCCAGAGGAGCCAGACGCCCAGAATCCCCGAGAGGACGAACCCGATCACGGACAGCGCGTTGATCCCGAGGATCTCCGGCCCGCCCGTCGCGAAGATCCCGAGGAGGCTCGAGGCGACGAGCCCGGCGGAGACGACGAGGGCGATCACGAGCCGGTTCAGCGTGTGCACGAGCCGGTCCATGAACTCGTCGAGCCCCTTGTGGACGAAGCCGACCTCGATCTGCCCGTCGCGGAACTGCTCGAGCGTGTCGTGGAGCTGGTAGGGGACCTCGGCCATCATGCGCGCGACGTTCCAGCCCTCGCGCCGCGCGCGTGACGCGATGCGCGCGGGCGTGTAGCGGCTGAGCATCAGGCTGCGCGCGTACGGCTGCGCCACCTCGAAGACGTTGAAGTCGGGAGAGAGCTCGACGCCGACCGACCCGAGGGTGGCGATCGCGCGGTCGAGGAGGACGAACCTCGTCGGCAGCCGGAGGTTCATCCGGTAGATCATCCCGAAGACCTCGCGGACGACCTGGATCGGGTCGATCTCGTCGAGCGTCGCCCCGTAGTACCGGTAGAAGAGCTCCCGGAGCTCGGCCACGAACTCCTCCTCGCGCTCCTTCGGGTAGCGGACACCGAGCTCGCCCAGCCTGCGGGGAAGCGCCTCGATGTTCTCGTTTGCGACATCGATGAACAGGCCGGTGGCCTTCGAGACGTCCTCGTCGGTCAGGCGGCCCGCGAGGCCGAAGTCGACGAGGCCGATCCGGTCGGGCGAGAGCACGAGGATGTTCGCCGGGTGCGGGTCGCCGTGAAAGAAGCCGTGGCGGAAGATCATCGTCATCCAGGCCTCCGTGAGGACCTCGGCGAGGCGCCGCCGCTCCTCCGGGCCGTAACCGAGCACGTCCAGATCGGCGAGCTGCGTCCCCTCGACGAACTCGAGCGTCAGGACGCGCGGGCGCGTGTACGTCCAATAGACGCGCGGCACCTTGACGTGCGGATGGCCGGCGAAGTTCTTGCGGAAGGTCTCGGCGTTGCGCGCCTCGAGCCGGTAGTCCAGCTCCTGCCGGATCGAGCGGGCGAACTCGTCGACGAGGCCGCGAGCGTCGATGAAGTCGAGCGCCCGGACACGCTCCTTCGCGAGCCGCGCCGCCTGGTACATGAGGTTGAGGTCGGCTTCGATCTGGCGCGGCGCGCCGGGCCGCTGCACCTTCACCGCGACCGTGCGGCCGTTCGGCAGCACCGCCCGGTGGACCTGTCCGATCGAGGCGGCCGCCATCGGCACGGGATCGAACTCCTTGAAGAGGCGCTCGACCGGCTGCCCAAGGCTCTCCTCGATCACCTGCGCCGCCTCCTCGTACGAGAACGGCCGCACGTCGTCCTGGAGGCCCCGGAGCTCGGCGATGATGTCCGGTGGCAGGACGTCGGGCCGCATCGAGAGCAGCTGCCCGAACTTCACGAACGTCGGGCCGAGCTCGTCGAGCATCTCGCGGAGGTGGCGCCCGCGCTCGGACGGCGCGTCGATCGCGGCCGTGCCGTCGCCGTTCTCCGGGACGAGGTCGGCGAGTCTGTTCCGGTGGAAGAAGTAGCCGAACCCGTGTCGGACTGCTACCTGGGCGATCTCGGAGATGCGCCCCAGGCTTCGCGGAGGCGCCTGTGCCATCGGGTCAGTGTTGCACGGGTGGGGTGGAATCCCTTGGAGGCGGGTCTTCCACGAGGCGGAGCCGGTGCTCGAGCTGGGCGATGCGGAGCTCGAGCTCCTCCACATCGTCCTTCGTGACCAGGCCGAGCTCCTTGTAGAGCCGGTCGAGGCTCGTGCCGGCCTTCTCGCCGAGGCGCGTCGCATCGCCGCGCCAGCGCGTCGACATCTCGTCGATCAGCGCCCGCGCCTCGTCGCGGCGGGCCATCCCGCGATCGGCAAGCTCCTCGGCGAGGGCGTCGGCCCGCTCCGCCGTCAGCGCGGCAGCGCCGACTGCGGCGAGCACGACCCGCTCGATCAGCTCCCGAACGGTGCCGTTGCTATCGGGCTCGTCCATGAGGGCGGGCTCGTCGGCGCTGCCGCCGGCGCTCGCGCTTCGACGCGTCCGATCCGCTCGGCGGGACCGGCGGAACCGGCGCCGCAACCTCGCCGTCGCCGCCGCCGTCGGCACCGGCGCCCACGGGCACCGGCTCGGGCTCGGCCTCGGGCTCGACCGGCACCGGGTGCTTCGGCTCCTCGAGCCCCTTGCGCCCCTTGTACTCAGGCGCGCGCTCGAGGAGCACGGCGAGGAACGGCGCGGCGATGAAGATCGTCGAGAAGGCGCTGATCCCGATGCCGATGAGGATCGCGAACGCGAAGTCCTGGAGCACCTCGCCGCCGAACAGGTAGAGAGCCCCGACCGGGAGCAGCGTGATGATCGTCGTCGCCAGTGACCGTCGGACGGTCTCCCAGAGCGACGTGTTCACGATCTCCTTGATCGACGACCGCCGCATGATCGGCAGGTTCTCGCGGACGCGGTCGAAGATGATGATCGTGTCGTAGATCGAGTACCCGATGATGGTCAGGAAGGCCGCGACCGTCGCCGCACTGACCTCACGGCCCGAGAACGAGTAGATCCCGATCGCGATCAGGCCGTCGTTGACGATCGTCCGCAGGATCGGCACCGCGAACCGCCACTGGAAGCGGAGCGAGATGTAGATCGTGATCAGGATGAACGAGATCAGGATCGCGTAGATCGCCCCGCGGAGGATCTGGTCGGAGAAGCTCGCCGAGACGTTCCGAACACCTTCCTGCGTCGCGTCGAACTCCTGGTTGACCGCGCCGGTGATCTCCCTGACCTGCGTCGGCTCGAGCGGCTCGGTTCGGATCGTGAACTCGCGGAACCCGCCGTTCACCTCTTCTCCGCGGCCCTGGACGACTGCGTCGGGCTCGCCGAGCTCCCGCATCTCGGTGTGCACTGCGTCCGTCTGGACCGGCTGCTGGGCGGCGAACTCCATCTCCGTGCCGCCGCGGAAGTCGATCCCGAGGTTCAGCCCCTTGAAGATCAGCGAGCCGATCGACAGGGCGATCAGGACGCCGGCGATCGTGAACCAAATCCGCCGCTTGCCGACGGCGTCGAACATCTGCCAGCGCGCCATCTTCTGGTGCTCGGCGCCCATGAACCTCGGGTTGTCGAACCAGCGGAAGCCGGCGAGAAGCCCGAGGAAGGCGCGCGTCGCGAAGACGGCGGTGAAGATCGAGATGACGGTGCCGAGGAGGAGCATGAACGCGAAACCGCGGACACCGCCGGTCGCGACTGCGAAGAGGACGAGCGCCGTGATCGCGGTGACGACGTTCGCGTCGACGATGGTCGCGAAGCCCTTTCGGTAGCCGGACGCGATGGCGGCACGGACCGAGGATCGGGCCGCGGCTTCCTCCTTGATGCGTTCGAAGATGACGATGTTCGCGTCCGCCGCGACCCCGATCGCGAGGATCAGTCCCGCGAAGCCCGGCAGGGTCAGCGTGACCTCGAAGAGCACGATGACCGCGTAGAGGAAGACTGCGTTCAGCGCGAGGCCGAGGATCGCGACGACGCCGAGGAACCGGTAGACGAGGAGGAGGAAGAGCGCGACGACCGCGAGGCCGATCAGCGACGCCTTGATCGCCTGGTCGAGCGACTCCTTCCCGAGCGTCGCGGAGACGCGCGTGAAGTCGATCTGCTCGAACTCGTACGGGAGCGCACCGCTCCGGAGGACGAGCGCGAGGTCCTTCGCCTCGCCGGCATCGCCGATCCCGGTGATCTCCGCCGAGCCGCCGGCGATGCCGTCTGGGTTGCGGTCCCAGTCGATCGTCGGCGCAGACTTGATCTCGCGGTCGAGGACGATCGCGAAGCCCTGCAACGCTCGGTCGTCCCCGATCTGGCCCGAGAGGAGCTGCCCGCGCTGAGCGATCTCGCGCGTGACGTCGTGGAACTTGTCGCCGCCGCTGCCCGTGAACTCCATGAGCACGATCGGGCCCTCGGTCTGGCTGAAGTCGGACCGGGTGCCGTCGAGCTTCAGGTCGCGGCCCGTCATCTCCGGGATGGGGTTTTCCTTGTTGTTCGGGTCGAACTTGAAGAGGTAGTAGTAGTCCCGCTGCGGAGGCGCCTCGTTCACGCCCGGGCAGTACCGCTCACCCCTACCGCAGGTGAGGATGATCGACTTCTCGGGGATGCCGAGGATCTGGAAGCCCTTCGGGATCGCCTTGCCCGTTCGCGTGCGATAGGCCTGCTCGATTCGCTCCCTCGTGTCCTCGGGGCCGGCGATCACCTTCTTCGTCTTCGGATCGACGAGGTAGTACTCGGGGATCTCGCCGCGCTGCGTCCGCGGCTGGATCTCCTTCAGGAGCTGGTAGAGGTTGGCGGACGGGACCGGGAACCCGTTCTCGTCGCGTGTCGGGTCCAGCGTGTTCTCGTTCACGTCGAACAGCCAGAGCTGCGCGGTCTTGCCGATGAGGTCCGCTGCCTTCTCCGGGTCGTCCACGCCCGGGAGCTGGACCGAGATCTGGTCCGTCCCTTGCTGGCGGATCTCCGGCTCCGCGACGCCGAGAGCGTCGATGCGGTTCCGGATGACCTCGATCGCGAGGTCCATGTTCTCGTCGGTGACTTCCTCGCCCTTCGGCGGGATCGCCTTCAGGACGAGCTCGACGCCTCCCTGGAGGTCGAGGCCGAGCTTGATCTCGCGGTGGATGGGCGACTGCGGAATCGCCAGCAGTGCGACAGCGACGAGCGCCGCGAGGACGACGCCGAGCAGAGTGAGATTTCCGCGTCTGGTTGCCACCGCGAGTCTCCTAGGTTAGCCGCGTTCTTCCGTCGTCGGCGGCTGCTCTTCCGCCGTATTGGGCGTCTGTTCGGGCTTTGTTACGACGTTCGTCACGGCCGCCTTCGCGACCCGGATCTCGGTGCCCGGCGCGATCTCCAGGACGACCTCGTCGTCCGCGATCGAGCGGACGTGTCCGAAGACGCCGCCTACGGTGATCACCTCGTCTCCCGGCTTCAGCGCCTCCACAAGGGAGCGGTGCGCGGCTGCTCTCTGGCGCTGCGGCCGGATCAGGAGGAACCAGAAGACTCCGGCCAGGGCGGCAAGGAGGATCAGCGGCTCCACGTCGTCTCTTTCATCGCGTCTTCGGGGGTCTCCAGGCGGGCCAGCGCGTCGGCCTTGAAGGATGCCAGCCGACCGTTCTCGATCGCCGTCCGTGCTCCTGTTGTGACGTCCAGGACGAACCGAAGATTGTGAAGCGTGAGTAAGCGAATTCCGAGCAGCTCCTGCTGGTTCACGAGGTGCCGGATGTAGGCCCGCGAGAAGCGAGCGCACGCCGGGCACGAGCAACCCTCGTCGAGCGGGCGGGGGTCCCGGGCAAAGCGGGCGTTCCGCAGGTTCAGCCGGCCCTTCCAGGTCAGCGCCGAGCCGGTACGCGCGGTTCGGGTCGGAAGCACGCAGTCGAACATGTCGATGCCGCGCTCGACCACCTCGAGGATCCCGACGGCGTCTCCGATCCCCATGAAGTAGCGGGGCCGGTCGTCCGGAAGCAGCGGCGCCGCCCATTCGGTCGCGTCCAGCGTCAGCTCCCGCGGCTCGCCGACGGAGAGCCCGCCGAGCGCGTAGCCGTCGAAGTCGAGCTGCGTGATCTCCTCGATCGAGCGGCGCCGAAGCTCCGGGTCGGACGCCCCCTGCGTGATCCCGAAGACGAGCTGGCCGGGCGCGCGGTCGGCCTGACGCTGGCGCTGCGCCCAGAGCGTCGTCCTGCGGACCGCGTCCTCGAGCTCCGCGTGGGAGACGCCGGCCGGTGGGCAGACGTCGAGGCACATCGCGATGTCGGAGGCGAGGTTCGCCTGGATCCGCGCGACCGACTCGGGTGTGAAGCGCTCCGGCGTCCCGTCGTAGACGGAACGGAACGTCACGCCGTCGTCGTCGGCGCCGAGGATCGTGTCGCGAAGAGAGAACACCTGGAAGCCCCCGGAGTCCGTGAGGATCGCGCCGTCCCAGCCCATGAAGCGGTGCAGGCCCCCGAGCTCGGCGATCAGTTCGTCGCCGGGCCGGAAGTGCAAGTGGTACGTGTTGCCGAGGAGGATCGAGGCGCCGGCGTCGCGCACCTCGTCCGGGTGCAGCGTCTTGACCGTCGCCTTCGTGCCCACCGGCATGAAGGCCGGGGTCGGCACCTCGCCGTGCGCGGTGGCGATGACGCCGGTGCGCGCAGCGCCGACGGTCGCCTCGATGCGGAAGCTCACCGGATCAGCATCGCGTCGCCGAAGGAGTAGAAGCGATAGCGCTCCTCGATCGCGAGCTGGTACAGCCGCCGAGTCTCCTCCACGCCCGCAAAGGCCATGACGAGCGCCAGCAGGGTCGATCGCGGCAGGTGGAAATTCGTCAGGAGCGAGTCCACGCGCTTGAACTCATACCCGGGCGTGATGAACAGGCCGGTGCGCCCTTGGTAGGTCGGACGCGTAGCGTTTGCCACGGTCTCGAGCACGCGCGTCGTCGTCGTTCCGACAGCCAGTACCCGGTGAGCCGCCTGGATCCGCTCCCACGCCGCAGGCTCCACGGAGTACCGCTCGCTGTGGATCTCGTGCTCCTCCAAGGTCGCCGATTCCACCGGACGGAAGGTGTCGAGGCCGACGTGGAGCGTCACCCGCTCGACGTCGAGCCGTCCGAGGAGCTCCCGCGTGAAGTGGAGACCGGCGGTCGGCGCTGCGGCCGAGCCCTCCTCCCGCGCGTACACGGTCTGGTAGCGCTCGGGGTCGTCGAGCCGCTCGGTGATGTACGGCGGAAGCGGCGCCTCGCCGTGCGGCTCGCCCTCGAGCCGGAGTCGCCACCGTCCGCCGCCGAGCGGCTCCAGCAGCTCGACCGGGCCGAGCCGCTGCCCCGGCTTCAGGCGCCGGGACGGGCGCGCCAGGCCCTCCCAGACGCCGTTCGGTCCGATGCGCTCCAGGAGCAACACCTCGGCCTCTCCGCCGCCCGGCCGCTCCAGCCGCAGCCGCGCGGGGATCACGCGGGTCTCGTTGACGACGACCAACTCGTCCGGCGCCAGCTCCTCGGGCAGCTCCGAGAAGCGCCGGTGCCGCACGTCTCCCGACGCCCGGTCGTAGACGAGCAGCCGCGACTCGTCGCGCCGCTCCGCCGGCCGCTGGGCGATCAGCTCCGGCGGGAGCTCGTACTCCAGCGCCGAGGTGTCCATCCGGGGCCAAAGCTACAGTCGCCCCGTGGACTACGCGGCTGTCGAACGGGCTCGCGAGCGGCTGGAGGCGGCCGCCCAGGCCCGGACCCAACAGGCCGACGTCGACGCCGCGCTCGAGCGCGCAAGAGCGCAGATGGCGGAGCTCACCGAGGTGGCCGCCAAGCTCGAGGCGACCCTTCCCGACCGGGTCGGAGACGCGCTCCGCGACGGGATGCGCGAACAGACGGTGCCCGTCGCCCGGCAGCTCGCCGAAGTGCGGGGCATGGCGAACCAGACGGTGCGCCGCCTCGAGCGGATCGAGACCGACACGATCGCCGAGCGGCACGCGCGAGTCGACGACCTGGCGCTCCTCGTCGACCTGATCTCGTCCGGCTGGCAGAGCGTCGACGAGCGGTTAGCGCGCATCGAGACTGCCGTCCAGCAGACGAACGGCGCGATCGTCTACCGCATCGAAGACGCGCAAGAACGCCGTGCCGGCTAGACGCCGGCTGCGCGGGCTTTCGCTGAAAGTCTCACGACTTTCAGCGACCGTATGAAGCCGGGCGTCGGCTTTGCCGACGCGCGGCCCCGGCGCGCTCGCCCCGTCCTTCTCTAGGCGCCTGAACAAGCGGAACGGGCAGAGCCCGTTCCGCGCTGGCTAGACCAGCGCCAGGATCACCGCCGAGGTCACAGCCCAGCCGGCGATCGTCGCCAGGATCGGCACGTCCGTGAGCAAGACGTTCTCCGGCTCCTCGCCGAGGTCCTCACGGTGCATCAGCTGGATGTACCGGAAGAGCCCGTAGACGACGAACGGGATCGTCGCCATCATCGCGCTCCCCTCCCGCGCCTCGAAGGTGTAGAGCGAGTAGGCCACGATCGTGCAGGCGGCGACGATCGTGACGAGCTGGTCGACGAGCTCGAGCGAGTAGCCGGAAAGCACGGCTCGCCCCGCCTCGACGCCCGTCGACGCCAGCTCGCCGCGCCGCTTCGCGAGCGCGAGGAAGAGCGCGAGGAGCGCGGTGCAGACGATCAGCCAGGGCGAGATCTTCACGTCGACCGCCTCGGCGCCGGCCGCGGCCCGGATCACGAAGAGGCCCGCGATCGCCATCACGTCGATCAGCGGGATGTTCTTCAGGCCGAGGCTGTAGCCCGCCTGGAGCCCAACGAAACCGGCCATGTAGGCGAGCGAGCCCCAACCGAGCGGAGCCACGATCGCGAACGCGAGCGCGACGAGGATCCCGGCGACGTTGAGCGCACGGTCCGGGCGAACCCGCCCGCTCGCGATCGGCCGCATGCGCTTGAGCGGGTGCAGCCGGTCGCGCTCGGCGTCCCGCACGTCGTTGAAGAGGTAGGCGGCGCTGGAGGCGAGGCAGTACGCCACGAACGCAGCCGTGGCCTTGGCCCAGCGATCGGGGTCGTCCAGCTCCGCGGCGAAGACGATGCCCGCGAAGAGGAGGAGGTTCTTCGTCCACTGCCGCGGCCGCATCGCCGCGAGCAAGCCGCCCGAGGCGGCCCGTTCAGCCGCCGTCATCCCCTGGCGACACCGGCAGGACGAGCTCGAATCGCGCCCCTTCGCCCGGCGCAGACTTCAGCCGGATCCGTCCGCCGTGTGCAAGCGCCAGCTCGCGCGCAATCGCCAGGCCGAGCCCGGTGCCCGTGCCGTCCCGGGTCCAGAACGGCCGGAAGATCCGCTCCTGCTCCTCTTGCGTGATTCCGGGGCCCGAGTCCTCGACGGCGACGGACACCGTGCCGTTCTCGGCGCCGAGATGGAGCTCGACCCGGCCGCCGTCCGGGGTCCAGCGGAAGGCGTTCGAAAGCAGGTTCGAGATGATTTGCAGCACCCGATCGCCGTCGGCCACGATCACCGGTCGCGCGGCGATGTCCTGGCGGTAGTCGATGTCGCGCCGCCGAGCCTCCTCGGCGAACGCGTTGTACGCGCGCTCGAGGAGCGTGCCCATGTCGACCTCCTCGTGGAGGAGGGTGAAGCGGCGGGTGTCCAGCTTCGCCAGGTCGAGGACGTCGCCGACGAGGCGCTCGAGCCGCCCGGCCTCCTGCGCGATGACTCCCAGCGACTCCTGCCGCGTCTCCTCGTCCTGCGCAACGCCCTCGCGAAGCGCCTCGACATGGCCGCGGATCGCCGTTAGCGGCGTGCGCAGCTCGTGCGAGACCGTCATGAGGAAGTTCCGCTCCATCTCCTCGGCCTCGCGAAGGCGGTCCGCCATCTGACGGAAGCGCTCGGCCAGCTGTCCGATCTCGCCGTAGGCCTGGATCTCCGGCACCTCGTAGATGCCCGCGGCGATGTTGTCCGCCGCCTGGGAGAGCTTCTGGACCGGCTCTGTGATGCGGCGCGACAGGTACCAGGCGAGCGCGCCGGCGACGATGATCCCGGCGAAGCCGGCGAGCGCGAGCCGCTCGATGAGCGTCTGCCAGCGTTCGCGGAGCTCCGCTTTCGGCTTGGCGACGATCAGCGCGCCGTACACGCGCTTCTGAAGCCGCACGGGATGCGCCACCGCGAGGTACCGGCGGTTGCTGCCCGGCGGCGTGAACTCGAACGTCCGCACCTGGCCTTCTTTCCAGTCCACGGTGTTCTGCGGAAGCGTCTTCAGCCGGGTCGAGCCGCGGAACACGATCCGCAGGCCGACGTAGTAGATCTGGCTGCCGCTCGCCTGCTCGAGACGCTCCGGCGCGACGAAGTACGGCCGGTCTGTGTCCTGTGCCCGGATCGCCTGCTCGACGTACAGGCGTGAGAGGCCGCGCGCCTCGCGGCGAAGCTCCGAGACGAGCCGGTCCTCCGTGTAGTCCTGGAAAAGCCCGACGGAGATGATCGTCGAGACCACGCCGGCGAGGATGGCGCCCGCCAGGAAGAACGCCGGGAGGCGGAAGCGCAGCGACCGGAACATGTCCATCGGCCTATTCGGTCAGGCGGTGACCGTGTCCTTCGAGGCGTCCTTGGCCGGAGCGGCCTTGTAGCCCACGCCCCACACGGTGACGATCGGCGACGCATCGCCGAGCTTCCGGCGCAGCTGCCGGATGTGGACGTCCACCGTTCTCGTGTCGCCGGCGAACGTGTAGCCCCAGACGCGCTCGAGGAGCTGATCGCGCGTCAGGACGAGGCCGTTGTGGTCGAGCAGCTCCCAGAGGAGGTCGAACTCCTTCGGCGCGAGCTGGACGTCCTCGCCGTTGACCTGCACCTCGCGCCTGCCCGAGTCGACGAGCAGCTGGCCGTGGCGGATCTGCGTCGTCTTCGCCTCCTTCCGCTCGGGAGTCGCCCGGCGGAGGATCGACTTCACGCGGGCCACGAGCTCGCGCGGATTGAACGGCTTCGTGAGGTAGTCGTCCGCGCCGACCTCGAGGCCGACGATCTTGTCGACGTCCTCGTCCCGAGCGGTGAGCATCAGGATCGGAACGTCGGACGTGTGCCGGAGGCGCCGGCAGACCTCGATCCCGTCGATGTCCGGGAGCATGAGGTCGAGCACGATGAGCGCGGGCGACTGCGACTCCGCAAGGTTGAGCGCGTCGCGGCCGGTCGGCGCGACCTTCACGTCGTAGCCGGCGTTCCGGAGGTACATCGCCACGAACGAGGCGATCGAGGCCTCGTCCTCGACGACCAGGACGGTTTGCGCGTCGGAGCCTGCCATCGCGCTCACCAGGATATCCCCGCCGCTAGCCCTCGGTCGGAGGCGCTTCGAGCCGGATCGGCGTCCGCAGGTCCGGAATCGACTTGTACGCGTCGCCGTTCAGGGAGAACGAGCCGTCGAAGTACACGCCTGCGTCGGGGTTACCCCAGCCGTCGATCCAGCCGTCGCCGCGGCCAACCGCCGAGAAGTTGATCTTCGTCCCGTTGATGCGGACCGTGAAGCGCTCGTCCGCCGAGATCCGGAAGCGGATGCTCTTCCCCGTGTAGACGGTGGTCCTCGCGTTGACCACCCGAGCGCGAGCACCGCGGATGACGACGGTGCCCGGATCGGAGACCGGCTCGGTGACCGTCACCTTGCCGCGGCCCATGCGCCCGAGGATCCCGCCCTTCATCCGCAGCTGGACGGTCGCGCGCCCGTCACGCAGCGAAAGCGTCCCGTCCTCGACGGGTCCGGGCCGCATCGCCGTCGCGGCAGCGGTGATTCCGAGAGCCAGCAGCGCAGTCGCCGCCAGCACGATGAGGCGCACCTGGCGCATGGCTGCAGTATCGCCACGCGGAGTGTGACCTTTCCTAGCGATGTGTAAGGAAACGGTTAGCCTCGCGCCTCTGTGGACGAACTGACCACTTTCGGCACGATCGTGCTGGTCGTCGCCGGCGGGCTCCTGCTCGCGCTGCTCCTGATCAAGATCGGCGAGCGCTATCCGGTTCCCGAGCCGGCGATCTTCCTCCTGCTCGCCGCGGTCGCTTCGGACGCGTTTCCAGCGCTGGGCGAGCGGCTGACGATCCTCGAGGTCGAGCGAATCGGGGTCGTCGCGCTGATCGTGATCCTCTTCAACGGCGGGACGCTCGTCGGGTGGCGGCGGTTCCGCGTCGCCGCGTTGCCGATCTTCACGCTGGGCATCTTCGGCACCTTCGGGACCGCGGCTGTGATGGCCGTTGCAGCGCACTACCTCCTGGATGTGTCCTGGACGATCGCCGGCCTGCTCGGCGCTGCGCTCGCACCAACCGACCCAGCGGTCATGTTCTCGGTTCTGGGCAACAAGGAGATCGGCGGCCGCGCAGGCACGATCCTCGAGGGAGAGTCCGGCGTCAATGACCCGGTCGGGATCGCCCTGATGATCGGAATGATCGAGCTCGCCACCCACAGCGACGCGTCGTTCTGGGTGGTCGTCGAGGAGTTCACCGTCGAGATGGTCGTCGGGCTCTTGGTCGGCATCGCGGGGGCCGCTGCAATGCGCCCACTGCTTCGCATCTCACTGCCGAATGCCGGCCTGTATCCCTTGAGGGCGCTCGCGGCCGCCGGTGTGATCTACGGCGTTGCGGCGGTCGCGCACGGTTCCGGGTTCCTCGCGGTCTTCGTCGCCGGCGTGCTGCTAGGCGATGCCGACGTGCCGCTGCGGGAGGAGATCGAGCGGTTCCAGACGTCGCTTGCGAGCCTCGCCGAAGTTGTGGTCTTCGCCGCACTCGGGCTGACGGTGGACGTCACCGACCTTGTCACCAGCACCCGACTACTGGAGGGCCTCGCGCTCGCAGTGATCCTGGCGATCATCGCCCGGCCGCTCGTGGTCTATCCGCTGCTCCTCCCAGCGAGGATGCGGCAAGGCGAGCGGCTCTTCATCGTCTGGAGCGGACTGCGTGGAGCGGTACCGATCCTCCTTGCCGCCTTTGCGCTGGTTGCCGCGGTGGACGACGCGGACCGCGTCTACGACATCGTCTTCGTCGTCGTGGCGTTCTCGGTGCTCGTCCAGGGATCGACGATCCCATGGGTCGCCCGTCGGCTGGGGATCCCGATGCGGGTCGCCGTCAGGAGTACGTGAAGAAGCCCTCGCCGCTCTTGCGGCCGAGCTTGCCTTCCCGCTGCATCTGCAGGAGCCGGTCGGGCGGCGCCATGCGCGGCTCGCCGAGCGCCCCGTGGAGCGCCTCCGAGGCGTGGTTGTGGATGTCGATGCCGACCAGGTCGACGAGCTCGCACGGCCCCATCGGCCACCCGGCGCCGTTCGTCATCGCCTTGTCGAGGTCCTCGGGAGTCACGCCGGCCTCGTCCAGCACGCGGACGCAGTCGTTCAGCAGCGGGATGAGGATCCGGTTGACGATGAAGCCCGGCGTGTCGTTACAGCGCACCGGCTGCTTGCCGGCCGCCTCCGCCCAGGCGTAGGCGGCGTCGACCGCCTCCTCGGAGCTGCGCTTCGCCCGAACGACCTCGACGAGCGGGAGCAGCGGCGCCGGATTGAAGAAGTGCATCCCGATGACTCGCTCCGGCCGCTCTGTCGCCTCCGCGATCTGCGAGACCGAGAGTGCCGACGTGTTCGTGGCGAGGATCGCCTCGGGACTGGTGATCCGGTCGAGCTTGGCGAAGAGCTCGCGCTTGGCCGGCAGCTCCTCGACGATCGCCTCGATCACGAGGTCGGACTCGGCGAGGTCGCCCACATCGGTCGTGGTCGTGAACCGGCTCATCGCGGCGTCCTTGCCGTCCTGGGCCATGCGGCCCTTCTCGACCGCCCGTGTCAGGAAGTGGTCGATCTTGGAGCGCGCATCCTCGCCGAGCTCGTCGGTGACCTCCCGCCCGACGACCTCGTTCCCCGCCTGGAGCGCCACCTGCGCGATCCCGGCGCCCATCGTCCCCAAACCGACGACCCCGACACGACGAATCTCCATTGGCGCGGGACTCTAAGGAAGAAAGGGGCGAGGCGGCGCGTCTTGGAACGAATGAGGCAAAAGCGGATTCTCCTGGGACTGGTGCTGGCGGGACTGATCGTCCTCGCCTTGTGCGGCGCCGTCCTGCAACTCGCACGAGGTGAGCGGCCCGCGCTGCTCGCGGCCTAGGCCGCAGGCAGCGCGACCTCGTGCGGGGTCGGCGTGCGTCGCTAGACCCGCTCGATGACCGCCGCGATCGCCTGGCCGAAGCCGACGCACATCGTGGCGACGCCGTAGCGCTCGTTCCGCCGCTCGAGCTCGCCGAGCAGCGTGGCCGTCACGCGCGCGCCGGTCGCGCCGAGCGGATGGCCGAGCGAGATGCCCCCGCCGTTCGGGTTCACGTCGGCGCGACGGTCCTCGAGACCGGCGTCGTGGAGGAACTGGAGGACGACCGACGCGAACGCCTCGTTGACCTCGACGGCCGCGATGTCGTCCCAGGTGAGGCCGGCGCGGGCGAGCGCCTTGGCGCAGGCCTCCGGGTTCCCGTGCAGCATCCGGTGCGGGTCGACGCCTGAGAGACCGAACGAGACGAAGCGGGCGCGTGGCTCGAGGCCGAGCCGCTCGGCCGCGGCCTCCGAGGTGACCAGCACGCCGGCCGCGCCGTCGCAGATCTGGCTCGAGTTTCCGGCCGTGATCTTCCCGTTCGGGATGAACGCCGGCTGGAGCGCGGCGAGCGCCTCCATGGAGGTGTCCCTCCGCGGTGTCTCGTCGACGCCCACGAGGACGCCCGTGTGCGGGTTGTTCACTTCCACGGCGACGATCTCCCGCTCGAAGCGCCCCGTGTCGATCGCCTCGACGGCGCGTCGGTGCGACTCGAGCGAGTAGGCGTCGAGCTCCTCGCGCGAGAACCCCCACTCGTCTGCGATGACCTCGGCCGAGATCCCCTGCGGGACGATCTGCCAGCGCTCGTGGAGCTTGTCCGACAGGTCGCCGCCGTTCGACCCCATCGGGACGCGCGACATCATCTCGACACCGGCCGAGACCACGATGTCGAGCTGACCGGACCAGATCGCCGCGGCTGCGTTGAAGTTGGTCTGCATCGAGGAGCCGCACTGGCGGTCGACCGTCGTCCCGGCCACGGTCTCCGGCCAACCCGCGACCATCGGGACCATCCGGCCGATGTTCCAGCCCTGCTCGCCGATCTGCGTCACGCAGCCGAGCTGGACGTCCTCCACCTCGCCTGGATCCAGTGAGCTCCGCTCGACGAGGCCGTTCAGGACCTGCGCGGCGAGCTCGTCGCCCCGGATCGAGGACAGCGCGCCGTTCCGCCGCCCGATCGGGCTGCGGACGGCGTCGACGATGAAGGCCTCAGGCATTGCTCACAGCGTAGAGACGCCACTCGCCCGGGACGCCCTTGAGCTCGTGGACGCCCCGATCCGCGAACTCGATCCCCGACCCGGCGACGATGTCCTTGACGGTGCTCGAGACGAGCACCTCTCCCGCCTCGGCACGCTCGGCGACCCGCGCGCCGATGTGCACCGCGACGCCAGCGATCCCACCGCCGTCGGCGACCTCGATCTCCCCGGCGTGCACCCCGGCCGTGATGTTCAGCCCTAGCGGGCGGAGACCCCTCTGGATCGCCTGCGCGCAGCGCACGGCGCGGGCCGGCCCGTCGAAGGTCGCGAGAAACCCGTCGCCGGCGGTGTCGACCTCGTCGCCACGGAACCGCTGGAGCTCGCGGCGCACGAGCGCGTGGTGCTGCTCCAGCAGGCTGCGCCAGCGCTGGTCGCCCAGCTCGACTGCGCGGCTCGTCGACCCGACGATGTCGGTGAAGAGGACGGTGGCCAGCACGCGGCGGACGTCCGGGCCGCGGCGAACACCTGTCAGGAACTCCTCCACCTCGTCGAGGATCTCGTCCGGCTCGAACCACGGCGAGTGGTCCTCGCCTGCGAGCTCCACGAAGCGCGCGCCCGGAATCCGCTCGGCGATGTAGCGACCCTCCTCCAGGCGCGAATCGCGGTCGCCTGCCCGGTGGATGACGAGCGTCGGGACGTGAATCGTCTCGAGGATCGCCCTGACGTCGATGTTGCTGTTCATCAGGATCAGCGCCTTCGCGGCGCCCGGGCTCGCGGCCGCCCTTGCCCGGCTCCGCCACCACTCGACCTCGGCCGCCCCCGCGTTCGGGGCCATCGTCCCGAGGTCGGCCTCGGTGCCCCACTCGCGCTCCACCGCATCGGCGTAGGCCTGCCGCTCCTCCCACGTGGCGCTCCACGGGTAGTCGTCGTCCGGATCGCGGCGCTTGGCGTAGGTCCCGTAGAGCACGAGGGAGGTCGTACGCTCGGGATAGGTCGCCGCGAAGAGCATCGAGAGCGGACCGCCCTCGGAGTAGCCCATCAGTGCGGCCCGGTCGCTGCTGGCCGAGTCCATCACTGCGCGAACGTCGTCCATCCTCGTCTCCAGGTCGGGGAGGCCGCCCGGCCGGTCGGAGAGACCAGTGCCGCGCTTGTCGAACCGGATCAGGCGGGAGAACGACGCGAGCCGTTCGAGCATGTGCGCGTAGCCCGGGCCCTGCCAGTCGAGCTCGAGGTGCGAGATGAACCCGGGAACGAGCACGAGGTCGAGCGGGCCCTCCCCGACCACCTGGTAGGCGATGTTGACGTCACCGCTCTTCGCGTAGCGCGTCTCCGGGGGCATAGGCTTTCACTATGGCGGTCACCGCAACCGAGCGGAAACTGCTGATCGACGGCGAGTGGGTGGAGACCGGCGAGTGGCAGGAAGTCCGGTCCCCCTACTCCGGCGACGTCGTCGCGCGGATCGCGAAGGCCGGCGCCGATGAGGCTCGGCGTGCCGTCGACGCGGCGGCTGCGGCGATGGAGAACCCCATTCCGGCCCACAAACGAGCGGAAATCCTCGTCAAGGTCGCCGGAGCACTCGGCCGCCGTCACGACGAGGTCGCGCGACTGATCTCCGACGAGGCCGGCAAGCCGATGAAGGCCGCGCGGATCGAGGCGCAACGAGCCATGTCGACCTACACCTTCTCCGCCGTCGAGGCTCGGAAGCTCGCCGGCGACATGGTTCCGATGCAGGCGTCCCAGGCGGGTGAAGGGAAGCTCGCGTTCACCCTCCGCCGCCCGCTCGGCGTCGTCGGTGCGATCAGCCCGTTCAATTTCCCGCTGAACCTCGTCGCGCACAAGATCGCGCCGTCGCTGGCTGCCGGCTGCGCCGTCGTGCTGAAGCCGGCGGGCCAGACGCCGCTGTCGGCGCTCCTGCTCGCGGAGCTCGAGGACGAGGCGGGACTTCCGCCCGGCTGGCTGAACGTCCTCGTCGGGCCGTCCTCGGAGATCGGCGACGTCCTCGTGGAGGACGAGCGCGTGAAGGTGATCACGTTCACCGGCTCGAGCGGCGTCGGCTGGAAGCTGGCGGAGCGCTCGCCGCGGAAGAAGGTCAACCTCGAGCTGGGCAACTCGACGCCGCTGATCGTCGAGGCCGACGCCGACATCGACGCCGCGGTCGCGGCGACCGCGCAGCACGGTTTCTCGTTCGCCGGCCAGAGCTGCATCTCGATCCAGCGCGTCTACGTGCAGGACTCCGTCTACGACCGCTTCGTGTCCGATCTCGTCCCGAAGGTGGAGGCGCTGAAGGTCGGCGACCCCGCGGAGGAGGACACCGATGTCGGCCCGGTCATCGACGAGGACGCCCGCGAGCGTATCCTCGAGTGGATCGATGAGGCCCGCTCGGCGGGCGCAGAGGTGCTCACGGGAGGCGATCTCGAGGGGGAGCTGATCAGGCCGACGGTGATCGCGAACCCGAGCCCCGAGCTGAAGGTCTCGTGTGAGGAGGTCTTCGGGCCTGTGGTGACCGTGACGCGCTACGGGACGGTCGACGAGGCGATCGAGCTCGCGAACGGCACGAAGTACGGCCTCCAGGGCGGGATCTTCACGGGGAGCATCAACACCGCGATGAAGGCGGCGCAGGAGCTCGAGTTCGGCGGCGTGACCGTGAACGAGGCGCCGACGTTCCGGGCCGACCAGATGCCCTACGGCGGCGTGAAGGAGTCGGGCAACACGAAGGAAGGCCCCGCCTACGCCGTCCGCGAGCTGACGGACGAGCGCCTGGTCGTCATCGACCTCTAGTTTCGGCCGCGTCTGAGTGGCAACGAGCAAGCCATGCTTGCTGCCGCAATCGGGCTGATCGTCGCCGGGCTCCTGCTCGGGCTGTTCCTCGGCTTCTTCGGGTTCATCGTCATGGCGGTCGGTCTCGTCCTCTTCATCCTCTGGCTCGTCGCCTTGATGCGCGCGGAGCCGTCGCGGGCTCAGTCGCCCCCGCCCGCCGACTAGGCCTTCGGGCCCGTTCGCTAGATTCGATCCGAGATGGCACGTCTGTGGCCGTTCGGCCGTTCCCGCGAGGGGACGGCATCCCGTCGCGCCTCCACACCCGGCGCGCTCAAGCGCGAGCGCCGGGCGCTCGTTCGCGAGCGCGAGCAGCTCGTCCGCGACCTCGGGGGGATCGTCTACGAGATGTTCCGTCTCGACCGCTTCCGCGTCGAGCTCGTCACCGACCGCTGCCGGACGCTCGCGTCGATCGACGACCGGATCGACGAGATCGACTCGCTGCTCTCGAGCGCCACGCGGAGCGGCCCCCGCTGCGCGTGCGGCGCGCCGATTCCGTGGGGCGCCCACTTCTGCCAGAACTGCGGCCGTCCCGCCGGCCCGAGGCCGGTCGTCTCCTGCGCGCGTTGCGGGTCGCCGCTCCCGGCCGACGTGCGGTTCTGCGGGAGCTGCGGCACGCCCGTGGAGCTCGGGCCCGCCGAGATCTCCGAGGACACCGAGCCCGACGGTGAGCCTCTGCCTGCCGTGCCGACTGCTGGGCGGGAGTCGTGAGCTCGACCGAGACGAAGTGCCCGCGCTGCGGCGCCACCGTCGAGCCGCTGCAGGAGTACTGCGTCGAGTGCGGCCTTCGCGTGCGCGGCGGCGGCGTCGTCCCGACGCTCGCGAGTGGCTGGCAGCGGCGACTCCGCTGGTATCCGGGCGACTGGGTCTGGCCGTCGCTCCTGGCGCTCGTCGTCGCCGTGATTGCCTCCGCCGGTGCGATCTGGTTCACCCGCGACGCCGGCGGCGCCGCGAGCACGACGATCGTCGGTGACACGGCTCCGCTTCCGACAGTCCCGACCCAGACGACACCGACGGCGCCGGCAGCAACCGTGCCGACGCCGACGCGACCGACGACGACGCGACCGCGGACGGCGCCGAGACGGCGCACGCTCGTCGAGTGGCCGCAGGGCCGGAACGCCTGGACGCTCGTCCTCCTGTCGCTTCCCACCTCTGCCGGCCGTCCGGCGGCAGTGGGACGAGCCCGAGAGGCGATCCGCGCCGGCCTCAGCGAGGTCGGCGTGATCGACTCCTCGGACTACGCGAGCCTCCACCCCGGCTACTACGTCGTCTTCGCCGGCGTCTACCCGACGATCGGCGCCGCCCAGGACGCCGTCTCACGCGCAGCCCAGGCCGGCTACGAGAACGCTTATGCCCGACGGGTTACCTCCTGACGCCGCGAAACCGGCTTTGCCGGTTTCGCCGCAGCGGCCGATCGAGAAGGAAGCACGAGACGCTGCTGCGCCGCGCGTCGCGAAGCG
>Ga0081538_10000107_pt1 | contig 82480 bp, 65 predicted proteins | sample TabmetS5T2R1_FD_71022 | JGI IMG/M metagenome (GOLD analysis project Ga0081538, IMG submission 71022) | Tabebuia heterophylla rhizosphere microbial communities from the University of Puerto Rico - S5T2R1 | ecosystem: Host-associated > Plants > Roots > Rhizosphere ... | reverse complement strand
CGCTCGCCGACTCGGCGGCGGTACTGAAGGCCGCCCGCGACCTGCGCGCCCGCTCGTTCGGGCCCGCCACCGAGAAGTACCGGGAGCTCGGCACGCTCGCGAACCTCCTCTCCTTCAACGCGATCTCCACGCTCCCCACGCGCAACTTCCAGGCAGCGGAGTTCGAGGAGGCGCCGCGCCTCGCCGCCGAGGAGCTCCATGAGCTGCGGGCGGTGGCGCGCAACTACTGCGCGTCGTGTTCGATCGGCTGCGAGCACATATACAAGGCGCCGGGCGGCAAGACCGCGCGCGTCGAGTACGAGAACGTCTTCGCGCTCGGGCCGCTCTGCGGTGTTTCCGACCCCGACTCGGTGCTGGCGGCCAGCGCTCGCTGCGACGAGCTCGGACTGGACACCATCTCCGCGGGCGGCACGGTCGCCTGGGCCATGGAATGCGCCGAGCGCGGCCTGATCGCCGCGCCCTGGCTGCGCTTCGGCGACGCCGGCGCGCTTCTCCGGGTACTTGACGAGATCGGATCACGCGAGGGCTTGGGCGATCTGCTCGCGGAGGGCTCCCGCCGCGCTGCGGCCGTGGTGGGCGGCGGCGCCGACACCTTCGCGCCGCACGTGAAGGGCCTCGAGCTACCGGGCTACGAGCCGCGCACGCTGCAGGCGATGGCTCTCGGGCTGGCCGTGAACGCCCGCGGCGCCGACCACAATCGTTCGGGCGCCTACGAGGCGGACCTCTCCGGCGAGCTCGACCGCCTCTCCGGCGGCGAGGGTCACGCGGCGGCCGCGATCGAGACCGAGGACCGCGCCGCGATCATGGACTCGCTGATCCTGTGCAAATTCCTGCGGGGCGTGTTCGAGGACCCCTTCCCCGATTGGGCCGACCTGTTGGCGCCCATCACGGGTTGGGACGTGACCGGCGACGAACTGCGGCGGACCGCGCGCCGGATCGTGCTCGCGAAGCGCCTCTACAACCTGCGAGAGGGCTGGACGCGCGCCGAGGACTGGCTGCCGGACCGCTTCCTTGCCGAGCCCCTCGAGGTCAACTCCGGGCGCGCGGCCATGCTCACGCCGGAGCGCCTGACGCAGATGATCGACGCCTACTATGTCCGCCGCGGGCTCGACCGGGAGGGACGGCCGCTACCCGCAACCGAGGCCGATCTCAGCCTGAATCTGTTCGCCCCCGGGCCTACCGGGTAATAACCTCTGACCGTGGCGATCACCGCCTCTCCGGCTAGCCGCACAGTGACTCTGACGATCGACGGTCACGAGCTCACCGTGCCCGAGGGCACGACGATCTGGGAAGCCGCAAAGGAGGCCGGGATCGAGATTCCGGTGCTCTGTCACGACGAGCGCTACGACCCCGTGGGCGTGTGCCGCATGTGCGTCGTGGACGTGGGGGCGCGGGTGTACGCGGCGGCCTGCGTGCGCCCCTGTGAGGACGGCATGGAGGTGAAGACCGAGACGCCGGAGGTCGAGCAGCACCGTGCGACGCTCACGCAGCTCCTGCTCTCCGATCAGCCGCCGGCGGAAGAGGATCCCAAGGAGACCACCACGGCCGACAACGAGCTCCTCGAGCTCGCGCGCCGCTACGGCCTCGAGCGCGAGGACGGCATCCCGATCGGATTCGGCCGCGGGGAGGACCACTCGAACCCGGTTATCTCCGTCAACCACGACGCCTGCATTCTCTGCGACCGCTGTGTCCGGGCCTGCGACGACATACAGGGCAACGACGTGATCGGCCGCTCCGGGAAGGGATATACGGCGCGCATCGCCTTCGACCTGAACGACCCGATGGGCGAGTCCTCCTGCGTGAGCTGCGGCGAATGCGTGGCGGCCTGCCCCACGGGCGCGCTCGTCAACAAGCCCATTCGGGACGTACCCATCCGGCCGCGCTCCGAGCTCGACTCCGTGGACACGGTCTGCCCCTACTGCGGCGTCGGCTGCGCGCTCACCTACCACGTCGACCGCGAGCGGAACGCGATCTCCTTCGCGGACGGCCGCGAGCAGCCCGGCTCCCACCGGCGCCTATGCGTGAAGGGACGCTACGGGTGGGACTACGCGAAGTCGCCGCAGCGGCTGACAACGCCGCTCATCCGCCGCGAGCAGTCGTACCCCAAGGGGCCGCTGTCCTCGGATGTGCGCGGTGAAGGTCGCGGGCGGCGCAAGCCCGGCGGCATCGTCAGCTACGACGAGGTGCTCCCTCATTTCCGTGAGGCCACGTGGGACGAGGCTCTTGATCTCGTCGCCGACCGCCTGAAGGCGATCCACGGCGAGCACGGCCCGGGCTCGATCGCCGGCTTCGGCTCGGCCAAGTGCTCGAACGAGGAGGCCTACCTCTTCCAGAAGCTGATCCGGGCCGGCTTCGGCACCAACAACGTCGACCACTGCACCCGGCTCTGCCACGCGTCGAGCGTGGCGGCGCTGTTCGAGGGCGTCGGCTCCGGCGCGGTGTCCACCACCTACGGCGACATCGTCAATTCAGACGTCGCGATCCTCGCCGGCACCAACACGACCGCCAACCATCCCGTCGCGTCCTCGTTCTTCAAGCAGGCCAAGCGGCGAGGCACGACGCTGATCGTGGTCGATCCCCGGCGCGAGAAGATCGCCGACCACGCCGACATCTACTGCCAGATCAAGCCGGGCACCGACGTCGCCTTCTACAACGGCGTCATGCACGAGATCATCCGGCTCGACCTGGTCGACCGCGAGTTCATCTCGCAGCGCGTGACGAACTACGACGAGCTGGCGAACCTGGTGCAGCAGTATCCACCGGACCGGGCGGCCCAGATCTGCGGCATCGAAGCGGACACGATCCGAGAGGTGGCGAGGCTCTGGGGCGAGGCGGGCGCGGCGATCATCTTCTGGGGGATGGGGATCTCCCAGCACACGACCGGGACCGACAACTCACGCTGCCTGATCGCGCTGTGCTCGATCACGGGCCAGGTCGGCCGCCCGGGTACCGGCCTCCATCCGCTGCGGGGCCAGAACAACGTGCAGGGCGCCTCCGACGCGGGTCTGATCCCGATGTTCTATCCCGACTACCAGCTCGTCACGCTCGACGACGCCCGCGAGCGCTTCGAGACCGCCTGGGGCCGCCAGCTCGATCCGGAGCGCGGCCTGACCGTCACGGAGATCGTGGCGTCGGCTCTCAAGGGCGGCGTGCGTGGCATGTACATGATGGGTGAGAACCCATTCCTGTCGGATCCGAACGTCAACAAGGTGCGCAAGGCACTCGCCTCGCTCGAGTTCCTGGCCGTGCAGGACATCTTCCTCACCGAGACCGCCGAGTTCGCCGACGTGGTTCTCCCGGCCAGCTCCTACATGGAGAAGGAGGGCACGTACACGAACACCGACCGGCGCGTGCAGATCGGCCGCAAGGTGCTCGAGCCGCCGGGCCAGGCGCGCGAGGACTGGCGCATCGTCTGCGACGTCTCGACCCGCATCGGGCTGCCGATGGAGTACGACTCGCCGCGCGAGATCTTCGACGAGCTCGTCTCCCTGTCGCCGAACTACGCGGGTCTGTCGTACGACAACCTCGGCGAGCAGGGCAAGCTCTACCCGAACCCGGATCCCGAGCACTCGGACGGCACCGTCGTGCTCTTCGACGAGGAGTTCGGGACCGATGACGGCAAGGCCCACCTCGTCCCCGCAGAATGGCTGCCCGCCAAGGAGCTGCCCGACGAGGAGTTCCCGTTCGTGCTCAACACCGGCCGGCTGCTCGAGCACTGGCACACCGGCTCGATGACGCGCCGCTCGTACGCGCTCGACACGATCGCCCCCGAGGCGCACGTCTACCTAAACCCGGGCGACGCCGCCGAGATGGGGATCGCCGAGGGCGACTACGTGCGGGTCACGAGCCGGCGCGGATCGATTGAGCTCGCCGCGAAGCTGTCGCACCGCGACACGCCCGGCACCTGCTTCATCCCCTTCCACTTCAGGGAGGCGGCCGCGAACGTGCTGACGATCGACGAGATCGATCCCACCGGCAAGATCCCCGAGTTCAAGTTCTGCGCGGTGAAGGTCGAGCGCGCCGGCCCCCCGGAAGCGGTCGGCAAGTCGGCCGGCGTGCGCGAAGGCGCCGCCTGATGAGCGGACCTAACGGCGGAGGGCCGAATCCCGTCCCCGGGGTCGAGGCGCGCGCCGGCAAATTCCCCGCACCCAGCCTGATACCCAAGCTGACCGCGATCCAGCGCGAGCACGGCTGGCTGCCGCGAGAGGAGCTCGTGCGACTCTCGCGCGACGAGCGTCGCCCGCTGTACGAGATCGAGGGGCTGATCTCGTTCTATCCCCACTTCCGCACCGAGCTGCCGCGCAAGGTCGAGCTCACGGTGTGCCAGGACCTCAGCTGCTGGCTGCACGGCGGCGAGGAGCGGCTCGCCGAGCTGCGCTCACGCTACGGCGACGACGTCGAGGTCGAGTTCCACACGGTGTCGTGTCTGGGCCGCTGCGACGTCGCCCCGGCGGTCGCGGTGAACGAGCGGCCCGCCCCGGCGACGGAGGCGGAGCGGCTCGTGGAGGACGCGCGGAAGGGATCCGTGCCCGCCGCCGCGGTGCGGCGGAGCAGCGAGCGCCGGCCGAACGACCCCTACGAGCCGGAGGCCCGCGACTACCGCTTGCTGCGCGCGGTGCTGGAAGGCACGCCCTCGGGCGAAGAGGTCCTAAACCAGCTGAACGAATCGGCGCTGCGCGGCATGGGCGGGGCCGGCTTCCCGACGGGCAAGAAGTGGGAGCTGGTCGCACAGCAGGAGGCGCGGCCGAAGTACGCGATCTGCAACGCCGACGAGTCGGAGCCCGGCACCTTCAAGGACCGCCAGATCATGGCCGAGCAGCCGCACCTGGTGCTCGAGGGGATGCTGATCGGCATGGCGGTGACCGGGGCCCACGAGGGTTGGGTGTTCATCCGCCACGAGTACGGGCCGGAGGAGGAGGTGCTGCGGGAGGAGATCGAGCGGCTGCGTGGGCTCGGCGTCCTGGACGACACCGATCTCGAGATCGATGTCTTCGTCTCGCCCGGTGGCTACATCCTGGGAGAGGAGTCGGCGCTGCTCGAGTGCATGGAGGGACACCGCGGCGAGCCGCGAAACAAGCCGCCCTTCCCCGGCGTGTACGGCCTCTGGGGCAAGCCGACGCTCATGAATTCGGTGGAGACCTTTGCCCACGTCCCCGTGATCGTCGAGCGCGGCGCGGATTGGTGGAAGGCCCAGGGCGTGCGCGACGGGACGGGGCTCAAGTTCTTCGCGGTCTCGGGGCACGTCGAGCGGCCCGACGTCTATTGCGTCCCGATGGGAACCACAGCGCGCGAGCTGATCGAGCTCGCAGGCGGTGTGTCCGGCGGCGCGGAGCTGCTGGCCTTCCAGCCGGGCGGCGCCTCATCGAACTTCCTCGGGCCGGACGAACTCGACGTCCCGCTCGACTTCGGACCGCTCCAGGAGGCCGGCTCGATGCTCGGCTCGGGCGCGCTTACCGTCGTCGCCGAGGGCACCGACCTGCTGGCCGCGGGCACGAACGTATTGCGGTTCTTCCGCAACGAGTCGTGCGGGAAGTGCGTCCCGTGCCGGGTGGGCTCGCACAAGGCGCACGAGATGCTCACGGAGGTGCTCGCCACCGAGAACGGGCCGGCGGGCCTGGAGGATCGGCTCAGGGAGCTCGAAGCCACTGTGCGCCTCACGTCGATCTGCGGGCTGGGCCAGGTGGCCCTGGGTCCGGTGATGAGCGTTCTCGGGATGCAGCGCGGGGGCACCGAGGCTCGACCGCACCCGCGCCCGGCGCGGGCGCCGGACCGTGCCAGCGGCTCCTAGTGGTCTAGCGATGCCGCACGCGCACAGCCAGCGCGAGTTCTTCGCGGTCCGGACGCTGGACGAGGCGCTGACGGGCTTCCGGCCAAGCAGGCGGACGGGCGCTGAACGGATCGGTCTCGACCAGGCATTGGGGCGCGTGCCGGCCGAGCCGGTGGTCGCGCCTCACGCCCTGCCGGGGTTCGCGCGCGCGACCGTGGACGGTTTCGCCGTGCGCGCCGCCGACACCTACGGCGCTTCCGAAGGGCTTCCCTCCTACCTGGAGCTATCCGGCGAGGCTCCCATGGGCCGGCCGCCGGAGGTGGAGGTGAGTCCGGGCACGGCCGTCGCGATCGCCACCGGGGCACCTCTGCCGTCCGGTGCCGACGCCGTGCTGATGGTCGAGCACACGCAGTCGGCCGCACCCGAGCTCGTGGAGGTACTCCGCCCGGCGGCGCCCGGGGACGGGATGGTGCGCGCCGATGAGGACGCCGCGGCGGGCGCCGAGCTCGCCCCCGCCGGGCGGCCCCTGCGCGCCCAGGACCTTGGGATGCTCGCCGCCGCCGGTGTGACCGAGGTTTCGGTCCGCGCACGGCCGCGGGTGACCCTCGTCTCAACCGGCGACGAGCTCGTTCAGCCTGATACCGCCGATCTCGATATCGGCCAGGTGCGTGACTCGACCGCCGTGGCGCTTGCCGCCCTCGTGGACGAGGCGGGCGGCGAGCCGCGCCACGCCGGGATCGTCCCCGATGACCGCGACGCACTGGCCGCGACGCTTCGCGGCGCTCTCGGCGACAGCGATGTGCTCGTGGTGTCGGCGGGCTCGTCGGTGGGCGCGCGCGACGAGACGGCCGCGGCGATCGCCTCGCTGGGCGCGCCGGGGATCTGGTGCCACGGAATCGCGTTCCGCCCGGGCAAGCCGACACTGCTTGCCGACTGCGGCGGGGTTCCGGTGATCGGCCTGCCGGGAAACCCACGCTCGGCCCTCGTGGTCTTCCGCGTCGTCGGTGTGCAGATCGTGCGCCTCGTGGGCGGCTGCACCGAGCCGCCACCCGAGCCCACCGCACGCGCCCGCCTCGACCGCGACCTCCCATCGGCGGCGGGCCGGGTCGACGTCGTGCAGGCCCGCGTGCGCGAGGGCGTTGCGACACCGCTCTTCGGATCGTCGTCGCTGCTCTCGATCCTCACCGGCGCGGACGGGTACCTGGTTGTCCCGGAGGCGGCGACCGGGTTGCCGGCCGGCAGCGAGGTGGAGGTGACGCTGTATCGCTGATGGAGGCGCGCGCGGGAGGATCTAGATGACTGACTCCAAACCCAGGCACCCACGGATGACGCGCCATACCGTCGCTGGCCGCCGCCCGGATACGGCTTTGCCGTCGCCGGTCGGCGTCGTACCCACGTCCTCGCCGATAGTGCTTCGACTATCGGCTTCGTCCGCGTGCGCCGCCCAGCTTGGTCTGGCGCTCCCCCGCGAGCACCTGGATTCGGAATCAGCCATCTAGCCGTGGCGCGCGCCACCCCCTTCATCCACGACGTGCCGGCCGCCGAGGCGCTCGCCGCTTGGGACGAGGCGTGCGCGGCGGCGGGCTGCCCGGCGAGGGTCGAGGCCGTGCGGATGCCGCTCGAGGAGGCGGTCGGGCGGGTGCTGGCGGAGCCGGTCTGGGCGGTGCGCTCATCGCCCCCGTTCGACGCGGCGGCGATGGACGGCATCGCGGTGCGTGCGGAGGACACGGTCGGCGCAAGCGAGACGGCGCCGGCGCGGCTCGATCCCAGCGCGTTTGAGCTGGTCGACACGGGCGATCCTCTGCCGGCCGACTTCGACGCCGTCGTGATGCGCGAGGACGTGCACGAACTTGAGGGAGGAGGTGTAGAGCTGCGCGCTGCGGCTACCCCGTACCAGCACGTGCGCTCTATCGGGGAGGACGTGAGCGCCGCCGAGCTGCTCCTGCCGGCCGGCCATCGCCTGCGTCCAGTCGACGTGGGCGCAGCCGGGGCGGCGGGGACCACGGAGCTCGTCGTGCGGCGGCCCCCGATCGTGGCGGTGATCCCGACGGGCGACGAGATCCGCCCGCTCGGCAGCGAGCTGCGCCCGGGCGACCTGCCGGATACCAACTCGCTGATGCTCGCGGCGCAGGCCGAGGGAGTCGGCTGTCACGCGGTGCGCCGCGCGATCGTGCCGGACGACGCCGAGCGAATCGCCGCGGCCGTGCGGGAGGCGGCGGCCGACGCCGACCTCGTGATCGTGATCGCCGGCTCGAGCGCCGGACGCGACGACTACACCGCGGCCGTGGTGGCCGAGATCGGCACCCTCGCGGTGCACGGCGTGGCGGTCAAGCCCGGGCACCCGGTCGTGCTCGGCGCCGCCGGCGGCACGCCCGTGCTGGGCGCTCCCGGCTATCCGGTATCCGCCGCCCTTACCTTCGACATCTTCGCCGCCCCGCTTCTCGCACGGCTCGAGGGCGGGGCGTCGACCGACTGGCCGCGGGCCCGCGCGCGACTCACTCGCAAGCTGGCCTCGGCGATGGGCGTCGACGATTGGATCCGGGTGCGGCTCGGCCGCGTGCGCGGCGAGTTCGTGGCCACCCCGCTTCCAAGGGGCGCAGGAGTGCTCACCTCCCTGGTGCGGGCCGATGGGCTGCTGGTGGTTCCCGCCCGGCTCGAGGGCCACCACGCCGGCGAGGAGGTCGAGGTGCGGCTCCTCCGTGGCGTGGGCGAGATCGAGCGCACCATCGTCGTCACGGGCTCCCACGACCTCGTGCTCGACCTCGCCGCCTCGGCGCTCCGGGAGCGCGATCCGCGCCTCACGCTGGCCTCGTCCAACGTCGGCTCTCTCGGCGGCCTGATGGCGCTCCGCGACGGCCTCTGCCACCTCGCGGGCTCACACCTGCTGGACCCCGCCACTGGCGAGTACACGCTCCCGTATGTCGAGCGGCTGCTGCCCGACCACGACATTGCGGTGATTCGGCTCGTGCACCGCGACCAGGGCCTGGTCGTCGCCCCCCGCAACCCGCTGGGGCTGGCCGGGATCGAGGATCTGGTCCGGCCCGGGCTTCGCTACGTAAACCGCCAGCGTGGCGCGGGCACGCGCGTGCTCCTCGACCACGAGCTCGCCCAGCGTGGGATCGAGCCTGCGGAGGTACACGGCTACGAGCGCGAGGAGCACACGCACCTGGCGGTCGCCGCCGCGGTCGCGGCCGGCCGGGCTGACTGCGGCCTCGGCGTGCTCGCCGCGGCGCGAGCCTTTGAACTCGACTTCGTGCCGATTACCCGGGAGCCGTACGACCTGGTGCTGTGGCGCAGCACCGTGGAGGAGCCGCTGCTCGACCCGCTGTGGGAGCTGCTCGCCGCGCCGGACTTCAGGGAGGCGGTTGAGGGACTGGGCGGCTACGACACCGCCGAGATGGGGCTGCGGATCAGGTAGCCGCCGCCGGCGCCTCTCCCGGCGCGACCTTCACCCCCGTCAGCTCCTCGGAGACCTCCCACAGGCGGCGCGCCTGCGCCTCGTCGCGGGCCGTCCGCGACGGGGACACCCGCCTCGGATAGCCGCGCATCTCGCGGACGCCGTCGGGGCCGATGTAGGTCCCGCCCTCGAGGCCCGGCACGGTCGCGGCGTAGAGGATTGGCAGCGCCCCCATCTCGTCGTTCTGCGCGAAGAACCGGTTCATCGGCACCATCAGAAGCGCGTCCAGCTTGGGCGGTCCGCTGCTTTGAAGGTTCGTCGCGGACCAGCCCGGGTGGGCGGCGAGCGACTTGACGCCGGATCCCGCCGCGCGCAGCCGCCGGTCGAGCTCGAGCGCGAACATCAGGTTGGCGAGCTTGGACTGCGAGTAGGCGCTCCAGCGGAAGTAGCGGCGCTCGCCGCGGAGGTTGTCGAAGGCGATCCTGCCGCCCTTGTGCGCGTTACTCGAGAGCGTCACGACGCGCGCGTCCTCGCGTCCCTCGAGCGTGTCGAGCAGCAGGCCGGTGAGTGCGAAGTGGCCGAGGTGGTTCGTGCCGAGCTGCAGCTCGAAGCCGTCGGCGGTCTCGCGGCGCGGCGGGGCCATCACGCCCGCGTTGTTGATGAGCAGGTCGATCGCCGGGTGGCGCTCGCGGACGCGGTCCGCAAAAGCGCGTACCGAATCGAGGCTCGCCAGGTCGAGCGAGTCGAGCTCCACCTCGGCGCCAGGGGCACGCACGTCGACGGTGCGCACCGCCTCCCGCCCCTTCTCCTCGTTCCGGCAGGCCATCACCACCCGCGCCCCCGCGCGCGCGAGCTCCCGGGCGGTGACCAGCCCGAGCCCGCTGTTGGCCCCGGTCACGAGCGCCACGCGCCCGGTCTGATCCGGAATCTGTGCGACCGTCCACTTCTCGTTCATCGCAACTGCGAATTCAAGCGCTTGCCGCTTTCAGCTGCGGGCATAGACTCGTAGATGACCCCGCGGGAAGGAGAGCGGTGAGTGTCAAGGACACTGACGAAACGCTGATCGACGAGGTGTGCTCGCGGGTCCGCGAGCTCCTGGCTGAGGACGGTGCGGAGGACGCCGAGGCGTTCGTGCGCCAGTTCTACCGCTGGGTCTCTGCCGACGACATCGGCGAGCGCGACGCGCTCGACCTCTATGGGCTTGCGGTCGGCCAGCTCGGCTTTGCGCGCGAGCGGCGGCCGGGTGACACGAAGATCCGCGTCTACAACCCCCTGTTCGAGACCCACGGCTGGCAATCGACTCACACGGCCGTGGAGATCGTGACCGACGACAAGCCGTTCCTGATCGACTCGGTCTCGATGGAGCTGAACCGGCGGGGGTACGGCGTCCACCTGATCATCCACCCAGTCATGAACGTCCGCCGCGACGACGCGGGGCGCCTGCTCGAGGTGATTCCCGTCACGGGGGGCGAAGACGGCGACGAGGACCTGATCGGCGAGTCCGTCATCCACGCGGAGGTGGACCGCCACACGGACCCGGCCCAGCTCCAGGAGCTGCGCGGTCACCTGATCCGCGTGGTCGGCGAGGTCAACGCCGCGGTCGAGGACTGGCGGCCGATGCGCCAACGGGCGCTCGCACTGGCTGCCGAGCTGAACGAGGCGCCGCCGGTTGGCCTCGACGCCGAGGAGGTGAGCGAGGCGCGGGCTTTCCTCGAGTGGCTGGAGGATCACAACTTCACCTTCCTCGGCTACCGCGAATACGAGCTCGTGACCGAGGAGGACGAGCTGCGGCTGCGCGCCGTGCCCGACTCAGGTCTCGGCATTCTGCGCCAAGCCGGCGGCGAGGCCACCTCGCGCGCCTTCGACAAGCTGCCCCCCGAGGTGCGCAAACTGGCGCTCGAGCCGGACCTCCTCAACCTGACGAAGGCGAACTCGCGCGCGACCGTCCACCGGCCGTCCTTCCTCGACTACGTGGGCGTCAAGCGCTTCGACGCCGACGGCAAGGTCGTTGGCGAGCGTCGCTTTCTCGGCCTCTACACGCACACCGCCTACCAGTCGCGGCTCGGCGAGATCCCGATCCTGCGGCGCAAGGTCGACAGGGTGATCAAGCGCGCGGCTTTCCCGCACGCCAGCCACAACGAGAAGGCGCTGATCGAGATCCTTGAGGCGCACCCGCGCGACGAGCTGATCCAGGTGGACGCGGACGAGCTGTTCGAGACCGCGATGGGGATCCTCCACCTCGGAGAGCGCCAGCGGCTGCGCCTGTTCGTGCGCCGCGACCGCTTCGGACGCTTCTACTCATGCCTCGTGTTCGTGCCGCGCGACCGCTTCAACACCGAGAACCGGCGGCGCATCGAGGCGATCCTGCGCGACGTGACCGACGCGAAGAGCATCGACTACACGACGCGTGTATCCGAGTCCGTCCTCGTCCGGCTCCACTACATGGCCTACACCGAGCCGGGGCACCGCCCGAACGTGGACGAGCGGGCGGTCGAGGTCCTGCTGGTGGCCGCCACTCGCTCGTGGGCCGACGACTTCGAGCAGGCGCTCGTCGAGGACCAGGGCGAGGAGCGCGGCAAGGAGCTCTTCCGTCGCTACGGCGACGCCTTCCCCACGGCCTACCGCGCCGACTGGGTCGCGCGCTCCGCAATCGCCGACATCCGCCACATCGAGGAGCTGCCCTACCGCCAAGGCCTCGAGATCAGTCTCTACCGGCCGCTCGAGGCCGGTCCCGGGGTGCTGCGGGCGAAGCTCTACCGCTCGGGTCGGCCACTCGCCCTCTCGGACGTGCTGCCGCTGTTCGAGAACATGGGCGTGCAGGTGGCGGACGAGCGCCCGTACGCGGTCAAGCCGCGTGACGGCGAGGGCGTGTGGATCTACGACTTCGGGCTGGTCCGCCGTGGTGCCGGCGACCCGGACGCGGACGGCGTCCGCGAGGCCTTCCACGAGGCCTTCATCCAGACCTGGCGCGGCGAGATCGAGAACGACGGCTACAACCGGCTGGTGCTGGGCGCCGGCCTGACCTCACGCCAGGTCACGGTGCTGCGTGCGGTGGCGCGCTACCTGCGGCAGACCGGCATGACCTTCAGCGACCGCTACGTCGAGCAGGTGGTCGTCGACCATCCGCAGGTCGCAGCCATGCTCATTGAGCTGTTCGAGGCCCGCTTCGATCCCGACGGCGCCGACGAGACCAGGGCGGAGGCCGTTGCGCAGAAGGTCGAGGCGGCGATCGACGCGGTCGAGAGCCTCGATCAGGACCAGATCCTGCGGCGCTTCCTGGACGTGGTCCGAGCGATGCTGCGCACGAACTTCTTCCAACGCGCCGACGGCGGCGCGGCTCTCAAGCCCTACGTTTCGTTCAAGCTCGATCCCTCGCGGCTCGGCTGGCTTCCGGAGCCGAAGCCCGCGTTCGAGATCTTCGTGTACTCACCGCGCACGGAGGGCGTGCACCTGCGCGGCGGCCGCGTGGCGCGCGGCGGGCTGCGCTGGTCGGACCGGCGCGAGGACTTCCGCACCGAGGTGCTCGGGCTGATGAAGGCGCAGATGGTCAAGAACGCGGTGATCGTGCCGGTGGGCGCGAAGGGCGGGTTCGTCGTCAAGCGCCCGCCCGAGAACGGCGACCGCGAGGCGCTGCTCGACGAGGTCGTCGCCTGCTACCGCACGTTCATCCGCGGGCTGCTCGACCTGACCGACAACATCGTGGACGGAGAGATCACGCCGCCGCAGCACGTGGTGCGCTACGACGGCGACGACCCCTACCTGGTGGTGGCCGCCGACAAGGGCACGGCCACCTTCTCCGACATCGCGAACGACGTTGCGGGCGAGTACGGATTCTGGCTCGGTGACGCGTTCGCCTCGGGCGGGTCTTCCGGGTACGACCACAAGAAGATGGGCATCACCGCCGCCGGTGCGTGGGAGTCGGTCAAGCGCCACTTCCGCGAGCTCGGCCGCGACGTGAGCTCGGACGAGTTCACCGTGCTCGGCATCGGCGACATGTCCGGCGACGTGTTCGGCAACGGCATGCTGCTGTCGCCCGTGATCCGGCTCGTGGGTGCGTTCAACCACCGCGAGATCTTCATCGACCCGGACCCGGATCCCGAGAGCAGCTACGAGGAGCGCAAGCGGCTGTTCGAGCTGCCGCGCTCGTCGTGGTCGGACTACGACCCCGCGCTGATCTCGAAGGGCGGCGGCGTGTGGCCGCGCAGCGCCAAGGTGATCGAGCTCTCCGACGAGGCGCAGGCGGCGCTCGGCGTCGACCGGGCGAAGTTCGCGCCGAACGAGCTCATCCACGCGATGCTGAGCGCGCCCGTCGACCTGCTCTGGAACGGCGGGATCGGCACCTACGCCAAGGCCACCGCCGAGACGCACGCCGAGGTTGGCGACAAGGCCAACGACAGCCTGCGCGTGAACGCGCGTGAGCTCGGCTGCCGCGTCATCGGCGAGGGCGGCAACCTGGGCCTGACCCAGCGCGCGCGCATCGAGTTCGCGCTCGCGGGAGGGCGGATCAACACCGACGCGATAGACAACTCCGGCGGCGTCGACTGCTCGGACCGCGAGGTGAACATCAAGATCCTGCTGAACGCGGTGGTCGGCGGGGGCGACATGACCAGGAAGCAGCGCGACGAGCTGCTCGCGGAGATGACCGAGACGGTGGCGGACCTGGTCCTGAAGGACAACTACGAGCAGAGCGAGACGCTCAGCATGGCCGAGCTGCAGGCGCCCTCGATGCTCGAGGTGCACCAGCGCTTCATCCGCGCATTGGAGCTCCGGGCGCGGCTGGATCGCGAGCTCGAAGTGCTTCCCGACGACGAGGAGATCGCCGAGCGGGCCCGGGAAAAGCGCGGCCTGACGCGCCCGGAGCTGGCGGTGCTGCTCGCTTACTCGAAGGTCTACCTCTACGCCGCGCTGCTCGACTCGGACGTACCCGAGGATCCATACCTGTCGGACGAGCTCGAGCGCTACTTCCCGCCGCCGCTGCCCGAGCGCTTCGCGGACGCGATGCACTCGCACCGCCTCAACCGCGAGATCGTGGCGACCCAGGTCGTGAACAACATGCTCCACGGCGGGGGCACCACGTTCGCCTTCCGGCTGCACGAGGAGACGGGCGCCCCGGCCTCCGAGATCGCGCGCGCCTACGCGGTCGCGCGCGAGGTGTTCGGCATGCGCCCGCAGTGGGCGGCGATCGAGGCCCTCGACAACGAGGTGAAGGCGGAGGTCCAGCTCAAGATGCTGCTGGAGGGGCGCCGCCTGATCGAGCGCGGGTCGCGCTGGCTCCTGCGCAACCAGCGCGCGCCGATGGACATCGCGTCGACGACCGAGCGCTACGCCGCCGGCGCGGCCACCCTTTACGAAAAGCTCCCGGACCTGCTCGACCCCGCCGACCTCGAGCCGCTGGCGCGCCGTGTCGACGAGCTCCGCTCGGCCGGGGTGGCCGAGGACCTCGCGACCCCCGTCGCAAGTCTCCCCCACATGTACGCCGCATTCGACATCGTCGAGGTCTCGGACGAGAGCGGGCTCGACGTGCAGGCGGTGGCGGCGGTCCACTTCCGGCTCGGCAACCGCCTGAAGCTGCACTGGCTGCACGAGCGCATCGTGGCCCTGCCGCGCGAGGACCGCTGGCAGGCGATGGCGCGGGCGGCGCTGCGCGACGATCTCTACGCGATCCATCGCGACCTGACCGCCGAGGTCCTGCGCTCGGGCCCGCGGCTCGAGGGCCCGGACGAGCGCGTGAACGGCTGGGTCGAAGCGCATACCGACGCGGACCGCTGCCTCCAGACGCTGGCCGACATCGCGGCGGGCCGAACCTTCGACCTGACCACCCTGTCGGTCGCGGTGCGCGAGGTGCGCGAACTGTTGCAGGCCGCCCAGAAGGTGGGGGCGGCAGAGGTCTAGCCGGCGACCGCGGCCAGTGCCTCGGCGCGGCTGACCCGCGTCCCTCCCCAGCGACTCTCGACGGCGAAGTCGAGCAGCCTCTCGAAGTAGTCGCCGAGCGCCGGCGGCCGTACGTCCGCCGGGGCGAGCGCCGCCCGCGTGGCGCCCGACTCGAAGCGCACGCGCGTCGAGAAATAGGGAAAGAACACCTGGCCGCGCTCGAGCCAGCAACGCTCCGCCGGACTGGCCCGGTGCACCAGAAGCGGGTGGACGAGGCGGCGGTAGAGCGCGGGCGGCAGCGTGCGCACCGGCGGGCCGCCAAAGTGGCTCACGGTGCGGTCGATCAGCTCCCCTACGCTCGACGCCTCGGGTCCCGCCACGAGCTGAAAGGTGCGACCCGTCCCGGCGTCGGCGAGCGCCAGGATCGATCGTGCCACGTAGCTCACGGGAACCACGTCGACGGGGGCCGAGCGCTGCGCCGGGATCAGCGGCAGTGCACCGCGCGCGTACGCGCACAGCGGTTTGTAGATCACGTTGAAGGACGCCGTCCAGCCGCTCTGCTCGTCCCCGACGACGATGCTGGGCCGGAAGATCTGCACCGGGAGGCGCTCGGCGTACCCGTGTACGAGCCGCTCTGCCTCCCACTTCGAACGCTCGTATGTGTTGTTGAACCGCTGCCCGACGTCGTGGTCGGCCTCGGAGAACGGGCCGCGGTGGTCGCCCGCCACGTAGGCGGTCGACACATGGGCGAAGCGGGTGAGACCGTTGCCGGCCTGACACAGCTCGGCCAGTTGGAGCATGCGCAACGTCCCGAAGACGTTGATCCGCAGGGCCTCCCCGAGCGGAAGCGTGAACGACACCGAGGCCCCCGCGTGGACGATCTCGCCGACATGCTCGGCGATCTCGTCGCGTCTGCGGGCATCGATTCCGAGCCGCGGCCGCGTGAGGTCCGCGGCGAACGCCACCACCCGCTCGGCATAGGCGTCCGGATCCGGGACGAGCGTGGCGAGCGTCGCGCGCAGCCGGGCGGCGGCCTCGCGGTCGTCGGCTGCCCGCACCGGCGCCCAGACCCGGCGATCGGTCTCCTCGAGCAGCCGCGCCAGCAGCTCCATGCCGAGGAACCCGGTCGAGCCGGTGAGGAGGAGGTCACCGCGGGAGCGGGCGCCGGTGTAGGCGGACGGGGCCATCCGCCCACAGCCTGGAGGGTGGCGGCCCGAGTGCCCTTCGACAGCTGTCGAAAATTAGGGCTTCCGAATTAGACAGTCAGTCGATCAATCTCTTCGTCATGCGGCTGATCGCGATGCGCCAGAGGGCGACCGCGAAGCCGACCAAGACCGCGACCCGGATCAGGTCCGTCCACTCGAAGCCGAAGGCCGACCCGCGCACGAGCTCGACCAGATGGTGGAGCGGGTTGAGCTGGGCGGCCGCCTGGAACCCCTCGGGCAGCTGGTCGATCGGGAAGAACGTGCCCGCCACCAAGAAGAGCGGCGTGATCACGAGCGTCGTGACGTAGTTGAAGCTGTCGATCTTCGGCACGCTTGCGGCCACGGCGATGCCGAAGGCGGCGAAGCCGAGCGCCGTGATGAAGCAGAAGAACGGCACGAGCAGCATGCCCGGAGCCGGATCGAGCCCGAAGAGCATCGCCACGATCAGCGGGAAGCAGCCGTAGAAGCCCGCCCGGAGGGAGATCCAGAGCATCTCGGCGGTCACCAGCTCCTCTACGTCGACGGGCGCGGCGAGGATCGCGTCGTAGGTGCGCTGGAAGCGCTCCTTCACGAACGTGCCGAACATCGCCGGGAAGGCGCTCGAGAAGATCACCGCCGTCGCGACCATGCCGGTGCCGACGAACTCCACGTACTCGAGCCCGTCGACGCGGTCGACGATCGTGGCCCCGAGCCCGAGGCCGAAGGCGAGCAGGTAGATCACCGGCTCGAGCACGCTCGAGAAGGTGGTCGCCTTCCAGAAGGTTCGGAAGTTGGCAACCTCGCGGCTCATCACGCCGCCGATCGCCGCCGGCTCGAGTCGTCTCACTCGGCCTCCTCTCCCGTGAGCAGCACGAACACGTCCTCGAGCGACGCGGCGCGCCGGATCGCGTCTTCGGGCACGGCGCCGTCGGTCGCACGCTCGGAGCCGACGATCGCGATGGCCGGGCCCGCCGGGCGCACCCTCAGATCCTGTGCCTCGGCCGCAGTCCGCACCTCCGCGAGCCGCTCCGGCGGGCCGTAGACCTCGGCCGTCTCGCGCCCGGCGTGCTTCTCGATCAGCTCGTAGGGCTTGCCGCGGTCGACGATCTTCCCGTGCGCCATCACGGCCACCTCGTCCGCGAGCCGCTGGGCCTCCTCGATGTAGTGGGTCGACATCAGGATCGTCGTACCCCCCGTGCGCAGGTTGTCGATCAAGCCCCACAGCTCGGTCCGGATCTGCGGGTCGAGCCCAACCGTCGGCTCGTCGAGCAGGATGAGCCGCGGCCGGTGGACGAGGCCACGGGCCAGCAGCAGCCGCCTGCGCATGCCGCCGGAGAGCTTGTCGACCTCGTCGCGGCGGCGCTCTGTGAGCCGCGCGAGCGCGAGGCCGCGATCGACGGCGTCGCGAACGTCGGGCACGCGGTAGAGGCGCGCGAAGACGGCGAGGTTGTCCTCCACGGTCACGTCCACGTCGAGGTTGTCGAGCTGGGGCACAACGCCCATCTGGGCGCGGGCCTCCTTCGACTCGCGCGGCAGCTCGAAGCCGAGCACGCGGATCGAGCCTTCGTTCGCCAGCGCCTGGCCGGTGAGCATCCGCATCGTCGTGGACTTTCCGGCCCCGTTCGGGCCGAGCAGCCCGAGGCAGGTGCCCGCGGGCACCTCGAGGTCGAGCCCGTCGACCGCGGTGATCGGGCCGAAGCGCTTGACGACTCCCTTGAGCTCGATCGCGGCCATCCACCCGAGGGTACGCATCCGCGCGCCGGCGGTCTTGGACGAAGTTGCCAGCGGGGCGAACGGTGAGGCCGGAACTTTGGACACAGGTACAAAAGGCCCCCGGCCCGCTGTGTCTAGCTTTGTACGGACGCCCGCAATAGCCAGGAGGCCTCGCTCACCACATGCCACGGATCCGCCAGCAAAACGTAACCGCCGCCCAGTGGAGCCCCAACGGGGCCGCGCTCGGCTCTGTCGACCTCACTCAGCCCGCGAATTACCCGTTCGGGGCGAACGTCTTCTCGCCGTCCGTCCAGCGCACACGCCTCCCGAAGGACGCATACCAGCGCTTGCAGCGCACGCTCGCGCAGGGCGAGCCGCTCGACCCGTCGTTGGCGGATGCGGTCGCGCTGGCGATGAAGGAGTGGGCCCTCGAGAGCGGCGCCACCCACTTCACCCACGTCTTCCAACCACTCACCGGCCTCACCGCGGAGAAGCACGACTCCTTCTTCGCGCCCGACGGCGACGGTGTGGCGCTCGCCGAGTTCTCCGGCAAGGAGCTGATCCAGGGGGAGCCGGACGCGTCCTCGTTCCCCACGGGCGGCGTGCGCGCGACGTTCGAGGCCCGTGGCTACACGGCCTGGGACCCGACGAGCCCGGCCTTCATCCTCGAGAACCCGAACGGCGCCCTCCTATGCATCCCGACGGCGTTCGCGTCCTGGACCGGCGAGGCCCTCGACGCCAAGATCCCGCTCCTGCGCTCGATGGACGCGCTGTCGAACTCGGCAATCCGCGCCCTGCGATTGCTCGGCGACGACACGGCGGCGCGCGTGTTCACCACCGTCGGGCCCGAGCAGGAGTACTTCCTCATTGACGAGCAGTTCTACTTCCAGCGGCCCGACCTCATCAACACCGGCCGCACGCTGTTCGGCGCCAAGCCGCCCAAGGGCCACGAGCTCGACGACCACTACTTCGGTTCGATCCCCGAACGCGTGCTCGCGTTCATGATGGACCTGGAGCTCGAGCTGGCGAAGCTCGGCGTGCCGGTCAAGACGCGCCACAACGAGGTCGCCCCCGGTCAGTACGAGATCGCGCCGGTGTTCGAGAACTCGAACGTCGGCTCGGACCACCAGCAGCTCACGATGCAGTTGCTCCAGTCGGTCGCGCGCAAGTACGGACTCGTCTGCCTGCTGCACGAGAAGCCGTTCGCGGGCGTGAACGGCTCCGGCAAGCACAACAACTGGTCGATGGGCACCGATACCGGTCACAACCTGATGGACCCGGGCGACACCCCGGCGGACAACGTCAACTTCCTGTTCTTCTGCGCGGCGGTCATCAAGGCCGTGGACAAGCACCAGGGCCTGCTGCGGGCCTCGGTGGCGGCCATCGGCCAGGACCATCGCCTGGGCGCGAACGAGGCTCCGCCGGCGATCATCTCGATCTTCCTGGGCGCCGAGCTCGAGAAGGTGTTCGAGGCGATCGCCTCGGGCGAGGGCGATCCCCACACGCCGGCCTCGGTGCTCGGGCTGGGCACGCCGGTGCTGCCGCCGCTGCCCATGCACGGCGGTGACCGCAACCGGACCTCGCCGTTTGCGTTCACCGGCAACAAGTTCGAGTTCCGCGCGCTCGGGTCGAGCCAGTCGCTCGCGTTCCCGAACACCGTGCTGAACACGATCGTGGCCGAGGCAATCGACGAGCTCTCCGACAAGCTCGAGGCCAAGCTCGGCAACGGCGGTGACCTCGCCGAGGCCGTGACCGCGGTGGTGAGCGAGGCTTACACCGACAGCAAGCGGATCATCTTCGGAGGCGACAACTACGCCGACGAGTGGCACGCCGAGGCCGAGCAGCGCGGGCTCAAGAACCTCCGCACCACCCCCGACGCGCTGCCCGAGGTGCTCGCCGACACGACCGTCGCCGCATTCGAGAAGTACGAGGTGCTCTCGCACCGCGAGCTCGAGTCGCGCTTCGAGGTTTGGTCGGAGCAGTACATCACCCGCGCGAACATCGAGACCGAGACGGCCGCCTCGATCGCCCACACCATGCTGCTGCCGGCAGCGCTACGCCACATCGCGCTCGTCGAGGCCGCGGGCATGGACGCGCTGGCCGCGGAGACGCGCGAGCTCGCCGGCGAGTTCGCCGACGCCATAAGCGCCCTCGAGGAGGCCAACCATTACCCAGAGGGCGTCGAGGGCCTCGACCTGGCGATCTACGCTCGCGACAACCAGCTGACCGCGCTCGAGAAGGTGCGCGAGCTGGGCGACCGGCTCGAGAAGGTCGTGGCCGACGATCTCTGGCCGCTGCCGAAGTACTCGGAGATCCTGTTCATCAAGTAGGGGCGGGATCAGCCGCTTACGGAAGTAAGCGGGCAGGCGGCCTGATCACGTCCTCTGTCGTGGTGCCTGACACCGAAAAATCGAGCGGGTCGTCGACGTACCGCACCGTGCGTAGAACGCCGATTGGATTCGAGATCGGTTCGCCCCGGCGATCGAACTCGAGCGGGCCCACCACGCTGTCCGGGAGCCGGGTGGTTGCAAGGGCTCGCGTGACGGAGGCGCGCGTGCCGTCTGAGTGCGCGATCGCGTCAAGCAGGACTTCGGTGGCTGCTGCCGCGTAGACGTCCCAGGCCCGTACCTGCCCGTCCGGCTGGGTCCCGCCGAATTCCCGCACGAAGCGCCGTCCGGTCGCCCCGAGCCGATCGATGGGCAGACCCGATCGGGTGAAGTGGATCCGGCGCGCCGCGCGACCCGCGTTGGCGAACAGGGCCGGGATTGGGGTCAGGTCGGCGTGGCCGATGATCGGGACCCGTGGGCCTAGCGCGCGGCGGAGGTCGGGCAGCAGTTGCCCGAGATTTGCGGCGGGACCGGAGCTCATGTAGACGGCGCCGGCCCCCGAGGCCCGCACCCGCTCAGCCAGCGATCGGTAGCTGACGGCCTGCGGATACCAGCCAGCCTCACCGGCGACGCGCAGGCCGATCCGCCTGGCGGTCCGAAGGAACCACTCCCGCCTCGGGTCGCCGCTGGAATAGACCTCGTCCTCCAGGAAGAAGACCGAACCCCTGCCGAGGCGCTTTGCAAGAAGAGCGCCGGCCACGATCTCGTAGTCGTCGGATGGGGTCACGCGCGCGTAGCCGCGCTGTCCGGTCGGGTAGAGGTCGCCCAGCCGCACCTCGCCGAGCTGCTGGCTGCTGAGCCGGCGCCGAACCAGGACGGGATCGGAGTTCGTCGGTGACACGAGGGCGACGGGTCCGCCCGGGGCGCGGTTGAGGATCGGAAGCATCTCGGCCGTACACCCTGAGTTGAACGGCCCGACGACGCCCACCACTGCCGGGTTGCGGGCGTAAGCCCTCGCGTTGTCCCGGCACGTGGCCGGGTCCCAAACCCCGTACTGGCCGGTGGCGTCATCACACGACTGGTAGCCCAATCGAAAACGCCCGGCGCGAAAGTCGTGCCGGCCCAGCGTGAACGCGACCGCCGAGGCCATCGGCCCGGTGGCCGGGAGCTGGGCCCGGAGCGGGAGGTCCGAAGCGATGAGCACGTCGGCGTCTCTTCTGCCTCCGGTGAGGACCCGCCCGCAGGGGGGCGCAGTGAGCGCAGTGACCTCGGAGTCGGAGCGCAAACCGCCGGCCGGTGCTGCGTCCGCGCTGCCGGAAACGGCGATCCATACCCTGCCGCCGCCCACTGCTAGCGCCCGCGGGGTGTTGCCGACCTTGATCCGAGCGGTGACCTTGTTGGTCTTCGGGTCGATGCGCAGGACGATGCCTCGCTTGCTGCTGGCAGCCCAGACCGCACCGGCGCCGGCGGCGATGCTGTCGACACCCGGCTCCACAAAGATGCGGGGCCAGGCCCCCATATGCTGGTCGGCGCGCACGACCGCCCCGTCGTAGTCGGTCATCCACACCGCCCCCTCTCCGACCGTCATCGAGCTGGCCCAGAGGCCGGTGCTTGAAGGGCTCTGAGAAACATTGATCCGCTCCAGAGCCTTTCCCGTTTGGTGATCGAGGCGCACCAAGTCGCCGTGGTCGTCAATGATCCATACCTCTCCCTCGCCGGTAGCGATGCGCGACGCACCAAGGGTCCGGCGCGTAAGGACGTCTCCAGTGGTCTGGTCGAGCCGGTAGACCCAGCCCGGGCGTCCAATCGCCCAGACTGCCCCGCTGTCCGAAGCTATTACGTTGCCGGGTGGCAGGTTGAAGCTTGCCTTGGTCGGCAGGGGGAGGCGAGCTGTGAAGTGTTCTGCGCCGGACTGGGGGTCGAAGCGCGTCAGCATCGAAGGGGAGGTCACCGCGTCGTTGGTGGCCGAACTCCTATTGGCTACGTCCTGAGCCACCCATAGCGCATCGCCGCCGAAGGCAATCTCGATGGGCTGGGGTCCGGCGGAAAACGTTCGAACCGTACCGTTGCCCAGGTCCACCCGTGAGACCGTCTTTTCGTCGCCGCTGAAGCCCCACGCCGCCCCTCCACCAACCGCAACGTCGGAGGGCGTGGCCCCCACTGGGACCTGCTCGACGACCTCGTTGGTGCGGGCGTCGATCGCGACGAGGGTGTTCCCGGTCGGCTCCGGGGCCGAGTCCCCGCCGCCCGTCAGGGCCACAATCGAGGCGGCGATCGCGGTGGTGAGCACAATCGCGCCGGCAAGCAGGAATGTGCGGCGGCGGCGCACCAGGGCGGGCCCGATCGGCCGGCCGCGAAGCGCCGCCGGCGTGGCGAGCCCGAGGGCCTTCGCCGCGGCGTCGATCAGTTCGGCGCAGCTCTCGTGGCGTTCGCCCTTCTCCTTGGCGAGCCCCTTCCGGAGGACCGGATCGAGCTCCGGGTGGGAACCCAGCGGACGGGGCTCTTCACGCAGTTGCGCCCACAGGGTCTCGGCCTCGGTCTGGCGACGGAAGGGCGGCTGGCCGGCCAGGCACTCGTAGAGGATGCAGGCGAGCGCGTAGCAGTCGCTGCGCGCGTCGACGGCCTCGCCGCGGATCTGCTCCGGCGCCAGGTAGTCGAGCGTTCCGGTGTGTCCGCTGTCGGCCGATACCCCACCCGCCTGCGTGCTGATCCCGAAGTCGCTCAGGTAGGCGTGCTCGTCGCTGTCGAGCAGGACGTTCGCCGGCTTCACGTCTCGGTGAACGAGCCCCCGACGGTGAGCCTGGTCGAGGGCCGCCGCGACCTGTGCCAACACCCATATCGTCTCCTCGGGGGCGAGCCTGCCTTCGGCTTGGAGGACGCTCCCCAGGTCGCTCCCCTCGACGTAGCGCATCGCCAGATAGAGCTGCCCGTCCTGCTCGCCGGCCTCGTAGATCGGAACGACGTTCGGGTGGTCGAGCGATGCCGCCAGCCGCGGCTCGTTCAGAAAGCGATGCCGGAAGCGCTCGTCCTCAGCCAGCTCCGGAGCGATCAGCTTGAGCGCCACCGGGCGGTCCAGCGAGAGATCCGTGGCCTTGAACACGACCCCCATCCCGCCGCGGCCGATCAGCGACTCGATCCGGTAGCCCGCGAATGTCGAGCCCGGGCCGATCGCGACGGTCATGCAGGGCCGCCGGTGAGCGACCAGCCGAAGCTGGTGGCCGTCTCAGGCGGCGCGAGCCCACCCGGTCTTTGCCCTCGGCGGACCAGAACCGTCGGTGCCGGAGGGGATTCGACCAGCTCGCTGCGGACGCGGCCGAGCCCCTCCTGGCGCCAGCGTTCCGAGAGTGCGACGACCAACAGGCCGGCCCCCTCGGCTCCAGCGATGATCCCCCTGCGACCCGGCCTCGTGAGCAGCGGTTCCGCCACGACCCGAGTGGTCCGCTGGACGATCAGCGAGGCGTCGGCGAGCAGGCGGCTCGCGTCGCGTCCGTTCCCCCGGCCGTCGGACGCGGCGCCGATCAGTCGCAGGGGAGCGTTCGTGGCACGGGCGACCCACGCGCCGAGCTCGAGCGCCGCCCAGTCGTGCCAGGCGGCGCCGAAGGGCACGACGACCGGACCAGAGCGGAGCGAGCCGCCCGCCTCGACCAGCATCGCCACGTCGCAGGGCGCGTGCTCCAGCACGATCCCGGCCTCACCCTCGAGCGGCGAGCCGCCCGCGTCCATGAGCAGGAGCTCGACGCCCTCCTGCGACGCGAGGCGCACTAGGTCGCGCCCGGGCGCGGGCGAGGAGAAGGCGGCTGTCCTTGCGGGCAGGCCGTCGGCCAGGAGCCCCTCGCGGCGTTCGGCGAGCGCGGCCGTGGCGGCCGCGAGCTCGCTCGTCTCCACGATGCCCGCCACGATGAGCTCGCGCGGCGGGCGTGACGCCGCGAGCGGGACCGCGAGGCCCATCACCAGATCGAGCCCCGGCAGCTCGCGGGGCGCGACCAGCAGTGACCTGTCGTACGCGGGGGTCTCGGCCGCCGGACGAGGCTGCGCTCCCTCCGCCAGGTCGAGAGCGGGATCGTGCTGCAGGATCGCCTGCTCGAGCCGCTTCAGCTCCTCGCCCGGCTCTAGCCCCAGCTCCTCCGCGAGCTCGCGGCGGGCGGTGCGGTAGGCGTCGAGCGCCTCGACCTGACGAGACGACCGATAGAGCGCCAGCATCAGCTGGTAGCGGAGGCGCTCCCTGAGTGGATGCTCGGCGATCAGGCCCTCGAGCTCGCCCACCAACTCCGCGTGGCGACCGCAGGCCAGGTCGGCGTCGATCCGCTGCTCGAGCGCCGCCCAGCGCAGCTCCTCGAGTCTGGCGATCTCGTTCTGGACGAAGGCTTCGTAGGCGAGGTCGGCCAGTGCGGGGCCGCGCCAGAGCGCGAGGGCCCGCCGCAACAGGTCCGCGGCGCCTGCGGGCTCCGCCGCCCTGGCCTCACCGAGGAGCTGCTCGAAGCGCCGGAGGTCGAGCTCGGAGCGTTCGACGGTGAGGAGATAACCCGGAGCCCGGGTTACGAGCCGGCCGTCGCCGAGCTCCTTGCGCAGCCTGGAAACGTAAACCTGGACCGTCTTCGCGGCCGTTGGCGGGGGCGACTGACCCCAAAGCGCGTCGATCAGGCGGTCGTTCGAGACCACCTCGTTCGCATGCAGCAGGAGAACGGCAAGGAGAGACCGCTGCCGGCCGCCGCCGAGTGCGAGCAGTCGATCGTGCTCGAGAACTTCGAGTGGGCCGAGAAGTCGGAAATCCATTGAGACGCGCGAGTCCGTGGCGACCGTACCATCGAATGGCCGGTTGCGACAGCGGCTGAGTTGCGCTCCGTCAACCGCTTTTACCGCGCCGCACCCCGATCGTTTACCGCGAGGCCGGAGGGTCTGCGGCGAAGACCGCACGGGCGGTCACCAACCAAAGGAGCCACGATGAACCATCGTCGCCTGACCCGCTCCGCGGCGCTCGGCCTCGCGCTGGCCGCCCTTGCGGCGCCCACGGCGGTCGCGCAGCAGGACCTCCGTAGCCCCGACACCCGCGATGCGGCCGAGGGATACGCGCCATCCCCTCCGTCCGCCATCGTCTCGTCGCCCGCTCAGGACCTGCGCAGCCCGGACGCCCGCGACGCCGCCGCGGGCCGCGGGACCTTCAACTCGCCCGAGGTGACCGTCGTCAAGGTCCCCGAGCCGTCGCCCGCACCATCTTCCGGCGGAGGGCTCGACTGGGGTGACGCCGGCATCGGAGCCGGCGGCCTGCTCGGCCTGATCCTGCTCGGGCTCGGCGGCACCCTGGCGGTCATGCACCGCAGGCAGCGGGTGCCCGGCGGGGCGGCGACCACCGGCTGACGCCTGAGCGGTCTGGACTCGCTCACACGGGAGCCCCGCCTCGCGGCGGGGCTCCTGCCGCTCGCGGCTACAGCTCGACCGGAATCCGGTGGTCTCCCTTACGCGAGTCCCCGATGCTGTCGAGGACGAAGGTCTCCGTGGCGGTTGCCCGATAGAGCCGGAGGCCTGCCGGCGCGACGACGTCCTCGAGGCTCCATGGCTGCGCGCCAGCGGCCTGCGAGCTGCGCGAGTAGATCTCGATGCCGCGCTCCAACTCGGCGGCGCTGAGCTCCTGGGCGACGGCCGACATGTAGACCGCCTGGGCCTCGCCGAGCGGGACACGTGAGTCGAAGATCGCGATGCCCACCTCCGGGCGGACGCTGATGTTGCGGCAGTGGCGCGCGTCGGGCGAGGAAACCCAGAGCAGCTCGGTGTATCCGGCGGGGGCGTACCAGACGGGAGAAACCCACGGGCGCCCGCCGACGTCGGCCGTTCCAAGAGTGAGGTAGGAGTTCGCGTCGATCAGCCGCCTGGCAAGCGTGACGGGGTCCTCCGCCTCCGGGCTGCTCATGGCTCGCCAAGCACATCAGCCCCGGCTTCCTTCGCTCGCCGGCGGGCACCACTCGCCGCACGTCCGACGCCGGCGAGCTTTTCCGCCTCCCGTAGGGTGGAGCATGTCTGGTGCGAGGTGATCAGGCCATCGCGCACGCCGATGACCCAGGCGCAGGCGGGGCGCGACTCAGCTCCGCTCGCCCGCCCGCGGACCCGGCAGGTCCCCGCGACCACCACGCGGTCGCCGAGGTCCTCGTAGTGATTGCCGTCCGGCTCGAGCACGTTCCAGAGGTCCTCGGCCTCCGCGAGGTAGGCGCGCACGCCGTCGTGGCCGAGGTAGCCACCGGTCTCGACCTTCGTGCCGGTGAGCGGCATGAATTCGATCTCGGGGTGATACAGCTGGAGCAGCGCCTCGATGTTCCAGGCGCTCATCGCCTCGAAGCTCCTGCGGACGAGTTCGACGTTGTCCGGCATGCGTGGGGGAGCGTACCCGCCGTATTCTCGCCCGGTGGCGAGCGCGTACACGATCGCCGGCGGTCTCACCGACGCGCAGCGTCTCGCGCGGCAGGCGCACGTAATGGCGCAGGCCACCGAAGCGTTCCTCTCCGGGCTCGGGCTGTCGCGGGGCTGGGCCTGTCTGGACGTCGGCTGCGGGGATGGGCAGGTGACGATCGAGATGGCCCGGGTGGCGGGCTCTGACGGGCATGTAGTGGGGGTCGACCTTGATGCCGAGGCGCTCGAGCTGGCGCGCCAGGCGGCGCTTCGCGCGGGCGTCGACGCCGAGTTCGTCAGGGGGGATGCGTCACGGCTGCTCGACCGAGAGGGGTTCGACCTCGCCTACGCCCGGCTCCTGCTCAGCCATCTCGTCGACCCCTCGGCCGCGCTGCGCGCCATGCGGGCGACGGTCAGGGATGGAGGGGTGGTTGCCGTCGAGGACCTTTTCACCGGCACCTTGCGCAGCGACCCGCCCGCCCCAGCGCTCGACCGTCTCCAGGACGTCTACTGCGCGACGGTGCGCTTCCACGGCGGCGACCCCACCATCGGGCCGCGGCTGCGCGCGCTGCTCTCCGCAAGCGGCCTCGAGGACGTGCGCGAGGAGACGGTCGCCAACCGCATGGAAACGGTCGACGACAAGCTCTTCCTCGCTCAGCTCGTGCGCAACATGCGCGCCTCGATCCTCGAGGCAGGGGCCGCGACGAGCGAACAGATCGCCGAGCTCGAGGCGGCCCTCGAAGAGGCAGCGCGCGACCCCGCGACAGTCTTCTACCAGGCACGCATCCACCAGGTGTCGGGCCGGCGCCGAGGCTGACACCGCGGAGCCGATGCTGGGTAAGAGGCTGACATCGGCCGCACTGGACGGACTTGCTCTGAGCGCGCCGGCGGCGGCGATCGCGCAGGAGCCGCCCGCCTTGGAGTCTCGTCGGCAAGAAACCCGACTTGGTGTCGACTGGCGACACCAAGTCGGGAATGTTCAGCGCCGACTGCGGTGTTAGGCCGACGGCGTCTCCGTCGGCGCCTCGGTCTCCGCCTCCGCCTGGGCACCGTCGCCGGCCGGGCCGCCTTGGTCGCGCACGTCGCCGGTCTCCGCCAGGGGGTGGCGGTAGTACTCGACCATCTCGGGTTCGAGCGGCGTGTTCCCGAGGATCAGGTCGACCGACTTCTCGGCGGTCATCATCACCGGCGCGTAGATGTTCCCGTTGGTCACGTACGGGAAGACGGACGCATCCACCACGCGCAGCCCCTCGAGCCCGCGGACGCCCATCGTCTTGGGGTCGACCACCGACATGGCGTCCGTTCCCATCCGGCAGGTGCACGAGGGATGCAGCGCGGTCTCGGCGTCCTTCGCCACCCAATCGAGGATCTGGTCGTCGGTCTCGACCTCGGAGCCGGGCGAGAGCTCGCCCCCGTCGATGTCCGCCCAGGCGGGCTGGGAGAGGATCTTGCGGGTCACCCGGAGCGCCTCGATCCACTCGCGCCGGTCGTTGCCGGTGGAGAGGTAGTTGAAGCGCAGGGCGGGGTGCTTACGCGGGTCCTTCGACACCGCCTTGCAGGTTCCGCGCACGTCCGAGTACATCGGCCCCACGTGCACCTGGTAACCGTGCCCGCCGCCGCCCTCGGGAACCGTCCCGTCATAGCGGATCGCGATCGGGAAGAAGTGGTACATGAGGTTCGGCCACTTGACTTCTTCGTTGCTGCGGATGAAGCCGCCCGCCTCGAAGAAGTTCGTGGCGACCGGCCCCGACTTGCGCAGGATCCACTCGGCGCCGATCTTCGGCCGGTTCACCATCTTGAAATAGGGCGCCATCGTGATCGGCTGCTTCGAGGTGTGCTGGACGTACACCTCGAGGTGGTCCTGCAGGTTCTCTCCCACGCCCGGAAGCTCGTGCTCGACCGGCACGCCGATCGAGCGCAGGTGGTCGGGGGCACCGATCCCCGAGATCTGCATCAGCTGCGGCGTGTTGATGGCGCCGCCGCACAGCACGATCTCGCCGCCGCGAGCCTGGTGCGTGCGGCGCGCGCGCGCGTACTCGACCCCGACGGCGCGCCCACCCTCGAAGAGGATGCGGGTGGCGAGCGCGAAGGTCTCGACCTCCAGGTTCGGCCGCCCGAGCACCGGGTGCAGGTACGCCCGCGCGGCCGACAGACGACGGCCGTTGTGGATGTTGCGGTCGAACCTCGCAAAGCCCTCCTGCTTGTAGCCGTTGACGTCGTCCGTGAGCGGATAGCCCGCCTGCTGGACGGCCTCGAAGAAGGCGTCGTAGAGCGGCCCGCGCGCCGGCCCGCGCTCGAGCACGAGCGGCCCGTCGTGGCCCCGGAAGGGATCGTCCTCGGCGGCGGCCAGACAGTTCTCCATGCGCTTGAAGTACGGGAGGCAGTGGTGGTAGTCCCACGTCTCCATGCCGTCGCCCGAGGCCCAGCGCTCGTAATCCATCGGGTTGCCGCGCTGGAAGATCATGCCGTTGATCGAGCTCGAGCCGCCCAGCACCTTCCCGCGCGCGTGGGACACGCGCCGGCCCCCCATGTAGGGCTCGGGCTCCGACTCGTAGCGCCAGTCGTAGAAACGGCTGCCGATCGGGAACGCGAACGCCGCCGGCATGTGGATGAACACGTCCCATGACCAGTCGGGGCGCCCCGCCTCGAGCACCAGGACCCGGTTGGCCGGATCAGCCGAGAGCCTGTTGGCGAGGGCGCAGCCGGCCGATCCGCCGCCGACGATCACAAAGTCGTACTGCGTGGACATACCGGTTCCTTCCTGTCGCCGGCTGGTAACGGAATGTCAGGATTCTCCTCCGCCGCCGGCGGCGGTCAACTCCTGCTTGGGCGTCTCCTTCTTGGGGTCGATGAACGGCTTCTCGACGATGACCGCCGAGGTCGTCCCCTCCGGGCGCTCGATCTCCAACTCGGTCCCGAGTTCGGCGTGCTCGATTGGCACCATCGCGTAGCCGATGTTCTTCTCGAGCCGCGGCGAGAAGCAGGCCGACGTGACCTCCCCGATCCGTCCGCCGCCCTTGCTCACCGGGAACATGTCCGGCATCGAGCCGTCGTTGTAGGCGCCGAGGCGCTCGCCGCCGATCTCCACGCCGACGAGCTTCCGCTTGGGGCCCTCCTCCTTGATCCGGTGGAGCGCCTCCTTGCCGATGAAGTCGGAGCCGGCCTCGAGGTCGACCATCCAGTCGTAGCCCATGCCGACCTCATAGGGGTTGGTGTCGAACCACATGTCGGCGCCGAGCGCGAGGATGCCGCCCTCGATGCGGCGGATGTGGCACGGTCCGATCACCGCGAGGTCGTGCGGCTTGCCGGCTTCGAGCACTGCGTCCCAGAGCTTGACGCCGTTCTTGCTGGCCTCGTAGAGGTAGATCTCGTAGCCGAGCTCGGCCGTGTAGCCGGTGCGCGAGACGAGCACCCTCATGCCCTCAAGCTCGAACGGCCGCAGGTAGTAGTAGGGGATCTCGAGGATCCGGTCGCCGAAGAGGTCGACCATCACGTCCTTCGACTGCGGTCCCTGCACCTGCACCGGTCCGACGTCGATCTCCTTGATGGTGACGTCGTAATTCGAGTTGTAGGCCACGCCGCGTGCCCAGAGCTCGACATCGCTGTCGGCGAGCGAGAGCCAGAAGCGGTTCTCCTCCACACGCAGGAGGACGGGGTCGTTGATGATGCCGCCGTCGGGAAGGCAGTTGAAGACGTACTTGCACTGCTCAACCGCGCACTTGTTCAGATCGCGCGCGACGATGAGGTTGGTGAAGTCGAAGGCGTCCGGCCCGCTGATCTCGATCTGGCGCTCGACCCCCACGTCCCAGAGGGTGACCCCGTTCAGCAACTGCCAGTACTCCTCGACCGGGTCGCCGTAGTGGCGCGGGTGATAGGTGTGGTTGTAGACGCTGTACAGCTGGATGCCGTGCCGGCGCGAGGCGTAGTAGTACGGCGACTTCCGGATGCGCGTGTAGAGCAGGATCCCCGGTTGCTCGTTCACCTGTGCCAACGTCGTACCTCCTCGTTTTCCTCGACCCCGAGGGGCTGATATATCAGTTTCGCCGAGCGAGGGTCAACCCGCCGGAGCTGCCGCCGCCGGCACGCTCCGCACAACCGACTGGAGCGCTTCGTCGAGGGTGATCCGGCGGTAGGTCTCGACCGGCCGGTCGTCCTCCAGGAGCTCCCGCCGCGCCTTGCGGATCTGCTTGCGCAGCTCTGGCGCGACCTCCCCGAGCCGCCCCTCGATCGAATCGGCATAGGCACGGTCCTGATCGTCGCCGGCACGAAGTGCGGTCACGTGCGATTCAGGGTCGAGGATCGATTCGACGTAGCCCTCGACCACCGAATTGCCCGCAATCCGGACCTCGCCGCCGGCGGCGCGTCCGGAGGGCGAGTATGCGAGGCAGGTCGCGATGCGCCCGCGTGCGCTGGCGAGTGCGATCGGGTCGAAGGCGTGCTCGCCCGCCGCGGGCGGCGCGGCGCCGGCGTCGACCTCCGGAGCCGGGACCACGAGCCGGCTGATCGCGCGGTCGTTGACCGCGTCGAGGATGGCGTCCGGGTCCTCCGGCACCACCACCTCCTTGCGGCTCGGGAACACGTCCAGCATCCCGTGGTCGCCCAGCGCCCGGCCGACGTGGAAGAGGTAGTAGTCCGGATAGACGAAGAAGTCCGGTCCGCGGGCGCGCTGGATGTCGTAGAAGGCCGTGACGGTCGCGCTGATCAGGGCGCTCGCTCCAACCGCGCCGCAGGGCCGGTTCACGATCACCCCCAGCCGATCCTGCTCCCGGAAGCCCTCGAAGAGCTGCTCCAACGACCCTCGCCGGCCCTCGGCGCTGATCTCGAACATCGAGCTGCTGAGCTCCTGCGACGAATGCATCGGGTGTGATATATCAGTTTGGTCGACCCTGCAGACGCCGGCCATTTCGAACGCGAGGTGACATCCGTGGGAGACCAATCCGGACCAGCGGGCCTGCCGGGCACGGCCCGCGCCGTCGTGATCGGCGCAGGCATCGTCGGCAACAGCCTCGTTCATCACCTGGCCCGGCTCGGCTGGACCGACCTGGTGCTGATCGACAAGGGCCCGCTGCCCAATCCCGGCGGCTCGACCGGTCACGCGTCGAACTTCATCTACCCGGTCGACCACTCGCGCGAGATGACCGCTCTCACCGGCGACAGCCTGCGCCAGTACGAGGAGCTCGGCGTGCTCACCACCTGCGGCGGCATCGAGGTCGCGCGGACCGAGGAGCGCATGGAGGAGCTGCGTCGCCGCATGGCCTCCGCGGCGGCGTGGGGCGTGGAGGGCGTCCGCCTCCTGACGCCCGCCGAGGTCAAGGAGCTCGTCCCGTTCATCGACGAGAGCGTGATCCTCGGCGGCTTCCACACCGAGGGCGTGGGCGTGGTCGACTCGCTGCGTGCCGGCACGCTCATGCGCGAGGATGCGCAGGAGCGCGGCGCGCTCACGGTGGCAGCGAACACCGAGGTGGTCGGCATCGACGTCGATGGCGGGCGGGTCAAACGGGTTCGCACCGACCGCGGCGACATCGAGACCGAGATCGTGGCGGTGGCCTGTGGTGTGTGGAGCCCGCGCATCGCCCGCATGGCCGGGGCCGCGATCCCGCTGACCCCCGCGGTCCATCAGATGATCGACATAGGACCGGTGCCGCGCTTCGAGGGCGCGAAGAGCGCTATCGAGTATCCGATCGTCCGCGACATGGACACGTTCATGTACGAGCGTCAGGACGGCACGGGCCTCGAGATCGGCTCCTACGCCCACCGGCCGATCTTCTACGACCCCGACGAGATCCCCTCGATCGAAGAGGCCGCGCTCTCGCCGACGGAGTTCCCCTTCACCGAGGACGACTTCGTCGAGCAGATGCAGCACGCGCTCGAGCTGATGCCGGAGATCGTGGGCGACGAGTCGGTCGGCATCAAGTACGCCATCAACGGCCTCCTGTCGCTGACGCCGGACGCCCTGCCGGTCCTCGGCGAGACCCCGGAGGTCAAGGGCCTTTGGTCCGCCGCCGCGGTCTGGGTCAAGGAGGGGCCGGGCGTCGGCCGCGCGCTGGCCGAGTGGATGGTCGAGGGCGAGCCCGAGATCGACCTCTGGTCGTCTGACATCGCCCGCTTCTATCCGCATCAGCGCACCGTCGAGCACGTGCGGGCGCGCTCCCGGGAGCACTTCAACAAGACCTACGGCATCGTGCACCCCGGCGAGCAGTGGGAGTCGAACCGCGGGGTGCGCCTCCCCCCCTTCTACGCGCGCGAGCAGGAGCTCGGCGCAGTCTTTTACGAGGCAGCCGGCTGGGAGCGCCCGCACTGGTACGAGTCCAACCGCGTGCTCGTGGAGGAGTACGGGGTGAGCGACCGCGAAGCCGAGTGGGACTCGCGCTGGTGGTCGCCGATCATCAACGCCGAGCACCTCGCGATGCGCGATCGCGTCGCGATGTTCGACCTAACCGCGTTCTGCATCTTCGACGTCGTCGGCCCCGGAGCGCTCGACTGCGTCCAGCGCGTGTCGATGCGCCAGATGGACGTGAAACACGGCAAGGTCGTGTACACGCCGGTGCTCACGCCGCGCGGCGGCTTCCGCTCCGACCTCACCGTGATGCGCATCGCCGACGACCACTTCCGCGTCGTCACCGGCGGCATGCACGGGATGGCGGACCTCAAGTGGTACGCGGACCACACCGGCCCCGACGCCCGGGTGGTCGACCTCACTTCGAGCTGGTGCACGCTCGGGTTGTGGGGGCCGCGCGCGCGCGAGGTCCTCCAGGGCCTCACCGGCGGCGACGTCTCCCACGAGGGCTTCCCGTTCGCCAGCTTCCGCACGATCGAGCTGGGCTCGCTGGCCGTGCTGGCCTCACGCATCTCCTACGTGGGCGACCTCGGCTGGGAGCTCTACGTCCCGATCGAGCAGGGCGCGAAGCTCTGGGACATGGTCTGGGAGGCCGGCCGGCCACACGGCATCGTGCCCGCGGGCATCGGCGTCTACGGCACCACAGGGCGGCTCGAGAAGTGCTACCGCGCCTTCGGCTTCGAGCTCGACGGCGAGTACGACGTCGTCGAGGCGGGCATGGCGTGGGGCAAGGTCAAGGAGCAGGACTTCATCGGCAAGGAGGCCCACGTGCGTCACCGCGAGATGGAGCCCGCGGCCGTGATGTGCACGCTCACGGTCGACGACCACACCTCGCGGAACGGGCAGCAGCGCTACATGCTCGGCGGCGAGCCGATCCTGACGCGCGACGGCGAACCCCTCACGGACTCCAAGGGCAGGCGCTCGTTCGTCACGAGCGCCGGGGCGGGCCCGTCGGTCGGCAAGCACATCCTGATGTCGTACCTGCCGCCCGAGCACGCCAACGTCGGCGAGCAGCTGGCCGTGGAGTACATGTGCGAGCGCTATCCCGTGACCGTGGAGGTCGCGGGCTCGACGCCGCTTTTCGACCCCGAGAACGAGCGCGTCCGCGCGGCGGCCCCCGTACTGACATGAGGATCCTCGTCTGCGTCAAGCGCGTCCCGCTGACCGGCGGGCGCATGGTCCTGACGGCCGACGAGCAGGCGCTCGAGACGCGCCACCTCGGCTTCACGATCAGCCCGCACGAGGAGTGCGGGGTCGAGGAGGCCGTGCGGATCATCGAGCAGCACGGCGGCGAGACCACGGTGCTCGCGCTCGGCCCGCCGGAGGCCGAGGAGCAGATCCGCGAGACGCTCGCTATCGGCGCCGACCGCGGGATCCTGCTCGCCACCGACGGAGAGGAGTGGGACCCGCACGCCACGGCCGCTGCGATCGTGACCACGATCGGGTCCGAGGAGGCGGCGGGCGGAGCCTTCGACCTGATCGTGTTCGGGAACGAGTCCGCCGACTCGGGCAACTATCAGGTCGGCATCCGCGTGGCGCACGCACTCGGGCGGCCCGTCGTGACCGGCCTGAAGGGCCTCGCGATCGAGGACGGCCGCGCGCGCTGCGAGCAGGAGGTCCCGGGCGGGCGCGACGTGTATCTCGTCCCGTTGCCGGCGGTGGTGACCGTGCTCGAGGGGATCAACCTGCCGCGCTACCCGTCGGTCCCGGCCAAGCTGCGCGCCCGCCAGAAGCCGGTCGAGAGAATCGAGCCCGAACGTCCCGAGCCGCGACTCGAGAAGCTCCGCCTCGTGGTCCCGGCCGGCCAGGCCAAGCAGGCCGAGATCCTCGGACAGGGGCCAGAGGCCGCGCCCGCGGTTGTGGGCGTGATGCGCGACCTGGGGGTGATGTAGTGATTCTCGTGCTGGTGGAACACGACGCCGGCTCGATTGACGAGCTGTCGCTGCAGGCGCTCGCGCTCGCCCGTGCGCTGGGGGAGCCTGTGGAGGCCATGCTCGTGGGGAGCGCCGAGGCAGCGGGCGCGCTCGGCGCCCACGGCGTCGGCACCGTCCACGTTGCCGAGGACGAGCGCCTCGCCGCCTACGCTCCGGCCGCCTGGGCGCGCTGCGTGACGGACCTCCTCGAGCGCCTCGAACCGTCAGCCGTGGTCGCGGCCGGCACGAACCGCGGCAACGAGGTGCTGGCGCACGTGGCGGCGCGGCTCGATCTGCCGTTCGCGGCCAATTGCACTCAGGTCGTGGCCGGGTCCCCGATGAGGCTTACGCGGGTTCGATGGGGCGGCAGTCTGCTCGAGGAGGCCGCCCTGCACGGGTCGCCGGCCCTGCTCAGCGTCGCTCCGCACACGGTGGCCGCCGCGACGGTGGACGGCGCCGACGCGCCGGCGATCGAATCGTTCGCGCCGGCCCTCGACGATGCGGACCTGCTCGTCCAGGTGGCCGAGCACGCCGAGACGGTCACGAGCGGCATCTCGCTGGCGGAGGCCAAGGTGATCGTCAGCGGCGGCCGCGGGGTCGGCTCGGCCGAGGGCTTCGGGATCCTCGAGGAACTCGCCGAGCTGCTCGACGCCGCGGTCGGCTGTTCGCGCGTCGTCACGAGCGCCGGCTGGAGGCCGCACACCGACCAGGTGGGCCAGACGGGCACGAAGGTGTCGCCGGACCTGTACATCGCCTGCGGGATCAGCGGCGCCACCCAGCACATCGCGGGCTGCAAGGGGGCGAAGAAGATCCTCGCGATCAACTCCGACGCCGAGGCGCCCATCCTCGCGAGCGCCGACTACGCCGTGATCGGCGACCTGACCGAGATCGTGCCCGCGATCACCGCCGAACTCCGAAAGGCGCGAGAGTCATAGCCGTGCTCGCCGGAGCGCTCGCGCTCACGGTGGCATTGGCCGTGAGCGGCTACCTGTTCGGGCGCCGCGCGAAGCTGCTCGCCGACCTCGTCAGGCTCGGCAAGCCCGTCGAGCGCTTCGACCACGTGCCGACACGGATCCGCAACGAGGCCGAGATCGTCCTCGGGCAGCGCAAGCTCCTGCAGCGGCTCGTCCCGGGCCTCGTCCACGCGGCGATTTTCTGGGGCTTCCTCGTCCTCTTCCCCACGATCCTGATCGCGATGATCGGCGCCGTGGACCGCGACGCCACGCTGCCGTGGCTCGGCCACCAGGGCTGGTTCGCGCTGCTCGTGGACGTCTTCGCGGTGCTGGTGCTGGCCGGCGTGATCGCCGCGTTCGCGATCCGCAAGATCCAGCGGCCGGCGCGCTTCGAGGGCAGCCACCTTGGGGAGGCCGACCTCATCCTCGCGCTGATCGCCGGCATCGTCACGACGCTCCTGCTCTGGCACGCGGCGCGAATCGCGCTCGGACTGAACGAGTGGCCGGCAAGTTGGTCGCCGGTGTCGGACGCACTGTCCGGGCTGTTCGGCGACGACTCGGTCACGAAGGTGCTCGAGCGCGTCTTCGTGTGGGCGCATGTGCTGATCATCCTCAGCTTCCTGGCCTACCTCCCCCACTCCAAGCACCTGCACATCGCCACCGCGGCGATCAACGTCTACTTCGGCCGCACCGGCCCCGGCGGCCGGATCGAGCCGCTCAGGTTCGACGTCCCCGAGGAGGAGATGCGCTTCGGCGCCGGCACCGTGCCGGACCTGACCTGGAAGCAGATGTTCGACACGTTCTCGTGCACCGAGTGCGGCCGCTGCCAGGACGTCTGCCCCGCCTTCGCCACCGGCAAGGAACTCTCGCCGAAGCTGCTCATCATGGCGCTGCGCGACCAGGTGTTCGAGGAGGGGCCGGCGCTCGTGCGTGGCGCCGAGGGCTTCGAGCCCGGGCCCCTCGTTCCGAACGCCGTGACCGACAACGTGGTCTGGGACTGCGTGACCTGCGGCGCCTGCGTCCGCGAGTGCCCGGTGTCGATCGAGCACGTGGACCACATCATCGACCTGCGCCGCCACCTGGTGATGATGGACTCGCGCTTCCCGAGTGAGTCCGAGCAGATGCTGCGCGACGTCGAGCGCGCCTCGAACCCCTGGGGCAAGCCACAGACCGAGCGCGCCGACTGGGGCGCCGAGCTCGGCGTCCGCGTGCTCGAGCCGGGCGACCCGGCCCCCGAGGTCCTCTACTGGGTGGGCTGCGCCGCGTCGTTCGACGAGCGGGCGCGGACGGCCGCGCAGTCGACCGCGAAGCTGCTCGCCGCCGCCGGGATCGACTTTGCGATCCTCGGCCCGCGCGAATCGTGCACGGGCGACCCGGCCCGGCGGATGGGCAACGAGTACCTGTTCCAGGCGCACGCGGAGCAGAACGTTGCGACGTTGAACGACGCGGGCGTGACGAAGGTCGTGGCCAGCTGCCCCCACTGCTTCAACACGCTCGCCAACGAGTACCCGGACTTCGGCGGCAGCTACGAGGTCATCCATCACAGCGAGCTGCTCGCCGACCTCGTGCGCGAGGGACGGCTCGAGCCGAGCGGCGGCGAGGCGGCGATCACCTACCACGACTCGTGCTACCTCGCTCGCCACAACGACGTCCTCGAGGGACCCCGCGAGCTGGTGCAGGCGGTCGGCCGCCCGATCGAGATGGAGCGCAGTCGCAAGCGCACCTTCTGCTGCGGCGCTGGCGGCGCCCACATGTGGATGGAGGAGCGCGCCGGGCTGATCAACGAGGAGCGCGCCCGCGAGGCGGCCGCCACCGGCGCCGAGACGCTGGCGGTGGCCTGCCCGTTCTGCACGGTGATGCTCGACGACGGCGTGCGCGCGAACGGCGACGGGCTGCGGGTGGCGGACGTGTCGACCCTGCTGGCGGAGTCGCTCGACACCGCGGGCCGCGGGCAGTCACCCTGACCGGGTGAACCGCGCGGCCTACGCCGCAGCCGCCTGGGCGCTCGTGTTCGCCGCGATGAGCTTCTTCTGGGCGGCCGGCGGACCGCTTGGGCTCGACACGCTCGGGAACGAGATCGAGCGAGAGGCCCGCGCGCGCGACCCGGACACCATTGCGGTCGTCTGGGTGACAGGGTTCCTGAAGGTCCTCGGCGCGGTCCTCGCGCTGGCGCTCGTCATGCCCTGGGGCCGGAGGCTGCCGCGCCGGCTCCTGCTGATCGCCGCCTGGGCCGTCGGGCTCGGCCTGCTCGCCTACGCGCTCGCGAACTTCGTCCAGCACGGGCTGATGAAGGCCGGAGCGATCGACACCCCCGAAGCGCTCGGCTCGGCCGCGACCACCTGGCACCTCGCCTTCTGGGACCCGTTCTGGCTCCTCGGCGGAGTCCTGTTCACGCTGGCGGCGAGGCAGTACGGCCGAGCCGCCCCAGCGTCTGCTGCCGCCAGCGCTCCGTCCGGGCCAGCTCGTTGAAGGTGTAGACGTGGAAGCCGGCCACCCTTGCCGCCGGGTCGGTCGCGACTGGCGCGAGCTCGCGGACGAGGCCGTCGGGGCTGAACCGGCGCGTGAGCAGCCGCGACAGCAGGCCATGCTGGTGGCGGAGGAAGCGCGTGGACTCGCCCAGTCCGATCTTCATCGAGATGCGCACGAGCTTCCGGTAGGCCACGAGGCCTGGCACGCCGATCCAGATCGGCAGGGTCGTTCCGCGCGCGCGGACGTTGCGGATCCAGCCGGCGATCGTCCCGGCGTCGAAGCAGATCTGACTGATGATGTCGGTGGCCATCTCGGCCTTCTCGAACATCGCCCTGATCGTCTCCTCGTCGGAGATCAGGTGATGGCTCTCGGGGTAGCCCGTGATGCCGATCTCGTCGAACTCGGCGCGCCGGGGGCCCATCGCCGCGAGCAGCTCCGCAGCCCCGGCGAACTCCCCCGCCGGCTGGGTGGCGTCCCCGGCGGGTACGAACAGCCGCCGCACCCCGGCGGCCAGCAGCCGGTCGAGCAGCTCGTCGAGGTGGGAGCGGTCGCGGACGAGCCGTGCGGCGAGATGCGGGACGACCACGTAGCCGCGGCCGGCCAGGCGCTCGCTGAGCCCGAGCGTCGCCTCGAGACCCTTGCTGGGGGAACCGGTGACGGTGATGGTCACGTCCTTGCCGACGCCCGCGACGACCTCGTCTTCGATGCCGTCGAGCGGCAGCACCTCGTAGCGGGGCCGGCGGAGCAGCTCTGCGAGGGCGGGCCCGCTGCCGGCCTCCGGGAGAGGCGTACTCCGTCGTCCGGACCGCCCTCGATCGGACCCGGAGCCGATCCGCGACGCGCTCGCGCCCATAGCTGATATATCAGGCTATAGCATTACTCTCGGCGACGACCCTTGGTCCCGCGCACCTGACTCATGGCGGTCGAACCAACCACTGCTGCAGTCGAGGCGACAAGCGCCAAGCTGGTCGCCGAGCGGGCCTACGTGGAGCTGCGCGACCGGATCGTGACGCTTCGCCTCGCCCCCGGGACGGTGCTGCGCGAGGACGAGCTCATGCGCGAGATGGAAATCGGGCGTACCCCGCTGCGCGAGGCCGTCAAGCGGCTCGCGCTCGAGAACCTCGTTGCGGTCCAGCCACGGCGCGGCACCTCCGTGACCGCGGTCGAGGCCGCGGACATCGTGAACATCAGCGAGGTGCGCGCGGAGCTCGAGGGCTACGCGGCCGAGCTGGCCGCCGTGCGCATGGACGGCGATGGGCACGCGGCGGCGGAGGAGCTGCTTCAGGAGATCGACGAGGTCACCCGCCCCCACGAGCAGGAGTGGCTGATGCGCTTCGACGAGCGCATCCACCGCTTCACCTGGGAGGCCACGGGGAACCCGTACCTGGTCGAGACGCTCGCGCACTACTTCACCCACTCGCTGCGCATCTGGTACCTGGTCCTCGACCGGGTTCCCGGCCTCGGACATTCGGTCCACGACCAGATGCACCTGCTGGAGGCGCTGCTCGACCGCGACGGCCCGCGGGCTCGGGCGGTGATGCGCGAGCACGTGCTCGAGTTCCAGCGCGAGATCCTGGCGGCGTTCAGCCGGAGCTGAGCCGACGGCGCGCAGCGGACCTGCGACCGGGAGCGCCCGCGAGACGGCCGAAGAGCTGGCGGGCACGGGGATGCCTCGGGTTTGTACGCACAATGCCGACAAACCCGAGGCACCCAGTCTCGGGCCGGGCCCTGTTCACGCGGATCACGCCCTCGCCGCTGGATGCCAGAGCCGCCAGCCGCGCAGGTACCAGTCCGCGCCGGTGAGCTCGCGCACGCTGCCACGGCCCTCGCGCTCCAGGTGCGTCGACAGCGCCAGGAAGGCCTGCGCCGTGGTGAGCGCGTCGCCCTCGGACACGTGCGGGCGGTGCGCTGGCAGATCGAGCCGCTCCGCGACCTCGGACAACGCGCACCATCCAGGGTCGCCGTCCCCGCGCAGGACGCATAGCAGCCGCCAGAGCAAGGCGGTGTCCACCACCCGGCGCGGCATCCGCGCGCCGAGCGCGCGAAGGGGGTCGCGCAGGAAGGCGCGTTCCACCCACGCGGCGTGAGCCACCGGGATCCGGCCCCTCATCGCCGCGGCGAGCGGCGCCAGGGCTTCCCCGACCGGCGGCGCGGCCGCCAGGTCCGCCGCTCGCAGACCGTGGATCTCGATCGACGAGCCAGGCGGCGGCGTGCGCGGCCGGACCAGGCTGCGCAGCGCCGCGCCGGCCAGGACGCGGCCGTGCTCGACGGGCAGCGCCGCATACGACACGATCTCGTCGCGCCGTGGGTCGAGCCCGCTGGTCTCGACATCGACCACGATGAACCGGGCGCGGCGCCATGAGGTGCGCCCGGCGACGATCAACGGCCGGCGAAACCGAGTCGCACGCCGATCCCGCGCTGCACGCGCGCGATCGCGCGGAAGGCCTCCTTGAGTGAGGTCCGGGTGAGTGGCGGGAGGCTCTTCGGGTCGATCAGGTTGTCGGGTCGCCGGCCGGCCCGCAGCTGATCCACCTGGTGCTCCATCCGCAGCTCGGACAGGAGCTCGAGGGCGTCGCGGAGCACGGCGGCATCGGCCGCCTCGAGCGTGCCGGCCGCCTCCGCCGCCCGGAGGCGGGCGGGCGTCGAGGCGGCTCCGACACCCGCGGCGAGCCCGGCCCAACGCGCGAGCGACTCGATTGGGAGCAGGCCGCCGTGCTTGATGTCGAGCACCCCCTTCCGCTCCCCGGTCGAATGGAGCACGAAGTCGCGTAGGAACCCGGTCGGCGGCTTCTCGGCCAGCGCGGCTGCGGCCAGGCGGTCGAGCATGCGCTCGCGGCCGCGAGCGCGGCCGCACGCGTCCGCGATGCGATCGGCCACCGCCGTCGAGCCCCACACCGCATCGCACTCCACGACCACGCTGAAGAGGATCAGCCCGCGATCGCGGTCCGGGTCCTCGACCCACTTCCGGACCGCGTGCCGCCAACCGTCCAGCGAGCGCGCGAACAGCGGGTTCGTGGCGACCGCTCCCTGCCGGTCGCTGCGGAGCCCGCTCGCGTTTAGCCCGTCGGCGACTCGCTGCGCCAGCGCACGCAGGCGCTCACGCAGCTCCGAGTCGTCGTCGGCGCCCTCCCACGCGAGCGCCGAATCGACGTCCGAGCTCGGGAACGGCTCGCGCCGTGCATAGCTCCCCGTTGCAAGCCAGGTCCATGGCACTGGCGGAGGGCCGAGCTCGTCCTGGGCAAACTCGACCAGCCGGCGCACGATCGTGTCGTGTATGCCGGACATCATCCGGCCGATCGCGGCGGCCGGGACGTCGGCGTCGTGCAGGTCGATCACCATTGAAGGGAGCTCCGCGGCGGCCGCAGCGACCGCGGCGGGGTCGCCGCTCCTGGCGATCATCGCCCGGAGGCGGAAGGGGGCCCGGCGCTCGCTCGCCATGAGATCGACGTCGTCGAGCACGCCAAGCAGCCCCCCGCCCGTTTCCACGACGGGCAGATGCCGGATACCGTGGTCGAGCATCTCGAGCAGCGCCTCCGTGCCCGAGCGGTCCGCCGCGACGGTCCAGGCGGGCGCGCTCATCACGTCCGAGAGCGCCGCGTCAGGCCCGGCGCCGTCCGCGACCACCCTGGTGCGGATGTCGCGGTCGGTGACGATCCCGAGCTGATCGCCGAGGTCCACGACGACACAGGTGGCGCCGGCGTCGACCATTTGCCGCGCGGCGTCCTGCACGCTTGTGTCGGCTTTGCAGAGGAGGGCCGGAGCGCGGATCAAGTCGCGCACACTTCGGCCTGTGGACGACGGCACGGCGGGCTCTTTCGGCCTCGCCAGCAGGCGCACGTCCTTGGCGAGCGAGCCGACCACGTAGCGGAGCGCGGCCGGCCGCTCCAGGACCGGCAGGATCGCCCGCTCAGGGAAGCGATAGACGAGTGTGTCCTCGTTCGCGCGCGCGACGAAGCCGAGCGGCGCGTCCTGGACCAGTGAGGCGAAGGCGAACATTTCCCCTTCGCCCAGGAGATCGTGCAGGCGGTCTTCGACAAGGAGCTCGACCGACCCGCGGCGGACGAGGTAGGCATGGCGCGAGGTGGCCGCGGCGCTCTCGAGGATCGCGGTGCCCGCCGCGTAGAACTCGATTTCCGCGCTCGCCGCCACCGCTTCGAGAGTCTCCCCGTCGAGGGTGTCGAAGGGCGGATGACGCTGGAGGAACTCGGCGATGTCGTGCACGGTCCAATGACCCGGGCACGTTGCCGGCCCCGGGCGAGGAGCTTCAGATATATCAGTCTTGACAGGCCTGGCGGGCCCTGGGATATTCCGCCACCGAAGCCCGAACCGCAACGTCCACAGGGTGAACGGCGGGCCAAAGGAGGGTCGCGACGGCGCGCGAGCTGGTCAGACGAGCGAAGGCATGGGTCGGCCTCGCAGCGGTCGGCGCGGCGTTGCTACTCGTCGCCGGTTGCGGCGACGACGACGAGGCGGGAGCCGGCGAGAGCGCCGGCGGGGGCGAGACGATCAGGATCGCAGTCAACCCCTGGACGGGCTCGGCAGTCAACGCGAACGTCGCCAAGGTGCTGCTCGAGCGGGAGCTCGGATACAAGGTTGAGCTCGTCGACATCGACGAGAACAGCCAGTTCCCTGCGATCGCGAGGGGCGACTTGGACGCTTCCCTCGAGATATGGCCCTCCGGCCACGCCGCGGACATCAACCGCTACATCGAGGGTCGCCGCGGCGGCTTCCTCCGCGACGGCGGGATGATCGATGTCGGCGAGCTGGGAATCATCGGGAACATCGGCTGGTGGATCCCGACCTACATGGTCGAGGAGCGGCCTGAGTTCGCGCGCTATCAGGGCCTGAAGGGGAACGAGGACGTCGTGAACGGCGAGTTCATCGCCGGCGACCCCACCTTCGTCTCCTACGACGCGGAGATCATCAAGAACCTGGGCCTCGACCTGAAGGTGGTCAACACCGGCTCGGAGCAGGGCATCATCGATGCGCTCGACGAAGCCGTCAGCGCGCAGCGGCCGATCCTCGCCTACTTCTACACGCCGCACTGGGTGCACCGGAAGTACGACCTCACCGAGGTCCAACTGCCCGCATACGACGAAGACTGCGAGGAGGCGGCGCGCGAGCGGGACGGCGAGGGGTACGACTGCGACTACGCGAACGACGTCCTCTTCAAGGCCGTTTGGCTTGGGCTAGAGGACAAGGCGCCGGAGGCGTTCAACTTCTTCGAGAACTTCCAGTACACGACCGAGGACCAGCAGGAGATCGCCTTCCAGGTGGACTCCGAGGGCGTGCCGATCAGCCAGGCCGCAGAGCAATGGGTCGACGACAACCCGAGCGTCTGGCGGGCGTGGTTGCGGTGAGCGACCGCCGGGAGATGAGATATATCAGCCCCCGAAAGGAGGTCGCCCGTGGCGACGGACGTGGCCGGCTCCCACTCCGACGAGCTCGCTGAGTTCGGCTACAAGCAGGAGCTCGACCGGAGCATCGGCAAATTCGCCAGCTTCGCGGCGGGGATCAGCTACATCTCGATCCTCACGGGCGTCTTCCAACTCTTCTTCTTCGGCTTCGCGTTCGGCGGGCCGGCTTACTGGTGGACCTGGCCGATGGTCTTCGTGGGTCAGCTGATGGTGGCGCTGACCTTCGCCGAGCTCGCAGCCAACTTCCCCGTGGCCGGGTCGATCTACAACTGGGCGAAGCGCTTGAGCACGGCCACCGTCGCCTGGCTCGGGGGCTGGATGATGCTCACCGCGTCGGTCGTCACCCTGGCCGCCGTGGCCCTCGCCTACCAGTACACGCTGCCCCAGGTCTGGTCCGAGTTCCAGATCATCGGCGACGGAACCGGCAAGTACGACTACGCAGCCAACGCAGTGGTCCTCGGCACGGTGTTGATCGTGTTCACGACGCTCATCAACGCCCTGGGCGTGAAGCTGATGGCGCGCATCAACAGCGCGGGCGTGTTCATCGAGCTGGTCGCGGCCGTGCTCCTGATCGTGCTGCTTGCCGCGAATATCACGCGCGGCCCCGATGTGCTCTTCGAGACCCAGGGCACGGGCGAGGGTCACGACTGGGGCTACCTCGGCGCGTTCCTGACCGCGGCGCTGGCCTCCGCCTACGTCATGTACGGCTTCGACACGGCCAGCTCCCTGGGCGAGGAGACCATCGACCCACGCCGCACCGCTCCCACAGCGATCCTGCGGGCGGTGATCGCGTCGTTCCTGCTGGGCGGCCTGATCCTGCTGTTCGCGATCCTCGCGGTGAGCGACATCAACTCCCCGGAGATCGCGGCGGGCGGGCTGCAGTTCGTGGTCCTCGACGTGTTCGGCAGCACAGTCGGAAAGCTCTTCCTGATCAGCGTGGCGATCGCGATCACGGTCTGCTGCCTGGCCGTCCACACGGCCACCATCCGGATGATGTTTGCGATGGCGCGCGACAACAACCTGCCAGGGGGCGAGCACCTCGCGAGGGTCCATCCGAAGACGAAGACGCCGATCGTGCCCGCCGTCCTCATCGGCTTTCTCGCGCTTCTGATCCTGGTGGTGAACATCCGCCAGCCGCAGATCTTCACGGTGATCACAAGCATCGGGATCATCATGATCTACATCGCCTATCTGCTCGTTACGGTGCCGATGCTCTTCAGCCGGGTGCGTGGGGAGTGGCCCCCTGCGGGCGCCAAGGAGAGGGGTTACTTCTCGCTCGGGAAGCTCGGCCTACCCATCAACATCCTCGCCGTGGGCTGGGGCGTGTTCATGGCGATCAACCTCTCCTGGCCGCGCAAGGACGTCTACAACGCCACCGAGCCGTTCCACTGGTACCTCCAGTACGGGGCGTGGCTCTTCATCGGCGTTGTGTTCTTCGGCGGGCTCGCCTACTACTGGATCGTCCAGCGCCACAAGACCGGTGTGCTGGCCTCGCACGCGGCGGGAGCGAGCGAGCCACCCGGAGCGGCCCCGGGCGCGGCGCAACCGGCGTCCGCCGGGTCGTCCCCCGAGTAGGGAGCGAGGGCGTGGTCACGCGCATGTTCATCGACGGCGAGTGGTCCGATGCGGCCTCGGGCGCCACGCTGGAGGCCACGAGTCCCGCCACCGGCGAATCGCTCGGCCCGGTTGCCGACGGGAGCCGAGAGGACGCGCGCCGCGCGATCGCCGCCGCGAACGCGGCCTTTCCCGCCTGGGCGGCGCGGACCGGGTTCGAGCGCGCGGCGCTGCTGCACCGCGTCGCTGACGTCTGCGAGCGGCGCGCGGACGAGCTGGCGCGCATCCTTACCCTCGACCAGGGCAAGCCGCTCAAGGCGGAGGCCGAGGTGGAGGTCGGGGAGCTGATCGAGTTCTTCCGCATGGCGGCGGAGGACGGCAAGCGCGTGCACGGCAGGATCCCTGAGAGTGCCGCGCCCGGGCGGCGCGTGCTCCTGCTGCGGCGGCCGCTCGGCGTGCTTGGCCTGATCACTCCCTGGAACTGGCCCTACACGATGCCTGCCGAGGTGCTCGCGCCCGCGCTCGCGTGCGGCAACTGCGTCGTCTGGACGCCCGCTCCCTCGACCGCCGTCTGCTCCGGCCTGCTCGCGGAATGCGTGGCCGAGGCCGACCTTCCGCCCGGCGTGTTCAACTTCGTGCTCGGGCCGGGACCGGAGGTGGGCGACGAGCTGGCCGTGAGCCCGGGCACGCGGGCCGTGGCGTTCACGGGCTCCACCGAGACCGGCCTGATCGTCTCGCGCCAGGCGGCGGGCAAGGCCCAGCTGCTCGAGATGGGAGGCAACGGCCCGTTTGTCGTGATGGACGACGCCGATCTCGCCGCCGCGGCCGACGCGGCGCGGGTCGGCTGCTTCCTCGGCGCCGGACAGAGCTGCTCGGCGGCCGAACGGCTGCTCGTGCACGAGGCGGTGCGCGAGGAGTTCGTGTCACTCCTGGCCGGCGAGGTCGAGCGCGAGGTCCGGCTCGGCGACCCGCTCGACGACGCGACGACGATGGGCCCCGTCAACAACGAGGCGAGCGCGGCGAAGATGGACGCGCACGTGGCCGACGCGGTCGAGCGCGGCGCGCGCGTCGTCGCCGGCGGCAGCCGCGCGCAGGGCTTCCCGACCAGCCTCTACTGGGAGCCGACCGTGCTGGACGAGGTCCCCTCCGACTCGATCGCCGTCACGCAGGAGACCTTCGGCCCGATCGCGCCGATCATGAGCATCGGCTCGCTCGAGGAGGCGATCGAGCAGACGAACATGCAGAGCTTCGGCCTGATGGCCGCGATCTTCACCGCCGACCTCGGCGCCGGGATGCGTTACGCGGACTCGGTCCACATGGGCCTCGTAAACATCAACGAGACCACCAACTACTGGGAGCCGCATCTGCCGTGGGGAGGCCGGGCCCGCTCGGAGAGCGGCATCGGACGGGTCGGCGGCCCCTATCCGATGGACACGCTCACCGAGTTGCAGACGGTGCTCATCCGGAGCTGATCCTGCCACCCTCGGCCCTTGTTAGGGGACTGCGAAGCGCTGGCAGTGCCGCGGAGGCCTGATATATCATGGCCCCCGCGATGAGGGAGACGGGCAGCGGCACTGCCGCGCCGACCATCGATGACACGCCCGCCGCCGAGCCGGGCGGCGAGCCGGTCGTGCGCGCCGAAGGCATCTGGAAGGTATTCGGACCGCACGGCGACAGGATCATCGGCACGCCCGACGCCGAGCTCTCACGGGCGGAGCTGCGAGCGAAGACGGGCAACGTCATCGCCGTGCGCGACGTCTCGATAGACATCCGCCCGGGAGAGGTCTTCGTCGTCATGGGCCTCTCCGGCTCGGGCAAGTCCACCCTCGTGCGGACCCTGATCCGGCTCATCGAGCCGAGCGCCGGGAAGATCCACATCACCGGCCAAGACGTCATGGCCGCCGACGGCGCCGAGCTCCGCGACCTCCGCCGGCACACGGTTGCGATGGTCTTCCAGCACTTCGGCCTCCTCGCCCACCGCAGTGTGATCGAGAACGTGGCCTTCGGGCTCGAGATCCAGGGGGTCCCGAAGGCCGAGCGGCTTGCCCGCGCCGAGGAGATACTCCGCCTCGTCGGCCTCGAGGACGCCGCCAACCAGTTCCCCGACCAGCTCTCGGGGGGGATGCAGCAGCGCGTGGGACTCGCCCGAGCCTTTGCCGTGGATCCCACGCTGATGCTCTATGACGAGCCCTTCAGCGCCCTCGACCCGCTGATCCGCCGCGACATGCAGGACGAGGTCATCCGCCTTCAGGCGGAGACGGGCAAGACGATGCTCTTCATCACCCACGACCTCCCCGAAGCGCTGCGGCTCGGCGACCGGATCGCGATCATGCGCGACGGCGGGATCGTGCAGCTGGGCACCCCGGAGGAGCTGGTCGGATCGCCCGCCGACGACTACGTCGAGAACTTCACCCGGGACATTCCGCGCACCCACGTGCTCACGCTGCGCTGGATCATGCGCGACCCGCGGCCGGGTGAGGAAGTCGAGGGCCCCGAGCTCGACGTGGCCACCACGGTCAAGGACGCAGTGCCGTTGGTGGCCGCCACCGACGGCCCGGTGCGGGCCGTCGAGGGCGGCCGGGTGGTGGGCGTCGTCGATCGCGAGGCCGTCCTGAACGCGATGGCGGAGGGGCCCGAGGCGGCGCGTGGCGGTAGCTGACGGCAGGCTCCGTGCCCCCGCGGCCTTCGCCCCCAGCACTCGCTGGCGCGGGCGGCCGGTGCAGGTGGCCGCAATTGTCCTGCTGATGCTGGTCGGCTTCGCGCTGTTTCGCGACGAGTTCTCGTGGCCGGTCTCGCTGACCTGGGTGGAGCTTCCCGAGCGGCTCGACGACCTCCAGACCTGGCTCCTCGAGCAGCGGACGGCGGAGAACCCGAACGTCATCTTCGCCATCTTCGACGGCTTCCGCGCGTTCGCCGAGTGGCTCGTAACCGCGCTCAACGACTTCCTGCTGTGGCTCACCTGGGTCGGCACGATTGCGGCGTCGGTCCTTGTCGTGCTGCGCTTCGGCGGCTGGCGTGCGGCGCTCATCGTCGCCGCGGCCTTTGCCTCCTTCGCGCTCATGGGGCTCTGGGAGGAAAGCATCCAGACGCTCGCGCTGATGTCGGCGGCGGTGCTTCTGTCGCTGGCGATCGGGGTGCCATTCGGGGTGATCGCGGGCCGCTCGGAGAGCTTCTACCGGGGGATCACCCCGGTGCTCGACGCGATGCAGATCGTGCCCGCCTTCGCCTACCTGATGCCGATTGTGATCCTGTTCTCGGTCGGGCCGGCGGCGGCGGTGATTTGCACGATGATCTACGCCATCCCGCCCGCTGTTCGCATCACCGCGCTTGGCATCCGCGGGGTCACGGCGGATTCCGTCGAGGCTGCGCGCGCCTTCGGCTCGACGTCCGCCCAGACGCTCTTCAAGGTCCAGCTCCCGCTGGCGCGCCGTCAGTTGCTCCTGTCGGTCAACCAGACGATCATGTTCGCCCTCTCGCTCGTGGTCATCGCCGGGCTGATCGGCGGGAGGGGGCTCGGCGACGTGGTCACGAACGGGCTCTACTCGAACCCCGCCCTCGCAATCCTCGCCGGCATCGCGATCGTGATCATGGCGATCGCGCTGGACCGCGCCACAGCCGCGATCGCCGAGCGCACCGACCCCACTCGCCGGCATCTCGTCGGGCGGGCCCGGCGCCGCGCCCGCCGTCGGACCGTGGCGACCTTCGTCGCCATCGCCGCGATTGTGCTCGTCGCCCGCGCGCTCGGGGCGGACAGCATCTACCCGGACGAGTTCGAGACCGCGACCACGGTCTACACGGCCACGATCGAGGACACGCTGCTCGGCTGGATCCAGGACGTGCTCGACTACGTGCAGGACCCGAACTCGTTCATCTTCGGGATCACCGAGCCGGTGGGCAACTTCCTGCTCGAGTACCTGCTCGAGCCGCTGCGGGCCGTGCTCGTCGAGACGCCCTGGTTCATCGTGCTCGCGGGCCTCACCGCGATCGCGTTCGTGATCAGCGGCATGCGCCCGGCGATCACGGCGCTGGTGCTGCTGGCCGCGATCGGGGTCATGGGAGTGTGGGAGCCGGCAATGGACACCGCCTCGCAGGTGCTCGTGGCCACCGCGCTGGCGGTCGCGTTCGGGATCGCGATCGGCATCTGGGCGGCGGAGAGCCCGCGCGTCGAGCGGCTCCTGCGGCCACTGCTCGACACGCTCCAGACGCTGCCGCAGCTCGTCTACATCATCCCGTTCATCTACCTGATGCCGGTATCGCGGATTCCCGGCGTGGTCGCGTCGGTCCTGTACGCGGTCCCCGTTGTGATCCGGCTCGTGATGAACGGGCTGCGGGGCGTGCCGCCGGCCGCGGTCGAGGCCGCGTCGGCGTTCGGTGCCTCGCGGACTCAGGTTCTGGCCAAGGTCAAGCTGCCACTCGCGCGCGACTCGATCATGCTCGGCGTCAACCAGGGAATCATCATGGTCCTGGCCGTCGTGGTGATCGGCGGGCTGGTCGGCTCGGGGGCCCTCGGGGACATGATCGCGCGGGGCCTGCAGCGCAATGAATTCGGAGAAGGAGTGGTCGCGTCGCTGGCGATCCTGGCGCTCGGCATCGCGCTCGACCGCGTGACGCAGGGGCCACGCAAGGTTCAATTCGGAAAAGGAGGGACTGGTTGATGAAGGGCAAGAGGCTCGCACATGCCGTCCTGGTGGCGGCGCTGACGCTTGTCGTGGCGCTGTTCGCGGCGGCGTGCGGTGAGGAGAAGGACGAGGAGCCGTCGGGCGGCGGGGGCGGAGGCGGAGAGGCCGCCCAGGCCGACTGCGGCACGGTCACGATCAACGAGAATGCGTGGGCCGGCTCGACGGCCAACGTCTACATCGCCAAGGCGGTGCTCGAGGAGGATCTCGGCTGCGAGGTTGAGATCACCAAGATCACCGAGATCCCCGTCTTCCAGGCGATGGCGGACGGGAAGGTCGACGCGGTACTCGAGGACTGGCAGCACGTCGACGAGTACCAGAAGTACATCGAGGATGCCGGCACCGTCGTGATGGGCGGCCCGCTCGGCGTCGAGGGGCACATCGGCTGGTTCATCCCGCAGTACCTGATGGACGAGAACCCCGAGTTCAAGACCTGGGAGGGCCTCAAGGGCAACGAGGATCTCTTCCAGACCCCCGAGTCGGGTGACCAGGGTATGTTCCTGGGCGGCGACCCGAGCTACGTCCAGAAGGACAAGGAGCTGATCGAGGCGCTCGACCTCAACTTCAAGCACGTGACCGCCGGCGCCGAGCCGGCCCAGGTGGCGCGCTGGAGCCAGCTCTACAAGCAGCAGGAGCCGGTGATCTTCTACTGGTACACGCCGCAGTTCCTGAACCAGCAGTACGACCTCGCCGAGGTCAAGCTGCCGCCGCGGACCGAGGCGAAGAAGGACTGCAAGGACGACGCCAAGGCAGGCGGCGACCCCGAGCAGTACAACTGCGAGTACGACATCACGATCATCAACAAGCTCTTCAGCAAGAAGTTCGCCGAGAGCGGCTCGCCCGCCTACGACGTGCTGAAGAGGATGAAGCTCACCAACGAGGATCAGGAGCAGGTGGCCAAGGCGATCGCGGGCGACAAGGTCGACCCCGACAAGGCCGGCCAGGACTGGGTCGCCGACAACAGAGACACAGTCGACGCCTGGCTCGGTCAGCAGTAGCGAGGGATCACGCGGAGCCGCGCTCGCAGTAGTGCGGCTCCGCGCGGCCCAGTTCGAAAGTGTCGCGAGCCGTTGTTGAACAACTGTTGAACAGCTGGTAGCTTGTGGCCTCCGGGCGCACGGCCCACCTGCAGCATGGAGCGAGGAGGGGTTGATGGCCGAGGTTTCTACGAAAGTTGCTTCACGTACCGAGCAGCCAGCTCATGACTCCGATGACGCCTCGACGCTCCCCTATGACTGGTACGTAGATCCCGACAGGTTCGAGCAGGAGCGGCAGCGCATCTTCTCGCGAACGTGGCAATACGTTGGCCATGTCGGCGGAGTCGCCGCTCCCGGGGACTTCTTCACCACGCAACTCGGTGGGCTCCCGGTGGTCATCACACGCGACGAAGACGGAGAGCTACATGCGCTCCGCAACGTCTGCTGCCATCGCGGCGCCGAGGTCGTCCTTGCACCGGAGGGGAACCGCAAGACGCTGCAGTGCCATTACCACGCCTGGAGCTACGGCCTTGATGGCCGCCTCGTCGGCGCACCGCGATCCGGCCAGGAGCCCGGCTTCCGCAAGGAGGATTTCGGCCTTCGCCCGCTCCGGCTGGAGACGTACGGGCCGTTCATCTTCGTGAACCCGGACGACGGGGCGCCGCCGCTCGAGGAGGTCATGGGTGAACTGCCGGCGATCGTGGCGCAGACGGGCGTGGACCTTGACGCACTTCGCTGCCACGAGCGTCGCGAGTACCCCCTGAGGGCGAACTGGAAGGTCGTCGTCGAGAACTTCCTCGAGTGCTACCACTGCCAGGTCGCGCACCCGAGCTTCGCCGACGCGATCGACCTGAACAGCTACGAGATCGACGAGTACCGCTACGTCTCGACGCAGCACGGCCCGCCAAAGCACGATGAGACGGTTGCCGACCAGCAGGTCAAGGAAGGCCGATACAACTACCTGTGGCCGACCTTCATGCTGAACATCTACCCGGGGCCGGGCAACGCGTCGACGAATCAGATCGTTCCGATCGACGCGGACAACACGCTGGCGGTCTACGAGTACTTCTACGAGGACGGCGCTTCGGACGACTTCGCGAGCGAGACGACCGGCCTGATCCACCAGGTAATGGTCGAGGACATCACCCTCTGTGAGTCGGTCCAGCGCGGCATGCGGACCGGCACGTTCGAGCACGGCCGGCTCATGCTTCGGTACGAGCACGCGATCCGGCATTTCCAGAACCTCGTGCGCGAGTCGCTCGCCGCGTGAGGAGCCTGCTCTCCCCGCTCAGGCTGGGGCCGGCGGAGCTCCAGAACCGGATCGTCTCCACCGCGCACCAGACGACGCTGATCCGCGACCACCTTCCGACGGACGACTTCGTGGCCTACCACGAGGCCCGGGCCGCCGGAGGCGCGGGCCTGATCGTGCTCGAAGCCGCCGCCGTGCATCCGTCCGGGCTCCTCACGGACAAAACGCTCGGCATCTTCGACGAGGTCGCGGTTCCTTCCCTTGCGCGGGTGGCCGACGCCGTCCACGCACACGGTACGCGCCTGTTCGTGCAGCTGTTCCACGGTGGGCGCGAGCAGATCATGTCGCCACCGCGGCAACCGGCCGTCGCGCCCTCCGCGGTGCCCACCCCCCGCTTCCACGTGGAGCCGCGCGCACTCGAGGGCCACGAGATCGAAGAGATCATCGCGGGTTACGGCAAGGGTGCGGCGATCGCCGCCGCGGCCGGGCTCGACGGCGTCGAGATCTCCGCCGCGCACAACTACCTGATCGCCGAGTTCTTCTCAACGGAGACGAACCGCCGCACGGACGAGTGGGCCGACGGCCGTCGCCTCCTCAGGGCGATTCTCAGCTCGGTCCGTGACTCGGCACCGGAGCTCGCGGTCGGTGTGCGCGTATCGGCGGACGCTGCGGTGACCGGCGAGATCGTCGAGCAGCTCACCGGGCGCGCGGATTACGTCAGCTTCGCCTTGGGCGACGCTTCGACGCTAATGGGCGCGACGGGAATCGTGCCGCCCCCGCCAGTCCCCCACAACGCCATCGCTGACCACGCGGACGGGCATCGTTCTGCGCTGCCGCGCATCGTGACCTCCAGGATCGTCGAGCCTGCCGAGGCGGACGCCCTGATCGCATCCGGACGCGGCGACGCGGTCGGGATGACGCGCGCGCTCATCGTCGACCCGGGCATGCCGCGCAAGCTGCGGAGCGGCCGCGAGCGTGAGCTGCTGCGCTGCATCGGATGCAACGTCTGCATCGCGCACTACCACGCCGGCACGCCGATCGCGTGTGCGCAGAACCCGCGGACCGGCCGCGAGCGACACCTCGGTCCGCCACAGCCCGGCGGAGAACGGGCGCGGGTGGTCGTCGTAGGCGCGGGCCCCGCCGGGCTGGCTGCCACCCGAGAGGCCGCGCTCCGCGGTCACGAAGTCGTGGTGTTCGAGAGCGAGGACGAGATCGGCGGCCAGGTCCGCCTCATGCGCGACGCTCCGGGCCAGGCGGAAATCGCAGAGACGCTGGTCCGAAACTACGACGAGACGCTTCGCTCCGCGCGCGTGAAGCTCCGGCTTGGGACCGCCGCCGACGTCGACGGGATCGGCGCTCTCGGCCCCGACCTGGTCGTCGTGGCGACCGGGGCGGAGCCTTATCGCGCGCCGATTCCAATTGAGGGCGCAGAGCCGCTGGCAGGGTGGGACGTGCTGCGCGGGGAGCGTCCGCGTGGTCGGGTGCTCGTCGCCGACTGGGGCGGCGACCCGACCGGGCTCGACTGTGCGGAGCTGCTCGCCGCGGCCGGCTGCGAGGTCACCCTCACCGTCGCGGCGACGGCCGTAGGCGAGAGCCTCCATTCCTATCGCCGAGCGCTCTACCTCGCGCGGCTCTACAGCGCGGGCGTCGGCATCCGGCATCACCTGCGCCTGGTGGGAGTCACACCGGCGGGCGGACTGTTCGCGAACCTGTTTGCCGGCGACGTGCGCGAGCTGATCCAGGCCGACCATGTCGTGCTCGCCCAGGGACGCGTGCCCGCGCCCGATCCGTCTGCGGGACTGCGCCGGCTCGGGTTGGAAGTGCGTAGGGCCGGCGACTGCGCGAGTCCGCGCTCGCTCGAGGAGGCGATCCTCGAGGGAACGATGGCCGTCGCGGGTTGGGCCGAAAGAGCGGGAGCCCGGCAGGCGTCGGCGGTGCACACGGCATGAGGGTCGCGTTGGTGACGGGCGCGAGCCGCGGCATCGGCGCGGCGATAGCGGAACGCTTCGCCCGGCAGGGGGTCCGGGTGGTAGGCGTGAGCCGTGCACCGTTCGACAGCGACCTGGGCATTGAGTCCGCGCCCGCCGACGTCTCAAGCCACGGAGACGTGAAGCAACTCGTGGAGGGCGTCGTAAAGCGGCATGGCCGGCTCGACGTGGTTGTGAACAACGCGGCGATCGAGCACGAGGGCACGGTCGTAGACACGAGCGCCGAGGAATGGGACGAGGTCATGGCCGTCAACCTCCGGAGCGTCTTCCTCTGCGCGAAGTACGCAATCCCCCACATGCGACGCACACGCGGGGTGATCATCAACGTCGCATCAGTCGACGGTCTGTGGGCCGAGCCGTCGCTGGCGGCCTACTGCGCTGCAAAGGGCGGCGTGATCGCCCTGACCCGGGCGATCGCCATCGACCACGGCCACGAGGGGATTCGCTGTATGTGCATCTGCCCGAGCTACGTGGCGACCGACATGCTCGAGCAGTTCTACGACGCGCAGCCCGATCCCGCGGCAGCGCGCGCCGACGCGGCCGGGCTGCATCCGCTCGGGAGGATTTCCTCGCCGGCGGAGGTGGCCGCGCTCGCGGTGTGGCTGAGCTCCGACGAGGCCTCATTCGCGACCGGGCACGCGTACGTGCTCGACGGCGGCCTGACCGCCGGACGGCCGATCGCCCACCAGGGGCTCGCAACGTGATCAGGACGGCGCCCTCGGAATCAAACGTCGGACGCGGCGCGGCAGCGCTCCGACGACGAATCCTCGCAGGCGAGGTCAAGCCCGGGCGACCCTTGCGCGAGGTCGCGCTCGCCGCTGAGCTCGAGGTGTCGCGAAACACGCTCCGCGAGATCTTGCTCGTGCTCGCCTCCGAAGGCCTCGTGCAGCACGAGCCCCATCACGGCGCGCGCGTCGTGCAGCTCGGCGTACGCGACGCCCGCGACATCTACCTCGTGAGACTGCTCATCGAGTCGGCCGCGATCGAGCGCGCAGCTTCGCGACCACCGGAAGCGTCCAGCCACCTGATCGCGGCAGTCGAGCGATTGGAGGACGCCGCCGTCGCGCATGATCTCGACCGGCTCGTCGAAGCGGACCTCGGCTTTCACCGCTCGCTCGTCGCCGTGCTCGAAAGCGACCGGCTCTCGACGGTCTTTCGCACGATCGAGACGCAGCTGCGGCTGGCATTCTCGATCGTCGCGTTCGCGGACCGCGAATACGAGCAACCCGAGCCATTGGTCGAGGAACACCGCCGGCTACAGCAACTCATCGCGGGAGGGGACGTGCCTGGCGCAAAGGACGCTCTCAGCACGCATCTCGCGAAGTACGAGGCACGGCTCGTCGCCGTGCTGCGCGATCAGGAGTCAGCGCTGGAGGAGCGGGTATGACCACGGCCGGCACTGGGCGGCTCGCGGGAAAGGCGGCGCTGGTCACCGGCGCGAGCCGCGGGATCGGTGCGGCGATCGCGCAACGCTTCGCCGCGGAGGGCGCAGACGTGATCAACGGAAGCCTGATCGAACCGGTTTACGAGGACCCAGGCGTCGTCTCGATCATCGCCGACGTGGGGGATCCCGAACGTGCGCGGCGCCTTGTCGACGAAGCGGCCGAACGACTCGGCAAGCTCGACATCCTCGTGAACAACGCTGGCGTCGAGCTCGAGGCGACGATCGAGCACACGACTCCAGACGAATGGGACCGCATCATGACCGTGAACGCCAAGGGGCCGTTCCTATGCTCGAAGTTCGCGCTCCCGCACCTCCGCCGCACGCGGGGTGTAATCGTGAACATCGCCTCGGTCGACGCCTTCTGGGGCGAACCCGAACTCGCCGCGTATTGCGCGTCCAAGGGCGCCGTCCTCGCGCTCACCCGCTGCATCGCGCTCGATCACGCGGCCGATGGCATCAGGGCAGTTGCGATCTGCCCCGGCTACGTTCGGACCGATCTGCTCGAACAGTTCTACGAGAACCAACCCGATCCACAGGCGGCACGCGCCTCACTGACGCAGAAGCACCCACTCGGCCGCATATGCGAGCCCGCCGAAGTAGCAAGCCTGGCGACCTGGCTCGCATCGGACGAAGCGGCCTTCGCTTCGGGCCAGCCCTACATCATCGACGGCGCGCTAACGGCCGGGCGCACGTTCGGCTGGGCCGAGTCAGCCGCTCAGCCGCGGTCGAGGTAGCGCGGCTCGGCGAAGACCCTGCGCACCATCGGCTCGAAGAACTCGAGTGGCAGGGATTCGTACTCTGGATCGAAGCAGTTCTGGTCGTAGAGCTCGCAGAACTCGGCGCAGGCGTCGAAGTGGGGATGGTCCCGGTAGCGGTCGCGCGCGTTCCGGTCGACCCCGACCAGGTGGCCGTAGTAGTACTGCTGGAAGACGCCGTGGTGGGACACGACCCAGCGGATGTCCTCCGCCACGAAGGGCTTCAGCACCGCGTCCATCATCTCGCCGTGAGTGTGAGGCGCCAGCACATCGCCGACGTCATGTAGGAGCGCGGCCACGACGTACTCCTCGCTGCGGCCGTCACGGTAGGCGCGCGTCGCGGACTGCAGCGAGTGCTCCTTGCGGGTGACCTTGTAGCCGCCGAACGACTCATCAAGGGCCTCGACAGCCTCGAGCAGCCGCTCGGGGAGCGCCCTCAGCATTGTCTCCTCGTGACGGGCGAGGATCTCGTAGTCCTCGCTCGTCGCCTCGTCCATCCGGCGGAACGACACCGTTTCCATGTCGCCACGCTACCGCCCGTGGCATATTCCGTGGATGGCCACCGGTCGCTGCCATTGCGGCGCTGTCAGGTATGAGGTCGACGGCGAGCTTCGCGGAGTCGAGCTCTGCCACTGCGTCGACTGCCGGCGCTGGCACGGGCATGTCTGCGCGATGACGTCGGCTCCGCGCGAGCAACTGCGCCTTATCGAGGATGGTCCGCTGCGCTGGTTCAAGAGCCCGGACAGCGACGCTCACGCCAGCCGCGGCTTCTGCGGCGAGTGCGGGTCGAGCCTGTTCTGGGACGCCCCGGACCGGGACACGATCAGCATCTCGGCCGGCACGCTCGACCCGCCCACGGGGCTGAGGATCGTGGAGCAGATCTACACCGAGCAGGCAAGCGACTACTACGACCTCGATTGATGAGGGCGGTCCAGATCACCGAGCTGAGCGGTCCGCGCTCGGCGCTGTCCCTCGTCGATCTCCCGGAGCCGGAGCCGTCGCACGTCCTGACACCGGGGAACGGCGTAGTCGTCGACGTGCACGCCGCGGGTGTGTCGTTCCCCGAGGTGCTCCAGACGCGCGGCGAGTACCAGATCAAGCCCGAGCTGCCGTTCGTGCCCGGCAGCGAGGTGGGCGGCGTCGTGGCGAGCGCGCCCGAGGGGACCGGCTTTGCCGAGGGCGACCGGGTGGCCGCCTTCTGCATGCTCGGCGGCTTCGCCGAGACCGCGGTCGCGCCCGAGTTCCTCACCTTCCCCCTGCCGGACGGGCTCGACTTCGCCCAGGGGGCAAGCCTCGTCCTCAACTACCACACCGCCTACTTCGCGCTCGTGATGCGCGGCCGCTACCGCGAGGGCGAGACGGTGCTCGTGCACGGCGCGGCAGGCGGCGTGGGCACCGCCGGATTGCAGATCGCCAAGGGGCTTGGGGCACGGACGATCGCCGTAGTGTCGAACGACGAGAAGGAGCGGGTGGCGCGCGAAGCAGGCGCCGACCACGTGGTGCGTTCGGACGGGCCCTGGAAGGATCAGGCGAAAGAGGTCTCCGGGGGCGGGGTCGACATCGTGATCGACCCTGTGGGCGGCGAGCGCTTCACGGACAGCCTGCGCTCGCTGCGCGAGAACGGCCGCTGCGTCGTGGTGGGCTTCACCGGCGGCTCGATTCCCGAGGTGCGCGTCAACCGGCTGCTGCTGAACAACCTCGAGGTGGTGGGCGCGGGCTGGGGCGCCTACGTGATGGGGAAACCGGACGTGAACCGCGAGATCGGCGCGGCCGTGGCTCGCCTCGCCGAGCAGGGCTTCGTGAAGCCGATCGTGGGCGCGCGCTTCGCCCTCGAGCAGGCGGCGGACGCGCTCGAGCTGATCGACTCCCGCGGCGCGACCGGCAAGGTCGTGCTCGACGTGCGCTGAGGGTTCCGTGCCACAGCGCATCGGCGCGGTGACCCTCCTCGTCCCGGACTACGACGCGGCGATCTCGTACTTCTGCGGCGTTCTGGGGTTCGAGCTCGTCGAGGACAGGCCGCTCGAGGAAGGCAAGCGCTGGGTCCTGGTCCGGCCGCGCGGCGCGACGGGCACAGCCGTGCTGCTTGCGCGAGCGGCATCCGAGGAGCAGGCGCGGCGGCTCGGCGATCAGACCGGCGGGCGGGTGTTCCTCTTTCTCGAGACGGACGACTTCGAAGGAGATCATGCGCGCTACGTTGCGGCCGGCGTGGAGTTCACCGAGGAGCCGCGAGACGAGGCGTACGGCACGGTCGCAGTCTTCAAGGACGCGTTCGGGAACCGCTGGGATCTGATCCAGCCGGCGGCGTAGTCTCCGCTGCAATGGGCCGCCGCGAGATCCGCTCCTGGCTGATGGACATGGACGGGGTGCTCGTCACCGAGGAGCAGGCGATCCCTGGAGCCCCCGAGTTCATCGCCCGCCTGACCGAGCTCGGCATTCCCTTCCTCGTCCTCACGAACAACTCGATGTACACGGGCCGCGACCTGAACGCCCGCCTCCGCCGCAGCGGCCTCGACGTGCCCGAGGAGTCGATCTGGACCTCGGCGCTAGCCACTGCTCGCTTCCTCGAGGACCAGCGGCCGGGCGGCTCCGCCTTCGTCGTTGGCGAGGCCGGCCTGACCACGGCGCTGCACGCGAGCGGCTACACGATCACCGATCGCGATCCCGACTACGTGGTGCTCGGCGAGACGCGCACCTACAGCTTCGAACGCATCACTCGCGCGATCCAGCTGATCAGCGCGGGGGCCCGCTTCATCGCGACGAACCCGGACAACGTCGGTCCCTCGCCCGACGGCCCACTGCCCGCGACCGGGTCAGTGGCTGCGCTCATCAGTCGCGCCACGGGGATCGCCCCCTACTACGTGGGCAAGCCGAACCCGCTGATGATGCGCTCGGCGCTGAATGCCATCGACGCTCATTCGGAAAGCACCGCGATGATCGGCGACCGCATGGACACCGACATCGTCTCGGGCCTCGAAGCCGGGATGGAGACCGTCCTCGTATTGACCGGCGTGACGTCGCGCGAGGACGCCGAGCGACACCCGTTCAAGGCGTCGCGAATCGTCGACTCGGTGGCGGACCTGGTGGCCGAGCTGGGCTGAGCGCGCCTAGTGACCTGAGTCGGAAGTTCGGCGTCAGCTTCCCGAGCGGCTGGGCGTGGCTGGCGACGCACACGGGATGAGTCGATGTCGAGCATCGACGATTCCCGTGGGTGGCGCCAGGCACGTCCAGACGCCGTGAAGGTGCGCCCGAACTGACGACTCAGGTCACTAGCTCTTCTTGCCGCTGACGGCCCGCTGCAGCTGGGACTTGTTCATGCGCGAGCGCCCCTCGATGCCGAGCTTCTTGGCCTCGTTGTAGAGCTGGTCGCGTGTGCGCCCCTTCGGGCCGGACGTGCCGGAGCGCTTGCCGCCGCGGCGACCCGAGGAGATGTCCTGCGTCGAGGTCCGCGAGCGGGTGCGCGACTCGCCGCTCCGGGCGCGTTCCTTGTTGACGGTGCGCGCTGCGATCTCCTCGGCGCGGTCCTCGGAGCGCCCCTGCTCCCTCTGGCTCTTCTTGATCTTCTCGTACTGGCGGGCCCGCTTGGTGCCCTTCTTGACTCCGCGAGGCGGCATGTCTCGCGATTACCCGGTCGGGGCGACAGAAAACGCTGTCACAGGCTGCCAGGCTGTCTCGTCCAGGGGGTGTATGAACGAGAAAGGAGCAGTAATGAAGATCTTCGTCGCAGGCGCCACAGGAGCAGTCGGCAGGCCGATGGTCGCCCAGCTCGTCAGGCGCGGACACGAGGTCGTCGGCATGACCCGAAGCGAGTCCAAGCAGGACCTCCTACGCGATCTCGGCGCCCGCCCGGTGGTCGCAGACGCGCTGGATCCGGATGCGGTGGCCCGAGCGGTCGCGGAGCCGGAGCCGGACGTGATCGTCCACCAGCTGACCGCGATCGAAGCGTTCAACCCACGTCGTATGGAGCGCGACTTCGCCGCCACGAACCGGCTGCGCACCGAGGGCACGGACCACCTGCTCGCCGCCGGGCGCGCCGTGGGCATCAAGCGCTTCGTCGCGCAGAGCTTTGCGCCCTGGATTCCCGCACGCACGGGTGGCCCGGTCAAGTCCGAGGACGATCCGATGGACACCGCGCCGCCCGCTCAGGTCCGCACGACCCTCCAGGCCATCAAGTACCTGGAGCGGGCGGTGACCGGCGCCGAGTGGACGGAAGGGATCGCGCTCCGCTACGGCGGCTTCTACGGGCCCGGGACGTCGATTGGCCTCAACCCGCCCAGCGAGCAGGTCGAGCTGATCCGTGCGCGGAAGTTCCCGCTAGCCGGCAAGGCCAACGGAGTCTGGTCCTTCATCCACATCGAGGACGCCGCGGCCGCCACGGTGCAAGCGATCGAGCAGGGCAGGCGCGGCGTCTACAACGTGGTCGACGACGACCCGGCGCCGGTCTCCGAATGGCTGCCCGCGCTCGCCCAGGCGGTCGGTGCCAAGCCGCCCCGCCGGATGCCGCTCTGGCTCGCGCGGGTCTTCGGTGGCGAGGTCACGGCCGTCATGATGACCGAGTTGCGTGGTTCGTCGAACAGCAAGGCAAAGCGCGAGCTCGGCTGGCAGCCGCGCTATCCGAGCTGGCGCGACGGCTTCGCGAAGGGCCTCGGCTGAGCCATGGCGAGCACGGACCTCTTCGAGGAGCTGCGGCCGCCGGCGTTCGCGATCGCGTACCGGATGCTCGGCAGTGTCAGCGAGGCGGAGGATGTCGTGCAGGAGGGCCTCCTGCGCCTGCACAACACGCTCGAGTCGGGCGAGCGGATCGAATCGCCGCGAGCCTATGTCGCAACAGTGGTGACGCGGCTCGCCATCGACCAGCTGCGCTCCGCGCGGGTCCGGCGCGAGACCTACACCGGCGAGTGGCTGCCCGAGCCGCTCGTCGCCGCCGAGGAGGGCGACCCGGCATGGGAGGCGGAGGTCGCGGACTCGCTGTCGTTCGCGTTCCTCGTCGTACTGGAGAGCCTGTCCCCCGAGCAGCGGGCCGCCTTCCTCCTGCGGGAGGTGTTCGACTACCCCTACGACCGAATCGCGGCGATCGTCGGCAAGAGCGAGGACAACGTCCGCCAGCTGACCGCCCGGGCGCGCCGCCACGTTGAGGAGCGCCGGCCGCGCTACGAGCCGTCGGCCGAGCTACGCGACGAGCTGGCGCGGCGCTTCATTGCGGCCGCCCGCAACGGCGAGGTCGAGGAGCTCGAGTCGCTTCTCGCCGAGGACGTGGAGCTGCATGGGGACGGCGGCGGCCAAGTCCCGGCGATCGCTCGGCCCCTGCAGGGTCGCAGCCGCGTCGCCAAGGCACTCAGCGTCTGGGCTCGCCTCGCCCGCGGCTTGTGGGAGATCCGCTTCGTCGAGGTCAACGGCCAGCCGGGCGCGCTCGCGGTGGACTCGGAGGGTCGAGTCCTCGGCGTGCTCGCGCTCGAGATCGTCGACGGCCGCATCCAGTCGGTCAGCTCGGTCGTGAACCCGGACAAGCTGCGCCACCTCGGCCCGCTCGGCGACGTGCGCGCCCTCCTGCGGAGGCGGCAGGACGCGTAGCAGTCGCCTTCACTTGGTGGTGGGGCCGGGTAGGTCTCGCGTATTAGCTGGTAAAGGGGGTTGCCCGGCCTGACGCAGCGGAAAGGGCGTGGTCGAAGATCGTTCGGCGGCTGGGCCGGGTGAAGAGCGAGCAATCCTGGATTGCCCACATATTGGTGGTCAGGGCAGGACGATGAGTGAGATCCTCGAGATCGGGCTTGCCTGGTGCCGACGAAGCTTCGGTTATACCCAGGATCAGCCGTAGATTGTTCGCCAGGGGCCGGAATCGCAGCGGCCGCCTTCCTACGACCTCCTTCCCCAGCCTGGCCCGACCGGCGGAGACGAGAAGAGGGCGGAGAACGACCCCGCTAGTTCTCGACGAAGTAGCGCCCGCTCTCACCGCCGCTGTAGTAGCGGCTCGTGATCGTCTTCTTGCGCGTGTAGAAGTCGACCGCGTCGGTGCCGTGGGCGTGGAGGTCGCCGAGGAAGCTGTCCTTCCAACCCGAGAAGGGGAAGAACGCGACCGGGGCGGCCACACCGATGTTGACGCCGACCATGCCCGCCTGCACGTCGTGCTTGAAGCGGCGCACCGCCGCGCCGGACTCGGTGAAGATCGACACGCCGTTGCCGAAGCGGCTCTTCGAGATCGCCTCGATGGCCTGGTCGAGGGTGTCGACGTGGACGAGCGAGAGCACCGGGCCGAAGATCTCCTCGCGCACGATGTCCATCTCGGCGCTCGCCCCGTCCAGGATCGTCGCGCCGACGTAGCAGCCGACCCCGTCGCCGGCCTCGCGGCCGTCCACGAGGAGTGAGGCGCCCTCCTCGACCCCGCGCTCGATCATCGTCAGGATGCGCGCGCGTGCCTTCTCGGAGACGACCGGGCCCAGCTCGGTGTCCTCGTCGAGGCCATCCCCTACCCGAACCTGCGACGCGGCCTCCTTCAGAGGGGGCACAAGCCGCTCGTGCGCCTCGCCCACCGTGACTACGACGCTGCCGGCCATGCAGCGCTGCCCGGCCGCCCCGAACGCCGAGCCCATGATCCCCTGCACGGTCTTGTCGATCACGGCGTCCGGCATCACGACCATGTGGTTCTTCGCGCCGCCGAGCGCCTGCACGCGCTTGCCGGCCTTGGCCGAGCGCTCGTAGACGATCCTCGCCACGGGCGCGCTTCCCACGAACGACACCGCGTCGATCCCCGGGTGGTCGAGGATGCCCTCCACGACCTCGCGCCCGCCGTTCACGAGGTTCACGACGCCGGGCGGCAGGTCGAGCGAGTCGAGCACCTCGAAGGCGAGCTGCTGCGTCAGCGGCACCTGCTCCGACGGCTTCAGCACGAACGTGTTTCCGCATCCGATCGCGAACGGCAGGAACCAGAACGGCACCATCGCCGGGAAGTTGAATGGGACGATCGCGGCGCAGACCCCCACGGGCTGGCGGATCGTCTCGGCGTCGATCCCGCGTGAGACGTCCTCGAGGATGCGGCCCTGCATCGTCGTGGGGATCGCGCACGCGGCCTCCACCATCTCGATCATGCGCGCCACCTCGGCGCGCGCGTCGCCGATCGTCTTCCCCATCTCCGTCGTAACCGAGCGGGCGAGGTCCTCGCGGCGGTTGCTCAGTCCCTCGCGCAGGCCGAAGAGGAGCCGCGCCCGCGCGATCACCGAGACGCCGCGCCAGACGGGCAGCGCCTCGCGCGCGGCCTTGACCGCGCGATCGAGGTCGGCGGACGAGGACAGCGGCACGCGCGCGAGCACCTCACCGGTGGCGGGGTTCGTGACGTCGAGTGCTTCGCCGCCGGAGGCGGCCGTCCAGGCGCCGGCGATGTAGTTATCGAGCAAGCGTGTCTGCGTTGCGGCTTCCATCGAGGGTCCACTCATGGTCGGGGTCGTTTGCGATGGCCCAGGCCCGCGCGGGGCCGGCCATGACGTTCAGGTAGTAGAGCGCATATCCGGGTGGCGCGGACACCGTGTGGTATCCACGCGGCACCAGGACGACGTCGCGATCGCGCGCAGCGACCGACTCGTCGAGCGAGCCGTCGCCCGTGTAGACGCGCTGGAGCGCGAAGCCGCGCTCCGGCGAGACGCGGTGGTAGTAGGTCTCCTCGAGCAGCGACTCCTCAGGCAGCGCGTCGCGGTCGTGCTTGTGCGGCGGGTAGCTGGACCAGTGGCCGGGCGGGGTCAGGACCTCGCACACGAGCAGCGAGTCGGCCTCGCGGTCGCCCATCAGGATCGGGTGGATGCGCCGCTCGAGCGTGCCGTACCCCCGTACCTCCACCTCGATCTCGTCGCGCGGGAGAACCCGCGGCGCGGCGCCGCTGGTCGCCGGGGCGAAGCAGAGCCCGAGTTCCGCGCCGGCCGGCCCCGCCTGCAGCCCGACCTCGGTCCGCGGCGGCAGGTACGCCGCGTCGGGCATACCCGAGAACGGGTCCTCACGGCCGCCGAGATCGAGCCACTCGCCGTGCTCGGAGCGCACGTGCACGGAGCCGGAGATGACGACCAAGCACAGTTCGCGCTCGCCGGTGCTCCGCTCGGTGACCTGGTCCCCGGCCAGCGACACCACCTCGAACCCCACATGCGCCCAGCCCGCGGACTCGGGCGTGACCCGGATCAGGCTCCCGTCCGGGCCGGGCGTCGGCGACGGCCGCACGAGCAGCCGGCTCACTGGATGCCCTCCACGTAGCTCCGCTGGCCCTCCCGTGCACGCTCGTACTCCTCGCGCGCGGCGCGCACGGCGGGATCCTCCGATACCTCGGCCACCGGCACGTCCCACCAGCCCTCGTAGCTCGGCACGCCGGCGTAGCGGTCCACCTCCACGTGCACGACCACCGGGCCGCTCTCCGCCTTTGCGTGCGAGAGTGCCTCGCGCAGCTCGTCGACGCCGCGTGCGCGCAGCAGGCGGGCGCCGAGCGCCTCCGCGCTGGCGCCGAGATCGATCGGCAGGGCCTCGAGCTCGTCGGCTGGCCCGTCGCCGGCAGGTGCGTCGAGCACGGGTGCGCCGTTCTCGCTGCGGCGGTAGTGCGTACCGAAGCCGGCGTCGCCGATCGAGCGCGACAGGGCCCCGATCGACGCATAGCCGTGGTTGTCCACGAGGACCACGACGATCTTGATCCCCTCGGCGACCGCAGTCACGAGGTCGCCCGGAGCCATCAGCCAGGAGCCGTCGCCCACCATCACGAACACCTCGCGATCGGGGGCGGCCAACTTGACGCCCATCCCTCCCGGCAGCTCGTAGCCCATGCAGGAGTAGCCGTACTCCACGTGATAGCCCTTCGGGTCGCGCGCGCGCCAGAGCTTGTGGAGGTCGCCCGGCATCGAGCCGGCCGCGCACACGACGACGTCGCGCGGGCCGGCGGCCTCGTTGACGGCTCCTATCACCTCGGCCTGGCTTGGAAGCGGCGCGTGGCCGGCGTGCGTGAGCCGCTCCACCTCCTCGCCCCAGGCCCGCGCCTCGTCGGCGGCGCGGCGCTCCCAGGCCGCGTCGACACGGTGGCCGGCGAGCGCCTCGGCGAGCGCCGCGAGGGCGAGCTTCGCGTCGGCCTCGATCGCCAGGCCGCTGTGCTTGGCGGCGTCGAGGCCGGTCACGTTCACGTTGACGAAGCGGACGCCGGGATCCTGGAAGGCCGACTTCGATGCGGTCGTGAAGTCGCTCCAGCGCGTGCCAACGCCGATCACGAGGTCGGCCTCGCGAGCGAGGCGGTTCGCGGCGAGCGTCCCGGTGGCGCCGACTGCGCCGAGCGCCGAGGGGTGGTCCGAGGGCAGCGCGCCGCGGCCTGCCTGGGTCTCGCAGACCGGGATGCCGGTGGCCTCGGCGAGCGCGCGCAGCTCCTCAGTGGCCTCGGCGTAGATCACGCCGCCGCCCGCCACGATCAGCGGCCGCTTATCCTCACGCACGAGCGAACCGGCGCGCGCGAGCACGTCGGGCGCAGGCGGGCGACGGAACACGGTCCACACCCGAGGCTCGAGGAACGCGTCGGGCGCCTCGACCGCCTCGGTCTGGACGTCCTCCGGCAGCGCCAGCGTGACCGCGCCCGTCTCGGCGGGGTCGGTGAGCACCCGCATGGCCTCGAGCGCCGCGGGCACGATCTGCTCCGGCCGGGTGATGCGGTCGAAGTAGCGCGAGACAGGGCGGAAGCAGTCGTTGACCGACACCGTGCCGTCGTGCGGCACCTCGAGCTGCTGGAGCACCGGGTGGGGGGCGCGGGTGGCGAAGGTGTCGCCCGGCAGCAGCAGCACGGGCAGGCGGTTGACGGTGGCGAGCGCCGCGCCGGTCACCATGTTCGTGGCACCGGGCCCGACCGAGCTCGTGCAGGCGAACGCGCCGAGCCGATTCAGTTGACGCGCATAGCCGGAGGCCACGTGCACCATCGCCTGCTCGTTGCGGGCCTGGTGATACGGGAAGAGGTCGCGGTGCTGGTGGAGCGCCTGGCCGAGCCCGGACAGGTTGCCGTGGCCGAAGATGCCCCAGCAGCCGCCGAAGAAGCGGCGCCGCTCGCCGTCGCGCTCGATCTCCTGTACTGCCAGGAAGCGCACCAGCGCCTGGGCGACAGTCAGCCGCTCGCTCACAGGGACTCGACCTCCTCTCCAACCAGCTCCCTCAGCTCCTCCAACGTCGGCATGTCGTCCGCGCAGGCGAGCCGCGAGGCCACGAGCGCACCCGCGGCGTTGGCGAGCCGCAGCGCGCGCTCCGCCTCCCAGCCTTCGACGAGCGCCCAGGCGAGCGCGCCGCCGAAGGCGTCACCCGCGCCCAGACCGTTCAGCACCTCGAGCCGGATCGGCTCGAGCTCGATCACGCCGGCGTGGGTCCGGGCGAGCACCCCGTCCGGCCCGCGCTTGACGATCGCCAGGCCCACACCCATGTCGAGCAGCGCCTCCGACGCCTCGTACGGGTCGCGCGTGCCGACCGCAACCTCGACCTCGTCCTGATTCCCGACGGCCACGGTCGCGAGCTTGATCGCCTCGCGCGCCCAGTGGCCCGCCTCCTCCTGGTCGCGCCAGAACATCGGGCGATGGTCGATGTCGTGGATCGTGATGCCGCCGTGAAGGGTGCCCTGGCGCGCCTCGAGGGAGAGCAGCGTCGCCGAGCGGCTTGGCTCCTGCGAGAAGCCGGTGCCGGTGGTCCACATCAGACGCGCGCTCCGGATCGCCTCGAGATCGAGGTCGGGTCGGGCCAGGTTCAGGTCCGGGGCCTTCGGCTCGCGATAGAAGAGCAGCGGGAAGTGGTCCGGCGGGTGGATCTCGCAGAAGGCAAGCGGCGTGCGCAGGTCCGGGTCGGTGCTGACCCAGCGGTTGTCGACGCCGAAGCCCTCGAGCGCCTGGCGCACGTAATTGCCGAAGGGGTCGTCGCCGACCTTGGTCACGACCGCGGAGCGCGCCCCCAGCCGTGCCGCCGCGACGGCCACGTTCGTCGGGCTGCCGCCGAGGGACTTGGCGAATGTGCGCACCTCCTCGAGCGGCACCCCCACCTGCTCGGGGTAGAGGTCGACACTCACGCGGCCCATCGTGATCACGTCGTACTGCTCGCTCATGCCGGGCTCCTCTCGAGCTCGATCTCCGCCCGCAGGCCCGACAGCAGCGCCTCCAGGTCAGGGAGCCGGATGTCGAGCCGACGCTCGGTCGCCGGGCCGGACAGGCTGGTGTCGTGGGGAACGGGGCCGGGCGGCAGCGCCCCGGGATCGGGCGGGCCGAAGTCGAGCAGCGCGGGGTCGAGCTCGAAGGCGTCGGCCGTCCGCAGCGCGAGCTCACGCCGGCCCACCGCCTCGGCGCCGCAGCAGTGGAACGTCCCTCCCAGCCGGCGCTCGACGATCCGCCAGATCAGCTCGGCGGCGGCGCTTGCGAGGACCGGGCTGGCCACGCAGTTGATCGCGGGACTGTCCCAAACGGTGAAGCGCTCGCGCCTGCTTAGCGCATCGACGATCGACAACACGAAGTAGCCGAAGCCGGCATCCTGGCGCCGCGGCGCATCGGGCCGCGCCCAATGCACGCCGTTCACCCCGGACAGGCGCGCGACCGCGCCGAGCTCCGCCCGCTCGGCCACGACCAGTTCGCTCGCCGCCTTGAGGAACCCGTACGCGTTGATCGGGTTGGGCGGAGTCTCTTCGTCCGCCCCGCCCTGGGTCCCGTCGAAGACCCAGTCGGTTGAGACGAGTACGAGCTGCGCACCCGCAGCGTTCGCGGCGTCGGCGAGCGCCCGCGTGCTGCCCACGTAGGCCGCCCAGGCCTCGTCCCGGTGGCTGTAAAGCCGGCCGAAGTCGTTGAGGATCGCGCTGTGGACCACGGCATCGGGGCCAAAGTCCGCGACGCTGCGACCCACCGCCCCCGCGTCGGTCACGTCGACCTCCTCGCGGCCCGGTCCAAGGACCTCGGCGCCGTGTGCCTCGAACACGCGCTGGATGTTCGAGCCGACGAAGCCGCGTGCGCCGGTCAGGTAGATCCTCATCGTCATCGGCCCGGGTCCACTTCCTCCAGCCGCACCGGCCTGCCCTCCTCGAGCGAGCGCCGAGCCGCGAGCCCGGTCACGAGGGGCGCGCGGGCGTCCAAGGTGGTGACGGGCGGGGTCTCGCCCGCCGCCACCGCCGCGACGAAGGCGGCCCACTGGCGCACGTAGCTCTCCATGTAGCGCTCCAGGAAGAAGGCGCGCGGCGGCGGCGCCTGGGTGCCGGACGCGGTCCGGACCAGACCGCTGTGCGCGTGCGGGTTCTCGGACACCGCCATCCCCTGGGAGCCGAACACCTCGACGCGCTGGTCGAAGCCGTAGGCCGCGCGGCGGCTGTTGTCGATCAGGGTCAGGCAGCCGTCCTCGTGGCTGAGCGTGACGACCGCGGTATCCACGTCGCCCACCTGCGAGAACGACTCATCCACCCGCACGGCACCGCGGGCGTAGACCTCGACTACCTCGCTGCCCGTGACGAAGCGGGCCATGTCGAAGTCGTGGATCGTCATGTCCAGGAAGATCCCACCCGAGACCATCACGTAGGGGAGCGGCGGCGGCTCCGGATCGCGGCTCGAGATGCGCACCAGGTGCGGCACGCCGACCGTTCCGCCGGCCACGGCCTCGCGCACCGACGCATGAGCGGGGTCGAAGCGGCGGTTGAAGCCGATCTGGAAAGGCACCCCGGCCTCGTCGACGGCGGCGAGTGCGCGGTCGAGCTCGCCTAGGTCGAGTGAGACTGGCTTCTCACAGAAGATCGGCTTGCCCGCCTGCGCCGCGGCCACGATGAGGCCGGCGTGTGTGTCCGTGCTCGTGCAGATCGCGACCGCATCCACGTCAGGCGCGGCCAAGAGCCGCTCGGCCGTGGCCTCCACGCGCACGCCCAGCTCGCCGGCGACCGCGTGCGCGGCCTCGGGGCGGGTGTCGTTGACCGCAACCACGCGGGCGCCCGCCACTTGGGCGCTGAGCAGGCGCGCGTGCATCGCGCCGATCCGGCCAGTGCCGATCAGCCCGATGCGGACCGGCGCGGCGCCGGCGGCCGGGGCGGGCGATTCGCGCGGCGCCTTGTGGGTCAGCGCCGGCACTCAGTCCTCCCTGAGCGAGACGACGTCCTCCCATTGCCCGCTCTCGGCCGAGCGGAGCAGGGCGGCCTGCACGGAGACCCACCGGAGCGCCTCCTCGAAGCCGGGCCGGAACGGGCGCCGCTCGGCGAGCGCGCGGCAGAACTCGTAGTCCTCGATCGTCACGAGGTCCTCGTAGCCGATCCCGTTGGCGCTGCCCGGCACGAAGCTGCCGTGGTACGGAAAGCGCTCGCCTGCGAGCACGCGCGTGTAGCCGCTCTCGAGTCCTTCGCCGGCGAGGTAGAGCTGAAGCTCGTTCATGCGCTCGAAGTTCCAGCCGAGCGCGCCCTCGGTCCCGTACACGTCGAAGGCCATCTGGCTCTCCGGCCCGACCATCGTCCGGCTCGCCTCGAAGGTCCCGCGCGCCCCGTTCGCGAACTCGCAGAGCATCCCCGCATAGTCCTCGTTCGTGACCGCGCCGCGTGGGTCGTCCTCGCGGCCGCGCCCGTAGTGGGTGCCTTCCCCGGGCGCGGGGAGCGGGCGCTCGCGGATGAAGGTCTCGGTCGTCCCAACCACCCGCGTGATCGGGCCGATCAGCATGTGCGCCATGTCGACGGCGTGGCTCAGCAGGTCGCTCGTCACGCCGTGGCCGGCCTCGTCGACCAGGAAGCGCCAGGACAGGAGGCCGAGCGGGTCGCTCCCGTACATCGAGAAGAAGCGCCCCCGGTAGTTGGTGATCTCGCCAAAGCGGCCCTGCTCGATCAGGCTCGCGGCATGGCGCACCAGCGGCGCCCAGCGAAAGTTGTGGCCGACCCCACTGATCACTCCGGCGCGGCGCGCGGCGCGCTCGGCGCGGAGGGTTTGCTCGGGGGTGCCCCCCACGGGCTTCTCGCAGAAGACGTCCTTGCCGGCCGCGGCCGCCGCCTCGACCAGCTCGACGTGCAGCATGTTCGGCGCGGCGATGAATACGGCGTCGACGGCCGGGTCGTCCATCACGGCCCGCCAGTCGCCGGTGGCGTGCGAGTAGCCGAACGCGTCCACCGCCTCCTGCGCCCGCGCCGGCACCTCGTCCGCGCAGATCACGAGCTCGACGTCGAACTCGCGCTCGCCGAACAGGGTCGGGATCCGCCGGAGCGAGCGGCTGTGCGCACGGCCGAGCCACCCGAAGCCGATCAGCCCCACCCCGATCCGCCTGCGCGTGCCGGCCGCTCGTTCCAACAGCGCTGAGCTCTGGTTGCGGGACTCGTCGCTCACCGCGTCGCCCCACCGCTCACTCGGGCGCTCCCCGCTCACCCCGCCGCCGGCCGCTCGATCGCCTGCTCGAGCTCGTGCGTGAGCTGATCCAGCTCGGCCCCGCCCGCCATCATCTTCACGAGCTCGTCGCGGCTGATCTCGCCGCGCTCCCACTTCCCGAGCAGCTTGCCGCGGTTGAGGATGACGAAGCGGTCGCCGACCGGGTACGCGTGGTGCGGGTTGTGGGTGATGAAGATCACCCCCACCCCGCGCTCGCGAGCCTGCGCGATGTAGCGCAGGACGATCCCGGACTGCTTGACGCCGAGCGCCGACGTGGGCTCGTCCAAGATCAGCACCTTGGCCCCGAAGTAGATCGCGCGCGAGATCGCCACCGCCTGGCGCTCGCCGCCCGACAGCGTGCCGACCGGCTGGTCGGGATCGCGGACGTCGATGCCCATCTTGCCCATCTCGTCGTGCATGATCCGCTGGGCCAGCTTGACGTCGACCATGTTCACCGGGCCGAAGCTCTTCGTCGGCTCGGAGCCGAGGAAGAAGTTGCGCCAGATCGACATCAGCGGCACGGTCGCGAGGTCCTGGTAGACGGTCGCGATGCCGCGGTCGCGGGCGTCGCGCGGAGACCGGAAGTGCGTCGGTTCCCCCTCGACCAGGAGCTCTCCCTCGTCGTGCACGTGCACCCCCGAGAGGATCTTGATGAAGGTCGACTTTCCGGCCCCGTTATCCCCCAAGACGCAGGTGACCTGGCCGTCGAAAACCGACACCGACACGTCCTTCAGCGCGATGACGTTGCCGAAGTACTTCGAGACCTCGCGCGTCTCGAGCAGCGGCACCTTGTCGTTCACTTTCGGGCTCCTTCCGCGCTGCGGCGCACGAGGTTGTTCACGAGCACGGCGAGCAGCAGGATCACGCCGAGGAAGAGGAATCGCCAGTCGGTGTCCCAACCCGAGAACGAGATGCCGATGAACGCCATCCCGATGATCAGGGCGCCGATTGCGGCGCCGATCGCCGAGCCGTAGCCACCGGTAAGAAGGCAGCCGCCGACCACCGCGGCGATGATGTATTGGAACTCCTCGCCCACACCCTGGCTCGCCTGCACCGAGGCCAGCCGCAGGGCGATCATGATTCCCACGAGCGCGGCCGCGATCGAAGTGGTCATGAAAAGTCCGATCTTCACGCGCGGGACGGGCACGCCGACGTTGCGCGCCGCGGTGGCGTCACCGCCCACGCCGAAGATCCAGTTGCCTACGCGCGTGCGCGCGAGTACCCAGGTGGCGAGGATCGTGATCGCGATCCACCAGATCACGGTGATGCGGAAGTCGTAGGTCGAGAAGGAGCCGCCGAAGATGTCGAACGCCGTCTCGTAGCCGCTCACCTCGGACAGCCCGGCCACGCGGACGCTGCCGGTGATCTCCTTGGTGACGCCGAGGTTGACGCCCTGGAGGATGAAGAAGGTGGCGAGCGTGACGATGAAGCTCGGCAGCTTCGTCTTCACGACCATCATCCCGTTGATGAATCCGATGGCCGCGGCGAAGACGAAGGTGAGCACGATCGCGAACCAGATGTTCATGTCGAGCTCGGTGGCGAGCAGTCCCATCACGAGGCCCGCGCTTCCCGTCATGACACCGGCGGACAGGTCGAACTCGCCCCCGATCATGAGCAGCGCCACCGCCACCGCGGGGATGCCAAGCGTTGACGCGACGTCGGTCCAGTTGGCGGCGCCGTCGAGCGTCCCGAACTGATCCGTGGTGAGCGCGAAGAACAGGAACACCACCAGCGCGGCGAGTGCCGCTCCGAGCTCCGGGCGGCGCAGCAGCTTCGTGACGAAGCTGACCTGGGCGAGCCGGTCGTCGACCACCGACGTGGGCGGCGGCGCCCCCGGCGGCTCGGCGACTGTGACCTGGTTGCTCATCGTGTAGCTCCCTCCCGGGGGCGGTCGCGGCCGGCCCCCTAAGGACCGGCCGCGACACCCCTATCTCAGCGCGTCCCCTCCTCGGCCAGCTGCTTGACCGTGGACGCATTGGCCTTTTCGACGAAGCCAGGCCCGGTGAGCACCGGCTGGCCGCCGCCGATCGTGTTGGCGTTGTCCTTGAACAGCTTCAGGAACACCACCGGCAGGTATCCCTGGAGGTATTGCTGCTGGTCGACGGCGAATTCGATCTCGCCCGCCTCGACCGCGTTCACGACGTCGCCACTGAGGTCGAACGTCGCGAGCTTGGCCTCCGACCCCGAGCCTTGCACGGCATCGCGCGCGGCGGCCCCGATGTCGGGGTTGAGCGTGAGGACAGCATCGATCGAGTCGTCGGACTCGAGCTTCGACTTGATCTCAGTGAGGCTCGTCGGGATGTCCTCGACGCCCTTCACCTGGAAATTCTCGACCTCTCCGCCGAAGCCCTGCTTGGCGCCGTCGCAGCGCTGGTTCAGGCCGATGTTCCCCTGCTCGTGGATGACGCACAGGAGCTTCTGCGACCCGCCCTCGGCCAGCCGCTGTCCGGCCGCCTCCCCGGCGATCGTCTCGTCCTGGCCAACGTGCGTGATTGCCCCGAGATCCGCGGAGTCTGCCTGCCCCGAGTTGAGCGTGATCACGGGAATGCCCGCGTCCACCGCCTTTTTCAACGGATCGCGGAGCGCGTCCGGATTCGGAGCGGAGACCGCGATCCCGTCCACCTTGTCGGTCACCGCGGCATCGATCAGCTGGGCCTGCTTCTGCGGGTCGTTTGACGACTCGCTGTACTGGACGTCGACGCCCATGTCCTTGCCGGCCTGCTCGGCGCCGCGTTTGGCCACGGCCCAGAAGGAGTCTCCCTGGCCGTGTGTAATGACCGCGATCTTGAGATCACCGCCCTGGGTCAGCGAGACGTCCTCGGAGCCGCCTCCGCCACCATCGTCGTCGTCGTCGCCACATGCGGTCGCAAACGCCATGGCCGCGAGTGCCAGCATGAGGGCTACGACCGCGGGAAACAGTCGCTTCATGTCTGCGATACCTCCTCCTTGGTCGGAGCCAGCTCGTTCAGGTACGCGACGCTCGCCTGCACGTCGAGTACCGGACCACGTCCCACCGGCGGCTCCTCCCCGGTGATGGCGGTGTCCTGTTCGAGCACGAGCCAACGCTCGTACCCCTTGCGCTCGAGGAGCTCGACCACCTCGGCGATGGCGGCATCACCTTGGCCCAGGGGCCGAAAGAGGCCTCCCTGCGTTGCCTCCACCAGGGTGAGCTCACCGGACCGAAAGCGCTCCGCGAGTCCGAAATCGACGTCCTTGAGATGCACGTGGGCGATCCGCTCGATGTGGCGGCGCGTGAACTCCACCGGATCCACGCCCGCGATCGAGAGATGACCCGTGTCTAGGCACAGCGGCACCTGGGTGGCGGCGAGCACGCGCTCGATCTCCTCCTCGCGCTCGACCAGCGTGCGCGCGTGCGGGTGCAGCACGAGCTGGAGTCCGATCTCCGCGAGCAGCTCCTGGATCTCCTCGAGGTGGCCTGTCAGCCGGCGCCAGGCCGCATCGTCCAGCGGGGCGGGCGGCGCCCACCCTGCGTCCATCACGACCGCGGCGACGAACATCTCGGCGCCTGCCGCGGCCAGGACGCGCGCAATGCGCTCGGCCTCGGCGCGGATGGGACCGAGATCGCGCTCGTGCAGCACGAGCGGGACGAAGCCGCCAACGAGTCGCAGGCCGTAACGGCCGAGCTGCGCCCGCAGCGCGACGGGCTCCAGCGGCAGCCAGCCGATCGGCCCCAGTTCGGTCGCCTCGAAGCCGAGCTCCGCGATCTCCTGCAGAACCCGCTCCGGGGGCATCTGAAGGCCCCAGCCCGGGACCTCGCAGACGCCCCACGAGATCGGCGCGGCGGCCACCCGGCGGTTAGCGCGTGGGCGAGCATTCACGGTTCGCGCCACCCAATTCGGCCACGGGGCTTGGAGCGCGCTATCGCCTGAAACCGCATTTTGCCTCTCTCCCGGTGAGATTAGGGCCCTCAACTTGCAATTAACAGTTAGAGCGCTCTAATCTCTGCGGGCGGCAGTATCCATCGGCTCGAGGGAGATGTCAAGGGTGTGAGGCGATCGCATGTGACGATGGAGGACGTGGCCCGGGAGGCCGGCGTCTCGCGTGCCCTCGTCTCGCTCGTGATGCGCGAGAGCCCGAAGGTGAGCGCCGAGCGCCGCGAGCGCGTGCTGGCGGCCGCGGCCCGGCTCGGCTACCGCCCCAACGCGATGGCGCGGGGCCTGGCGAGCCGCCGGACGCGCACGGTCGGCGTGCTCCTCAACGACCTCCACAACCCGTTCTTCGCGGAGATCGCCAACGGAATCGAGGGCCTCGCGTCGAACCTCGGCTACCGGCTGCTGATCATCACCGGCGGCCGTAGGCGCCGGCGCGAGCGGGCGATGCTGGAAGCGCTGCTCGAGTACCGCACCGACGGGCTCATCCTCGTGAGCCCGCGAATGGCCGCCGGGGAGCTGGCCATGGCCGCCAGGACGGTGCCGGTAGTGGTGATCGGACGCGCGCTGCGTGATAGCGGGGTCGACTGGGTGATGACCGACGAGGAGGCGGGCGCGCGCCTTGTGGTCGAGCACCTCGCCTCGCTTGGGCACGAGCGGATCGTCCACGTGGACGGCGGCCGCGGCGCCGGCGCGGCACCGCGCCGCGCGGGCTACGTCAAGGCGATGAAGGAGATCGGGCTCGGGCGCCACGCGAAGGTGCTGGCCGGCGAGTTCACCGAGGAGGCCGGCGTGCGGGCCGCCGAGCGGCTCCTGCGCGGCGATGAGCTGCCCACCGCGGTGTTCGCGGCAAACGACCTGGTCGCCGCGGGCGTGCTCGACCGGCTCGAGGACGACGGCGTGCGGGTGCCCGAGGACGTCTCAATCGTCGGCTACGACAACACCTTCCTGGCGGCGCTACACCATATGTCCCTGACCACCGTGAACCAGCCGCGCGAGGAGATGGGCAGCCTCGCGCTCGAGCTCCTGCTCGAGCGCGTGAACGGGCGCGAGTCCCGCGCGTCGCGGCTCGAGGAGCCGCGGCTGGTGGTGAGGAAGACCTCGGGGCCGGCGCGGTCGACGCCGGCGGGGTCGGCGCCGGCGCGGTCGGGGCCGGCGGGGTCGGCGCCGGCGGGGTCGGGGCCGGCGCGGTGAGCCGGGCGGCGGGCGGCGGCGCCACCTCGATCCTCCACGGACCAGTGGGAGCACGACGCCGGCGGCGCCCCGCGATCGCGGCGGCGTTGCTCCTCGTGGTCCTGGTGGCCGCGCTCTTCCTGCTCGCGCCGTCCGCCGGCCCGCCACCCTCGGGGCCCGCGGTGGTCGACATAGCGGTGGACCCGGCCATCGGCCCCAACGACATCGCCACCGGGTTCGAGCAGGGTGCCGGTCGTGTCGTCACGGTTGCTCACGTGATTCCCGGACGGCAGGCGCGCGTGCTCGTGCGCGGTGGCGACGCGGACGAGGCCCGGCGCGCGCGCGTGGTCTCGCTCGACCGCCGCAACGACCTCGCCCTGCTTGCCGTCCCGGGGGACGAGATCTCACCAAGCCCCTCCCCCCTCCCCGACTCGGACGCGCCCCACCTGCTCGTGCGCCGCGACGGCCGCCCGGCGGCGATCGAGGTTGAGATCCGCCGGCGCATCCAGGCGCGGATCCGGCCCCGACCCGGCGCGGCGCCGGTGCGCCGCCCGGCGCTCGAGCTCGAGGCCCGCGTGCGGCAGGGCGACTCAGGCGCCCCGCTGGTCGCAGACGACGGGAGCCTGCTCGGCGTGCTCTTCGCCCAATCGAACCGGCGCGGGGACACCGCATACGCGGTGGCCGCGGAGGAGATCGAGGCGGATCAACCCTCATGTCACGAGACGAGGATCGACCACAACTATTGTGGTCAATCCTCGATTCGCGACCGACCCGAGCCGACGACCTCCCTCTCCAGCAAGCCGTCGGAGGCAGCCCGCCCCGTGGGGCGCGGTTGAACGGGGCGCGGAGCGCCCGGTTGAACGGAACGCGGACGCACCCGTGCCTGCGCCGCCCGCGAGCGGCCGGGCTTCTTCACCCGCTCCGCTACCAAGTAGCTCCCGACCACAAACACCACCGAACCCACCTGCGCCACGAGCGTCTCCACAGTCGGGAAGACGCCGAGCCACAGGCCCATCCAGTAGGGCACGTCCAGGTCGACCGGCGTGATCGGCAGCCAGCCCACGCCCTGGAGCGTGCGCGCCGTCTTGCCGACCATGATCGCGAGCACCGCCGTGAGCAGCACGCCGGTCACGATCAACATCTTCTTGTAGGGCAGCTTGCGCTCGAGCACGAAGGTCGCCACCGCCACGGCCGCGACCGCGATGCTGCCGAGTGCGATCCCCTGGAGCACGACCCAGAGCCCTGAGCTGAGCTCGAGCGCCTGGAGGAACAGCACGGTTTCGAACCCTTCGCGGTAGACCGTCGAGAACCCGAGCAGCACGAACCCCGCCGCCTGGGCCGAGATCAAGCCGCCGGCCGTGAGCGCAAGCAGCCGCCGCCGGCGCTTGTGGAAACGCGAGATGTGCTCGGTCCAGTAGACGCGATGGAAGAACCAGTTGAGGACGAGCAGCAGCACGCCGATCGCCACCAGGCCAACGACCGCCTCGAGCTTCTCGCCGTAGCGCGCCAGCGAGGTGAGCACCGTCTGCGCGAGCACGAAGGTGATCGCGCTGGCCACGAGCGCGAGGCCCGCTCCGATCAGCATCGGCTTGCGCTGCGCGCGCGCCGCGCCGAGCAGGCTCGCCATCACCGCCGCCAGGATCAGCACCGCCTCGAGCCCCTCGCGGAAGACGATCACGGCGGCGTTCGTGACGACGGTCGCCGTGCTCGCCCCCTCGCCGAGCGTGCCGGCCCCCTCCGCCAGTGCCGCATCCAGCGCCAGGCGGGTGTCGCGCAGGTCGCGCGCCGAGCGCCGGTTCGCGATCAGCTTCGCGAGCCCGTCCTTCCCGTCGATCCCGAACCAGACGAGCGCCTCGACGCGCGCCACCACGCCGGGGGCGATCGAGCGCAGGCTGAGCTCGGGCCCGAACTCGAAGAACGCGTAGGCCTCGAGCCGCGCCTGCTCGGCCTGGCGGTATTCGCCCGCCGCGACCGCGGACTCCATGCGGTCGAGGGTGAGGTCGATCAGGTCGAAGTCCGACTGCGAGTCGTCCTCCTTCCATTCATCGGGGAAGAGCTCGTCCAGCAGCCCGGCGGCGCGCTCGTGGGCCTCCTCGACGTCGTCTTCCGCGACGATCCTGCCGCCGCCGCCGGCGTCCTCGACGTAGCGCTCGAGCACCCCGAGCGCGCGCTCGACCTCGGCGGTCGCGCGGGGGTCGCGCTCGGCGAGCTCGGACTCGAGGTCCGCGAATGCCGAGGCGGCGCCTTCACGGAAGGCGATCGCCTCCTGGATCTCGAACGGGATCGTGACCCGTCCGTCGTCGGTGCCGTCGCGGTATTCGATCGGGACGAGGTCGAGGAAACGCAGGAGCTGCGCCGCGCGCCGGGCTTGCTCCTCGGGCGTGAACGGCGCAGCGACGAACCCGTCGAGACTCGCCAGCGCGGCCCGCCGGGCAGCAGGAAACCCTCGCGCGTCGCGTAGACCTGCGCGGGCGAGGGCCGAGAAGGCGGCATCGGCCTCGGCCCGCGCGTCCGCGCCTCGGGCGCGCCCGTACGCCGGGGCCAGGATCGACCAGAGGCCGGCGGCCGCCGCGCTCGTTTCGGCCAGGCGGGCGCCGAAGCCCCGTTCCTCCGCCTCGGCCGCCTGATCGAGCTCGGACGAGAGCGCCGCCTGATAGGCATCGAGCAGGTCCTTCTTCACGCCCAGCAGGGCCTTGCACGGACCGATCTCCCCGGCGGCCAGCTCACCCAGGGCGAGCGTGGCGTCCACGCCCGGGCGGGTGAAGCGAGTGGCCTGGCGGAACTCACGCAGGAGCAGCCAGTCACGCGCGCGGGCGGCGTCGCCCGCCCGCACCGCGGCGAGCGTGGCGGCATAGCTTCCGCGCAGTAGCGCGGTGCGCAGTCGTCCGCGTGCGGCGGCGAGGGCGCGCTGGTTGCGGTCCCGGAGCGCCCGCCCGGACGTTCGCAGCGCGGAGCGCGCGGCCCGGTCCGCGTCGGGGGCGGCCGCCCGCAGGCCGCGCGCCAGCTCACCGCGGTAGAGGGAGCGCCCGTGTGCGCGGTCGGCGGCCGCGGGCTCGCCCAGCAACAGCGCGCTCTGCGCCGCGAACAGGCGCTCCTCCATCCGCTGTGCCGCCTGCCATGGGGGTAGCCCCTGCGCCAAGGCCCCCGCGGGCGCAAGCAACAGCGCGATCAGCGTGGCGACGGCCGCCGCGCCCGCCCGGCACGGGCGTCGGCCGGCCGCCGCTGGCGTCGCGCGAGCCCGCACCGGCGCTGCTCAGCCTTCCTCGATCTCGACGTTCAGCCTTGCCGCCGCTTGCGTGATCTGGCCGGCGATCGCCTCGGCCTGCTGCTGGGCTCGCGAGCCGAGCGTGTCGGCCTCCTCGGCGCTGTACTTGCGTCCGGCCTCCTCCTTGTCGCGCAGGCCGGCGGCGAAGTCGTGCAGCGAGGCGAGGCCCTGCTCGGTCTGCCTGGCCTGCTGCGGGTCGGCCTCCGCAACGAGCGGCTCGACGCCGTCGTAGGTCAGGACGAGCCCCTCGAGGATGTCCGCGATGTCCGACAGGCGGGAGGTGGCCACGAAGGCCTGCTCGGTCGCCTTGCTCCCGGAGACGAAGCGCGAGTTCTTCCAGGCCTCGAAGTACTCGGACATCGTCGGGGTCATGATCACGAGCGCCGAGAAGGCGTCGGACTCGCTGGGCTCGAAGCCTGCCGCCTCGGAGTCGAGCTCGCGGGCGTACTTGTCGAAGTCGCGCGTGGTTGCGAGGAAGATCCCTGCGTCGGGGAGCGCCTCACCGAACGCGACCTTGCCGTCGCCGTCGAGATCGGCGCTGGCGCCCTTTGCCAGCAGCTCGTCGTTCGTGCCGTAGAGGGCCGTCTCGGTGAGGAACATGAAGTTGCCCGGCTGCTTCAGCGTCTTGCCGTTGGGCAGCTCCAGGTCGAACGGCACCGCGTTCTCGGGATCGTCCCCCGACGAGCCGGCGTCGATGATCACGTCGTAGTCGGCGAGCGAGGGGACGCCCGCCACGATCCCCTCCATCTCCTCGTAGGCCGGGTTGGCTCGTGCGTAGGTGGCCTTCGCGTCCCGGAGGACGGCGGCCACCTCCTCGCGGTTCGACTCGAGCAGCTTCGCGTAGTCGAAGCCGGCCGCCCTGGCGAGCCCGTAATAGGCCCGGCCCTGTTCGGATAGCTCGGCCGTCTCGGCGGCGAGCGCCTGCGTGTGCTCGCTCAGGTATGTCTTGATCGCTCCGAGATCGGCGTGAGCGGTGGCCGCATTCGTCGTTTCGGCGCCGCCCGAATCGTCGCCGCAGCCGGCTGCGCCGAGGGCGGCCGTCGCGACGGCGAGGAGTGTCGCGAGACGTGCTGGCTTCATGCGTGGGATCCTCCGGGTGAGTTCGTTAGGAAGCCCTAATTAGGGTACCCTAAGTCATCGGCGCGGGGGAAGCTACCAGGTCAGGGGCGCGCCGGCTTCCACGTCGGGGGGCGCTGGCTTCGAGGTCCGGGGTGCGCCGGCCACCAGGTCAGCGGCGCGCCGGTTCACCCCGCCGCGGGAGCGACCGCTCCGCGGGCGCGACCCGCCCGAACGACACGCGCATCAGCGCGCCGCCGCCCGGCGCGTTCGCCGCCTCGACCGCTCCCCCGTGAGCCTCGGCCGCCTGCCGGACGATCGCCAGCCCGAGACCGGAGCCCGGCATGCCGCGGGCGTCCCGCGCCCGGTAGAAGCGCTCGAAGACGTGCGGAAGGTCGGCCTCGGCGAAGCCGGGCCCGTGGTCGCGCACGCTGAGCGTCCCGTTCGCCAGTGTGAGCTCGACCTCGCCTCCAGGCGGACTCCACTTGAGCGCGTTGTCCACCAGGTTCGAGATCGCGCGCTGGATGCGCTCGGCCTCGCCACGCACGAGCGTCGGCTCCGTGTCCACGGTAAACAGCGCCCGATCGCAGGCACGCGCCCGGGCCCGCTCCACCACCGCGGTCGTGATCTCGTCCAGCCGCACGTCGTCGACGGCCTCGCCCGGCTTCGAGCCCCGCGCCAGCTCGACGATGTCCGCCACGAGCGCGGTGAGTTCGTCCAGCTCCCCGACGATGTCGGCCCGCAGGGCCTCGCGCTCGCCAGGCGGCAGCCGCTCGGCCTCCTCGAGCGTCTGGATGTTCGCGCGCAGGCTGGCGATCGGCGTGCGCAGCTCGTGACTCGCGTCCGCCACCAGGCCCCGCTGCGCCTCGACCGAGCGCTCGAGTGCGTCGAGCGTGGTGTTGAAGCTGCGCGCCAGGCGGGCGAGCTCGTCGCTGCCCACCACCTCGATGCGCTCGGACGGATCCGGGGCGGCGGCGAGCTCCTCGGTGCGGCGCGTGAAGCGCGCGACCGGGGCGAGGGCCGTGCGCGCCACGATCGCCCCCAGCCCCGCCGCCAGCGCGACTCCGGAGGCCCCCACCACGAGCAGCACGAGCACGATCCGGTCGAGCTGGCGATCCACCTCGTCGAGCGGGCGAGCCACCTGGAGCGCGCCCTGCCCCCGCGGCAGCGCGGTAGTGAGCACGCGCAGGTGGACGCCGTCGACGGTAACGTCGCGCAGCTCCTCCCCCTCGCCGCTGCGTGCGATCTCGCGTGCTCGCTCGCCGGCCGGGAGCGCTTCGGTTTCGTCGCCTGGGCGAACGACGCCGCCGTTCGGGAGCACGACCTGGGCGTACCCCTCCGGTCCGCCGAAGGCGACCGGCGGCCCCTCGAACGGCCGCCCCTCGAACGGCCGGCCCCCGCCCGGCGGCGGGTGGCCGCCCGGGCGGGCTCCTCCATCGGGACTGCGGCTTATCAGCCCGACCCGCTCGCGCAGCGACTGGTCCACCTCGCCGCGAAGCTGCCCGCGCACACCGAGGTAGACCGCCAGCGCCGCCGCCACCACGGCGACCGCAACCGCGAGCCCGGCCGCCGCCGCGATGCGGGTCCGGAGCGTCATTGGCCGCCGTCGGGCTCGCGGAGCACGTAGCCGACCCCGCGCACGGTGTGCAGCAGGGGCCGGGCCCCCAGCCCGTCGAGCTTGCGCCGCAGGTAGCCGATGTACACCCGCAGCGAGTTCGACGCGGGCCCGAAGTCATAGCCCCACACCCGCTCGTAGATGACGCTGTGCGGAAGGACGTTGCGCGGGTTCTTCATGAACAGCTCGAGCAGGTCGTACTCGGTGCGCGTGAGTTCCTCGAAGCGCTCCCCAACGGCGACCCCGTGGCGAGCGCCATCGAGGCGCAGCTCGCCGAACTCGAGCTTGTCGGATTCCGAGCCGGCCCGCCCGCGGCGCAGGAGCGCGCGCAGCCGGGCCTTCAGCTCGCCGACGTCGAATGGCTTGACGAGGTAGTCGTCGGCGCCCGCATCCAGGCCGTCGATGCGGTCGGCGACCGCGTCGCGGGCGGTGAGCATCAGCACGGGCACACGATCGCCCGCCGCGCGCAGCGCCCGGCACACCTCGAGCCCGTCCATCCCGGGCAGGCCGACGTCGAGCACGATCGCGTCCGGCGCCGCCGACGTCGCTCGGGCGAGCGCCTCCTCGCCGTCGGCGGAAAGCTGGATGTCGTATCCCGCCAGCGTCAGCGCCCGGCGCAGGGCGTCCCTGAGCGCGCGGTCGTCATCGACGATCAGGATCTTCATCGGGTGGATTCTGCCTGCGCCGGCGCGGCTCTTCGGCGCTTCTTAGCTCGCTCTTACGCTCGTCTTACCGGGCGGCACGAGGCTCGCCGCCATGCAAACTCCAAAGAAGGCAACAGCAAT
>Ga0081538_10000106_pt1 | contig 82517 bp, 94 predicted proteins | sample TabmetS5T2R1_FD_71022 | JGI IMG/M metagenome (GOLD analysis project Ga0081538, IMG submission 71022) | Tabebuia heterophylla rhizosphere microbial communities from the University of Puerto Rico - S5T2R1 | ecosystem: Host-associated > Plants > Roots > Rhizosphere ... | reverse complement strand
GTTTCTAGAACGCGATTTAGACTTCGAGAAATTATTATCCATGTAAGAACTTGAGTCCTCGAACTCCTTTGCGAATAAGGAAGGTATTGATATCTAAAATGATCCTCGAGTACGGAAATTCTCTTGAGCCGACGTAATAATTTCTATGAACTAGCTTGAGTTGTCTCGCTGAGACAATCCAAATATTTGGGCCATGAGGTTGCACAGACTCGGCATGATGTATCTTTGTGAGCTCGTCATTTCTTTTTATTATTTGAATCACTATAGCTTTTTGTGGGCTTTTGCTCAGCATTTTTAGTGAAGGGATGACTAGGTCCAATTCTGAGCCTCTCCAAGTGACCTTCCTCTCAGAAGGAAGCAGGGATGCAGTCAACATGAAATGTAGCAGCGCCTCGCATAAATTTCCCACTGACTCCTCATCCAATAAATCGCCCATCATATTTTTACATCCCTCAAGAATTTCATTAGAGTATTTTTCGGACATTTCAATTTGCCTGGCGATTTGCACGCGAATTTTTTCTTTGCCAATTTTCTCTATGACCGAATATACAATGTCTTTAATGTCTGCACTCACAGATAATGCATCCAAGCTACGTTTATTAAATCTGTCACAGACTAGTATGTACATGGCTAGAAGGATTGCTACCGGTCTCCTCATTGCCTCTCTGATACTTCTTGTAGTCTATGGAGCCGATGTAGCAGTTTCGGCGTCTTCCCCAGACAGGGTAGGTTTCTTGCCTTTTGACGAGGCAGTTAGAGGTGGAGCCTTTGGAGGCGGTGCAGTCATAATGTCAATAATTGCATTCGTAATCGCTCGCAAGGAATACGCCCCTATTGTTTCTGTACTTTTGTTTGTAAATGGGGGCCTTATTATTGCAGGAATGATCGGGCTCGTTGCACAGGGTGCACTTGCGTCTGAAGAAGATTCCTCAAGCGCATTACGCACAATCGGGTCTACAATAGCAATGGGGGGAATCGTCGTAGGGCTTGGGGCATGGAAGGTTGTAACAGATAGAAAAGTACTCGCTACAGGGAGAAAAGAGCCGGCTCAGAAATGAAAAAAGGATAACCAGTTCAAGACTCGACCTATGATGGACTTTCAACGCTAATGAGCACAAGGTCTGTAAAAGAGGTTGGCCGACCTCAACATAGGGAATAGTCTTTACGATTTGTGGAACAATATGCTCTTGTGCATATATGCCTGCAGCCGTAGCGGGTAAGATTTTATACAATTTTGAGAAGCTAATTGGTGTAATGAAGGCACTAATTCTTGCTGGTGGTTTTGGAAAAAGGTTAAAGCCCCTTACAGAAATGAGACCTAAGCCTATGGTAGAGGTCCTAAATGTCCCAATCATCGAATGGCAGGTAAGATGGCTCAGAAAATTTGGTATAAAAGATTTTGTCATGTGTGTAGGCTATATGAAAGAGCACATAATTGACCATATTGGCAATGGAGCCAGGTTTGATTGTCGAGTCGAGTACTCATTTGAGGAAAACGCTCTGGGAACCGGCGGCGCACTTTTGAATGCCAAGGAGCTTTTATCCAACCAAGGCTCGTTTTTTGTGTTAAATGGAGATATTCTTACAGAGCTTGACCCCAACAGGTTGAACATTGGAAATTCAAATGTCCTTGCGGTTGTTCCGCTCCGTAGTACCTTTGGACTGGTTGAACTTGACGAGAATTCTGCAGTCCGGGGATTTGTTGAAAAGCCAGAAATCCCGGACAGGTGGATTAACGCTGGCTTGTATCGATTTACTCAGGAGGTTTTCAGATATTTGCCCCAAGAAGGCAACATCGAGGTTACGGCTTTGCCTGCACTAGCAAAAGAAGGAAGGCTCCAGGCTGTGAGATACAAAGATATTTTTTGGCGCTCAATTGATTCTCACAAGGATATCGAAGAAGCATCTAAAGAGATGAAGGAAGCAAAACTATTATGAGTGTGCAAAAGCTGGGATACAGTCTCGGTCCCTTACTGTCCATGAAAGAGGTTCTTAAATGCGCCAAAATGGCAGATCACCAAGCAAATGTTGATTCGTTATGGGTGCCGGAATCCTGGGGCCGAGAGTCATTTTCAACCCTTGGGGCCATGTCTCAGATAACTAAAAAAGTACGCCTTGGTACGTCGATTGTCAACATATATTCAAGGACGCCTGCAACAGTTGCCATGGCGGCCACTACCCTGGACATGCTTTCAAATAAGAGGATAATCATCGGTCTTGGAGCAAGCACTGCATCTATTGTTGAAAACTGGCATGGTGTACCGTTTAACAGACCTGCAAGCCGCATGAAAGAGTACATTAATTGCCTTAGGCTCATTAATAAAGGTGAAAACGTAAAATATAATGGCGAATTTTTCAAAATAAACAATTTCAAAATATTGCACACTCCCCAAAGGACCCACATCCCGATTTTTATGGCCGCTGTCAACAAAAAAATGATCTCTATGGCATCTGAGCTCGCGGATGGCGCATTATTGTATTTGAGGCCTTTTGAAGAATTGAAAAAGACTGCGAGTAAATTGAAGCAAGCTACAAAAGGAAAGAGCTTCGAAATTGGTTGCTCGCTCATATGTGCGATATCAAATAAAGATCCGGATAGAGCCCGGGATCGAGCAGCGAAAACCCTTGCTTTTTATGTTGCAGTCGGAAAGTACTATAGCAAGTTTCTTGCAGAAAATGGCTTCAAGATCGAAGTTGAAGAGATAAGTGCAGAATATAGAAAGGCGGGTGTAGATAGTGCAGCAAAATTTGTTTCTGATAGGATGCTCAGCTCACTTGTAATTTGCGGTAGCAGTGAAGATTGTAGGGAATCGCTTTCAAAATTTCTTACGACAGGGATTACACTGCCTATTATACAGTTTAACCCCGTTGGAGGCTCAGAAAGCTCATTTAAGGAGATGCTATCAACTTTCTAAGATGCGCAAGGTTGCAGTATCCTCATGGGCGTCCTCAAAATTCAGCAAAGGGTCAAAGATGTCTTTATTTGACTTGGCCTGTGAGCCTTGCATACAACTGATAAGAGAAAGTGGCATTTCTGCAAAGCAAATTGATGCTGTGCTGTTTTCTAGCTGTGCTACTGACCAATATACGTCTGCGATAATATCTGAAATGCTCGGCATACAGCCAAGGATTTCATATCGAATAGACAATCTATGCAACTCAGGCACCAATGCTGTGGCTTCTGCGTTTGCAAGTATTGCGTCTGGTTTATGTGATACTGTACTTGTTGTTGGCTCAGAGAAAGTAGACAGCCCTGGTAACAGGCTGTTATGGGACGTTACTAGAGGATCTTTTATGTTGCCAGTACACTGGGCTGCCATATTTGCAAAAGCCCACATGAAAAGATATGGCACAACGGAAGAACAGATGGCTATGGTTTCTGTGAAGAACCATAAAAATGCTGCTAAAAATCCTCTCGCTCTTTTTGGAAAGGAAGTTACCTTACAAGAAGTGATGAATTCGAAAAAGATAGCCTCTCCTATCAAGCTATTAGATTGTTCTGCTCCATGCGAGGGCGCATCTGCGATACTGTTGGTATCTGAAGAAGTAGCACGCAGCCTCGACAACCCTGTCTTCATAAAGGGAATAGGTCAGCAAACAAACTCAGCTAGCTTTGCAAGAGCCACAACTGACCTCACAACCATTGAGGCGGCCGCCAGAGCGGCTAATAGCGCTTTTGAAATGTCTCAGACAAAACCATCGCAGATAGATATAGCAGAACTGCATGATGCATTTACAATTCTCGAAATCATGGCATATGAGGATCTAAGGTTTGCAAAAAAGGGAGAAGGAGGAAAATTTGTCAACCAAGATCAAATAGTCATAAACCCAAGAGGGGGTATAATTGGATGTGGCCATCCTGTTGGAGCAACTGGAGTGGCACAAGTTGCCGAAATCGCATCTCAGCTTGCTGGGAAAGCCGGAAAGAGGCAAGTAAAGAACTGTAAGACTGGGCTTGTTCACAATCTAGCTGCAGCTGGCTCTTCAGCAACAGTAATTGTCATGGGTGTGTGATAAAACTTTTGCGGGAATTCATTGAACACTTGAATAAAGGAGAATTTCGGCTTACAGTTTGTACCTCCTGCAAGGGTAAAGTATGGCCACCGTCTAGTTATTGCCCTAAATGTCTTTCAAAGACATCACTTCGAATGATTGATACAACCGGAATTTTGCTTCATTTCACACAGTCGTACCTAAAAGGGGTTGAAGGTTGCTATGGTCTTGTTGAGATGTCAGGAATAAAACTCGTTGGATCATTTGAGACCCTCGAGTTGAGAGAGGGCTTAAAGGTGAAAATGGTCAGGTGCGGCGTGAGCGCTAATGGGACTCCCTATTATTTTTTTGAACCAATTAATGACTGACATTAATATATCCTAGCGAATAACCCTCTAGCTTGTACAAATATGAGTTATGACCGCTTCATTGACGAGAGGCTCCTTACAAGCCGTGACGCTCTCAACAGGCTACAGATTAAGATGAAAGTACTTCAAATTGACGAAAATGCCCGTGATTTTTCACAGCGCTTTGGGCGCAGGGTCCTTGTCCAAAAGATACTTTTGACCATTAAATATAATGATACTGAAGAAGTCGAAGAGAAAGAGCTTGACGTAGAGGAGATTGAAAAGAGGATAAAAAAAGAGAGGCTCTTCAGTTCATCGAATCGCTGGCTTACTTCAAGTGATATCAAGAATGGTTATGTGGTCGCAAGCCGTCACCTTGATTTACTGGCCGACGCGATTGCGCTTGATATAATTTCGATATAAGGATATTTCAAAACTCGATTTTTGAAATATTACATTCGGCCCGTATGCCACGTATGCACTGGGCTTTAGGTTAGAAGTTATTGTGGACTCCAAAAAGGCGATTGTGTTTATAATCATAGCGCCGCTCGTCAGACTCGAACTGACGACCCACTGGTTAACAGCCAGTTAAGCTTCGAAGCACAATATCGCGCAGCGAATTTGCTCTACCATGCTGAGCTAGAGCGGCGCACTATTACAGCAAATCCAAGGACAAAATAAATCTTTGGGCTTGCTTGCTTATTCTATGCCTTCTTCTTTAGAGTATATGTAGAGTCCATCGAGGAACACTCGCTGGTCTTTCCCTTTAGTCTTAGTTGATAGTTCAATGTTAGCAGCCGTCTGAGAAACATCCTCCAGGCTTGGGCCCTGAATGATGACGTCTTCTCCACCGATGGTCACCTTAGTAGCATCTCCTACTATTCGAGAAATCCTTGCAGATCTTTCGCCAAAAAAGTTCTCGACATGTACCTCTTTACCCTTTACTTTGACAGAAATTGGAAAGTGTGCGAATATGATCTTAAGCTTATATGTATAGCCTTTCTCCACACCTTTAATCATTCCTATGATCACGCTGCGCGCGGTATTTGTTACAGCAAGATCGCGTTTTCGTGTTCCATATGGCTTTATCGTTATGTTATTGCCTTCTACTGTCACTGTAGCTGGAAGCCTTGTGAAATCCTTCTTTACTTTGCCAAGTTTTCCCGTGACCTCTATAAGGTTTCCTTCCTTTTTTATAGTCACACTAGCAGGAGCTTCAACTTGTGCTGTTATTTCCTGTTCAGTAGACGTAGCCAACCAAAACCCCTCCGAGGTTCTGTGTTTGCGCTTCATGATGAGACATGATGCCTTTGCTGGTAGATACAAGAAGTATGCCCATCGTGTACGCCGGTAGGAACTGTCTTTCCCAACCAAAGTATCCATTCTTTTTAACTGAAAAGCGTGGCGTAACGATGCCGCACTTGTTTATCTTGGCTAAAAGCTGAATTCTAAACTTGCCGGCTCTGCCGTCATCAATCTGCTCAAACTCACCAATGTAGCGATGTTTCTGCATCACGCGTAGCACTTCACTTGCGAATTTAGATGCAGGGACTACTATGCACTCCCTTTTCCTCCTCGACTCGTTATTGTAAATGGTTGTAAAGAGGTTAGATAAAACATTTAATGCTGGCATTTTCTCCTTTCTTCACCTACTCGTACTTTGTAAATCCTATGCTATTTGCAACTTCTCTGAAGCATTGCCTGCAAAGCATCAAGTTGTATGTGCGTATTAGACCATTATATGAACCACACCTTTTGCACCACCTTCCTCCCTTGCCGTGGGCAAGCTTCTTTCTTCCTGTTAGTACATACTCTCTGGGCTTTGGCATCTATTTATTCAACCTCTACCCCATATTCCTGCTTAAAGAATTCTATTGCCTCTTCTCTGTTTATCCTGTGAGTCTTGCCTATCTTGGCAGTCCTTCTGCTCTTTGTAGCAATTCTATATCCAGGCCTGTTAAGCACTATATTAATGTCCATGCCAAAGATACCGATCTCAGGGTTGTACTTTGTACCAGGGATATCAATATGCTCATGTATCCCAACAGAGATATTCCCAAAATTATCAAATGATGAAGCTTTGAGCACGTTCCTCTTTGCTGCTATTATACGTTTTAAGAATTCAATTGCCGGCTCTCGTCTGAGGGTCACAACGACCCCTATGGGCTCACCCTTGTGAATACCAAAGTCTCTCACAGTCTTTTTTGCTCCGCGTACAGCTGGCTGTTGATTTGTTAGCTCAAGCAGTGCATTTTTTGCTTTGTCTATGGGTTCGCCAGACCTCCCTACTCCAATGTTTATGACTACCTTATGGACGTTTATCCTTTTCATCTGATGTTGCTCTTGTATTTGTTGCTGACTCAAATTAATTCACCCTAATCACCGGTCTGTCAGTTCCAATAGCCATTACCATTTCAACTGGTAGTTCTACCGATTTATCGTCAAATGAAACAAGTGCTCGCTTTGGAAGAGAGAATATTCCGTCTTGAATGTCTTCAATCTTGCCTACCGCGCCGGCATTCTCGCCTGTGACGATAAGGGCTGTAGCGCCCTTCTCAAAGGCAATATGGTTGGTGATATTGACCGCTGGCAGACTTACAACACAGCTATCACCAACCTTCAGATTTTGTCCGCTTATGAGCGTCTTGCTATCATGAAAGCCATATTGCCTTTTTTTGCCTCTAATAGTGGTCTTGCTTGTAATCTTGACTAGCTTCAATCCTTTTTCTGCATCATCTATTGCAATTGGGGACAATAAGACTCCATTCTTTGGAACCATTCTATAAGCTTGGTCTGTACCTAGTTCTACAACGTCCATCAATCCAATAGCAAAATTGGGATCGAATCTTATCAGTCCATCCACTTTGACTTTACGTGCCTTCAAAATCCTGTCTACCTCATATCCTGTACTCGCAACGTTGAGCACATCACGCAAGACTATGCCTAGCGGGTAGGCCCTCTTCCCGGCGTGAGGCCCGGGGTTGACTCTCATGACAAATTCACCTTCTTTTCTTTTAATGGCCCAGAAAGTGGGTGCTAGCTGTCTTTTTATTCTAGTATCACGACCTTTCCTGCCCATTACTCATTATCTTCCTCCTTTTTCATCTCTTTTTCTTCCTTGTTCTCGAAGGAAGCTACTGACTCTGTCTTGGTTGCTCCTTTGAGCTTAGTTGACCTATAGTCGTCCTCAAGGCTTAGAGAAATAACCATTACATTTGAAGAATGAATAGGTACCTTGACTTGACCTCCACGGATCTTTTCTCTTTGAATGCCTTCGATGTGAAATGTCGCATGCTCAGTGTTTACCTTTTCGACTTTGCCTTCTACTCCCTTGTATTCTCCTCGCATTACCCGCACTGAATCACCCTTGACCACTCGTATCTTCTTTATTCCATACTGTTGCCTAAGTGAGTCTTCCAGTACAGCACCAGCCATCTTATCGCGTTTGTGCTTAGCGATATGGATCAGTTTTGGATTAATACCTGCCATAACTTTCACCTATACGATCATGCCAGCCAAGTTGGCTATTCTTGGCCACTTCTCTGCCGCTTCTGATGCCACCGGCCCCTTAATGTCTGTTCCTTTGATTTCACCTTCCTGCGTGACCAGAACTGCGGCATTGTCTTCAAACGCTACACGCACGCCGTTAAGCCTCCTTATTGGGTACTTCTGTCTTACGATGACTGCACCATAAATCTGCTTCCGCAGCTCTGCTGGACCTTTCTTCACAGTCACAGTAACGAAATCTCCAACTGCTGCTGCAGGCTGCCTAGAATGCCTTCCCTTGTACCTTGTCACTTGCGCAATACGCAATATCTTTGCACCTGTATTGTCAGTGCAAACTAGGCTTGCTGTAACTGGAATGGCCCTTGTAATGTATGGGCGGAACTCCTCTACTCCCTTTGCAGAAACTGCTCTTGACTTAGCTCCTGCTGCCATCCTTTGTGTTCACCTCAATGACTACAAATGAAACTGTCTTAGCAAGCCGTCTGCACTCTGCAATCCTTACTTCTTGGCCCTCTTTAACCTCGAGACAGGATGGAAGATAAGCATGCACTTTCGATTTGCTTCTCTGATGACGTTTGTACTTTACCACGCCTCTAGGGTATTCTCTTGATACAACTGCCATCTTTGGTGCTTTTGCACTTGATACTGTCCCTACCAGCAATTTGCCTCTGACAGGCAGTGTTCCGTGGAATGGACATAACTCATCCTCACAAGACTTCCGCGGGGATGCAACTGAGACACCAATGTTTCTAACCATAATTTATCATATCACCTATTGTTTAGTCGTGAAATACGATCCTCAGGTCTTCCTATCAATGCAGAACCACTTATAAAGCAAGCGCAAGAAGGCGTTTGAAGCTCGAGCCTTTTTGCTGCTCTTTTTGGCACCTGTTTTACATTGGAATTTTTCCTTATGAATATCGTATTCTTTGTTTCAAACACAATTGTGCCATCTATGCCCTGTAAGGTTGAATCTGAAGAGTCAAGTATTTTTGCCGAATGGCCCACGATCCCACGCGAGAGAACATAATCGCACTCCGGAGTCATTTCTGCTCTTTTCTCTCGTTCATTATTGTCTTCATACGAGCAATATCTCGCCTGAGCCATCTAATGCTACCTGTCTGCTTCTTCAGCGTACCCTTTGACTTTTCAAGCTTAAGCTTTCCAAGGTCAGTCTTGAGCTCGGCAAGCTTGTCATTCAGATCCTGATCGTTCATCTCTCGTAATATCTTTAGCTTAAGTCTCGGCGTCCTGCTTCCCTCCTTTTTGTCCTTCACTTGATGCGGATGTCTGTTGATCCTCGGCCGATGCGTCGGATTGAGTACTTGGTTGGGACGTTAATGCCTGAATGCCTGTATTTCCATTCTTAAATTCAAATTCTTGAGGTAGTGCTACCTTGGATGCAATTCTCAGCTGGATCCCCATCAGACCCATCTTGGTTAGCACATGAGTAATCCCTGTCTTGACTATTTTGTCGGACACCTCGCCACTCTTTGGTACAATGCCAATTGTATGTTTTTCAAAATGAGCGCGCTCTGTTCTAAGTTTGCCAGAAATCACTACCTCAACTCCGAGTGCGCCAGCGCCCATTATTGTATTGAGCGACCACATGGCTGCTCGCCTAAAGGCGGTACCTCGCTCAATAAGCTGAGCAATTCTATTGCACATTATCTGTGGATTAAGCTCAGGGTTTGGAATTTCAAGAACTGAAATCTGAGGATTTTGTAGACCGAACTTTTGTTCGATCTTGGTCATGAGGTCTTTGATGCCAACGCCTTTCCTTCCAATAGCGAGTCCAGGCCTTGTAACATAGACAGTTATCCTTGCCCCCACAGGAGTCTTTTGCACCTCAATCCCTCCATACCCGGCGTCCTTGAGCTCTTCGGCAAGAAATTCATTGAGCTCCATATTGCGAAAGTTATTCTTAATTACATTTTTGACCGCACTCATTCTCTAATATTTGCCTCCTGCGCGACAAGCTCCACATGAACTAAGATGTCAAACTTTGGACTTGATCTGCCCATGGCTCGTGGCTGGAACCGCTTTAGCTTTGTCCCCTTATGCACTGCTGCACTTACGATTCGCAGTCTGTCAAGATCCATACCCTTGTATTCAGCATTAGATTCAAGATTGTCTAAAATTCTGAGGAATTCAGATGCTGCCTTTTTGGGGAATCTGCCGGCAAAAAATCCATCGCGGATATTAGACCTGTGTGCCACCTCATTGTTGTAGCGCCGATATGGAATAGCTTCTTTGCCGGAAATTACATTCTCGAGCAATTCTCGTGCCCTTTCAATTGACCTGTCTTTAATGGCTATGGCTATCTCCCGGGCATGTTTATGAGAGATGTCTTTTTCGCGTATTGAAGCGCGTACATGTTTTGTTTTATCGTAATTTTGAAATGCATAACCAAACTGTGGCATACTTATCACTTCAGTGGGACGTACAGACTCGATCTAGACGCGCCTACGCCCGGCGTGCCGTGCTGAACGCGCTTATTTGTAATCGCATATTCACCGAGATAATGTCCTATCATTTCTGGCTTCATGTTAACCTGTACAAAATCCTTGCCATTATGAACATTAATAGTCAGACCAACCATGTCAGGAAGAATAATCATGTCGCGAGCATGAGTCCTCAATTGACCTTTGAGTTTTCCATCTCTCGCAAGCTTGAGCTTCTCTCTAAGTTTTCTCTTTTCGTCGTTCATATATGAGCTGACCCGCTTATCAAGCGATCTGCGCTGTCTTGAATTGAGAAGCGGAAGCAGATTCTCTATTGAAAGCGATTGCAACTGTTCAGGACTGTAACCTTTAAACTTAAACTCACGTACCAATTAGATCACTCCATCTTTGACTTCCAGGCCACTTTTAAATCTAACGAGAAAAGAAAAGCTTTCTATACTAAAGCCAACTTTGTTGCAAGATCTCTTGCTCCTTCTGGCGTCTTGAACTTGACAAAGGCCTTCTTGCCACGAATTGTCCTCGTGCTGTTAACCTCCTCGATGTCAGTCTCATAGAGAATATTAATGGCATCGATGATTTGCTTCTTGGTAGCGTTTTCTGCTACAATGAAAGCAAGCTTGTTCTCTTTTTCTATCTGGTTGAACGTCTTCTCTGTAACATACGGGGCGAGTACCAATGCAGCTGCTCGCTCTGAACTCATATCGCTCTTTGGCTTAGGCGCTGCTGCTTTTTGCTTCTTTTGTGCTGAAGCTGCTGGATTGCTCGTCGCCCTCTCCTTGCTCACTTTCTAATAACCTCCAACACCTTGTGTATAGGCGCCTGCAGGCTTTTCATGTATTCGATTGCATGATGAGAGAAGATTGTTAGTCTTATTGGTTTTGAGCCCGGTACTAGGTCAAGGATACTTACATCCTTGGCACGCTTGATATCAACACCGGGTATCGATTGCGAAAGCGCGACAAGTCTAGAGTCATCTCCAACCACAATGAGGACACTTGTTCCAGAGCGAGTGGACCTTCCTCTGCGTCTTGGAGTTCCTGATCTTGGCTTTCGCACAAGACTCGCCCGTACAATGTCATCTTCCAGCCCGAGGCGTGTCAGCACGTTCCTTAAATCTTTGGTTTTTGTTATTGATTCAATGTCATTTGAAACAACTAGTGGAAGTTTGACCTCATTATCTATCTTGTGACCACGTCGCTGTACGAGCTCCTTTTTGGCTGTAGCTGCTATTGCAGAGCAAAGTCCGAGCTGTTTTTCTTTATGGTTAATCTTTTTGTAAATGATTTTCCAAGACTCTGGAGGGTGGGCAACTCGTCCATGTCTTACGCCAGCAACACCTGCAGCTTGGCCTGCCCTAGGAAAGCCTTCTCCTCGGGCCCTCGCAAGGCGGGCAATTCCAAGGCCTGTATTACGGGACTCAGCGCTTACTATCTCGCCAGCTGCTGGATATCGTCCCTGTCTTTGGTACGAATGCGAAAGGACGTTCACATATACTTTATGAATAACTTCAGGTCGGTATGGCGTATCGAAAACTGCAGGTAGTTCTATGTCACTAGATTCTATGCCATCTAGTCCAATAACTCTGGCTTTCATTTAACGACTACCTCCAAGATCTTTGGCTCAAGCACCTTCTTCGACTCACCACGTATTGGCTGCCTCATCTTTACCAACCGCTTTGGTACACCTGGAACTGAACCTCTTACCACAATGTAGTCGCCTCTAACAAGTCCAAAGTGCTTAAAGCCACCTGGAGGATTTATTGAATTGTGTGCATCGTTGTCCGTGTTTGACATTATTAGTATGCGCTTGTTGTATTCAGTTCGCTGATGGAACCCCCTCTGACCCTGCCTAGCGACAGTATACATGACAACTGCAGGTGAGATTGGACCCAGGGTACCGACGGCGCGAACACTCTTTCTTGACTTGTGTTGTTTTCTCTTAACGCCAAACCTAGTGATAGGACCTTCTATTCCTTTGCCACGGGTTATGCCAAAAACGTCAATATTCTGCCCAATTTGAAAAACATCAGATATTTTTATTTCCTTTCCCAAAATACTTTTTATATAATCATATTGCGACCTAGCGTCCTTGCCGGAAACTGCCATTTCAAAAACGAAAGGTACTTTTTGTGCAAGGCCAATTGAATTTGGAGACACTGCAACAATTGCTATCACGTCGCTTGCACTATTGAGTAGAGATTCTGCCTTTGAAAGTCCATTGTCAGCACTTTTTGCGTCAAATTTGCGCGATAGCTCTTTTGGTAGGTCCCTCGCATAAACATCAAATATAGCGTGTCGACCATGAAGGTCGTGTCTATAGCCACGAGCACCGATAATCCTGACTGGTGGTGTAGCAATCACAGTTGCAGCATTCAATAGCTGCTTGCCAAAATTTGGAGTCTTCTCTCTGTCGTCGATTGTTAAGATATTAATGCCACCAGCTTTGAAACCTGCAAAACCCAAAAGGGAACTCTTTTCTGCTGCAATGCTGGGCCAGGTTCTTACCCTCGCCTCCAGACTCTTAGCTCTTGCTCTTGGTCTGAAAGCAATGCTACCCCTTCTTGGGGCACTATACTTACGATGACCCATAGATACTGCACCACATTGCCTCTCCCTTTAATAAGTTATTTGACCCTGGGTAGCTGGCCACCGAGAACGGCTAAAAAATTTTGACGGAGGAAGTGAATATACCGAAGGTCGATTTCAATCTATTGTATTGCGAGAGACCATGCTTTTTTTTAATAGATCAACACAACTACACATACATAACACTGAAAATGCAGCCAACTGACCTCATCATACCGGGTCAGAGATTCTTTAGGGCTTATGTTCTAAACTCTTGTGCAAATTAAGTTCATTATCGGACTTGAAGGTTTTGCCGCATCTATGGCAGACAAAGGGCTTGGCTATCCTTGCCCGCGGGTTAGATTTGTCACCGCTGTCAGTTGTCGGACCAATACTGGAAGCAGACATATTACTAATAACTCATATTGTACTAGTATTAAATTTATCAGTTACAATAGGGTTTAACGTTACGAGACACTGTTTTGAAAAACCAATAGTATGCGGATAGCATGATGGTTTTGCTTCAATGCTTATGTTCCTATGAAGAAGATGTTTTTATCTATTTATACTTATTCTAACAGCTGAATACCAGGAATTTGGCTATTGCATTTTGATATATCATGTTTGGTTCAGGTTTGTTACGAAGTGAAGTACCTCTTGAGGCATGCAGCGCTCAATGCAGTCTCCACAGGCTTATAATTGAGTCTAGGATAGACTTTAGCAAAAAAGGGCGATTTCGCTTCAGACAATATCGCTTCCAACATGACGACGCCGAATGTGTTGTAGTTTTTGGAAGACCTCATTTAGGCCTAGTGGAATGTCCGGTTTGCTGTAGCGTACTATTCAATATCGCTAGAGTTCCAAGTATCGCTTCTTCCAGTCTTACAGTCTCGGTGCCCTGGTTTGGGAACATGTTTACGACATATTCATAGGGCTTGATGCTAGCGCCTTCCTTAGCAAGGATCTCATGAAGACCGTACTTGGGCGATCCAAATGCAACTAGAATGTTGTGAATATTCCTAGCGTATTCAGCAAGTCCGGCCTCGATGTTCTTGAAGTAGCGGCCCTTTCTTGATGTAATGATTATCGCGGTCTTTTCAGCGCTTGACAGAAGCTTCGAAACTAAAGGAACCTCTTTTACTTCGTAGCCCCAGTAATCAATAATGTCTTGTTCTGTCGCTTGAACAGCCTTGAGGTTTGGATATGATGATGTGAATCTGACATTCACTTTCTTACCTTCAAGACCCTCACCTACAAAGGGCACAAGTGATCCTAGACCTACTTCAACAAATAACTGACCCTTAACCTTGACAATGATACCTGTGCGTACATCACCTACTCTTACTTTTTTGATATCTTCGACTACTCTATGGTGGGGTGCCTTTATCGGGTGTAGTATACCGGCATATTGGAGCTGGTGCATCATGGGAAATAGTACTTTTCGGAGGTACTGAGGGGTGTCAAGATATCGTAGTATAGTCTTGAGCAAATGCAGGTCATCTTTTTCAAATTGAGATAGAGAATCATGATAGATGTATATTCTCTTGACTCTAAAAATTGAGCAAGCACGTGCAAATTGTGCTATTTTTATACTTTTGTCTCGCTTTGTCTGCTCATCCGAAAGTGATGAGTCTGGTATGGTGATCCAAAGATTAGGCATCAATCTCCGATCAGCTCTTCAACTGCACCTTCCAAAAAGCCATTTGATCCAAAGTAAGTTCCCCTCAAAACTCCTTTTCTGTCGATAAGGATGGCGGATGGCGTACCGCGTAAAGCATATTCGTCAAAAGTCTTGGCCGAATACTCCTTTGATTTTAGGTATTGTTTTACGCGCTCGATTAATATCTGTCTATCTTTTTCAGCATATGACCGAAAGCTAGGGATGTTGGCTTCGATAAAATCCAGCACCTTGCTCTGGGTCAACGGGCCGGAATGCTTTACTAGCATGTCCATGGCAACAGGAAAAGGTATTTTGTAGGGCAGCTTGTTGCCATCTCTTAGCTGTCCATCGTTACTGAATGCGCGATATGTTTCCCCTATGACTTCACCAGTACTAAGTAACTTTTGAAGGTTCTCAAGATTGTTCTTATCAAAATCCTCAAATGCAGTTGCAAGACCTACAACAGTAAGACCCTTATCTCGGTATTTTCTGTAAATACTAATTGCTTCTGGCATGCCGTAAAGGAAGCAGCCAGGACAATTGACCTGAAATACTTCAACTAGTACGACGTTGCCTCTCTCCCTGTCGATGTTTGTTGGTTTTCCCTGTACCCAGGTCGAAACCTCCAAGTTTGGAGCTTTCGTGCCTATTGTCGCTACCATTTTTAATCCAGTTTAGCAGCCTCTCTATAAATTGGTTGTATCATGTCCCGCGCTTTGAGGCTCTATCCTTTGCAGTTTCTGCATATCTTTGAATTTCATCCTCTTCTGCCTTACGCATTGTCTTTGCCTTAGTATCGATTATGGCCATCTTCAAGTGCCGAGTGCTTGTCTTTTCTTCACTAACCAGATATATTGACTCAACAGCAAGAGCAGCGCCTTCGTCAAGGCCTATTTCCGGTTTGTAGCTTTTTTCTAGGAATTCAGTGACTTGATCGCTGCCAGCACCTATTGCGACGGCGTCATAACCGATATATGTGCCACTTGGGTCTGTCAAATAAAGGGCAGAACCATTCTTGTCGACACCTGCAAGGATCAAAGCGACGCCGAACGGTCTGACACCTGCATACTGTGTAAATTGTTGAGCCATGTCTGCGAGGTTCTTTGCAACACCTTCAACATCCACAGGCTCATCATATATCAGCCTATTGCTCTGTGCAAAGAACCTTGCATGGTCGACCTGAGTGCGCGCGTCAGGAATGTATCCCGCCGCGGCGACGCCTATGTGATCGTCAACTTGAAAGATCTTTTGAGTAACATTTGATATCTGAAGCTTTCTCGTTTTTTCCTCTACTGCAAGGATTACTCCGTCCGTACTTTTAACGCCTATTGCAAGTGTTCCACGTCTGACGGTCTCAATTGCATATTCTACCTGGTAAAGCCTTCCATCTGGAGAAAATACCGTAATGGCTCGGTCATAGCCCGCTGCTGCTGGTAACAATTCGATCTAATTTTTTTGTAATGTTCCATTTAAGCCTACCTATGAGAGAACAGTCTAAAGCAAATGCAATGTTGTTGCATGATTTTAATAACGCATCTTGTCAGGAAATTTGATGGTTCAGAATGAGGTGACGTTTTACGGCCACCCAAATGTTCAATCGCTTCATACCAAGACCATTGAAATAACCAAAGATGAGCACCTTACACCTAGGGGAGACTGCATAATAGGAGTAAAAGCCAACAAGGCCTGCTCTGATTTTGATGAATCTTTCAAGCAGAGGCTAAAATCAAACTCGTCAATAGTCAGAATGGAAATAATGGTTGGAGACGAATCATTCCTTGTATCAGGCATGGGTGACGATCGGCTCAGTATGTTAAATCCACATGATATAGTAATACGCAAAACTAAGTTTGTATGCCCCCGAACAATGTCTGTTCAATGCGACAAGGCATCTTCAGACTTGCCAAGGAAACTGGTAAAAATGCTGCAGGACCGAGAAACAAAGGGGATATTCAGGATCACACTTGAATGATCTTACTTTTTGGACTCCTTTTTTCCTCCGATGATTATTGCATATTCTTTACTTTGAAGTGTCTTAGCCAAAGCAGTGTTTAGTATCTCAAATGCAACATATTCCTTGTAGTGGTCTCCTTTGCAAAGGTTGCAAGTGTCCTTTCCATTAACCTCATTAACGAATCTTTTGTCTTCAAATATGCTCCTTAGAACTTTCAGCAACCTTGAACTTGTGTCTTGTACGAGCTTCGACTGTTTTTCAAGGTTTGGCACATTATAGCTGAAGGCTCGCAGAGTTGGCATGTAATACTTTCTGATAGCACCCCTTACTTCAACAATCTTGGTGACTTCGATCAAGCCGACGCTCTTGAGAGCGTCAAGATGATGCCTAATAGTAGTGGTAGCTTTTTTATGACCCGCACGTCTAAGTATCTTAGAAATCTCTTCTGCAGTCATTTGTTTATGACTTAAGATCTCTAGGATCTTTATCCTGAGAGGATCACTTAGCGCATGAGCTGATCGATAGCTTAGTGTGGTCACTCCTTTCACTGTGGCCTCATTCTCAAAAAGTGTTCCAACCATGGCGACTACAAAAAGGAGTAGATAATGTAGTAAAAAGACTATTATCAGTTCGTTTTGCTCTGGTTGTTAAATGTTTTGACTATGATCAGTTTATAATAGTAGATATGCTACTAATGTATAGCTTATGCAATCATTATATTCAAGATGACAATATTATCAATACTATGATAACAATCTAACAGTTCGAGTTATACATATGTAAAATCTGATGATAACTGATCAACATTGGCTAGATAAAGCGTGCTTTCGACCATATACCCCGTGAAAGAATGGTTAGAATTAGCGTAAATTTGAGCTAAAGTCTACGCCCGGTTATTTTCTCATAAGCAAAAATGTAGCGCGTGCTCAGGTCATTAACCATCGACGAGCTGATTTGAGGAGGCTCTGGTTTTCTACCTTCCTTAGCAAGCCTCTCTATTGTATCCTTAAATCCAATTTTGATAAGCCAATCACGCAACAACTGTTTGTCATAGCTTTCCTGGATTTTGCCTGGTTCGTAGGAAGCCTTGAGCCATAGTCGGTATTCATCGGGTCCGAGCGAGTCTCCCAGCAGTATGTTACCCTTTTCATCTAGGCCAAATTCGAACTTGACGTCTGCTATTATGAACCCTGCCTTATCAACGATGCTGCTCATCTTTCTGTAAAGAGATAGTGATGTCCTCTCAAGAAGATCATAATCGTTGTCAGACAAAATGCCTAAAGAAATAGCTGTGTGACGGTTGATAGGCCTATCATGCTCCTCAGATTTTGTGGTAGGATCAAATATTGGCTCAGGGAGTTTGGATCCCAAAGCTGGCCTGAAATCTGAAGGAAGCTCTTTTCCCAAGTGTTCCTTGTACCGTTCGATAAAGCTGCCGTAAAAATATCCCCTTACCACGCATTCGAGTGGTATCATCTGTAATTTCTTGACCTCCATTCTATCTTTGGCGACTGCTTTCAGCATGTGATGAGGAGTTTCAAGCGTATCAAACCAGAACTCTGCAAATTTGCATAGAACCTCACCTTTCTTTGGAATCGGAGTTGCCATCTTGACATCAAAAGCAGAGATACGATCTGAGAAGTGGAACAAGATATTCCCATTGTCAAGCTCGTATATGTCCTTGACCTTTCCGCTGCGCATCAACCTCATTATTGCATTGGCTAGATTAGAATACAATAAAAAATCTATCTGTCATGATTGAAAGACATTTAACGGTGCTGCTAATCATCTTATCCACCGAGATATGATGGATAGCGACCTTCTTGCCATGCAAAGACCGATACGTGTTGGCATTATAGGTGGAGGTCAGCTTGGAAAGATGATTGCCCATGAAGCGAGGCGGATGTCACTTAGGGTTATTGTACTGGATCCAACCGAAGGATGCCCTGCGTCAAGCATCGCAGACGAGCAGATAGTGGCTGATTTCAAAGATGAGGACGCAATATTGCGATTAGCAGAAAAATCTGATGTCCTAACCTATGAAATAGAGCTCGCTAATTCTACTGCCCTAAAGTATCTCGAAGCAAGATCATATCCAGTTCGGCCAACACCAGAAACACTTCATGTTATCCAGAATAAGTTTAGACAAAAGTCGTTTCTCCGACAGCATAAAATTGATGTTGCAGATTTTGAGCGTGTTAGATCGGAGGATCACCTGTACCAATTGTGCGATAAATTTGGGTTTCCTATCATGCTTAAAGCCAGTGAGAACTCGTACGATGGTCGTGGCAATTTTCTAATAACCTCGCGCGAACAGGTACGTGAGGCCTTCAACTATTTTTCTGAAGACGAGATAATGGTCGAAAAATTTGTCCCTTTTACAAAAGAGATATCTATAATGGTCGCCCGTAACCCTAGCGGAGAAGTAGCTTCATTTCCCGTTTCAGAAAATATTCACAAAAATGGCATCCTAGACACTTCGATAGTGCCAGCAGGGATCAATCAAGAGGTCGAGTTAAAGGCAAAAAGGATGGCGGAGATGACCATGGAGGTATTAAAAGGAGCAGGCATATTTGGCATAGAGATGTTTGTTACAGAAAAGGGGGATGTCTTGGTAAATGAAATCGCCCCAAGGCCGCATAATTCTGGGCATTACACAAATGAAGCCTGCTCAGTATCGCAATTTGAGCAGCACCTGAGGGCTGTACTTGACCTGCCATTGAGCAAGCCTGAATTACTATGTCCCGCAGTCATGGTTAACATCCTTGGAATTGAACATTCGACTGGGTCCTATACAATCAAGGGCCTCAAAGGGCTCCTCAGCGTACCAGGTGTTAAATTGTATGTGTACGGCAAGAAAACATCTAAGCCGGGACGCAAACTGGGTCATATTACTGCAACGGGCAGGACAGTAGAGGAAGCACTTATCCGGGCTGCAGACGCTAGAACCAGATTTGAACTAACCGTCAAAATGAGGAAGGAAATACAGGAATGAACGGGCCTCTAGTTGGCATCATAATGGGAAGCGATTCTGATCTTCCTGTGATGAATGAATCAAAGGAAATCTTGGATTCATTCGGAGTGGCTAACGAAATTACAATCGTGTCTGCGCACAGGACAACAAAGAGGATGGTTCGCTATGCCACAAATGCCAAGAAAAGAGGTGTCGAAATAATCATCGCAGGTGCAGGAGGAGCAGCTCATCTTCCGGGCATGGTGGCATCATTGACTGCTGTGCCTGTGATTGGTGTTCCCATTAAGACAAAGAGTCTTGATGGCCTTGACTCACTTCTTTCAGTCGCTCAGATGCCTCCCGGCATACCTGTTGCCACAGTGGCCATAAATGGAGCTATGAATGCTGGAATACTTGCGTGCCAAATCCTAGGAACAAAATATCCTAACATTGCAATCAGAATAGAAAAATATAAGCAGGAGCTAGAGAAAAAGGTGCTCAAAAAAGCAAGAAGGCTTGAGAAAGCAGGTGTGGCACGCTATATGGGAAAGGCATAGAATAAATTTATTTGTGGCGGCGCATTTGTATGCGCTCTGTGGAGCACAAAACTACTCATTTTACTCCGGCTAAATCAGCTAAAGAAGAACGTAACCATGAAGACATCGATCCCATCATAATAAAGAAACTCTCTGCACACGAGAAGATGTCAGAGGAAATCAAGCAAAGACAGATCGACTGTGAAGCACTTTCTCTTGGCTCGCATCCTATTGAACGAAAACAGTATTACAGCCATACCTTCTCAATGTCGCCCAAATTCGTCACCAACAAGGGCTTGATTAAGATTAAAGGGAAAAACATTGACTTTATCCAGTTACTGCAGAGGAATTAATAGCATGTCGAATATAGATCCAATTCCGTTGCCATATGGCCCACTGCAATATTATCACATCCACTATATACTGCAGATAAAAAGCAATGATAACGATAAATTTCTAGCAAGGTGTAGACCGATAAGTAAGGGCTATTTTCAAAGCAAGCGCGTAGTCGATGTCAAGTGGACAGGAGATGACGATTTTGCCAAGGTTCTAAAGTCAGACACGGCTCTCACTGAGATGCTCAAAGAAGTCATGTTGAAAGTAGGTGAAATAACTATTGACCCGCAAGATGACCATATCAGGATATATAGCAGATGGGTTCATGAGGAAAATCTTGCGTTCGATCCCGCTATGTTTGAAATTGCAGACAGGATAGCATTACACATTAAGAATATAGTTCAGAAAAAAGAGTAGGACTCATTCCTGCTTTGTGCCTAGGTGTTCAAAATTTCCGGGGATAAAGCAAGTTAACTTTAATAATCATAGCTCGGTGGCAATTTTGTGGAAAAACAAATATCTTCCAAGTCTCGCTCAAAATTTGCCGATAAAACAGTGGTTATCACCGGCAGCGGAACCGGTATTGGACAGGCAATAGCCAGGAAGTTTGCGGAGAATGGGGCAAATATTGTCATCATGGGTAGGAGGAAAGAACCGCTCGATCAGACGGCAGGCATACTAGAGGGAATAATTGCTTCTTCAGGTTCATCTGCAAGGTTGGGTGTTTTCCCCGGTGTAGACGTTGCCGATGAGGCTGGGATTAATTCTATGTTTGAAAGCATCCAGAAGCAGTTTGGCGGAGTTGATATAATAGTAAACAATGCGGGTGTCTCAGGCCCTGTCAAGACATTTACCAACGCAAGTGTAAAGGAGTTCCGTGAGGCAGTAGCCATCCATCTTACAGGCACATACTGGACGTCTGTGAGCGCCCTGCGTACGATGAAAAAGGGGTCGAAGATAATCACAATTGCAACATTTTTCACAGAGGAAAATCGTTATGAGCAGAGGCCATATAGATTTAGGACACCCTACACTGCTGCACAGGGCGCCAAGAATCGCCTGGCGGAAGCACTAGCATGGGAGCTTGTGGAACGAGATATACGATCGGTTACGACTAATCCTGGGCCTGTTCACTCAGATAGGATTTACAAGACAGTATACCCAAAGGCTGCCGCAGAGTTTCTACGCATTGGAGGCTATCCCGGACTCAGCTCTTTTGAAATTGAGAAGGTTACTGCTGGCGCACTTCCCTTACTGGGAGAGTCTCCTGATATAGTAGCAAAAGGCGTCTCACAAGTTGCAAGGGAGATCGCCATATCTCGTGGTCAGACGTCAATAGAAGAGGATATCAGCAAATTGTCAGATACTGTTGCAGGCGCTCTTGCAAAGATGCAAGAGATCGCCGAAAAGATACAAAGCAATACGAGCAAGATGATAGTAGACGGGGAATTCTTGAAGCAGGAAGAGGTCGCAGACATGGTCATCAATTTATGCGACGATAATATTAGCAGATTAATAAACGGCAGAGTCATTCCGAATGACCGCGTATTCTATCCTGTCAAACCAATAGTTGGTACTGCAGTCGACGGCTTAACACAGCCCGATGTCAAAGGAAAGGTTATAGTTATCACGACGAGCTCTTCTGCAAAGAAAGATTCTGAAAGAGTAAAGGAGCTTGGAAGGCTCGCACGTGCAGCAGGAGCAAAGGATGTAATCTTGCTTGCACACAACCGCCATGATATGTCCCAATATGACGAATATCATAACCATGTGATCGACATGCTAGATGAAGAAGCTGTTCATCGCCACTTTAACGCCGTGAAGAAAAGGTCGAGCAGAATTGATTCAATTATTCACTTCACTGGAGACTATGATTATAATACACCTCTAAGTTCTCTTTCGAGAAAACAATGGGATGCATTGGTTGATAATTTCATTTACATTCCTGGGCTGATAACAAAAGAAGGGGTGAATGCTCTGGCCCCAGACGGCTCAATTCAAGAGCCTATAAAATTCAAAGATTCTAAAGGCGTTATCGTCATAGTAGGCCCTGATGCGCCTGTTGGAAAAAAGATATCTGGTTTATTAAGGGCAAGGGCAGATGTGTTCCGCGGAGCTCTTCGGCCATACACCGCAACTGTAAACCAAGAGCTAAGTGATGTACTCGGCTCGAGTATAAGGTTGTATTTAGTACTTGCAGGGAACAGCGAAGGTTTAGAGCCAGATGATGGCAAAATTTGCCACTCCGCATTAAATCTGGCATCAGGTGCTGCTCTTAAGAGAAACGAAGCCATATTCTATATTGACGAAGGTAGAAAATAGTGCGATTTCGTAACGAATGCAAAAATCTTCCAAAAAATGTTTGGTTAAAAATTAGCTAATTCTCAAAGTAGCTCTGTGTGTGCAGCATCTTCGTAATCAGTTCCTCAAATTAAGCCCATCTAGAATGAATGTAATGGACACTACCATTAGTATAATTGCAAACAACCGTTGTAGTAGAATGTCTTTAGTCAAACGCGATAATCTTGCTCCTATCTGAGCACCAACAAAGGCACCTGCTGATAAGACAACCGCCTGAAGGTAATCAGGATGTCCCAAAACAGAATGTGTAAAGACGCCTGCAAGAGCTGTCATCATTAGTGTCAATTGTGACGTTGGAGCCGCTCTATGCATTGTTAGGCCGAGCACAAGCAGAATAGATGGCACAAATATTATCCCACCTCCCACGCCAAAGAGACTTGATATTATTCCTGCTCCAAATGAAGAGGCTAATACCGCAATCTGCAAAGGAAGCGAACGCCTTTTGGCTAGATGATCTTTTAGAACTGAGTTTTTATATAATAGATAAAGCCCAGTGAGTATTAGCACTATCCCAAAGTACAGTTTGAATGAGTCTTCTTGTAAGTATTCAGACAGAATAGCGCCAAGTACACCACCGGGTATTGCACAGAATGCCATCTTTAGGCCAAGGGCATAATCAATCCGCTTTTGCCTCGAATACTCTATGGTAGATGAGACACTCGTTGACATGACTGCAATGAGGCTTGTGCTTGCCGCCTGGGCTGGCGCTAAATTCAAGAATGTAAGAGCCGGCACCATTATAATACCGCCGCCCACTCCGACCATGGAACCTAAAGTTCCAGCGCTAAGCCCAATAGCGATCAGAAACACTAGTGTAGTAATATTATCGAACAATGGTATTGTATTCCTTGCATGTTTAACAAAACCAGCAGGTAAAAATCGTTTGGGAAGCTGTTTAGGCTACGTGACATATGAACCAGTCATTCTGACGAGTATGTGGCAGTTTTCGTTAGAGAGTGTAGAAGAATGATCCTTGCGACGAGTGTGGTAACCAAATCACTAGAACTTTCCCGATGAGGAGCATACAAAATTGTTACTTCTAGCTACCTATAACATCGGTCATAATTCATGTCAGCCTTTCTCATCATCAATTATTTTCATAATCCTATCGTGCCCCTGATTGATAATGTCTGTCTTCGAATCACACGATAAATGTCTGTTTAAGACAAAAATAGAATTACACTAAATTAATGGAGGATATTATCCAATTCTCTTATTAGACATAACAGATGGCAGCATAAACCTGAGAGCTGTACAAAAATTGTATTAACGTCATGAAAAACCTTTCAAGAAACTTGCAAGCGTAGATGCAAAGTTCGTTATAATAAGGATCGAACAAATTGAGGATCTAAAGAATTAACGTTATCAGGATAACTCTTTACATCCTTCTGGCACAATACATTGCACTACAGATGAGTTCGTCAGTTAATCTTTAGGGCCTCTAAAATAACAATGTGAATATTCTGATAATTCGCTTGTAGTTCTGCCAACTATACCATCGATAAAGTGAAATGCTACGATATTGCATTATAACTGTGCTGAGGGTGATGGCAATCCGTAGTTGGATGTGTATTTGTAAGGCCGGCTGAAAAGGAAAGCTAGCTTGACATCTAATGGAAGAAAATCAAATCTATCTATGTATCGGAACTAGTGATCTGCGCAACTTTCCTGACCTTCTTCTCCAGATATTGGTGATTGAACCTCTTACAGGACCCTGGCTTCCGGAAATAATTATTTTCTTTGGATACAAAGATATTAGACATGATAAGGCATGATTCAACCTTTAGCGTCAGGATTTGAGCCTGCCTTGAATTTACAACTGATTGGACTTTTTTGTTTGTTGGTTTATTAACCCTTTACCGTTCCCTGTGCCGCATTTACAGGTTTCGTAAAGCTTCTAAACTATGACTTCTTGCACTTTTATAGTTTTATTAAGCTGATATCATGGTTAAAGGCAGTAGCTAGATTGCGCGTAGTAATTGTAGGCTTTGGGGTGGTTGGGCAAAGTTTCGCCAAGTTACTGCTCTCTCGGTCAGCAGATCTGTACAGTCAGTATGGCATGAAGCCCCGCATTGTAGCCTGTGTCGACAACAGCGGCTCAGCAATAGCGCCGGCGGGCCTTGATCTTAAGAGGCTTCTTGAGATAAAGAAAATCAAAGGAGGTGTGGGTGCTTATGAGAAAGGTACCACTAAATTTGATTCTCTACAAGTCATTGAGAAGGTCGATGCTGAGGTGATGCTTGAATGCACTCCCACAAATCTCAAGAATGCCGAGCCTGCGATCTCGCACATTACAATGGCAATGAGAAGTCATAAGCATGTGATCTGCGTTAACAAGGGGCCCCTTGCCCTTGCTTTTCCCTCACTTATCGAACTTGCCAACTACAATGGTGTTATGTTACGTTTCAGCGGGACCGTCGGTGGGGGAACACCAATTTTGGAATTTGCCAAGCGCTGCCTAAAAGGAGACAGGATAATTTCATTCCAAGGGATACTAAATGGTACGACAAATTACATATTGAGTAAGATGGAGGAAGGACGGACATATGAGAGTGCAATGAACGACGCTAAAGAAAAAGGCTATGCGGAGGCCAATCCCTCCCTAGACGTCAATGGATTTGATGCAGCTGCAAAATTGGCCATTATGGCTAACTGGATCATGGGAATGAAGATAACCATGAAGGATATTAAGCGTACTGGAATTGTAGATGTCAAATTATCAGATGTGAAAAATGCGGTCGAACGGGGCAATGCAGTTAAATTACTGGCAGTATGCGACAGCAGACGACTTCACGTCGCTCCTACAGAAGTTGCGAAGACTGATCCAATATGTGTTAATGGCACCCTGAATGCTGTTACATTTTCCTCAGAACACTCTGGACAGCAGACGATAATCGGGAGAGGTGCTGGAGGGATGGAAACTGCGAGTGCTATGTTACGTGATCTAATAGAGATAAGAGAAGCAACCTTTAGCTGAAGAGTTTCCTGTATATGATGTAAATATTGCTTAACTGTAACTAATCCTCAGCAAAGCCCACCAAAATGACGGCTAAGATATAAGGAACCTAAAACAACCACACTTTATTGGAGAATGTGTGAGATAAAGATGAAAAGATACTTTTGGCTTGGTAATAGTTGGACAAACATACTGCCGACACGTGAATGCTAGTCCAGGAACAACTATTGCCTTAATTTTATTATACTTCTGTGCATTCTGATTAATTACTGCTCATGAACTACGAGGTACAGACAAACATCTTTGGCATTAGCTTACCGTAAGAACGTATAAATATTGTAACTTGGGATCTAATTTCTATAGGCTTAGTATGCAATTTTTTAGTAAATCTGTCAGTGACATAAAAGAAATTTCAGATGCCGAATCGTACCTATGTGTAGAGTGCCAAGTAAAGCCTGCAGAAATATTTCAAATTAACGGCGAATACTGCCTGGACTGCTGGCAAGAAATAACACATACTAATCTCTAGACATTCTTATATGCAGGAAAGCTGATTTTCTAGCTGGTATTGTTCAGCTCTTTATAGAGTAGAGCTCGACTTGCGGTCACAGAAGTTTTCTTTCTTATATTGATATAGAGGCTGAAATACAGAAGGAAGCTCCTCGATCGCATAGGCTAGACACGATCTTCCTTTTAAGACATATTCTTGGTAGGACGCATGGCCAAGACCACACATATTGGCTAGCATGGGGCATCTGAGGTCGATGTGGTTAAGATCGAGGGGCCTTAATGTAACAGATTAATTATCCTTTGTGCACCGATACTCTGATCACCCTGAAGATTTTCGTACTGTCAAAGAGTGAGACTTCAAAGCTTTTCGATAAGCTTGCTTCTTCATGGCCGCAGGATATTCTTCCGAAGGTTAAAAATATCAAGGTATACGAAATTGAACGAGACAGGTGTCTGTTGAGTGCCGACAAGATGGTCGCAGTCCAAGTGCGCGGGTTAATAGTACCGTTCCTTGCGAAACAGGAAGAATTGCAGCGCTTTCCTTCAGTGACTATAGACAAGGGCGCAGTAAAATTTGTTTGCAACGGCGCCAAGGTGATGCGGCCTGGCATAATAAGTTTTGACGTCTTCAAGAAAGGCGACATTGTAGTAGTAAAGGATCAGGTGCATGGAAGGGCTCTTGCTGTTGGACTTGCTCTTGAAGACAGTGAAGTGGCAAAAGAAATGACTAAGGGATACATCATAGACACTATTCACTACATTAGTGACAAAATTTGGGAAGCCTATAAGAAGATATAGGACATTAGGAAGGTCGTATTGTTTCCTCCCTGTGACCAGTTCTAGTAACATACAATATATCGATCCCATCTCCACTTGCAGCATCGCGTTGGGTCGCCGACCTGATAGCCCTGGAAGCTAATTCTTTAACTGCCTCTTCAGACATATTTGGCTTAAATTCTGCATCCATGATACCAAGTGCCCCTTCTGCTCCTGTGCCCACTGCAGCATAATCGTCCGGTAGTACTGAGCCAAGAGGGTCAAGAGTATAGATTTCTGGCTTTTCATTGATACCGCCCACAATGACCTGAGTTAGCAGTGGGAAGTACCTTCTCTCGAACATGATAACAGACATTAACTTGGCGATAGAGTTTGGAGGAACATCACGTCTTGTCTCCAGCTTGCGGATTTTAGCCAATGCCTCGACCTGCCTTACAAGCACCTGCATGTCGGCAACCATGCCAGCACATGCGGCGCCAACTTGATCAGTCACTGAAAATGTCTTCTTAATGTTCTTGTTTACTACAAAGTTTCCAAATGAGACTCTTTTGTCTGCTGCTAATATAACACCATCACTATAGGATATACCTACTACTGTAGCACCCGGCATGAATTCTGCAAACGCCATATGCGATGTACATCGCTGTTCCAGTCAGATTTAGTCGTTTCTATTAGTGGAAAGACAAAAATTGCCAAAGCATATGATGGTTCTTCGGTATCTAACGCTTTCCTACATTGGTGTCGTGTATCCTAATGGCCTCGACTACAAGCCTGTTCTGCAGCTCTAGCGCTTCCTTACCCTCAGGGTGCTTAGACTGCGCAACTGCCTCAGCGACAATACTTATCACATGCCTCATAAGAAACTCATCGCCTCTTGCAGCTTCAGCCCTGTAAGTAGGATTGGCTTTATTTACAAACACAATATTCTCTGTAATAAAGCTGTACCGCGAATCACTTTCATCTTCATAGGGGATTACCTTGTAGCCTATCCTTTTGAGTGCAAACGTCTTCTTCAATATTGGCCTACGTACATTTCTTGTTTTAATTACGGTCCCGTCAGCTGCTCTCTCGCTAACTACCTCTACAACTACACCTTCATTAGTGTTAGATAGGCTGCCTGAGACATCAGACTCTATGACAGCATGCGGTCGGGTACTATCTGCCTTGGAAATTGCAGAACTGTCAAGTGGAGACGTTTGGATTTCCTCATAGTCTGCGATTTGCCGGTTGTCATCAGAATGTACTTTACGTCGGTGCTTATCATCCTCATCCTCTATACTCCTCACCTTTTCTTTTATTTGCACCGTTTCGTATCCTTGTACTTCTTCTTCAAATTCTAGATTTTCGATCATCGCTTGGCCGAGTATCTTATCAATCTCGCGATAAATCCTGGATTCTTCGCGAGTTATCAGTACGTCTTCGTATTCAGTCAGCCCCGGTATGACTTTATCAATGATAAAGGTTTTCATAAGCTGATTGAATCTGGTATATTCGCTATCCTCAATGATTGCTGACTTGTCAGCGAACCTAGTCGTTAGGCTGTCGCATCTCACAAAGCCTGTTACTCGGTTTAGCTTTGTATCAAATCCAAAGTTGCTACGCGTCACAATATGGTTTCCAACCATAACAGCAATTCCGCGCTCATCATCCGATAGAGGTCTCCTAGCAATAATGATTTCTCCGCTTAATTTGCCATCGTCAAGATTGACGGGTATCCTGTGGCCTTGAATTTCAGGCGCCTTTATGATCTGAGATCCATCAAAATTCCATTCTTTGAATTTCTCACCAGTTTTGATATATACTTCAAACAGTGGTTGTCTTAGTACCGCTAGTCTTCGAATCTCTCTGGTTATTTTGAATAGATCTAGTTGGGTTTTTGCCCCAGTCATAAGTAGTTCTGTTCCGTCTCGTTTAAGAGGAGGCGCTTTTAAATCCTCCAGCTTGGCATTACCCCTATAGAGTCTTTCAAGCACACTTGCATTGATAACAAGTGCTTTTGTGAAGCCCTTACGCCTTGTTCTTATTCTCATTGTGTCAAATGATGTTAGGAATGATAGTCTGCCTGTGCCGTATCTACCTGTTCTTATCCTTCTCAGCCTAGGTGAAATGGATTCGGTCCTTTTATGCGGCGAACCCAAAAGTAGAAATTTTTCCATTCCATTTTGATCCATTCCTGCGTCATCTTCAATAGCAATAGAACCATTGTTGAGGACAGTGACAAGAACCTTAGTTGCATCCTCATCAAAAGCGTTCTCTACAAGTTCCTTTATAATCTCCGTTGGCGAAACCCACGTCTTAGTAGCGAATTCCTTGAAAAATGAGGGATGAACCTTCATGTGAGTAGACATTTCTTCATGAGCTGTTACTTTGACACCTTTATTTAATACTTGTCAAGCTACCCTAATTGATTTACGGATTTATTTTAATATTGAAAAATTGCAAAAATACTCCTGGTGGCCAGATTAAATAATAACGATGAAAGACGTGATCATAACAAAATAGAACCCAGTCACAAAGTGAAGGGATAAATGTCAATGAGGTGTCGGTACATAGTAGCTTTTCGCATTGTACATATTTTCATCCCTTGTGTGCAAGATTTAAACTACCTTTGTTCGCACACCGTGAGGGAAATAGGCTAATGGAAGAGATCCGTCTGGCAGACGTTGACAATGAGTGTCGCTCATATGACAAGGAAAGACTCCTTCTCAATTGTGCCTAGACTTGTACGTGGATAAGTAATACAATTGGAAGAAACTATAGAAGAGAACAGATCTTATTTTATCCTCCACAATAAAGAGATATATTCTTCTATTACGTTAGCAAGATTAGTGCAAAAATGTAGCTGCGGCAGGGACATGAGATCCTTTGAAGCTTGCACACCTCAAGGTTGTAACACATTTGTTGTTTGCATAGGCTGCTTCAAAGACATTTTGGAATGCTCATGCAAGGCTACATAGGCTTGTAACGCAATACCGCACCTATCTTACCAAGGCTGGCAAGCTGCGTTCCTTCTTCTGTCTTACCAGAAATGACTTCAAGCCTACACCCTGTCTTTATGGCAAGCTCATTAAGGTAATCGACAATATCTTTGTCAATAACTTCGAGATCGCTGCCCTGGCACGCTGGGCAGCGATTTGAAAGCCATTCCTGCTTGGTAGCGATAATTTGTGATCTATCCACTATTAATGTCTGAATATTCTTGCAGGCCCTACACCTGATCTCGAGCTTGCTGTACTCGATATCGTCAGTTAATAACACTAGGTCTGCTATGCCGCTTTCCAGAGCCTTTACCACATCGTGAATACCGTATATCCCAAGACCACGGCCAGAATGTACTTCAGCCATGAATTTATTGATAAGTTGTTTTTCTTCCATTACTCGAAATTCCTGCAAGATACCCTCTTTTTGCGCCTTTTCTATAAGCTCCCGCACTCCTTCTCCACCAGAATAGGAGGTGTCAAGCGTTGCTATAACGCCCTTTTGCAGCCGATAGTCGAGATACTCTTCTTTTAGAAAATTCTCCTTGGTTGGCCCAGGACCTCCAACAATTGTGCCCTTTATATTATATTGATCAAGAAAAACCTGTTTGGCATGCTCTGCGACTCTATGGTAATATTCGTTCAACTCATTTTCCCTCAACCTTTCAAATCTCCTTGCAGACTGGCCTCCCTGACGATGTTTGCCAGCTACGCCTGAAGTAATCGAATCAATAACTTCCCAGTGGTCGCCGGTAAGTATACCAATGCCCGTCTCTTGCGTATCTATCGATAGTATTCCAACGACTTTGTCGTCTTTCATCATTTCCTTCAGGTGGTCGGTCCAAAAGTGATCATCACATCGATAAAGGCTGATTTGGACCGGTTTAGGTGGGATCACAGTGTATATCTCGATTTTTTCTTTGCCGATTCCTTTTTCATTTGGGATTGCACCACAAAATATTACAAGACCATTGTCCGGTGTCTCCTTGAACAGTTTAAGCTGCTCAATGGTTCTGCTAAGTGCGTCTTGTACATGGGTTCTGGTAAGGTCTGACTTTATGTTTGAAGCAGTGCCAGCTTCGTTGCGAAGTTGTGAAATAACTTCAAATATTGGCCGACGAGGTGGAATGTAAACAGTAACAAGTTCTGTACCATGTCCAGATATACTTGACAGTTCATTTATCATCTTAGTAAGCTTGTATCGTTTTACTGAATCCCACTTGCTATTACCATCATTTGCCATTGAGTATTGTAACAACAAAAATTTGTCCGCACATAATATAAGGCTTCAACTCCTCAGGTAGGTTACAAGCGATGGGACTAAAAAAATAGAGGTCACAAAAGATGCTACCAAGGCTCGAATACATCAAGCAGGCTAGAGTAAGATTGGGAATAACCCAGAGAAAGCTTGCTGCTTTGACAGGAATCAGTACATCTATGGTAAATCAAATTGAATCCGGAAGATGCAAACCAAGCTATGAGACTGCTCGTAAGATCTTTGAGGTGTTAAGCTCACTTGAAGGTCGCAGCTCCATGAAGGCAGGAGATATTTGTAGCCGCTGGCCAATTTCGGTACAAAAGGATGAAAAACTTCACAAGGCAATAGACATTATGCGTGTTAATTCGATAAGTCAGATCCCAGTATTTGACTCTTCCCGAGTTGTAGGCATACTTACAGAGGATGGACTTGCTAAGGTGATGCTAGAAAAAAATGAGAAGGATGTCAGGAATATGCACGTTTTCCAAGCGATGGAACCGCCGCCTCCTATAGTCGATGTCTCGACGCCGGCCAAAGCCCTTGTTCCACTTGTAAGATTTGCCAAGTGTATCTTGGTAAGCGAGAAGGGTAATGTAATTGGCATTGTAACAACAACTGATACACTCAAAATGGTTGAATAGCCTTTTTTATTCCTTCAACTTTTCAAGGCCAACACAACAATCGGCACATTTGATGCATTCGTTGCAAATGTTAATCTCACTCTCCATTGGGAGGATAGCTGCACAGAGGGCGCATTCCTTACTTGATTTCATCTAGGCTAGTCAACATGCTATAGATCAAAACACTATTTGAATTGTTCTGTGCTTGTCTCTACGACTTTTTAGAACCTCATATTATGCCTCTTAATTAAGAACTAAGAATCAAAAAACAACCCAAAGCCTTGATAAAATATCAGCGGAATTCCTCTTCTAATATTGCACGCCTTTTGCTCATCTGAAATAGATTGTCGGCTCTCCTGAGTGCTTCGTTTCTTGATCGCCTAAATATCATCGATTGAATAAGCAAGTGGTTCTCCGGTATCACCATGCCTGTCTGGTCATCAGAGTAAGCTATTTTGACTGTATCATCTTGCACTCTCAATATATCTTGGTGAATATGCACCATGTTAGTGTCACCATGAGGAAATCCAAGCTCAAGGGCTTTTTTCCTGACATCTCCAGTGCCCTTAGCTGAGCTGATAATTGCGACTCCAAACTCGTCACGGAAGCATTCTAGTATCTCATCTTTTGTTGGCACTACCCCGTCACTGAACCGAACAAACATATGGTGTAGATGCATCATCCTTGACGGAACCTTGAAAGCATCGACATATAGGTTAGCGTCGGGGATAAAGTCTTTGACATCATCTTGATGGTGTGGGTTTCTATCCCACTCAATTGAGTCCTTGACCGGCTTAGTGTCTTCAATGTCTGCCCACCTCCTAACGAGTTCGATATCAAAGCGCCTAATTCTATTGCCAAACTTTTGAATCAGTGGCTGCATTACTCTGCCCATCCCGGACACATTGCAACTGCCTTGTATTACATATGTCTTGCCTGCAGCCTTATCATAGTTGACACGTGAGTTATGAATCATATCTGCAACTGCCCGTTCTCCAATCCTCTCTTCTCCTCCCTGAAATATTGCTGGCTTATTCATGGGCTCATAGAAGTTCTTCTTATTGTCATAACCTACTCCTTCCTTCGCCGCATCCACCACTAGATCGCATCGCTCGACTGCCTCTTCAATTGAGCCTGTCACCCTATAGCCTTGTTCTTTGAACTTCCCGATGGCTTCCTTTGGCACATAGACATCGTAATGGTTCTCGAGCGCCTCCTTCACCTTGTCATCGATGCTATATTTTGCAACCCCGAGTAACTGGATCTCTTTGTCCACTGCCAATGCACTTGCAAGACGGCGCCCTATATTTCCATACCCGTTAATGAAGATCTTAACCAAAACAATCACACAAGATTTATTATGACTTTCAATAGGTTGTATGTATTATATAGATTCCTTCCTCCTTTAATCAATTTTTGGGCAACACAGTAAATTTAAATACGGTAAACGTCTCAACAGTGATGGAGACTATGCAAAGAGGCGGTCAATTTTGGCATCTTTAAGGGTCTTGTGCTAAGTGATTCTTCAGCCTCAGAGAGGTGTTTTGAATGAAGATACTAGTTATCGACAATTATGACTCATTTGTATATAATCTTGCCCAACTACTGGGAGAACTAGGAACAGAACCTGCAGTTTTAAGGAATGATAAGATAACATTAGAAGACGTTGTTAAAATGAATCCTGATGCAATAGTTATTTCTCCGGGGCCGGGTCATCCAGCAGATCGTAAGTACTTTGGTGTTTGTACAGATGTAATCCGAGAACTAGGGTTTAGAATTCCGATACTGGGAGTGTGCCTTGGGCATCAAGGCATTGTCGATGCTTTTGGTGGCAAAGTTATAAATGCCAAAAAAATTAGGCACGGCAAAACAAGCCTGATACAATATAGCACTGACGGGCTCTTTGAAGGTGTTGCAAACCCGTTCAAGGCTACCCGCTATCATTCACTTGTAGCTGACAAGAATACTCTCCCATCGTGCCTTGAAGTGACTGCACGAGCGCTGGATGACGGTGAGATAATGGGCATCAGACACAGGCACTACCTTATGGAAGGGGTTCAGTTTCATCCCGAGTCTGTCCTTACAGACGAAGGACGAAGGATGCTTCTGAACTTTATTTCTATGGTGAAAAAATGACCATATTAACTGATTTGCGACCGGAGATAAAAAAGCTGGTCACAAAGACGGACCTATCATCTGCAGAAATTACTCAAGCAGTTGAGGCAATCCTTAGTGGGTTGGTTCCTGAGACGGCAGTCGCAGCTTTTCTTGTGGCTCTTACGATGAAAGGAGAGACACCTGACGAGCTTAGATCAATTCTTATTTCATTGAGAAACCACTCGGCCAAGATAATGCCTCAAGTAAGGGGACCGCTAATTGATACCTGTGGAACCGGAGGCGATTCTATAAAGTCATTTAACATCAGCACGGCAGCAGCCATAGTGGCATCTGCAGCCTCTGCCAAGGTGGCCAAGCACGGTAACAGGTCAGCTTCTAGCGTCTGCGGCAGCGCAGACTTTCTTGAGTATATCGGCTTTGATCTTAGTAGCTCTCCGGAAAAGATTCAATCTTGCATCGAGAACATCGGCATAGGTTTTCTCTTTGCTCCACTATTCCATCCATCAATGAAAAGTGTTGCCTCGATAAGGAAGACCATTGGAATTAGAACAGTATTCAACAAAGTCGGACCGCTGAGCAATCCATGTACTAACATATCAGGTCAACTTATCGGAGTCTTCGAGCCACAACTTCTGCAAGTTTTCTCTGAAGTATGCTCAGGATACCTCAGCGAAGCGATGATAGTTTATGCACATGACGGTTTTGATGAGCTTTCAAATACTTGTCAAAATGACATCTACTGGATTTCGAGCGAAAACCACGCAATAAGAAGGCTACGCCTTCATCCTAACGCAATCGGGATGGAAGTAGCTAAACCAGAGGAATTGGTAGTAAATTCGAAAATAGATTCGATTATGAGCACTCTGCATACAATTTACGGAGTGGGCAGCAGAGAAAGAATGGATATTGTGGTTCTCAATGCTGCTGCAGCACTTGTAGTGGGCAAAATTGCCTCCAATCTTAAAGACGGTGTGGAACGTGCAAGATATGCTATAAAAAGCGGCAAAGCAAGGGATAAGTTGTCCCAATTGATAGCCTATTGTGGAGATTTAGAAAAATTAAAAGAAGCAGAGAAAAAGTTTTCTCTTCTTTGATCTAGTCATCCTCTTTTTCTCTTGCTGTCCTTTTCTTTGGCATTTCAGATTCGATATCATCAATGCCCTTTTCATTGACAGTGAATCTAACATCAGAGTATGGATGATATGGCGAATCAATTATCTTGGCTATTCTGTCATTGCCAGCTTTGCGTAGGTATAACCTATATGTTGATGCATGTCCGATTACGTTTCCGCCTGCTGGTTTGGTTGGGTCTCCAAAGAATGTATCTGGCGTAGATTGAACTTGGTTTGTAACAATGATTGCCACATTGTAAATCTCTGCGATCTTCACCAGCTTGTGCATAATGCTATTGAGGCGCTGCTGCCTATCTGCTAGGGTGCCTCGGCCAGCAAACTCGGCACGGTGAAGTGAAATTATACTATCGATTATTATCATTTTGGCCTTAAAGTCGTCGATGTATTTGCCCATCGACTTGACTATCAGCTCGAGGTGACTGCTGTTATAAGCCTTGCATATTGCTACCCTCTTCAGTATTTCACTTGAGTCCAGACCTCTTGCTCTTGCTATTTGATCTACTCTTTCTGGTCTAAATGTTCCTTCAGTGTCAATTAATATGGCTCCTCCGCCAAGTCCACCCTGCTCCACCGGAAGCTGGGCAGTGACGCATAATGTGTGGCATATTTGTGATTTGCCACTTCCAAATTCACCGTAAAACTCTGTGATTGCTTGAGTCTCAATGCCGCCAAGCAGCAATTCATCAAGAGATTTTGCTCCAGTGCTGCAGCGCAAAAGAGACTTCCTCTTTTCAAGCTCAACATCTGCAGTAGTAAATTCATTGTCAAGAATGCCACTCTCCCTAAGCAGCTTTTGAGCTGCCATGATGAAAGTAGCAGCAGTTTCTTTTGAGCCGCCTAAATCTGTAGCGAGCTCTTCTGGTATTGCTGTCGCCAGCTCCATGACTGAACTTATTCCTGCTTCCTTCATCTTCCGGGCTGTGGTTGGCCCAATACCTTCAATATCCCCTATCTCTAATTCTGCTACATTTCTTGAAGCGTTTGTCATTGAATAGTGATTTTTATAGGAACTATATAATAGGTAGTGCACTCTAGGGGGAGGGGGCAGTATGAAAACAGTATAATAACCAGCGAAAGTATTTCCACTTACAAATCAATCTTACTTCGGACATCAGCAATTACGTTTTCCATCATTTTCAAAAGACTTGTCGAATAGTCAATCGCTCCTTATCTTCTTGGTTTCACTATAACCGAATGGAATAAAGCTCGAGGCTTGAGCATCAACTTTGAAGTAGGCTTGTCCACGAATGCATATCGCTTGACAGAAATCTTTTCCATTTTACGTGTCGGAACGCCTAGACAACTAAATTTAATGAATACAAACTATAAACGAGTCTGGGTTTTTCGCACGTTTTGAGATAGACGGCACAGATATATGCTAGAGGCTTCCTGCTACAGTTGTACAGATGCTGTTTTTATACCTGCTATATTTTTATATCATCTTCTATAAGCCATAACCCGTTGTCGGAGAAAGATTTGGAGTCTCTGGGGTGGGATGATCTTGTTGCGCAAAAGCGACAGCTTACCAGCGAACTCAAAGAGCTATCTGACAAGATTATTGACATTGACAGAAACCAACTCCGCTCGATAGGTAACAACATCAAGGAGCAGAGAAGTCTTCTTGATGCCGGAACCGAGAGACTAAAGCACATCCGCTCCGAAATAAATAGTCGTAACTCTGAGCTATTATCGGTGAGTGAAAAATTATCACAATCAAGGAACTTTCTTTCTATGATGGAGGCTCGGCTTCCATCAGAAAAGGAAGACGATTTGCAGGCTATAGTGCAAAAGAATCAAGATCTAATCACTGCCAAGGACTACAGAAGTGAACGTGAAAAGAACGAGATTTTATCTAGGATAAAGGATGCTACAATGAAACTGGAGGCAATCAAAGCTACGCGTACTATAAGAGAGCAATTCTCCCAACTAACTCAAGAATCTGCTAACCTCAATAATGTCATTAAGCAGCTAAGCGAAGACCGCAACTTGCTTCGAACTGAGATATCTAGGATAAATACTACATTGGATAAGTTATATAATTCAAAAAGAAAGCTAACCTCAGATCATCAATCTTGCCTCGCAAGGTATGACAGCATCGCAAAGCAGTTTGATGCAATCAACGCACGGCTTGATTTAATGTCTGAAATGAGGCGAAAGCAGAGAAAGGAATATGGCTATGTCGACGAAAGTGACGCCCTTTTCAAGGTAAAGGAAGAGGCAAAGAGAAAGCTCCAGGCAGGATCAAAGCTAAGCTTTGAAGAATTGAAGCTTCTGTATGGTGATAAAGATTAATTTTATTTGCTCGAGATACAATAACTAAATAGGTTATAAGATGGGGGTAAACGATTTTGCATTTGCTTGTTCTATTGATGGTTCAATAGTTGGATATTTTACATATCATGACCAGACTATGCTAATCGTACAGTCTGAGCAAGAAGCAAAGGCAGGTTTTAACAGCTTCGTCAAGATCGCAGAGCCTTTCATGGAATCTCTCATTTCTCATGAATCAATTCATGTAATCATAAAGAAACTAGAGGATACTGAAGCATCAGATTCGCTTGATGAAATTGAAGTCATTGTTGAACGGAGTGGCGTAAAGCTACAGGTGCCACTGAATTTTATACACTATTCACGCGACAATTCAGGAATCGTGCTCCCATTTTAAGAAAAAAAATTTGGTGTGCTGGTAGTTGCGCGTTATTTAATATCGTCAGACATTTCGCGTTGACTTATTGCCATCTCATCGACTCGAATTGTTACTTTATACCATTTTTCGTTGTGTTTGAAAATGTGTGCAGACGCCTTTTTGTTGCCAGCAGAGCCGTATCCTCCGACACGCTCACTCAGCCTAGAGCGCAATTTATCAACTTGATATTGCGCTATCATCAGGTTTCCTATTATGTTCTCTAACTCTATATCCCGCTCTTCATCTATGTCAGGAACTTGGGGGTTGTTCTTTCTAGTCTGCATTCTCAATGTACATCCTGTTTCCTACACTGTAGTGTATTTCATCAATGTAGTACGCAGCGTCGACGACTGGTGACGACAGGTTTGCACCGCACACCGGCACTCCCTCTATTTGTTCTTCCTCTTGTATTAGAAGACTCATTTAAGTAATAGTTAAACACATCAAATAATAACGGATAGTATGAATGTACTCTAAGACCTAATTAAAGACTAATTATAGTTAAATAGAATGGTTGTAAAATTAAGGCTACATATAATCTGTCATCTTGGCATTTGCTGTTTCTTTTATCAGCTTTGATAATTTTTTCATTTCTTGGGACGGCGAGAGCGGCGGCCTGATGCCTGTTATCATTTCTAAAAATTCTAATTCTTGTTCAGTCATCCCTAGATTCTCAAAATATATCTGATTGAAGATGATTTTTTGAAATATTCGCTCTAGCGCTGCAAGGCGGCTATAGGCTTTAGTGCCAGTCTTAGTGCCTCCTAGCGTCCTCGCTAAGACGGTTTTTTTAAGATTGAGAACGCCAGTTGAAATAATATGATCAAACCTTGTAACCATTTCGAAGTAGTCATCGATGCCTGTATAGCATATCAGAGTTGTTGGCAAGAATTTGCCAAGACCTCGGGCTAGTTTTGAATGGTTCTTGTCAAGCACCAGTACAGACACCCCAAAGGCCAATATTGCATCTATTATTTGCTTTGGCAGGCGCTCGTCTAATACATCATTGTCCGACTTGATTTCGACAGGATAAAACCTGATGCAATCTATTCTGCATTTTTCACTGCGAGCGAACTGCTTTAGTAGCTGTGTTCGTACAAGGATGTTGTTGTACTGAGCGTAGTCATATATATAGTCAGGTTCCTTGGTCACTGCTGCGATCAAAAGGTCAAAGCTCCTACAGTGAGCCTCTTCAACTATTCTTATTTCGGACGTTGGTATAAGGTCATTGTTCTTGACATGATTTGATCTTAGCGAACTACAAAATAACGATTTGAGCTCTCTCTCATTCATTACATAATTCTTGCAGCTTTGCGTTAATGTATTTTGTCTTACTCGTTTTTGCAGGCCTTTTTCATGCATCTTGCAAAATTCTGCAAATCCTGGAGCATCTTTTTACGTGGGCCATCCGATATTTTGTTAATGACAGCACTGCCTATAATAACTGCCTCTGCGCCAGCAGCTATCATAGATTTAGCCTGCGATGGTGTGCTTATCCCAAACCCTACTGCCAAAGGAACTTTTGGTCCTGAAACCTGCTTAACTGCACTGATTGTGTTTAGAGTATATTTCTCAAAAGTATTGCGAGCACCAGTTATACCATAAACTGACACAACATATAAGAAACCTGTAGTACTGGCAACAATTTTGCGTAGCCTTGCCTCTGGTGTGTTTGGAGATACAAGGAATACAGTAGCCAGGTTGAACTTTGAAGCCGTTAACGAATACATATCTGCCTCCTCTACTGGCATGTCTGGAAATATGAATCCATCAAGTCCACATTGCTTGGACTCAGACATGAATTTTTCCATGCCTGCCCTGACAAGTATGTTAGAATATGTCATTGCAAGCAAGGGTAAATCAGGATACCGTTTTCTTACACTTCTTACTAATTTGAGCGCCTTTTTTGGTGTCATACCTTTCCCTAGCGCAGAGTTTGAGGCTGCTTGTATAGTGGGGCCGTCAGCTATCGGGTCTGAAAACGGTATACCCACTTCGATAATGTCGGCGCCGCCCTTCACCAAGGCATTGATTACCTCTTTTGAAGTTCTAGTGTCTGGGTATCCTGCAACTACGTAGCAAATAAGAGCACTTTCGCGTTTTTCTGCCAGCTCACGGAACTTTTCGGCAATTCTATTTTGCATTTCTGATTTTTTTCTTTCTATTATTTTTTTTGAGATAATCTTGAACAATTCTGACATCCTTGTCTCCACGACCAGAAAGAGTAATTACTATAATGTCGTCCTTTTTCATTTTGTCGGCAAGCTTCATTGCATATGAAATTGCATGTGATGGCTCCAGAGCAGGGATTATCCCTTCGAATCTAGACAACGCAAGGAATCCTTCAATAGCCTCACGGTCTGTAGATGCAGCATATCTTACGCGCTTAAGGTCTTTGAGCATTGCATGCTCTGGTCCGACCCCGGGATAATCAAGTCCTGCAGATATACTATGAGTTTCAACGATCTGTCCGTGCTTGTCCTGCAATAGACGGGTGAACATACCGTGTAATATGCCTTCAGAGCCAGCGGCAAGACTAGCTGAGTGCTTTCCAGACTTGATCCCTTTGCCTCCTGCTTCTATGCCATACAGTATCACATCATTATTATCAAGAAACGTATAGAATGACCCTATAGCGTTGCTTCCCCCACCAACACATGCTACAACAGCGCTAGGCTCGGTTCCTTCGATTTCCCAAATCTGCTGTTTTATTTCTCTACCAATTACGCTTTGAAAGTCTCTGACCATCATTGGATAAGGGTGAGGACCTACTGCTGAGCCGATAAGATAGTACGTTGTCTTTACGTTGGCTATCCAGTCACGGATAGCCTCATTTATTGCATCCTTTAGCGTCTTGCTGCCTGCCTGAACCGGATAAACCTTTGCTCCCAATAGTTCCATCCTAAAGACGTTCAGCTTTTGTCGCTCAAAATCCTTAGCTCCCATAAATATTTCTGCAGAAAGACCGAGCACCGCGCATGCTATCGCTGTGCCAACACCATGTTGGCCAGCACCAGTTTCAGCAATAATTCTTTTTTTTGCCATCTTTTTTGCCAAGAGAGCCTGCCCAAGCGTATTGTTGATTTTATGGGCCCCACCATGCAAAAGATCTTCGCGCTTTAGGTATATCTTGGCGCCACCCAAGTATTTTGTTAAGTTCTTGGCAAAGTAAAGTGGTGTAGGCCTGCCAGCATATTGAGTGAGATAGTAAGAAAGTTCATTCTGAAAGTCTGAGTCGTTCTTGTATTTCTCGTAGGCCGATTCTAGCTCCTCGATCGCTGGAGCCAGCGTTTCGGGTATGTACTTACCACCGTATTTTCCAAATTTGCCATCTATCGGATAGCTTCCTAACAAAGATGAATCATGTAGTGTTCGAGGAGGTATTTTAATGGATGTCTAATTCTATAATGCAAAATACAATCGGGTGATCTTTGCACCGATATCGCTTGCTTGCATTATACTTGTCCCCACCAAAAAGGCGTCTGCTCCTGCTCTCTTCAAGTATTGTATGTGTTCCGGAGTACTGATACCACTCTCGCTAATTATGATACTCTTACCCTTGTTATACCTTTTCAGTAGCTTCTCAGTGTTTGTAATGTCTACCTGTAGGTTGTCAAGGTTGCGGTTGTTGATGCCGACTAGATCGTGTTTTGCTTTGAGCACTTCTCCAAATTGTTGTTCGGTGTGAACTTCAACTAGCACGTCAAGACCTCTGCTTCTTGCATATTCCAAGAGTTTTTCCATACTATCTTCGGCGAGGTTATGGTCAAAGACCGACTTGATAAGCAGCATACAATCTGCACCTATTGCCTTTGCCGCATCTATCTGGACACTACTTACAATGATGTCTTTCATTAGTAGCGGAATTCTCGGCAGTGCTTTTCTAATGGTTGCCAAATATTCAATGGAGCCATCGAACAATGAAGGTTGAGTTACCACTGATATCCCAATTGCTCCGGAAGCTCGCATTGTTTTTGCAATCATTGCCGGTTCTGTCTTGCTTCTTATCTTTCCTTGAGAAGGAGAGGAGAACTTTATCTCAGTAACAAGAGCAGCATGAGCGCACAAAGTGATCGCTTTTCTAAGGCTTATAACATCATGGGTAGATGGTGGTTGCTTTGTTTCATAGGCACCCTGATCTATAGCCCTGTAAGTGTCGTCGACTAGACGTTTTAAGCTAAAGTCAGTCCTGGCAAATTCAGCCATTGTTTAATTCTATCGCAACCCTTCGAACAGGATCTACTGATAGTTGATCCTAGTGCGCGTGTGGCGGAGGTGCACCACTTTTAGCCAAGGCTTCATTAAATGTACCTGCGGACTTCTCATGAAACTCTAGATTTGATTGGTCGACCTTGATTGCCTGTGGTGGGCACACTGAAACACAAGCCATGCACCAAATACAATCATGCTCTCTGATGGGATCTGCCTTGTCTGTATAGTCTTTGCGTTCTTCTTTGACTGCGCTACCTGTACCTGCGCTTGTAGCATTTGCCATCTGAACTGCAGGAACATCATTCTCTGTTCTGTACCACTGAAATACCTGCACAGGACAGGCTTCAATACAGGCGCCGTCAGCAACACAAGAGTCCCAGTCTACAGCCACCATTGTCCCGTGAACGCCTAGAGGAGCCATTTCTTCTCCTCTTGTTTGATATGCAGATTTGACCTCTTCATTTTCTGCCGCTTCTGCAGTCCTACCAGGTCCCCATACAAAATGAAAATGCTCCCCGTCTGCGTGCTGGTGCTTGCCAATTGGCTGATGATTTTTTGGAAAGTCTGGATCTATTGGCATGTTGATATACCTACGTAAGATACATTACTAATATGTATTACATACATGTAGCGGTAGTTTCTTCGACTTTGCTTTTGATTCAGGTATATATTGATGGATGATCCCTATCCAACGTAGCTGAATGTCTGAAAGCGTGATCTTTAAGAACAAAACCAAATTGTCCCCACGCTACTTACCAGAAGAGCTACCGCATCGCCAAGCCCAGATTCGACAAATAGTAGATGTGTTTTCTGATGCTGCTAAGGATGCTGACAGGTTTCCCCTTACTATTTTACAGGTGATAGGCGCTGCGGGCATTGGCAAGACCTCGACTGTACTTAGATCCTCTAAGATCGTTGAAGAGCTGTTTGCAAAGAACAGGCTGACATTAAAAAGTATATACATTAATATAAAGTTGCAGGGAGGCAACAAATTTGCAATATATAGACTTCTACTTGAGCGCATTGCGCCTGAGCTGCCAGCACAAGGGCTTAGCGCAGAAGAAATGCTGCGCTACCTTTTGCAATATTTGAGACAAAATAACCAGTATGCTTTGATCATCATAGACGAAATAGATTACCTGATAAAAATTAGCAAAGACACAGGTATCATTTACGATCTGACACGTTTGAATGAGTATGAGCTTGACAAACCCTGCCATGTTAAGGGAGTAATATTCATCGCTAGAAGCATGGAATTTTATGGTAAACTTGATGCAGCAGAGCTGAGCACACTTGGCAGGCTTCCAATGGAGTTTCATCCATATACGACACAGCAAGTCAGCGACATACTAGAGAGCCGGGCTGGCGAAGCATTTAATCCAAAGGCAATAGGTTCAGATGTTATTGATAAAGTTGCTACCATTACAACATCAGGTGAGGTAAACGGTGACGTAAGATACGCTCTTGATCTGCTATTGTATGCAGGCAACCTTGCCGAATCTGATGGCTCAGGCAGGGTCGTGCTTGATCATGTTCGCAAGGTCCACGGCCAAGTCCATCCATCTATAACGACGGAAGAGATCGAGCAATTGTCAAAGAATCATCTCATAAGCCTGATGGCTCTGATACGTGCACTTAGGAGCAAGAAAAGGCCATATGTAGGGCTCAAGGAAGTACGCCTTTACGCTTCTGAACTTGCAGACCAACTGGGCATGAAAAAAATTGACATTGAAGATTATCTTGACGATCTAAATGCAAGGAAGCTAGTGGACATTAAATCACTTAAAGCAATAGGATTGCATGGTTCGTCACTTGCAGAATTGGAACCCATACTGTTGAGGAAGGTCAAAGGTGAAAAGTAGTCCAGTGTCACAAGCAACGAACACTAAGCAGATTATAGAGATAGGACTTGGCAGCATTGGTAAGATCAAGATAATAAAGGCACTCGCTGAAGAGAACAAACTGGCAACAATTTATGTGCTTCATAAAAAAACCCATTTGAAGCGTGAAGACATCAAGAATAGCATTAGCGACCTAGTAAAGATAGGATGGGTCACACAGAGTAAGTATGCGAATCTAATGTACGGGATAAACAGAGACAATAAGTATGTTAGCGAATTAATAGAGTTCTTTAACGATGTCGGCTACATCGGTGCGCAATAAAAGATCAAAATTAAAGTATTCAGGACATGAAAATTAAAATGTCTAGATACTAAATTTGCTTTTCATATGCTACACCCAATTACAGTGTCGTCTTGCTTTGTGAAATAAATATATTAGATTAGGCTTTTCATCGACAGAACTTGGATAAATCTTTCTAAGCATAGAAGTTGATATATCTGTCATCTCTGTCTTGATTCTCGATTGCTCGAACTGATCTAAATAAAGTATCGATCGCTGCGGCTTCGCTAAGCCTACCCTTTGCCACTTGATTTGCGGCTCCAGAAACATCTAGGTAGCGGAACCACTCTGCTATTGTGTCGATTCTTATTCCTCTTTCTGCGCATCGTCTTGCTAAGGCCGCAAGCATTCTGTCAACATGATAGTTGAGATGTATTTCTGCAGCTTCGTCATTGTCAACACCATAAAGATCAGATATTATAAGGTCCAATCTCGCTTCATCCTCAGAAGTAACACCGAGATGGGCAGCCTGTATGGCAGAACGGCCTCGAGGCTTTCTAGCATCACTATCCTGCATTTTTGCTAACAGCTTAAGTTGGCGTTTTCTTCTTATTAATATAGCGCTGAAGAACCTGAAAAGAAATAAAAAGGTGAGTCTCTAAACGTCGATGTGCAGTCGTCGCCCCAGATTCAACCTAAATTCATTTTCATAACAGGGGGAGTAATGTCTGGTCTAGGCAAGGGTGTCACTACATCTTCAACTGCAAAACTTCTTCAACTTGCCGGCTATAAGGTCTCATGTGTGAAAATAGACCCATACGTAAACTATGACGCTGGGACTATGAATCCGATTGCTCATGGCGAAGTCTTTGTCACAGATGACGGTGGCGAATGCGACATGGACATCGGCAACTATGAGCGCTTTATCGATGTTGCAATGACTAAAGAGCATAATATAACGACTGGGAGAGTGTACATGGACGTAATTAAGGCTGAACGCGAAGGCAAGTACTTGGGCCAGTGCGTTCAGATAATTCCCCATGTCACTGATGCGATAAAAAACGCGGTGTGCAAGATTGCAAATGACGAAAATCTAGACATCTTAGTGGTTGAGTGTGGAGGAACAGTGGGAGACATTGAGAGCTTGCCATTCCTCGAAGCATTCAGACAGATGGAACTGGAGTTAGGTCATTTAAACACACTTTTCATCCACGTAACATTGGCACCGGTTCTTGATGTTGTGGGCGAGCAAAAGACAAAACCGACACAGCATAGCGTCCAAGAGCTAAGAAGGATTGGAATTCAGCCGGATATCCTTGCTGTCAGATGCAAGACGCCACTAAGAGATGATGCGAGGCACAAGATTTCACTTTTTGCAAGCGTAGAACGAAATTGTGTAATCTCATGTCACGATGCTCCTTCAATATACAAAGTGCCTGAAGTGCTCGAAACCCAGGGCATGCTCAGATCAATATCAGATCGACTTGGCCTCCAAAGGAGCACACCTCAATGGGGTAATTGGAAGGCCATAGCTGAATCTTTCTCAAAGCACGAGGGTTCGATTAAAATTGCAGTCGTAGGTAAATACGTAAAGCTGCCAGACAGCTATGTAAGCATTTACCATGCACTATTGCATGCGGGTGCAAGCATTGGCAAGGAGGTTGATGTGTACTGGATCGACTCAGAAAAGTTTGAAAATGGTAGTCCACAGGATCTATCAATGTTAAAAAACTTTGAGGGAATACTGGCGCCTGGGGGTTTTGGTATAAGGGGAAGCGAAGGAATCATAAGTGCGGCGAATTTTGCTAGGGTAAACAACATCCCATATCTTGGAATATGCTTTGGGTTTCAGCTTGCAATTGTTGCGTTTGCAAGACATGTCTGTAAATTAAGTGACGCAAATTCTACTGAACTAGAACCAAACACAAAGAATCCCGTTGTTGATTTCATGCCAGAACAGCTCGACCTCCATAATATGGGAGGTACTATGCGTCTTGGAAGCCATCAAATAACTATAAAGCCAAAAACAGTTGCGGCTAGCATATATCAGTCAGGCTCGATAAATAGACGACATCGACACCGCTTTGAATTTAACCAAAAGTACCTTGACCTTCTAACAAAGAACGGCCTTGTGATGTCAGCCCATTCTGACAGTGGCAGACGAATGGAAATGCTAGAAATACTGAATCATAAATTTTTCTTTGCTGTACAGTTTCATGCAGAATTTAACAGCAGACCAGGTAGGCCCGAGCAGGCCTTTGAGGCATTTGTCAAAGCTTCTGCAAAATATTAAAATTTTAATTCATATATTCTCTGTCTCGCATCTCTGAGCGAGGTTTTCTTTTTTACATAACCTTGGTTGATAAGGTGGCTGAGGGATAGCCGAATCGTGCGCTCCGGGAGCATTGTCCTAGTCGCCAGGTCCCTCTGGCTTAATGAGCCTTCATACTCCAGTGTCTTCAAAATGAGTTTAGCACTTGGAGGCATCTTTAGCATATCTTCGGCAAGCTTAACTTTCTTTGCCATAAGTGATGCTGCGGAGGAATGACCGCCAAGTCTTACAAGGCGTGCGGGAAATGCGTGCTTGCTACATTCAAGCGTATTTTTTATCTGTATCCTGTGGCCTCCGTCAAGCACTACTTCGCAATGATATCGACTAATGATGTCAGTGATTTCGAGCTTGCTTTGGTTTGGAACAATAAGTGGTCTGCGCGTGTTGTCAAGTGAGTTTACAGAAACGACCAAAAATACAAGTGCCTTTTGTAGCACCATAGGTCCACCGGCCGACATTGAATATGCAGTGGATCCTGTGGGTGTTGAAATTATGACCCCGTCGCTCTTATCATGCCAAATGTCGTTGGCATCTATCCGCAATACATGCTCCATAAGGGTCGCACTTTTGCTTGGAAAAACTGCTACGTCATTTAGGACAGGATCAGCCTGCTTGCCGTCTACTTTAACAGCAAGCCGAAAGACCTCCTCAACTGAATAGTTGCCACGCTTGAGCTGAGACATTGCAAACTCGAGTTCCCTTACATCTAACTGAGCAAGGAAGCCCGTTGAGTCGGTCTCATAGATGCCAAGAACGGGAGGAGAGTCATACTCAATCTTATGAAAGTAGTCAAGTATACCTCGGTCTCCTCCCGCTACCATTACTAGATCTACTTCTTTTGCAGTATGATAGTCGTCATCCTTCATTATCTGCGTCTTGACAGTCAGTGATTCTAACGTCTTTCTTGCTTTGGAAAGGAGCGCTCTGTCTCGCATATCAATGCCTGAAAGCGCTACTTTCATTGTTATTTTACTATATTTTGTTGGTCTGGAGTGGAATTTAAAGCTAAAAAAGATCCTGAAATCCAATAGCATTATAAAAATAGGAGGCCGTCTGTTCTATCTTTGACATTGCCGGAACCTTTGCAATGCCGACTTGCCTAGTTTCAAGCGCTGCCCTAACTGCTCCAGCTCCAAAACAGATCGCCCATATCGGGTCCTTCTCTTTCAGATAAGCGCAAGAAAATGCAGCACATAGTATGTCGCCTACGCCTGTAGAATCCACTGTGTCAATGTCATCCATGCTTAGCCAGTAATGCATTTTCTTGTGAAGCAAATGGATAGCCCGATGCTCTGTATGGATTACAAAGTCTATACCATTTGACTGCAATGCCCCCATACCGTCTAGCCCTTGCATGCCGCCTGTAAGCGCTGCCATTTCCTGACTGTCGACTTTTATTGCATTTACGCCCGAGACATCTAATTCTAAATTGTCTTTCATTGTTACATAGCCTTCATCGTCAACTACGCGCAGGTAGCCTTGGGGATCGAGCATGACAAAATTTTTTTTGCCTCTATTCTGCTTTATTGCAGCAAGCACATCTTGAGGCAATTCGTCAATTACAGGGCTCGCCAACCAGCAGTCAACTTTCATGCCTTGAATGTCCTCCACAGTAATCGGTTTGCACTTGTCATACAGCATCAGCTGCCGATAGTGGCCTCGAGAATCAATCTGAAACCTAGTACTTGGTCCATCTACCATCATGTTTTCGCCCATCATAATGTCATTTTTCTGCAGCATATTGTACAATTCTTTTGAAACATCCTTTCCAACTTTTGTAACGAGGCTAACGTCAAACCCAAATCTCCTGCTTGTAATGCCGCAATAGGACACTGGTCCGCCAATGCTTTCTGTGACCCTGCCATCAGCACTTTTTATCGTGTCAAGTACGATATGTGAGGCAATAGCTATTCTCAAGGTAGTTCGGCTGCATATGTGTTATTGTAGGCTGATAATAAAAGGGCTTGTCTGCGCAGCCCATAACCGAGGATTGGGATGGCGGCGTGGGCTTGCGCTGGCGCCCCTTGCATCTCTCCTTGTGATCTACCTGAGCTATAAGGATTGTGGTTGATTCTGTCAAGGTACTGTTGTATAGTATTTTTCTGTACATGAGGAGGGCTTCCAAATAGTTTTTCGCCATAAACCTAAACGCTCAGGGGCGGGTCCCTTAACGGGCAAAGGACAATCATTATTAGCTTTGGTTTTACATTTATAATAGAGAATTACATTTGATAAGGAAAATGATTTGTTTGCAAAATTATTAACTTTGAGGCGGCAAAACTACTGCATAACGAATTTCAAACACAAGATTTAAAGGATACTAAACAAATTCTTACGCAATATATGCCTAAGAAGAGAGCAAGTAGGGGAAGATCCAAGGGGGGCAAGGGTAGCTCTGGCGCAGTACATTGCAGCCAGTGCGGTGCTTTGGTTCCTCGGGATAAGGCCAAAAAAGTAACAGGAAGGATTACCCTTGTAGAGCCTACTCTTGCAAAAGAATTGAGAGCATCAGGAGCATACATACCTATGTCTACGGATGTCAAGTTCTATTGCGTGTCATGTGCAGTCCACAGGGGCGTCGTAAAGGTAAGATCCGAGTCAGATAGACGCACGGCGGCTAAGCTTCATTAGAGGATAATTTCCTGACAGTTACTGCCATCCTCTGAGCTAATGTGATACCTGCTACTATCGAAACAATTATCATTGCCCATTGCATCGCTTCTCTCACAGGTATCATGCCAATTATGGCAATGATCAGTAAGCGTTCTGCACGCTCGCCTATTCCTATGCCCGTAAGTGTCCCTCCAAGCGATTCCGCTCTGGCTCTCGTATAGCTCACGAGAAGTGATAACCCTAAGGCAAGTAAGCACCAGAACGAGTCTGCAAGTTGGCCTAATGCAATACTGCTGAATATAATTACTTCAGCTATCTTGTCAAAGACAGAGTCAAGGAATGCACCCCTTTTTGACATCTGCTTTGTAACACGTGCCACGCTACCGTCTATAATATCAAAAAAGCCCGAAACTAAGAGAAAAATACCGCCCATGACGGCAGCGAAATTCCAAGGCGTCCAGTCAATAGTGAGGAATGTACTTGAGGAATAGACGATTCCTGCTAGCACTGACACGGATAGACCTAATCCAGTCCAAAAGTTAGCCGACAGCCCTGTGGAGGCGAATGCTGTGCCAACTTTCGCTAATGCAGGCTCAAGCAAACTTCTAAGTTTGTTCAGCAATGAATTTTTCGACTTGATTCTTTTTAAGAATATATATAATATATATATGATAAAAAGTTAATTCAATCTTTCCTTTTGACATCCTATTCTGTTTCAGGTCTGTCTGGGTTCCTTACTTTGTTGTCGATTGCTTTTGCGCCAGCCTTTACGCACTGTATTGTTAAGGTCGTCTATTGGATGGCTTTTCCTCTTCACCATATAGTGGACTTTCGCCTGAATATCGACCACAGGTATTGCACTCTCCTTATCAGATTTATGGACAGAAAAATTGCTTTCAAAGATTTCTGCGGCTTTAATCTTTAACTACAGCAACATAATCCTTTAATAGGATTTTCATCAAGACGCTCGTAGTCTCACGAGTATGTTGCAATTAGATGTAGTATCGGCTTTATCTAACCTTGGAGTAGACTTCGAGTCAGAAGGTAGCAATATCAGAGTGCATGGTATTGCTTCTATTGATAATGCAACTGAGAACGACCTTGCATTTTGCTGGTATGTCGGTCAAAAAGGACTGTCATACATTTCTGGCTCAAAGGCAGGTGTAATACTGTGCAAGAAAGAAATGCAAGGTCTTGTTCACCCAAATAGCAGCCAATTATTAGTATTCACGGATAACCCCCGGCTAACATTTGTTCGACTGACTAAGGAAATGCGACGGCAAGACCAGTTGGTTGGGATCTCACCAAGGGCAGTTATCTCAGAGAAATCCAAGATTGGTTCCGGCTGCTATATTGGAGACTACGCAGTGGTAGGCGATAATTGTTCAATAGGTGATAACACAATAATTTACGATAGAGTGTCGCTCGTGCAAAACTGTGTAATTGGTAACAATTGCCTAATTCAGTCAGGAGCCTCTTTAGGGTCAGATGGCTTTGCTTTTGAGCGCTACGAAGGCGGCGAGCTCGAAAAATTCCCTCACAAGGGTTATGTAAGGCTTGGAAACAATGTTGAGATATATACTAACTGCTCTATTGCGCGGGGATCACTCTCTGACACTTGGATAGGTGATGGAACGAAACTAGATGCTCTAGTACATATTGCTCACAATGTAACTGTGGGAAAGAATTGTGAACTCACGGCTGGAACAATTATTGGAGGCAGCACAAGCGTAGGAGACATTAGCTGGACAGGTCTTAATTCAACACTGAAGAATGGCATCAAAGTAGGCAGAAATGTGATCGTAGCTTCGGGTGCTTCTGTTATACACGACATTCCTGATGGCGATATCGTTGCAGGCGTTCCAGCTAAGTCAATAAAAGACAAGGTAAAGACAGACGAAGTTTTCCTCATGGCAGGACAAAAGAAAGCGACCACAACCTAAACCTAGGTACTTTTAGACTCAATAACCTCTTTGGGCATTTGCTCACGTGCTGCTCTGCTTACATTTTCCTGTGGGATATTCATAAGCTTGAACTCTTTGCCGAAAAACAACTTTTGCACTTCAAAAGCTTCAACACATGTTACCGAATTATTAAATCTGCTTTGCAACGCACGGTACTGTGCAAGGCCGCGAATAGCATTCGACTGGAGGAACGACTTGCTTCTCTGCGACCAGAAGATATTGATAAGCTCTATCTTACCATCGATGACATCGGAAATATCGTAATATACCTGCGGCTTGAAGTCGCGAGTTACAGGGATTTCATAAGCTAGTATATTTGGGACGAATCTTCCAGCCTCCATTGTGGAAGCAGCTATTGCGCGATGATCATGGTGTGTATCTCCAACTGAGTGCGTAAGTACAATGTCCGGATCAGCCTTTTTTATAAAAAACTCAATGTGATTTATAAGATCGCTTGAAAGCGATAGCTTGGTATCTTCGAAATTGTCAATCCACAATCTTTTTGCCCCTATGAATTTTGCAGATCTCATTAGTTCCTTCGTCCGCTCCTCAGGATCGCCGGAAGCTCCTCCTCGCGTTAAAGTATACATGAAAATATTATGATGATCCTGCCGAGAAGCCTTTAGCAACAGACCACCGCATCCAAGTTCAATGTCATCGGGGTGAGCCCCGATGGCAAGAATATTCATCGAAAAGGGTGGGTCCGACGCTTATTTATATAGTTGGAAATCCCCCTCTGTCATAATATAATATACGATTTGTCGCCGTTGTTGGAAACTAAAATTCTAAGAATGACAGATTATTATGCTTACCATATAGCATTTGAAATAGACGTAAAGCAATGACTTTTAAATTGTTTAATAGCAATTTTCCTTCATTGAAGGAAGTCACTGTTGCTTTTTTGCTAGTCGTGGTGATAGTGTCAGCTGGGAGATATGCTAGCGCACAATCAATTCCAATGTTGCCTCCTCCATTTCCTGAAAATAGTCCTCAAGAAGAAAGAATAGTTGAGAATGATCGGGCACCGCCTCAGATAGACATACTTACTACGGAGTTGCACGAGGGCAAGAATGTCTTTGAGGTTAGGATAACAGATGAGTCAAGTCTGAGGACAAGAGAGGTCAAGTATGTTCATGACGGTCAGCTGAGAGTTGATGGTCTCTTCCGAGACCAAAACAATGTGTATAAGGCATTAATAGACATACATCCTCCCTCACGGATAGTAATGGTCACTGCAGGCGACGCAAGTGGGAATATTGTCTCAGACTTTAGAGAATATGAAATCACTGAGTCTCAGGATATATTCACACAGATAATGAACGGGCTATCACAGATGCTCAATTACTTTCAGAGCCTCGTCGGTTGGTAATATATTATCATATAAGTACCACAGTAATAAATAAATGCGAATACAGCACCATGAGTTTCAGTAACGCTGTGACCTTAATTCATCATGGAAGGTGCACCTGATTGGCCGAAAAAGTATGGATCGTATTCTTTTTTGTTGTAATTGCTCTTTGGGCTCTAGTGCTCACGGACTCAATATACCCACGGATATATGGCATAGAAATTCTAGTTGACAGCGATTTCGACTTAACTTACTTTACCTTGCCAATACTAGGCTTCAACCTAATCTATGTATTCATGCTGATTATGATATTCGCATTGTACCTTGGCGGCTACAGCAGAGTCAGAAACTACCAGCTAAAGATGAAAGAAAGGGTGTCTGAGAGGTTCCGCAACCAGACAGAGCTATGCAGTATAGTAATCCCGGCAAGAAATGAAGAGAGCGTCATAAAAAGGACCGTGCTCGATTGCCTTAAGCAGACCTATCAAAAAATTGAAGTCATTGTAATATGCCATAATTGCTCTGACAGAACCTATGATGAAGCCAAGGTCAACGATCCAAGGGTGAAAGTATTTGACCTTCAGACAAAGGAGGCTGGCAAGGGCATTGCATTGAATTTTGGAGTGGAGAAATCAAGTGGTAACTACATAATGGTACTTGACAGTGATGGACTGCTGACACGCGACTTCCTTGAGAAAGCACTGCCTCTCTTTGACGGAAATTACTGCGCAGTTCAAGGGAGATATATTCCAAGCAACAGGAGCTTTAACTTCGTAACTAGAATGTTGGCACTAGAAGGTGATCTTTGGTCTACTCCATTTATGACGATAAGGACCTGCATCGGCCGTCGATGTCCGCTTGGAGGCACAGGCTATATTATCAGAAAAGACATCCTATCAGAGGTAGGAATGTTTGCCAATCATCTCGTGGATGACTATGAGTTAACGTTTAGATTGCTAAAGAAGGGCTACAGGATAGCATTTGCGCCGCTGTCCATAAATTATGATGAAAAACCACCAACGCTTGACTTCATGCTAAGGCAGAGAGCGAGATGGGCTAAAGGCTTCATAAACTTGCTTGGAACCAGAATTCCGGATCGATCAGATATTATCGGCCTTATATTCTGGCTAAATCCAATTGCTGCGGTAACCGGCTTTATCATGCTGATGATTCCGTCTTTTGCTGCTCTTCACTATCTCGTATATGATTACTATCCTTATACCTATGCATATATGCCATTGACTATATGGTTTATGCTGACAGGCATCCTCTTTGCATTACAAGCTGCAGTTTTGATAAAAGAATATGACTGGCGGGGTTTTGCTTATGCGGCTCAGGTACCTTTGTTCCTCCCATTTTCACTTTATTGGTTTGTCAGCTTCATTAGGGCATTTACAATCAAGTCATGGGCGAGCACCAAGACAGCACATGGGTTTATGAAGGAACGAAGGGCAGAAAACGCATGGCAGATGCAGCATGATTCTATACCCTAGAAATATAATGAAGCCATGTAATGATCTGTTAAAATGCAAATAGAAAAAAATGTTGTAGATATTGTTACAATAGCCGGTACAAGACCAGAAATCATTAAGCTTGCCGATCTAGTACAATTGCTCGACGGCCAGGGCAACCATGCCCTGGTCTACACAGGACAGCATTATTCTGACAACATGAAGAGCATCTTTTTCGATGAGTTGAAGATAAAACCTGATTATGACCTCGGCTGCGATACATCAGACGTTACTACATTGAAGGAAAACATGCTAAAGTTCCTCCATGAGATTAGGCCTGCACATGTTCTAGTATACGGTGACACAAATTCGAGCTTAGCAGGCGCACTAGCAGCAAAGGAACTAGGCTCTACGCTTGTGCACATTGAAGCGGGACTCAGGTGCTTTGATCTTAGCGTGCCTGAAGAAAGGACAAGGGTAAAGATTGATTCTATATCTGACTACTTATTTCCTCCAACTGAACTTGCCAGGACTTTTCTAGCTTATGAGGAAATAGAGAAAAATGTCACAGTAACTGGCAATCTTGTCGTGGATGTATGTAGAAGACTTGCAAAGGTTGCGGACGAATATGGTAGGCATTATCACCTGCCTGATAAGTACTTGTTGCTTACTATGCACAGGCAAGAAAATGTCGACGAACGTGACAGGCTTGAGATGTTAAGAAAACACTTATCAGGTATACAGCACAAAATAGTTTTTCCCATCCACCCCAGGACAAAAAACAACCTTGCTCGTTATGGGATTACGCTACCACCAAATGTCATAGCAATAGAGCCAGCAGGTTATCTGGAATTTCTTTATCTGTTAAAAAATTGTCGACTCGTCATGACCGATTCAGGTGGAGTCCAGGAGGAGGCCATTGTACTTAGACGGCCCTGCGTTACTTTGAGGCATGTCTCAGAGCGTTGGGAGACGCTACTTTTGAAAGCAAATGTTCTTTTTCCTTTACATCGGCTCGATCCGTTGAGCAATGTTATTGAAATGATGCTTGACGCTAAGATCGAGCGCAACCCCTATGGAGAAAATGTTGCACAAAGGATGCTTCAAATTATAAAGCAAGTCACATGATAGAAATGATCTCTAACTTTTTTGTGCTTCTTTTACAGAAATAGAATCCTGATGTCTATGTGATGTGACCAATGTGTCCCAACGATTAAATTATTTTTGATGATCTTATTTTCCTGTGAACACTTATTTTAGCACCTTATTGCTTGCTATCACTGTATTGGTTATTTTACAAAGCACCTTTTTAGCATACACACAGATATCGTCGGCTGAGCTATTCGGATGCCAACAATACGGCCGTACGATGCATTGTGACCTTCTCCTAAATGAAATGCAGGTAAACGAAGTCATAGGGAATTCGTCGCTTATAAATCCGCTAACCACTGCGAATATGCTTTTTGTAAATGGAAAGTTTGGCCAAGCGTTGGAGATGCGGGGTGAATATAGAGAGTCAATAGAGATAATGAATTCCCCCGAGCTTAACCCAAAGCAATTCTCCATTTCATTCTGGATAAGGTCGACAACGATAGAGCCTTATGGACATATCGTTTCCCATAGCAACAGAGCTCAAACATCTGGATGGCAATTTGACGTCTTTAGAAGCGCTGGCGGACAACTCGGTCCCGAAGCTGCTACTCTTCGTTTTGGAGTTTTCAACACCAACGGAACGATCTTTTCCCCTGCTCAAATTCAAATCCCAACAGACAAGTTTACACTCATAACCGGAACTTTTGACGGTTCAAGAGTGAGGCTGTACATGGACGGAATGCTTGTTGGTGAAACACAATTTCTAGGCGAATATAATGCCGATCCAGGCTTGCCATTGAGGATTGGATCTGCAGCATATTGCTCATCGTGCAACAGATGGTCAGGTATTATTGACGAACTTAGGATGTATGATCGGCCACTTCCTGAGGATGAAATCAAGCAGCTATTTGATATGGCAGACGTCCCATTAGGCTTGATCGGCCATTGGAAATTTGAGGGTGATACAAAAGATGTTTTTCAGAGAAATGACGGGACAACTATCACCATGCTCACAAGCATGGTCTTCGCTCCAGACGGCAGGCTTTTTTTCACGGAAAAAAACACAGGAGCAATAAGAATAATGACGGCTCAACATAAGATCCTAGACAATCCATTTGCAAGTGTAGACGATCTGTATGCTAGCTGGGAGCAAGGAATGCTTGGGCTTGCCATTGATCCTGAGTTTAATATCAATCGCTACGTATACGTATACTATACGGCCGTCGTAGACTTCGAAAATGGGGAAAGCGGCAAAATAATCAACCGTGTATTAAGATTTACAGATAATAACAACAACACAGGCACTGAGCCGACAGTAATAATGGATAATATTCCTGCTTCACGTGGATATCATTCGGGCGGCGCTATGGCCTTTGGCCCTGACGGCAAATTGTACATCACTGTTGGTGATGCTACTGAGCACATTTTCGCCCAAGATCCATCGATAATCATAGGTAAGATATTGCGCATAAATAAGGACGGTACAATACCCCAAGACAATCCATATCCAGACTCACCTGTGTATACAGTAGGCCATAGAAACATGTATGGTATTGCATTTGATGATGAGGGAACAGGTCTGGTTACTGAAAACGGCGATGTTCGCTATGATGAAATAAACCTCATAACAAGGGGCGGGAATTATGGTTTTCCCACTTCTCAGCCAGCCAATCAACCTCCAGAGCAAGCCAACGACTCGTCAATTAAGCCCTTGAGAAGTTACTGGGATACAATAGCACCAACACAGATGATTTACTATGATGGTGATGCTGTGCCCGAGCTCAAGGGGATGTTTCTATTTGGCAGTTTCACGGGCGATATCTATGCTCTTAGGCTGAGTGAGGACAAAAAGACCATAATTGAAGAACTCAAAATAGAGCTTTCACACTTCCCATTTGTACCTACAGTTGGAATCGCACAGTCAACTGACGGGAAAATATACTATGGCGGCTACCAAATATACACACTTGATTCAATAGGGGAAAAAGAGCAGATACTCTTTCCAATAGAAGTAGATTTGCCTTCTGGAGTCAACATTGGAGGAGTTAGCGTTAGTCAAGACCAAAAGGCGATAGTGATAGACGCAAACGTGAATGGCACAGTTATCTCTGATGCCACTATGGATATACGCATACCAATGAGCCTTCTTGACAATGTAACTGCTGTAACAATCGATAGTGAGCAGGGTCCTAGTGCAGTCGAATTTAACATCATTGAATTTGTCCCTGACTATACTACAGTAAGTGTCAGTGTGGGATCTCAAGCTCCTGTCGCAGGTAGCCTAAAGCTCACAATATACTAAGATCAGTCATGATCGTCATCATTGCCTTGAACTCTCTTGTTATTGACAGTTATTATTTTGCTGCTTACACTGGTACTAGTGCTCTTTTTCTCTTCCAAGATACACAGGGAGCAAGTCTAAATGATAGGGCAATAATTGCCTCTTCATAAGACGCCTGGAGAGGGTGGTGGTGCTCCTGGTACTATACGGTAAAGATCCCCGGCTAATGTCAGAACGTATAGATAGCCATCCGGCCCTGTTTCAATATCGATAACGCCGCCAGAGAATTCCCTGCCAAATATTACTGCATTTAGCTCCTCATTATTGTCGGCCACCAAATCTTCCAAGCCAGCAATGTTTCCTAGGTCAAGCCCTGTCCTATTACTGTTGATGGTGAAGAAGTACAAATTGCCATTAGTGTAGTCGCCTACAAACATATTGTAAGCATATCTTTCACCAAGACTCGAAGAGTTGAATATTTCTATGTCAGTGACACCGATAGATTGTAGCCAGCTGAAAACAGGGTCAGCATAATGTGAACCCTGAAACTGTACAAGATCTCCTGTAGTGATTCCTTCCCTCCCAATTGGCCCCATTACTCTGTTCCATCCGCTATTAAAGCCGGGTAAAACAATATTTATTTCATCAAAGTCCGCAGGACCGTTTTCAGTGTCCCAAAGGAGCCCCGTTAGCGGATCAAAGTCAAAGCCAAAACTATTTCGTATACCATAAGCATAATACTTAGTAAGATTCACTCCTCCGTTCGATAAGGAAGGACTCCCGACTGCGTTTCCGTTGTAATCAAGTCTCAATATGACAGATGAATCGTCTGGTGGAGGACCTTCCATCACGTTTTGGAGCATCCCATCCCGGTTGAGATCCCCTATCACGGCATATAACGTGCGATCAGGTCCAATTGCTATCTTACCGCCATTATGGTTGGCTCCTGGTTCGCCGGGTAGATCGAGAATAAGCTGCGCTCCAGTCATGTTGCCTACGCCGTTCCATTCATACCTGTAGAGTCTATTTCTCACTTGATCTCCTCCAATGGGCTCAGTATAATATAGAAAGACCGTCTTTGCTGTACTACTAGTGATAGTTGTGTTTGCTATAGCCACACCAAGCAATCCTCGCTCGCTGTTGTTTGCAACAGGCACCTGAAGTATTGATAGCGGCTGAAGGGTGCCGTTTGTTACAAGGCGCACCCTGCCGTTATCCTTTTGTGTTATAATGATGTCATCTTTATCCAGAAATGCCATGCTTGTAGGCCTTTCTAGGCCTGTAATGACTTTTTCAAGTCTTAAATTGGGATCAGATATGGTTGGCGGAGATGGATCGGGCAGAACTTGAAATGTATTATTGTTAGAATTACCGCCGCTGAGTTGAGCAAGGATAACTTCATCATTCTCGTCTCCAGTTAAAGTTGCTTTCTGTACTAACCTATTGTTTTCATGTACTTCCCAGAAGCTGAAGGCTGTTGATTGGACTGTGATTAGCAACACTGCCGCAATCAAAAAAAAAATTATTGTCTGCTTTTTTTGCATGCACATGTGATTATCGATTTCTGGTTATTATGCGTTGTAGAGAACGATAAGGTACTGAAAAACTCGAATCGTTCAAGTGGATTTTATCTAGAAGAATTTTAATAATTCAGTCGTATTGTTCTTCAAGTTTTGTGATACGGGAATATTCCTCTGAATGCATGATGTCGGAATTCGTCTCTTATTGTAAGAGCTAAAAAATCATAATTACAATGCGAAGAAATCGCACTGATTTCATATACTTCTCTATGTATCATAGCTCATCGACGATCAACTTACAATAAAAGCTGAATATGCTGATCATAATCAAGAAGCGTGAAATTATAATACATTAATCATGAATGGACGTTTAATAAAGGCAAATGACAAACGTGATTTTTCATTGCAGGAAAATCGTCAATTTGCTATAATTCCCTCTAATAGTGACTTCATCGGTCTAGACTACCATATATAATCTAGTAAACTATCACTGAAATTTTTTGGATAGGACACAAATATAGAAGATCCCACACGATGTAATTGACTATACTCCAAGAATCTGCTTCAGAAGCGCGCGATAGTCAACTTTTTCTTTTTTGCTTCCAGGTGATGGCAGCTCAAAGATGAGAGGAACGGGTCTCTTTGCCCTTAGGCTTGTAAGCTGATAGCGAATATCTTTTCCTAAGTCGTCGCTCAAAAGCACCAGCCCAATTCCACTGTTTTCGTCCATCTTATTGATTTCAGTGAGCGCTTGTGCAGATGTTTCCACTTTGACTCCTTTCACTCCTGCCAGCTGGAAACTAGTGACAAAAACTCGGCTGCCTATGGCAACTATCTGCATAGTATTGTCCTCCTTGGTTCGCCTTTGATTTTAGTCCCCTTTTATTCCTTTTGAGCGACGAACCACAAAATTACTTTTATACTGACACTTATTATTACATCAGGCGAATTGACTGCAACAAGATCTGCAATCCTGATGGTTATGATTGGTTCACTAAGCTGTGGTGTTTTGGCTATCTTCCTCTCGTTCATGATAGGACTATCGCTTATCATTGCCATACCGGGTTTGGTAATTGGGGCATTCTTCGCTTTCAAGTATACTATGTATGATAAAAGCAAAGCTCGGAGAGAGGAAGAGGAAGAAGAGCGAGGGCAAAAACACAAAAGAAAAAGGCGCAACCGCTAGCTGAGAAGCATGATGTATACCAGTAATGCAGCCAAGCATGCAAACAAGAGTATTGTTGCCTTCCATATTCCGAAACTGGCCTTGTCACTAATATCCCACATACCTCCTCTAACGTTGCTCGGTCTATACCGGCGCTTGATTTCCTCGTAGCTGTATATTGTCCCGAAATCTGCGGATGGTGTCCATCTTGTCCTAGCCCCACGCCTTTGTAAAGTATTGCTATCGTAGTTCTTCCTTGCTTGCTCATCTGAAAGCACTTCATATGCTTCGATTATCTTCATGAACTTCTGTTTTGACTCCTCAGAGTTCTTGTTCTTGTCTGGGTGATGTTGTAATGCCAAATTGCGAAAAGATTTTCTTATTTCAGCCTGACTAGCATTAGGGGATACTCCTAGTATCTCGTAATAATTTGGCACCGCTATTAATGTTCGCAGAAATATAAATAAATATTTTTTGCTAGGGACTGCTGCGCTCTGCACGCCTTTTCAAGGCATTATTCATATTGTGAAATCCTTGCATGATATCGCTATCAAGACCTTTTCTAAAAACCCTAGTGAGCAATCCATCGAACACCTCTCTCTGGACAAAACGTACGCGCTCGGGCTGCAGCTCCTCAATAGTGAAAATGTGCTCAGCGTTTAGAAAGCCTGGAAGGGAACTTTTGCCAAACCATCGAAGCTCACGTCCTTCCTCTACTCTGGTAATCCTTGGTGAATACTTTCTGCTCTTTCCACTGGGAGTCTCTATATAAATCTCAATCTTACTGTGTTCTGTTGGAAAACCAATTATTTTCTTAATGAAAGGATTCCATTGGTCGTAGGTGGTGAAATCAGTCAGGATTCTCCATACATTTTCAGGATAGCTGTTGATTTCTATTTCACTACTGACCTCTTTCACGTTGTTATTACTTTAAAAATCATTTTATAATTAGTTTCTGCTTATGAATTCAATCCTAATCTGTTCTCCCTGCTTTAATACAATATCACGAAGGTCTCCTTCAGTGCGAGAAGACCATTAACATATACCTTTGTGTCCTACTGCACGAGATCGTTTCTTAACTAGTAATATAGAAAATGTCCAAGTGAAGTCACATAGTGTGCTACATGTTACCTGAATAATATTCTAGAGAACGCTATGTACAGAGCGCATATAACCATCTTTGATACGAGGCGTCGTCGAATAAGAGCAGGAAAGCCATCCACTATTACACTATTAGAACGAACAGCTGGAAAGGCTGAGATCCTGGATTGTCTATCCACTTAACCGGATCTTGAGATCGAAAGTAATTGTAAAAGCTGAGGTGACAATGACTGCACCGCCAATCAGCCCAGCGAGTATCAAAGTTAAAAAAAGCAGACTTCTTGGTCTTGACCCTTCGAATACGATTGGCCTGATCGAGAAAGTACAATCCTTAAGTTATAGCTCCTTCCTATCCTAGCAGTCCATACTTTGGTGGAATGCCTGTTGGGTCAAGCCACATTAGCATCCTTGCTGGAGCTGAAGAAGAAGATAGCCAGATCAACACACCTGGTACTGCAGCACAAACTAAGATGGTGAGAATAATCAACCAAACAGCCGTCATCTTTTCAACCATTGATCCAATTCACTTTTATCTGCTTATATAAGTTTTCAAACAGGAGATGAGCATTTCGACATGCCTATTTTCCGAGTACTGCCAAGGGGCCACGATTCTTCTCGAGGTTCCGTCTTGCTCTTCTTCATATATAGTATCCTCTTACCGGCTGATGTAAAAGACTTAGACTAACAGTGTATATATTTGCTCATTTGCTCGTTTGCGGGTTTTTGAAATCCGATGGTGCGATGTTGGAACGAAAGATGCATCGATCTGAAGTATTGACTACATGTTATAACCTGTGTAGGATTAAAAAGTCTCTTTAAGTACTGTGAAAAGGTCTAGGCTCTAATATCTGACGTACGACTGCAAAAGACATGCTTTCGTAATCTTTAGTCATCCACCGAATAAAAGTAGTGATTTACAGGTGATTCACTTCTTAGTTTCATCATAGTACTAAAAATAAAAATGCATATAGCTTCCATGTTTGCTGTATGTTCTTGACCACCATAAATAGAGTATTTGACAATTCATTAATGCTTACGCGCTAAGTAACAACAGTAAATGTTTTTCCTCTCTTCGGGTGTGTGTATAGCTATATGCTCAATAGTCTGTTCCAGTGAGGTGTGATTGGCATGTCAGCTTTCTAAGCCATATAGTACTATTTGTACGCTCAACAGAACACTACATTCTTACATACATACTAGCTATAGGCAATAGGCATATGACGACAAGCTCAGATAAATTTAGTGTCAAAACACTAAAGGACTCAGTAAAGTTCTATTTGCCTAGAGTTGAAGGCTATTCAGAAATAGTACGTGGTATGGCATCTAGGTATGGGGGTATGTCGCTAATAGAGTTCGACGGTTACTTTGAAGGCAAGTTTGAGCCAGTCAAATATACTAGGATAGAAATTCATACCAACGATATTGATGAAGAATGCATGATGAAAGCTGCTAACGATATTCGCGTTGCGCTCAAGCAAAAAAGCCTTGCTTTTGAATTCAACAACAAGTTAATACTCGTAAGTGAGCCGTAACATTTAGGAATTAGTCCCTGCATTAAAATCGCTTCTAAGATAAAAAAACGTAAAGCAATCATTAGCTTCAGTTGAGATGAGCTAACTGGAGAATATACATATAAAAAGAGAGAGAGACATATAGATGCGAAACTATTGAGGAGAACGACTCATTTATATGTGTAGTGATCTCAAATACGCGTTTTACTTTCTTCTCAAGACAAGTCGAATTGTCTTAGAAAGTATGCTATCTCCCTTTCCTTTAGCTATAGTTGGAGCAACTACCGCAAAAAGGATACCAAGACCAGTAGCAGTAGATGTCAGCCACGTAACATAATTATTCAGGCTCCATAACTGTCCTGACCAAACTTCTACTAGGATACGAATCGCTATTGTAAATAGACCCTGCCCTGTGCCAATGATGACCAATACCTTACCTAGATTGACTCTATTTGCCGCAAAGAATCCTGCTCCAAACAATACAGTAATCCCTCCAAGCTGAGCCAATAGTGCTAGAACACCTATTGGTGCAATTAGATACTGCCATAGGTCTCTCAGACCATCTATGGCAATAATCTGGCTTTCTATCAGATTATAAATCGCAATATTTGCCTTGTAACCCGAAGTTATGAATAAGATGCCTGATACAAAGGCAATTGCAGCTGCTGCTCTATTCCTTGTCGCACTGTATCTTAATGTTTGCAAGCGATCATATGATGAACTTGGCCTGACCTTCCGGTCAGGTAGGTATCCAATTGCTGTTAACACATCCTTCATTTTTGAATACGTATAGTTTGCACGTACCTCAAAGGCGCTTATCCTCAGTCGAATCCTTCCTTTCCTGTCTACTGATTCAGCAAGAGTTTTGGGGATATAGTATTTGTTCAAGACAATAAACCCCTTCTTTACGAGTAAATAGTCTGCGAGTATTGACCGTAAGAAGCCTACCTTCTTGCCGTCAACAGCATATACCGGTCTATTTATAAGCTGAGACCAGTCAGAGAAGGGGTCATGATCAGACATTTTAATAATTAAGAATTAAGTGTATCCGGTGTATTAACATTAAACTTTAGATGTTTTTGACTGAAGATTATCAGAGATGATGACCCTGTTGATTGGTGAACTCAGTAAATGAGCGTCCACGCATGTACATATTCGTAGTGCACTCCCTGTCCTTCTCTGAGAGCATCTTTAAGGTCATTCCATAATTACTAAATATCTGTCTCTCTAATATGAAGCAGTATAATCAGTTGGTTTTTGGCTCAGGTTACTCCGTAAAGGAAACGTTGCAACTTAAGAACATGCTTCTAAGTCAGCAATGAAAGGTATATCCTCTCTTCTCGTCAATGTGCCATAAGATAAAAAATATGTGAAATGACTACAATTACTTGGAGATTCAACTGCTTGTTGTACTTGATTAGATGATCATTTCGAAGTAAAGTGACGATAAAATCTTGACCGTGAAGGATTTTATAGAGGTGACATTAGTTAAATATATTACCGACCACATGCTTCCCTTTGAAGGGAAGCTAATAATTTCGATGTTGCAAACAGGCAATTCTAATAAAGCTAATGTTAACCGCGATAAACAACAATCTGTTGAACTTTCATCACCCCAGTTTTTTAAGACCACAGAATCTAATGGTCGTTTTGGTCGTGGTAAAGGCCTTGCCTCGTATCTAGATTACTGCCGCTTGTCGCTTTGGTTCATTTTTAGTCTACTGCATCCTAGGATCATCTTTGAATTCTTTATCCATATTGCAGCGTCAAATCCTGTTAGAGTGTCTAAGAGGACAAGGATAGTATTATTCGGAGTGCCATTTTTGTTTATTATCTTGTTGGTCAATTTACCTATCACTGCTGCAGGACAAGAGGAAGATGAGGAAGAAGAAGCAGCTGAAGATGAGGAAGAAGCAGAAGCAGCTGAAGATGAGGAAGAAGCAGAAGCAGCTGAAGATGAGGAAGAAGCAGCTGAAGATGAGGAAGCACCTCCAACTGTGCAGGAACCTGCAGTTGATCCTTTTACAATACCGGCAGACGATGAGCCACCCACAGTAGATGATCCAAATCTCGAAGCAGAGGAGATGGTTGCGGGTTTGTTAAGGCCAACAGCAATGGCCTTTCTAGATGATTCCGGCGATGATATCATAGTGACTTTTAAGGACAATGGCACTGTACGGAGGATAGTTGATGGTGTACTCCAACCAGAGCCGCTAATCGATGTTGCTGTGGCAAACAATAACGATACCAACGAAAGAGGTTTGCTTGGGATGGGCTTAGCCAGGCAGAACGAAACTACCACGTATGTCTTTCTTTATTATACTGAGTCAGGGGGTGGACAGGATGGGGATGATTCAGCTGGAGTAGTGCCGGCTGGAAACCGCCTTTACAGATACGAGTTGGTAGAGAATGCTGAAACTGGCTCAGCCGAACTCATAAATCCTAAGCTCCTATTAGACCTTCCTGCAAGACCAGGTCCTCGTTACAACGGTGGCCCGCTTCTGGTTAGTCAGAACCAGAGTGAAACAATTGTCTATCTTATGGTAGGAGATTTGGATCACCGAGAGACTCAATCTGAGAATTTTGAGGATGGCCCGCCACCAGATGGAACAGGCGGCATACTTGCATTTGACGTTGAAGGCAATCCATTACCAAATCCTGTGCTTGTTGAGCAAGTAAATGGTGAGGAAGAAGATATTGGAATGTTACCCTACTATTATTCCTATGGCTTACGAAACGGCTTTGGCATGGCCTTTGACCCCGTCACAGGGTACCTATGGGATACAGAAAATGGACCAGAGTGGTTGGATGAAATCAATCTTGTGCTGCCTGGATTCAATAGTGGTTGGGCAGATATACAAGGACCTTCTTCAGCACCAGAGAACGAGGGGGCTGACCCAGAAGAAGATCTAGTGGACTTCGGCGGAACAGGGGCATATAGAGAGCCGGAATTTGCATGGCAAAACACAGTAGGTGTTACAGCGATCAAATTCCTAAATTCCACAGCATTAGGGGAGCAATATGCAAATGACGTGTTTGTAGGAGATATAAACCACGGCAGGCTATATCACTTTGATCTAAACCAAGATAGAACAGGTCTACTTCTTGATGGAGTGCTTGCGGATCGAGTGGCCAATACCGTTCAAGAGCTGGATAGTGCAATATTTGGGACAGGATTTAGAAGTATTTCAGATATTGAAGTTGGACCTGACGGTTATCTGTACTTGTTGTTGTATGGGCCTGGAAAGATATTTAGAATAGCTCCTGCTGATGCAGAGGATTGAGACTAGTGAAGAAATAAAGTGCTTTAACTGCTTTTTCTACATTAGCAAGAAATTTTGCGTCGAGATTGTTATTTGGTTAGTTCATAATTTCCTCATGGTTAACTTGTAGTTTCTCGTTTTTGTTTCTGATTTCGTTTTTCTGGCCTCGCTTTGAATGCGTATCGTAAATAACGATATTTCATCTTGTTTATTCTTATCTTGCTTGTTTTAAGCGTCTTGCAAGTCCTTAGTACTGAGCAACCAGGAATCCTCTATTAGTTTATAAGCTGATAGTGTCTCAATTTTGGCTTCTAGTCTTTAGATAGAGGGCAAAAACATTGAACCTCAAGAGTCATAATGATTAAATTGAAACCAAAAAACATTGTTTCTTAATTGTGATTGAACCAAAAGCATTTATCAGACAAAGCCAAAGCAAAAATTGTTTAATATGAGCCTTGGGTTACCAAATCAATATGCCAGGAGCCTATGTTATGATTAACACACTTCCAGGCATGGAAAAGCCAGTCCTTGACAGGATAGCTCAAATACCCGGCGTCGTCTCAGTCGAGGGTGTCTATGCTGAATTTGATCTGATAGTGAGAGTGGACGTTCCACTGGGTAATACAGTAGATGTTGTTATCAATGAGATTAGAAAGATACAAGGCATAAAGTCAACAAGGACTATATCATCCATTGAAGGCGAGCGCAGTAGCGGCATTGGAATGGATCACCTGGGGCCACCTTCCGACTAAAACATAGTCATTACTGGTAGTCATGCAATGCTCTATCTTTGTGTGTGGTTATCTTCGATTCCAGCTGTTTTTTGTGTTCAGAAAGTATGTGCTTGTTGGCACATTGATCATGCATGATTCCTATTTCGCAGAAGTCACATGATGTGACAAATTCTATATCGACAAAACTCTTCTTGCAGTAACTGCATTTTTCTGCTCCAAGATCATAACTAGATAATGGCTTAAGCCATGGGTCGCGCCAGAGAAGCGGCATGTATATCTCTCTATATCCCTACAACTTAGGGAAGTAGCTATTTTTGTGTTTACTTGTACTTGTCAATGATCTCATACATACGGTTATAGGACTGCTGTAAGCTCTGCCTCTTTTGCATACTTAGCTTGAGTTTTTGGAGCTCGGCTTTTAGATCATTACTATCCTTTGCAATAGCAAGCCTTCCAAATGCCGCTGCCTCTTTAAGATATTGATTGATGTACCTCTTGGTATATATATTCTCGGCAATGAGTGCAATGACAAGGTCAGGCTCTTCTGTAAGTATACTTTCTGCAATAAGCGACTGGAGACCATATGTAGTTCCTGACACTTGCTTTAGCATCGAATTGTTACGTGATGACATGACGCTTGCAAAAACTATGTTTGCGAAGTACGTCAATCCAAGCACTATAGCTATTGACTTGTCATGCTGCTTGGCATTCGGCAATACTACCACGTTGGCGTTTTCAAATATCTGCTTTACCATCGTCACTTCAATTTTTTCGTTCCTAACCGGGACCAAAAGGATCCGAGCTTCTACTTTTTTACTTGCACCGGGCCCGAACATAGGGTGAATGCAGAGTGGTCTTAGGTTGTTTGGGATCTTCTTCAAAGCTGCAAATGTCTTGTTTTTAACCGAGGATATCTCTGCAATAATGGCCCCGTCCTTCATATTTTTTGTGCATTCTTTGATTACCTCCGGCGTCTTTTGCACGGGCACACAGACAAGTACCAAATCAGCATTGTGAACACACTCGAATAGATTCTGTTGAACTTTGACCTTGCTAGAAGTTCTTACCATTTTTCTTTGATTAATATCATATGCTGAGACGTCCAGACCGCGCTGTGCAAAATAACCAGCGAACCAGGTCCCCATCTTTCCTGCGGCGCCTACTATGGCCACTTGCTGCAATTTATAGGTCCTCACTTAAGACCGATGCCATTACATCAAGCCCTTCTTCTAGCATCCTTTCGGGCTGACAAGCAGATATCCTGACAAATCGTTTGTATGCATCCCCAAATCCAGTGCCGGGCGCTATAGCTACCCCTTTCTCTAACAACTTTTCAACTATGGGTAAGTCCTCCGCCCCCTTTGGCAGCTCAGGATAAACGTACATAGCACCGTCCGGGTCAACATACCTAAGCGACATTTTCTTAAGCTTGCTGCATACGAGGCCAAGTCTGCTTTTCATTAGCTGGATATTCTCTGAGGGGTCTACCTCTAGTGCAGCGAGAGCAGCCCGCTGCATTGGCTCTGCTACGCTTGTAATTGCAACAGCCTGGATGCTTGTCATTCTTGAGATAATTTCTTTGTTTGCTATACCATATCCTACCCTAAATCCGGTCATTGCATATCGCTTTGAAAAGGATCCTACAACAATGCTCTTAGGATAATCATATTTGCGTATGCTTCTGAACTCTCCGAAGACATAGTCAGAATAAACTTCATCGCTTAGTAAGTAAAGATCATGGTCCTTGGCAATTAGCACTATTTTTTCTATCGTTTTGTCATCAAGCACCTTTCCCGTAGGATTGTTGGGGTAGTTCAGTACAATCATTTTAGTAGTCGAATTAATCATGCCTTCGAGTTGTTTAGTGTCAGGAATCCACTTGTTTTCAAGGTTAGTTCTTAATATCTTTGTTCTTGCACCTACAAAATCTGCACATTCTCTATATGCAGGCCATGCTGGCTCCACCACTATCAACTCTTGTCCTGCTCTTAGCAAAGATGTAATTGCACTGAAAACTGCGAAGCGGCCGCCAGGTGTCACTATCACTTGATCTTTGGATATTTCTCCTCCTTCCTTTGTGGCTATAGCATCTCGCAGTTTTACAATGCCTTGAGTGTCTGTATAATGGTAATACTTCATCTTGAAAGAATCAGCAAGGGCAGCACCGACTCTTGGGGGTGCTGAATAGTCTGGTTCGCCAACCTCCATATGTATTATTTTCTTGCCTGAAGCTTCAAGCTGTCTTGCTCTTGAGAATATGCTAAGGTGGGTCTGCTTTTCTACTGCCTTTAGCTCGCTTTTTTGCACTTGCACATGTTCTGACTCGGCAAGCAAGACGTTTAGGAGCTGTAGTGCAAACTCTATGCTCATTCCGATCTCTTCTGCAAGCGACATTACTCTCATCCGTATATCATGTTCAACCTTTTCATCTCTAATATCGACGCCAAGCCTGCTCTTTACTTCGCCGATCTGTCTTGCTAGTTCTATACGCTGCTGTACAGTGCGCATTATCTCTATTGTCAGGCCACGGACCTTGTCGCGTAGTATCTCGAGCTCTTCATTTGTGTTATCCATTAGCACCGTCTCACTTTAGCACCAATGGTATTAGACCCGACCGAATGGCATGATCGGCCAAAACCATCGAAACTACACACTCTACTACAGGAGGAGCTCTCGGGACAACGCATGGGTCATGTCTCCCTGGCACTATAAGATTTGTCTGCTTGCTTGAAGAAATGTCAAGCGTCTCCTGTGGCTTGGCTACTGAAGATGCTGGTTTGAAGCCCACCCTGATTACAATAGGCATTCCATTTGATAGTCCACCTAATATCCCACCTGCGTTGTTAGTCTTAGTCATTACCTTGCCATTATTTATCATATAGCTATCGTTATTTTCAGAGCCGCGCATTTTGCTGCCTGCAAAACCAGAACCAAATTCCACAGCTTTTACCGCAGGTATGCTAAATAAGGCCTTGCTGAGATCTGACTCAAGCGATGCAAATATGGGCTCGCCCATACCGACCGGCAGGCCGCTGCTAATGCATTCAATTATGCCGCCAAGCGAGTCACCCGATTTTCTTGCCTGCAGGATAGCCTCTTTCATGCTCTGAGCAGCATGCAAATCAGGGCACCTCACTTCGTTATCATACCTAGTGGCAATATTTTCTTTGGTCACATTGCGTGCCCTAATGCCGCCTATTTCAGTGGTATATGCCACTGTCTCGATTCCAAGTGTCATTTTTAAAAGCTTGGCGGCTATGGCGCCAGCCATGACAAGAGTAGCAGTGAGCCTTCCAGAGAATCTTCCACTCCCCCTATAATCTGCAAAACCGCCGTATTTTATCATAGCAGGATAATCTGCGTGCCCAGGTCGCGGAATGTTCTTTATCATTTCATAAGGTTTTGCATCTGATTCGACGTTCCATATAAGCATACATATTGGGGCTCCTGTGGTAAAACCATTGAATATACCCGATAGGATCTCGACTTTGTCTTCTTCCTTTCGCTGTGTGGTTATGATTGACTGTCCAGGTTTTCTTAGATCAAGAAGAGGCTGTATGTCGGCTTCCTGTAGAGGCAGGCCGGCAGGACAGCCATCAACAATTATTCCGACACATCTTCCATGACTTTCACCGAAGCTTACGGCAACAAACCGCTCTCCTATCATACTGCCACCCATCTTTATTAGGAGCACTTGAGGCTGTTCTATATATTGGCTTTTTGTTATTCTCTATCTGGAGCCGGCGATATCCTTGCTCCAATGTTTTTCATATCTGAAATAAAATTGGGATAAGAAACATCTACGGATTGAGCTCCAGCTACTATGGATTTTTCGGTCATCATAGATGCGATTGTTAACGCCATGAAAAGTCGGTGGTCATTGTATGCTTCAAGTGATGCATTTTTTAGTGCTAGAGGCGCAGCTATCTTTAGGCCATCATGAAATTCATTGATATGCGCGCCAAACTTTATGAGCTCGGCTGCAAGGTTTGATACCCTGTCTGTTTCCTTTACCCGAGCATGAGCGACACCTGTTATTGTGACTGGACTTCTTGCTTTGAGTGCAAGTATCGAAACAACTGGCAGGAGATCTGGTGTATCGGCTAAGTTAAAGTCGCCGCCTTCCAGTTTGTCAGCACCAGTTATGACTGCCTCGCCCTTTTCTTCGTCGACTATTATCCTGCACCCCATTCTCTTCAAGATGTCTATAATCTGCGAATCACCCTGTGGCATTTCAAAATTGAGTCCATTTATTCTGACTCTTTCTCCAGCTAGCGCGCCTGCGGCAAGTATAAGTGCAGCAGTTGAAAAGTCGCTTGGCACATCAAATCTAGTACCACGATATCTTGCATTCTTGACATAGTATTCCAACATATCTGGACTATGGTCAATGGAAACTCCAAAGTGCTTCATTGTGGCAAGCGTAGCAAGAACATAAGGCTTGGAGACAAGTCTGCCACGTATCTTTATTACGGTCTCTGAATCAGCATAAATGCTGACAATGAGTAAACCTGATATGAACTGACTTGAAACGCTGCCGTCAACTACGGTTGTCCCTCCCTTTATACCTCCGCCCTTTACTATAATGGGTGGCCTTCCATTTTCCTTTGTGGAATAAGCTTCAACGCCTATCTGTCGAAGAGCATCTAGTAAAGGCTGCATAGGGCGACTGCGCAGGCTTTCATCTCCTGTCAGTACACTGTAGCCAGTTCTCACTAGGCCAGACATAGCAGTTAGTATCCTTATTGTGGTTCCAGAATTCTCTGCATTTATGACATTTTCAGGGGGATTTAAGCAATCACTGCCCTTTATGTGCATATTCGCAGCTTGATATTTTATGTCGGCTCCTAGAGCACTGCAGCCTGTTACGGTCGCTAAGGTATCACGAGCCATTAGTGCGTGTGTTATTGTAGAACGCTGATCAGCGAGCGAGGCGATTGCTATTGCCCTGTGACTGTAGCTCTTGCTAGATGGGCAGCGCACGGTTCCATTTAGCGTAGATCTTCTTACCACTATGCTAGTCATTTACGATCTTCACATCAGCTTTCTCATTATTTACTTTGGAAACAATGATCCTCCCCTCAAACTTTGAAAGGGCATCGACTATAGGTTCAACCGCTCCTTCATTTGCTACAGCAGCGATCGAGGGACCATTTCCAGACATGCTGGCAGAAAGTGCGCCATGCTCCATGGCAGTCATTACAGGGGTGTAACTAGATGAAAGGGCAGCAGATGCAAGCACTCCATTGAGTTTCATCGCCTTCCAATATTGTCCTGACTGTGCAAACCTAAAAGCATCAATGAATATGTCGCCCAGGTTCCTAAGCTTACGCACGTCTCCTCTTGGATTATTGCTAGGCAAGAGTATTATTGCATAAAGATTCTCTGGCGCCCTATCCTTGCGGATTAGACGCCTCGAGTAATTGTCAGTGACAGTAAAACCACCGAAATAGCAGGCAGTAGCATCGTCGTACGCTCCCGTAAATGAGACTTTGGCTTCAAGCGAAGAGCGTGCAGCCACATCAATTATTGCATAATCGTTAATGTCCTCTTCCCTTTCGATCTGACTGCAAGCAAGCGCAACAGCATTTGATACTGCGCTGGAGCTCTTCATCCCGTACCCAATTGGAATTTCTGAGTCAACTTTTATAATTATCATATTGCTTTCAATGATTTGTTTTGGTATTGTCTTTTGAATGATGTTTTTTATTAGCTTATCACCATTTCTGCCTGTCATAAATCTAAGTCCATGTCCCTTCTGGAGTTCAACTTCTGCTCTAACCTTGAGTGATATGCCAAGCGCAGATCCTTTTCCAGTGGCCATGGCGTTCACTATTGAAATCGCTCCATGCACTGTCGCCTCTGTCTTCCGGTTTGCAGTCATGTCGGTTCACCAAATATGCCCAACAGGTTCTTTTTCATAGCATCCCTAGGGGCAGACATCCCGGTCCATATCTCAAACGCTTTCGCACCCTGCTCAATAAGCATTTCATAGCCGTATACAACGCTTGCTTGTGCATATTTGGCGTTTTCGATTAGGTCGGTGACCAGCGGACGGTAAACTATGTCGTATACTATGCTTCCCTTCTGTATATGCTCATAATCAATTATGCTAGATTCATTGTTCATTCCTAATGATGTAGAGTTAATTATTAAATCGGATGCTGGAGAAAAGTCCTTTGCCCTATCAAGGGGAACTGCTTCGCACTTCATCCCAAGGCCAGCTCCAAGGTTGACGAGTTCGTTTGCTCGCTGTACGCTACGATTTGCAATTACAAGCTTATCTATGCCATTCTGTTCTGCAAGGGCAACCACCACTGCTCGGGCGGCCCCACCGGCTCCCAGGAGCAGTACATGCATACCTCGAAAATCGACTTGGCGCTTGCGCAATGGTTCAATAAAGCCATAGACATCAGTGTTGTATCCCCTGAATATGCCCTCTATATTGTTAACAGTGTTTACAGCTGCTGCTTTCTTTGCCGTAGATTCGAGCTCGTCGAGGTATCTCATCACTTGTGTCTTATGTGGCGTAGTAACATTGAATCCAGCAATGTTTATGCTACGCAACGACTCAATTGACTCTTTCAGCTCAGCCTCTGGAACCCTAAATGCAATATAGGCGCAGTTGAGGCCTTTTGCTGCAAACGCTGCGTTGTGCATCGCTGGTGAAAGTGAGTGATGGATCGGATCGCCTATGATGCAATAAGTCTTGGTTGAACCCTGCATTGTCTGATGCAAATATTTTTGCAGCCTATCACATATATATCGTAGAAGAAATCACCAAAAGGAATCAAGATTAGATTGAATGACCTGCGTTTCAAACAGACATCAGTATGGCATGGCGATTTTAGATTTTACCGACTCCCATCTTGTCGTACAGCTTTTTCATCTGCTGAAGGGTTAATTGTCCAGGTGCTAGCGATTTCTCCAGGCTTGCATACGTAAAGGGGGCGTTTCCAATCACTGTGCACAATACCCTTGATATCACTCCCGCATCACCCATGGCAAAAAAGATCGGGTATAAGCCTATGGCTGTCTCGTACAACTCTAGCAGTCTAAGCGAATCTTCAATGCTATGTGCTGTGGTCACGATCTTGACATAGTTACTATAAGTCCTCATCTCTGAAAGAACGTCAGCAATAGAGTCACTTGGCGGGGTTTTTTGAAAATCATGCCATGATACGAGGAGGGGGGTCCTTTTCTTCTCTAGAAAGTTTGCTAACTCGTCACTCTTTTTAAGTGTGTCAAGCTCTATATCAAGCAGCATAGGTTCTTGCTCTGCTAATCTGCACAGCCAAATCAAACGGTTTTCTTCGGTGCTCGCAAACATGCCTCCCTCACTTTTGGGTCTCAGAGTAAAGACCGTTTTGTCCTTTATGCCTCTTGCAACTTGTAGAGCCTCCGGTAAGAGGTCCGGATTTAGAAAGTCGAACCGCAATTCCACGTAGTCGGCTCCTAGTTCAAACGCACGAGCTGCTCTATTCATAATTGATTTTGCATCTTCTGGCGCTATGGATACGCAGATCCTGGCGGCCAAGTTACTGCCTATGCACTTAGGTAGAATTAATTGTTTGTTCTATCCTACGCCTGCAGGGGGCGAGCTGTGTGAACCGTGATCTATCCTCTTATGGGCTTCAAGAACTTCTGCAGCGTCAAAAACCCTACCGCAAATGTTACAGCGGTGCTGCCTTGGACTTTTCGACCCAGCAGTTGCAGCCGACATGAATATGTTTTCACCATCAAGCCTTATTAAAGGTGCGATATGGCTAGCAAAGGACGCTGTATTAATCAATAATTTGAGATCGTGTGCAATAGTTGCATTCTTTCTCTTTATCGAGAGCTAGATAAAGCTGACTTGACACTTTAGCTCTTAACCCACTAGAAAAAACATCCATTCATTCCATAATACTGTTGACATACATGAAATATTCCATCTCATAGCCTATTCTTATAGTGAGAAGGAATTTTTCTCCAATTAGCGACTAGGGCCTCATTTCGTATATGAACAGGCTCTCTCTCTATCCTGGATCTGGCCAGTTCAACATACTCTTTTACCAAATCGATGCCGATGTAGCGACGGCCAAAATGATGGGCTACCTTTGTAGTCTGCCCGCTTCCGTTGAATGGGTCCAGTATTAGGTCGTTCTCATATGAATACAATTTCATAAGCCGATACGGGATTTCTTCTGGGAATGGGCATGGATGATCGATGCAGCCAGGGGGCACTGGTGCAATATGCCAAACTGAGTTGGCTATTTCTTTTGTCCATTCTTCATGGGTAGCCGGAAGAATCTCTATCCCTTTTGTCCGGCCGCTGTTAACATCTCCTTTTCGTAAGATGAGAATGAACTCATGCATAATGTTTGCACGGTAGTACTTTGGATAGGGGTGGATGATAAAGGACCCATATCGATTTGTACCGCCGGTCACTTTGTGCCAAATTATCTCTTCATGAAGGTTCCATTTTCCAAAGGGCTGTACAAGCCTGGACAGCAGCATATGAGGTAGGGGTACAATGGTCCCATTAACAACTTCATTTGCTATGACAATACAGCAGTAGCCGCCTTCCTTTGTCACGCGATAGACTTCATTACCGAAGATATCGGTCATATCGTTCACATAATCATTAGTATCCAAGTTAAGCTTGCCTCTGTAATATGCGCCACTTCTCGATGCATGAATATCATAGTCAATCGCGTTTCTGTATGGTGGCGAAGTTACCGTCAACTGGACAGAATTTGCAGGGAGTCGTTGCAGGACGTCCTTACAGTTGCCGACATCTATTTGGTTAGTGATTTCTTGCTGGACAAGCATGACTAAATACTGTCTGCATGTTTCGGTGATCCCTCCAAAGACCCGATACTTTAAAGTAATAAACAACCGACTAAAAAGAAATTATGCCTTGAGCTTACAAAAATGAGCTTGAGTAATGAGAACTCTACCAATTTTTTGCTAAGGACCACTTCAAATTTACTATGAAAAGGAATGTGTCAGTTATTATAATATTGAGTCATTTTTCATCATTGCTTCGTTTCGTATCTCATGTATGTCCATAAGTCTAATGCACAGGGCACAATAGTCTTTGTGAATTAGATTTTTTAGTCTCTTTCTGAAGCGAAACTGCCGACCTCAGCTAATACAACCTTGCGGTACATGTTTAACTTGTGAGCCTAATGATCCAGCAATAAATCTAGCTCTTGCGCTACCGCAGTAGCATTTGATTAATGACGCATACGATTTCGATGATAATCATCACTCCGTTTTGACAATAGTCAGAAGAATTTGATCCGTAGAAGACAACCATTGAAGTCACAAAACGTGATTGCAAGAAACGAATTAAATCAAGGAAAAGAAAGGAGAAGGTGATAGACGAACCTTACAAACTGGAGCCCAAAATCCAAGTTCTAGTCCATCTTTTCTTTCTACTTCTCCTTGTCTTATTCTCGATCCATGCCTCTATCGTTATCTGACGCCTTATTGGCTGTAGCCTTTGCACCAGCCTTAATTTTGTCAGACCGTCCTCGATTATGAGGCCATGGTGCCTTAGATATATTACATCAAATTATTTAAGGGGTTGCTCACAAGATTCGGTTTCATCTTCCCTGCTCCTTACAGAAAAGTGTCAACCGCCTTCTAGTTAATGGTCCTGGCTCGTCGCACACTTGTATAATCTATATAGATCTCCTATTTTCTTGATATGTTCCCGCCTTTTGATAATGGAAAATATAATGAGGTCACTGCCAAAAGTAAAGTAGCTTATCTAAAGATTAGCATTTTATCAAATTAGAAATAAAATCAAAAGTTACGATCTAACTAAGATTAATGTCATTATTTTTCTACGATGAATTCGTCAACTTCCATTCCAAAGTGGCGACCCCCAGCTTGTTTGGTATAGCCTAGTACCTCATCGCCTACCTTTAGTTCTGTCACCGATAACAGCTTGCTGTCCTTGGATATTAGCCGTATCGTCTCAGCATTTTGCAAAATAACAGTGCCTTCCTCACCGTTGATCTCCGCACGTATCAGTCTCAGCGGTCGAGTCTCTATTTTTGATCTGCCAACTACAGCACTTCTTGCAAAGCCTTCCTTGTTAACAATCCACACTTCGCTTCCTGATTCGATCTCGGAAAGATAACGCGTTCCTCCCCCAGGTACCATTGTGTAACAATATACAGCTCCAGCATTCACCCTGAATGGCCGTGGGGAAGTGAAAGATGATCCCACTGATTCATTATGTACTAAAAGCATAACATTAGATCTACTTCCAACCAACATGCCTTCTCCCGTCCTCATCATCGACACAGTGTCTACACAGACCCGCTCTCCTATGCCGACATCCTTTACCTCTGTGATCCTAGCTCTCGTAATAAAGAACCTGGAACTAGTAAGCTCCCGCCTGGCCTTCTCAACTTCCTCTTCACTATCTGTCGATAAAATTACTCCATCTACCCCTAGCTCAAGGACCGTAAACAATGTTGCAACCTCTTGCGAGTTTTTTGCTGTAGCAAACACTTTTGTTTTGGACTTGTGTAGCCTGGCGATAATATTTTCAAGTGGGATTATCTTCCAATTTGGTGCGTCGATGATTACAAGTTCTGCTCCATTTTCTGATGCTCTTTCAACCTCCTCGATATCGACGTTGCTCATTACCCTCTTAAAGTACCCGACGCTCTTGCCTGACGACTTGAAGGATTTTAATTGATCAAAAGTCGTGCATATGACGATATCAGCATCCTCAGACTCATATATTGTGCGGACGCTGCCGCCTGCTACTTTTGGATCAACGTTAATTATCAAGTTGCCCTTCTCCTTTAGTCTTGAGAGAAATTCGTCTAGAGAGGATGTTGCTACAGTTGGTCTGACAATCAGCTCTTTTGGTTTGAGATCAGTCAAGTTCTTTCAAAGCCTCTCTAACATTTCTGTTTTCAATTATGATCTTGCGTAATGCGCGTACCATTGCAGGTGGATTCTTATGTTGGAAAATGTTGCGACCAAATGTCACGCCCTTTGCTCCTGCTGCCATTGCGCCATTGCACATTTCCAAAGTTTCTCTGTCGCTATTGACCTTGGGTCCGCCAGCAATTACTAACGGCACAGGACAGCTCCTAACAACCTGCTTAAATGAATCCGGGTCCCCAGTGTATACTGTTTTTACAATGTCTGCTCCAGCCTCAGCGCCCACTCTTGCAGCATGTGCTACGATCTCTGCATCATGAGGGTTTTTGATGTTCTCTCCACGTGGATACATCATCGCGACCAGAGGCAGACTCCATTCGTCGCATTTATCGGATATCATACCAAGCGTTTGCAGCATCTCTGGCTCTTCTTTTGAACCAATATTAATATGAACGGAGACTGCATCGGCCCCAAGCCTGATTGCTTCTTCGACACTGCCTATCAGCATTTTTCTGTTTGGCGCAGGACCTATGGATGTACTGGCGGAAAAGTGTACTATTAACCCAATATCTGGCGACCTAGGCATAGTCTTGATTATGCCCTTATTGACAAGGACGCAGGTGAGTCCAGCTGAGGCACATTGATAGATCATACCATGAATATCTTCTAGCCCCTTTATGGGGCCATTGGTTATACCATGGTCCATTGGAATGCACAGCATTTTGCCCCCATTCAATATCCTCGAAAGCCTGATATCCCTGCCAAAGACCATATTTGTATCCAGACTTTCTTGCTAACCTACTTATAACTTGTTTTATCACTGAGATATTGCGAATATAGGCTGGTAAGTATTGATTATGACCAATCTCATTCGCTTTGGGCTCTATAATTACATGACAGGGTACTAATCAAATAATGCACTGACTGTTCACTAGAATTTGTTGTTTGTGAGGTTGTTGAGACTTGACTTGTCCCAAGATGCAGCTAAGGTTAGCAATAGATTGACTACTCAGTAAGTCCAATCACAGACTCACCAGTATGAGATCGTGCAAGGTTCAATTGAGAATAGATCTACGAACTTCTTGGGACTAGTACGACAATTCACACGAGACCAATTATGCCGCAGTTTGGCTGTTTGCAGGCAGATATAGCCACACACCTAGATTCATTGACAAAGGAGTAATAACGAACTAATTGGATTTAAAAAATTGGATATTTTGTTCTGTCTATTTTTAGGGACCCTGAGAACCAAGCTCTTATATTTGCTGCCATAGACTCTGATAGCGTAACTTGCTAAAAAAGCATGAACGAAATCCGTTCTGCTATATCTGCAACCTGTTCTTCACACCCGGGTATCTGCCGGTTCATCTCAAAGCTGATCACACAAAGGAAGAGTTAGCGGCTCATCTCCTAATGGCATACTTTGACGAATGGCGCGAGCAGGAAGAGGAAATTGAGAAAGCTACTAAGACGTCCCGATGACTCCCATAAGTTTTTTAGAAATGATCACGTCAGAGTAGTATATGGGTTATGAGTCTGATGACTCATCAGAATTTGCAAGGATATCAACTAAGAAGCTCGCTATTCTGTTTGGCCTTGCATTCTTTGGAGCATTCATGCTCATACAAATGATACAAGGGTTCCCTCTTGCAGAGATCCTGTTCAGGCATACCGTAACAGAACGGGTTAATGTGTCAATAAAGCAAGAAGATGTGTGCGTCATAGAGCCACCTGACGGTCAACCAAAAAGCATCCAAGCATGTCCTTATAATGTGGATGACCCGCTAATTGTGACATACTACGAAGGCTCTACTAATGTAGAATCTCACAGGCTCAATAAGTAAGTCATTTACTCTCACTTCGTCACTTTTTTATCATATCCAGAACGACCTTGAGGTTCTGCTCATCACCTCTCGTTTTATCTATCGGCGTCTCCATTATTATCGGCAGAGCCCTGACCGCCAAATGGTTGACAAAAGCAGTAAGACCCTCAACGCCTATCGATCCAAGTCCAATATGCTCATGCCGGTCTAGGTTTGAGCCCAGCCCACCTTTCGAATCGTTCAGATGGACGATTTTTAATTCTCTCAGGCCGATGATAGCCTTGATTTTGTCAAACATTATATTCACATCCTCCTTTGTGCCTAGGTCATAGCCTGTCGCAAAAAGATGGCAAGTATCTATGCAAACACCAAATTTCTTTGAGTTATCAAGCCTATCGAGTATGAGGCGCAGCTCTTCAAGCGTGCTACCAACACTATTCCTCTGTCCTACGTTATTTTCTAAGAGGACTATCACTTCATTTTCGGATTCATTACAGGCACTGTCGGCTGCCCCTCTTAAGGCATTTACCAGCTGATTGATGCCACTTTTTGAACCCTTGCCCATGTGACTTCCAAGGTGTATCACTAGATATGATATTCCAAGTAAATTGCATCTTTCTACCTCTTCTGTAAGGGCCTTTACGGATCTGTCATACAATTCTCCCGGCGGTCCTGAGAGGTTAGGCAGATACGGCATGTGGACAACTACTGATGTTTTTTCGATTGTACTTGCACGAAGCCTGTTTTTGAATGACTCTACCTCATCTCGCGGTAGGGGCTTTGCAGTCCACCCACGGGGGTTCCGACTAAATATTTGAAAAGCGGTACAGCCTAATTTTTTTGCATTGTTGACGGAACTCGATATCCCCCCCGCTATAGAGACATGAAACCCCACCCTTACTTTCATAGTTTCAATATGAAGATATTTTTTGTTAAATTAACTTATTGTAATGGAGTTTTTATGGTAGAAGAGCTATACTTTATTGTACAATTTGTCTTCTATAAGAATGGCAGGCAGTGACCTAGCCAAGTATCCGTTTTTGAATGAAGCTGGCCAATACCTGCGAGAGTCCAGCTTCGGCTGGGAGGAGCTTAACAGGCCAGATATGAAGTACATTATTGACCGAGCTGCCGAGCGTATTGAGATAGGGGTCGACGGGAAGGTATACGACAACCTTGAGAGATACGAAATTGAGATCCTTACTTTCCTTATTTCTCTTGTCATCGTCAAGTCAATTGGCATTGATCAAGTACTGAGAAAGTTTGCCCTGGCTGAAGCAAGAAGGGCAGAAAAGTTTCTTACAGAGGATTTACGAAAACAGAGCGAAATTAAGAGACGTTCAATCTTTACCAAGATCTTTGAGGATCTGTTCAAATTGAAAATCGCTATTTCAGAGGATCAGCGTCTATTCAAGGTCCGAGTTGTTGACTACCTTGCAAGAGCTGCTCACTTCCACGAACAGGAATGGAAACTGATCAATAGACTTGTCTACAGCGGCTATGTTTATCTCGACGCTGATGAAACCGTCAGAATCATTAGGAATGAGCTCGCAGTGCTCATTTATGACAAAGTCAAAGCAATGACTCTACCTACTCTGCCACAAGGCATGAAATCAAAAGCTGACCAACTACGGGTAAAACTCTTATCACGTTATGAACAGCGAGGCTCAGTAGTAGTCACAGACTACCCGCCATGCATTAAGCATGCGCTGGGAGTAATGAATAGAGGCGATAACCTGCCTCACTCCGCACGAGTGATGCTTGCCACATACATGTTAGCTATAGGCAAGCCAATAGATGAAATTGTCTTGATGTTCGAAAATGCCCCTGATTTTAACGAAAAGATAACCCGATACCAAGTGGAGCACCTAGCTGGCATGAAAGGAAGCCATACGAAATATTCTGTTCCCTCATGCGACAAACTGCGGAGCGAAAATCTCTGCTTCGCAACTGCTGAATGTGATAACCTAATAAACCCTATTCAGTTTGGCAGGAAGAAGAATAAGGAATGAAAGGGAACGTCATTGCCTCTAAGACTATTTCAATAATAAGAAGAGCGTTCCGTGAGTATTACTTCAACCAGTCAAATGCAATTGAAGAGCCTATCAAAATGGAGCAACGTGAGTTCGGTTATATGCATTTTGGACAAGCAGGCATGCTTAGGCATCTATCATTCAAGAGCAAGAAAGAGCTCGATGCTGTACTTGTCAGGGAAGCGCCCTCTGATGTATATTGTTCAAATGCATACTATCGATTTCCAACGCAACAGCCTATGCAGGAGAAACAGTGGCTTGGGGCAGACTTGATCTTTGATATTGATGGTAAGGATCTTGGCATGCCCTGTGTTCCATCGCATTCGTATTCAGTCTGCATAAACTGTGGCTATGTATCCGCTCCTCCTGAACAGGACGAAGAGAGATCATCATATTCTTGCCTATCCTGTGGCTACAAAAAGGCAGATCATGTTTCGATTCCTTGCAGCAAGTGCATAGATGGGTCTAGGAAAGAGGCTAGACATTTGATGGATTTTTTGTTAAGAGATATCGGTTTAGAGCATAATGCTATTAACATCTACTTTTCTGGTAACAATGGCTTTCATGTCCACATAAATGATGATGCATGCTCCTCGCTCGATCCACAGGCTCGCTCCGACCTTGTGGGCTATCTCTCCGGAACCGGCCTCATGTTGGAGAGCGTTGGAGTAAGAAAAACCAATACAGATGGTTCTTTCTATATAAAATTCCCAAAAAGTGGACTTACTTATGGCTGGAGAAGAATAATTGCAGAGAAGCTAAAGATAGACATCACATCAGCTGTCAAACTCAAGAACATTGTCAACCAATATGGTGGCTATAATTCATTCAAAGTTGAACTTGATAGATTAGCAAGGACCATGGGAGTTAGAATAGATCCACAAGTGACAACTGATGTTCACAGGATCTTTAGAATGCCTGGAACACTCAACAGTAAGAGTGGTCTTTCAAAGACAAAATCCAGAGATCTCTATTCTTTTGATCCCTTTGTCGATGCGTGCTTACTAGGCGACGACAAAATAAGTTTGAGAGTTAAGACCCCAGTCAAGTTGAAACTAAAAGGGAGCTCATTCAACATTTCAAATGAATCAGCTGAAATACCCGCATATGCAGCAGTTTACCTTATGTGCAAAGGTCTTGCAGAAGCAGACTAACTTCTCGACTTGATAGACCTATGAACAAACGATCCTTATGTACCGTGATAGATACAAAAGCCCAAGTAAATTGCTGAACAAGGGTATTCCCACCGAGTCGAAAGCAGCTGTTAACGATTTCTAAAATCACAACTTGGGCTGCTGCGGACTAAATATACCATCGGGACCCGGTTGTGTGATACAGAGGTACA
>Ga0081538_10000105_pt1 | contig 83102 bp, 72 predicted proteins | sample TabmetS5T2R1_FD_71022 | JGI IMG/M metagenome (GOLD analysis project Ga0081538, IMG submission 71022) | Tabebuia heterophylla rhizosphere microbial communities from the University of Puerto Rico - S5T2R1 | ecosystem: Host-associated > Plants > Roots > Rhizosphere ... | reverse complement strand
TGGACGAACGCCGACTTCGATCCCTTCGCCTCGCCCGAGGAGACCGGCTCGCCCTGGGGCGACAAGGCGGGCAGCAACACCGCGGCCGTCAGCCGCAAGCGCGTCACGGCCCAGCGCATGGTGGGCGTGCCCGGCGACGAGGCGCTGCGCACCGACGCCACCCACCCGATCAACCGCATGTTCGCCGACGTCGACCAGTCCGAGCCCGAGATCCACGCCGAGCCCGGCTTCGAGGACGAGGTGGCGGCGTTCAACCTGTTCGCCTACCTGTCGCGGTCCGACGTCACCTGGAACCCGTCGGTGGTGTCGGTGTGCAAGGACAGCCTCTACTGCCCGACGACCGAGGAGTACATCCTGCCCATCGTCCACGGGAACGACCGGGTCGAGTGGTTCGTGCAGCTCTCCGACCAGATCGAGTGGGAGGTCGCTGACAAGGAGAGCGGGTCGCGCCGCGCCCGGGTGGTGATGAGGCCCGGCGACGTGGCCGCCATGCCCGCCGACATCCGCCATCAGGGCTACGCGCCCAAGCGGTCGATGCTGCTGGTCTGGGAGAACGGCTCGCCCGAGCTCCCCCAGATGATCGCCGAGGGACGCGCCCCGACCTACCCGGTCGATCTCTGAGCCCGATCTTCGCCCGAGCACGCTGCGAGCGCTGACGCCGTGCAGACCAAGCTCTTCATCGACGGGGAGTTCGTGGACGGGCTCGCGGGCGCGACCATCGAGGTGCTCGACCCCCACGACTGCTCCGTGCTCGCCGAGGTGGCCGAGGCACGGGCCGAGGACGTCGACCGGGCCGTGGCAGCAGCCACCGCCGCGTTCCCCGCGTGGGCCGCCACCCCGGCGGCCGAGCGGGGGAGGCTGCTGCTGCGGCTCGCCGACGCCATCGAGGACAACGCCGACGAGCTCGCCCGCCTGGAGAGCCGCGACACCGGTCACCCGCTGCGCGACTCCCGGGGGCTGGACGTGCCGCGCACCGCCGCCACGTTCCGGTACTTCGGCGGCATTGCCGACAAGCTGCAGGGCTCGGTGGTGCCGGTCGAGGCCGGGTTCCTGAACTATGTCGAGCGGGCGCCGCTGGGGGTCATAGGGCAGATCGTGCCCTGGAACTTCCCGCTGATGTTCTGCGGCTGGAAGCTGGGGCCGGCGCTCGCCGCGGGCAACACCGTGGTGCTCAAGCCGGCGGAGCTGACGCCGCTGTCGTCGCTGCGGGTGGCGGAGCTGACGGCCGAGGTCGGGATGCCCCCGGGCGTGGTGAACGTCGTTCCCGGCTACGGCCAGACCGCGGGGCAACACCTGGCTGAGCACGAGGGCGTGGCCAAGATCGCGTTCACCGGCTCCACCGCCACGGGCAGGCGGATCGTCGAGGCCTCGGCGGGCAACCTCAAGCGGGTCCAGCTCGAGCTGGGCGGCAAGGGCGCCAACGTGGTGTTCCCCGACGCCGACATGAGCGCGGCCGTGAACGGGTCGGCGTTCGCCATCTTCCACAACCAGGGACAGGCGTGCATCGCCGGGAGCCGGCTGATCCTCCACGAGGAGATCGCCGACGAGTTCATGGAGCGGTTCGCGTCGCTGGCGGCGTCGATCCGGCTCGGGAACCCGCTCGACGAGTCGACCGAGATGGGCCCGCTCACGTCGCCGATGCACCGCGACCGGGTGCTGGCGTACGTCAAGGTGGCGCTCGACGAGGGTGCGGAGATCGTCACCGGCGGCAAGGCGCCCGACGACCCGGCCCTGGCCCGGGGCTGCTACGTGCTCCCGACCGTCGTGCGTGCCGACCCCCGCAGCCGGGTCAGCCAGGAGGAGGTCTTCGGGCCGTTCGTGACCGCCACCACGTTCCGCACCGACGACGAGGCGGTCGGCCTCGCCAACGGCACGGACTACGGGCTCGGCGGCGGCCTCTGGACCCGGGATCTGTCCCGGGCCCACCGCATCGCCCGCGCCTTCCGGTCGGGCATGGTGTGGGTCAACGCCTACAAGCGGGTCAACCCGGGCTCGCCGTTCGGCGGTGTGGGCCGCTCGGGCTACGGCCGGGAGATGGGCTTCGAGGCCATGCACGAGTACACCGACGCCCACTCGGTGTGGATCAACGTCGATGCCCAGCTGCCCGCCTGGTACGCGCGGCCGGGGGCGGGGCAATGAGCGAGATCGTCAGCCTGCCCGACGCCGTGGGCGGCGCCGTCCACGACGGCGACACCGTGGCGCTGGAGGGGTTCACGCACCTCATCCCGTTCGCCGCCGGGCACGAGGTCCTCCGCCAGGGCCGCCGCGACCTGACGCTGGTCCGGCTCACCCCCGACGTCCTCTACGACCAGATGATCGGCATGGGCGCGGCGCGCCGGCTCGTGTTCTCGTGGGGCGGCAACCCGGGGGTCGGGTCCCTGCACCGGTTCCGCGACGCCGTCGAGCACGGCTGGCCCCGCCCGATCGAGATCGAGGAGCACAGCCACGCCGGCATGGCGAACCGCTACGTCGCCGGCGCATCGGGGCTGCCGTTCGCCGTGCTCCGTGGGTACGCGGGCACCGACCTGCCCGACCACACCGCCAACGTCGCCCCCATCGACTGCCCGTTCACGGGCGAGAGCCTGACCGCGGTGGCAGCGCTGCGCCCCGACGTGACGATCATCCACGCCCAGCAGGCGGATCGGGCGGGGAACGTGCAGCTGTGGGGGATCATCGGGGTGCAGAAGGAGGCCGCGCTGGCGGCCGACCGGGTGGTGGTCACCGTCGAGGAGATCGTCGACGAGCTCGAGCCGCGGCCGGGTGCGGTCGTGCTGCCGTCGTGGGTTATCGACGCCGTGGCCGCGGCGCCGGGGGGCGCGCATCCCAGCTACGCCCACGGCTACTCGGTGCGGGACAACGGCTTCTACGGGGCGTGGGACCGCATCAGCCGCGACCGCGACGCCTTCGTCGAGTGGATGAAACGCAACGTGCTCGACCTCGTGCCGAGCCCGAGGTGAGGGGAGACCATGGCTGTCACGACCCAGACGATGACCGACGAGCAGCGCAAGTCGGTGGCCATCGAGTACCTGAAGGCATTCGACAACGGCGGGACGACGTCCACCGGCGGCAGCATCCTCGACCTCTTCGCCGACGACGCGCAGGTCTACTTCCCCAAGTGGGGCCTGGCCTCGGGCAAGGACGAGATCGGCCGGCTGTTCACCGACGTGGGCGGCACCATCAAGCAGATCGTCCATCACTACTCGCACTTCAACTGGGTGTTCTCGGGCGGCGACGTGCTGGTGTGCGAGGGGACCAGCCACGGTGAGCACCGCGACGGTCCGTGGCGGGCGGGCGTGCCCGAGTGGGGGGCCGGCCGGTGGTGCGACGTGTTCGAGATCAGGGACTTCCTGATCCAGCGGGTCTTCATCTACCTCGACCCGGACTATGCCGGTCAGGACACCGAGCGCTATCCGTGGCTCGCGGACCGGGAGGGCGGGTGAACCCATCGGGTTGGCGAGGCCATGGGTTCCGGCGCGGGGAGGTCGAGGCCATGAGCTCCGGCTTCGGAACCGATGGCCTCGGGCGGCCGCCGGCGGAACCGATTGCCTCGGGGCTAGCCGTCGGCGAGCACTCGCCGTGACCGCACCGGCGCCCGCCGCCCGGGATGACGGGGTCTGGACCGCCGACGAGATGATGACGGTCGCGGCCGCACGCCACCTGCGCGACGGCGAGGTGTGCTTCGTGGGGATCGGGCTGCCGTCGACGGCTGCCAACCTGGCCCGCCGCACGCACGCCCCCGGCCTCGTGCTGGTGTACGAGTCCGGGACGATCGGCGCCAAGCCCCGCGCCCTCCCGTTGTCGATCGGTGACGGCGAGCTGGCCGAGACCGCCGACGCCGTGGTGTCGGTCCCGGAGATCTTCAACTACTGGCTCCAGGCGGGACGCATCGACGTCGGGTTCCTGGGTGCGGCCGAGCTCGACCGTCGCGGCGACATCAACACCACGGTCATCGGGCCCTATGGCACGCCCAAGGTGCGGCTGCCCGGGGCGGGCGGGGCGCCCGAGATCGCGGCCTCGTGCCGGCGCGTGGTCGTCGTCGTCCGGCAGTCGCGGCGCACGTTCGTCGATCGGGTGGGCTTCCGGACGTCCACGGGCGAGCGGGTGAGCACCGTCATCACCGACCTGGGTGTGCTGAGCCGGGACGCCGGGCACGACGAGCTCGTGCTCACGCGCGTGCATCCCGGTGCCACCGTCGATGCGGCCCGGACCGCCGCCGGCTGGGACCTGCGCGTCGCGGACGACGTCGCCGTCACGGCCCCGCCCAGCGCCACCGAGCTTGAGGTGCTGCGTGAGCTCGAGGGTTCCGTGAGGCCGAGCGGATAGGAGCGCACGTGGGAACAGAACGGTACGGGATTTGCCGCGTGAGCCCCGGGCACACAGCTTGGCCTCTGGCAGCACTGACCACGGCGAGCCCAGACGACGCGGCCAGCCACTCAGGTCCCATGGGGGCGGCGGGGTGAAGCCGTTCGTGCACGAGGCGTTGCCGGGGCGGGTCGTGTTCGGCGTCGGCTCCGTGGGCCAGGTGGCCGACGAGGTGGCCGCGTTGGGCGCGGCGCGGGTTCTCCTCGTGGTGGACGAGGCCTCCAAGGCCGTCGGCGACCGCATGGCCGATGACCTGGGTGAGCGCTATGCGGGACGCCTCGACGAGGTACGGCAGCACGTGCCCGAGGAGCTGGCCACGGACGCCCGACGCACCGCCGTCGAGGTGCAGGCCGACGGCGTGGTGACGATCGGGGGTGGCTCGGCCACGGGCCTCGGCAAGGCCATCGCGATCGACCCGGTGGCGCAGGCGTCGGCCGGCGGTCGGGTCAACCTCCTCGCCGTGCCCACGACCTACGCCGGGTCGGAGATGACACCCATCTACGGGGTCACCGGCCAGCACAAGCAGACCGGTCGTGACCTGCGGGCGCTGCCGCGGACGGTCGTGTACGACCCGGTGCTCACCGTCGGCATGCCGCCGGCCATCACCGCCTCCAGCGGGTTCAACGCCCTCGCCCACTGCGTCGAGGGCCTCTATGGGCCCGGCGCCAACCCGATCGTGGGCCTCCAGGCCGTCGAGGGGGTCCGGGCGCTCGCCGGCGCCCTGCCGGAGGCGGTGGACCATCCCGACGACCTCGACGCCCGCGGCCGGGCGCTCTACGGCGCCTACCTGGCCGGCGCCGTCCTGGCCGTGGCGGGGACGGCGCTCCACCACAAGCTCTGCCACGTCCTCGGCGGGACCTTCGGGCTCGTGCACGGCGACGTCAATGCCGTCGTGCTGCCGCACGTCGTCGCCTACAACGCCGCGGCCGCGCCCGAGGCGATGGCCGCGGTCGCCGGGGCCCTCGGCGCGGCCCCCGGCGAGGAGGCGGCGGCGCTCCGCACGCTGGCCGAGCGGATCGGCGCGCCCACCAGCCTCGCCGCCATCGGCATGCCCGCCAGCGGCCTCGACCCCGCCGCGGCACGCGCCGTCGCCGACACCGGCACCACCAATCCGCGCCCGCCCGACGTGGCGTCGCTGCGTGCCCTGCTGCAGCGCGCCTTCGACGGGGCGCCGCCGGCATCGATCCAATGACCAACAGGGGGGACGGACATGACCAACGACAGCCGGGGCCCGCAGGACGGACGGTCGCAGCGAGACCCAGACCGAGGCTCGCGCTCAGGTGATCATTCGGCCATCGACGCCGGCCGGCGTCGATTCATCCAGGGGGCCCTGGGCGGCCTGACGGTCGTCTCGCTGGGCGGCCTGGCCGCTTGCGGCGACGACAGCGACCGCCGTAGCGCCGGTGGCGGGGGCGGCGACGGCGGCGATGGGGACGGCGGCGGCACCATCAGGATCGGCTACGTCACCCCCCGCACGGGTGCGCTCGCCCCGTTCGGGGAGGCCGACGACTTCGTGCTGAACCAGATGCGGGAGGTGTTCGCGGACGGTCTCGAGATCGGCGGCGCCGCCTGGGCGGTCGAGGTCATGGACCGCGACAGCGAGTCGGACTCCAACCGGGCCGCCGACGTGGCGCAGGAACTGATCGTCGACGACGGGATCAATCTCATGCTCGTCTCGTCGACCCCCGACACCACCAACCCGGTCGCGGATCAGTGCGAGCTCAACCAGGTGCCGTGCATCTCGACCGTCGCACCGTGGCAGCCCTACTACATCGGCCGCGGCGGCGACCCCGCCTCGACCGAGCCCGCGTTCACGTACACGTACCACTTCTTCTGGGGCCTGGAGGACGTGATCGGTGTCTTCCTGGCGATGTGGGACCAGGTCGAGACCAATCGGACGGTCGGGGGCCTGTTCCCCAACGATCCCGACGGGAACGCGTGGGGCGACGCGCAGAACGGCTTCCCGCCGCCGCTGCAGCAGGCCGGCTACACGCTGGTCGATCCCGGTCGTTACACCAACGGCACCAACGACTTCACCGCACAGATCTCGGCCTACAAGGACGCGGGCGCGCAGCTCCTGACCGGGGTGCCCATCCCGCCCGATTTCACCAACTTCTGGACACAGGCCACACAGCAGGACTTCCGGCCCCTAGTGGCGTCGGTGGGCAAGGCACTGCTGTTCCCGTCCGCGGTCGAAGCGCTGGGTGACCAGGGTGCGGGCCTGTCCACCGAGGTGTGGTGGAGCCCGAGCCACCCGTTCACGTCGTCGCTCACCGACCAGTCCGCGCAGGAGCTGGCCGATGCCTACTCCGAGGACACGGGCAAGCAATGGACCCAGCCCATCGGGTTCGCACACGCGCTGTTCGAGGTGGCCGCCGACGTGCTGACGCGCAGTGGGGACCCCAGCGACCCGCAGGCGGTGGTCGACGCACTGGCCGGCACCCAGCTCGACACCGTCGTGGGCAACCTCGACTGGAGCGCGGGTCCCGTGCCCAACGTCGCCAAGACCAAGCTGGTCGGTGGGCAGTGGCGCACCGGCACCGATTACCCCTACGAGATCGTGATCGTCGCAAACGACGACCTGCCCGACGTGCCGACGGGCGGGTCCGTGGAGCCGATCGCGTAGTGGGCGCGAGGGTCCACTGGTGAACGGGCCCGGGCACGACCGCCCGATCCTCGAGGTCGAGGGCCTGCGGAAGTCGTTCGGCGGCATCGTGGTCGTCGACGACCTGTCGCTCGCCGTCGGCCCCGACGAGGCGCTCGGCCTGGTCGGCCCCAACGGTGCCGGCAAGACGACCGTGTTCAACCTCGTGGCGGGCGACCTGGGGCCGGACGCCGGGAGCGTGCGCTTCGACGGGGTCGACGTCACCGCGATGCGCCCCGATCGCCGCTGCCGGGCGGGCATCGGGCGCACCGCCCAGGTCCCCCGGCCCTACGCGGGGATGACCGTCTTCGAGAACGTGCTGGTCGGGGCGGTGTTCGGCGCCCGGTCGCGGCGGTCGGAGCGGGCGGGGCTCGGGCCCACGCTGGCGGCCCTCGAGCGGGCGGGCCTGGCCGACCGGGCCAATGCACCCGCGGGCAGCCTGGGGCTGCTCGACCGCAAGCGTCTCGAGCTGGCGCGGGCCCTGGCGACCGAGCCCCGCCTCCTCCTGCTCGACGAGATCGCCGGTGGATTGACGGAGGCCGAGGTGATCGAGCTCGTCGACACCATCCGGGCCATCCGGGGCCGGGGCGTGGCCGTCGTCTGGATCGAGCACATCGTCCACGCGCTCGTCGCCGTCGTCGACCGCATCGTGGCGATGAGCTTCGGCCGCAAGATCGCCGAGGGCGACCCCCGGGACGTCATGGCCAGCCGGGAGGTCCAAGAGGTCTACCTGGGGGTGGTCCCCGGATGAGCGCACTGTTGGAGCTGGACGGGATCGACGCCCACTACGGCCAGCTCCAGGCGCTGTTCGGCGTCGGCCTGGCGGTCGAAGAAGGCGAGACCGTGGCGCTGATCGGAGCCAACGGGGCCGGCAAGAGCACGCTGCTGCACACGATCGCCGGAACCCTGCGCCCCTCCCGGGGCACGGTGACGTTCGCCGGGAGCCCGCTGGTGGGGGTCCGGGCCGACCGCCGTGTCGGGCTGGGCATCGCCCTGGTGCCCGAGGGGAGGCGACTGTTTCCGAGCCTGACGGTCGAGGAGAACCTGCTGGTCGGTGCCCACCGGCGACGCTCGGGCCCGTGGAACGTGGCCGGCGTCTTCGACCTGCTGCCGCTGCTTCACCCGCTCCGCGACCGCCGCGCCGCGTACCTGTCCGGCGGCGAGCAGCAGGCGGCCGCCATCGGCCGAGCCCTCATGGCCAACCCGCGGCTGCTCCTGCTCGACGAGGTGTCGCTGGGCCTCGCGCCGGCGGTCGTCAAGCACCTGTACGCGGCGCTGCCGGGCATCGCCGCCGAGGGCACGACGCTGGTCATCGTGGAGCAGGACATCGGCCAGGCACTGGCCGTGGCCCAGCACGTCACCTGTCTCCTCGAGGGGCGCGTGTCGCTTCGGGGTCGGCCCGGCGAGCTGACCCACGAGCGGATAACGACCGCCTACTTCGGGATGTAGCGGGACGCCGATGGAGTGGGTCAACGCCGTCGTCCAGGGGATCCTCCTCGGAGGGGTTTTCGCGCTGTTCGCCACCGGCCTGTCGCTGGCCTTCGGCATCATGCGCCTCGCCAACCTGGCCCACGGCACCCTGGCGTTGTTGGCGGCGTTCATCGCCTACTCGATCGTCGACGCCACGGGTGTCAACCCGCTGGTCGCGTTGGTGGCGGTGGTCCCCATCATGTTCGTCGTCGGCTACGTGCTGGAGCGCGGCCTGCTCAACTTCACGCTCGGCAGCGACCCGCTCCCGGCCATCCTGGTGACGTTCGGGCTGGCGGTCGTCATCGAGAACCTGTTGCTCGAGCACTACTCCGCCGACGCCCGCGGGCTGGACGCGGGCTCGATCGAGAGCGCCAGCATCCATGTCACCGACGACATCGCCATCGGCTGGTTTCCGCTCATGACGCTGGCCGTCGCCGTCGGGGTCCTGGCGATCCTCTACATGCTCTTCGCCCACACCCGGGCCGGCCGGGCGTTCCGGGCGATCAGTGACGACCGGGAGACCGGTCGCCTCATGGGGATCAACGAGCGGCACTACTACGCCCTCGCCATGGGCATCGCCTTGGCGACGGTGGCCATAGCCGGTGTGTTCCTCGGCATCCGCACGACGTTCTCGCCCGCCGACGGCAACTCCCAGCTGCTGTTCGGGTTCGAGGCCGTCATCATCGGTGGGCTGGGATCGCTGTGGGGCACCCTGGCCGGCGGCATCATCCTGGGCGTGGCCCAGACGGTCGGGGCCGAGTTCGAACCCGGCTGGAGCGTCCTGACCGGCCATCTGGTGTTCCTCGCGGTGCTGGCGCTGCGGCCGAACGGCCTGTTCGGAAAGCCCGTCCCGGCGTGACCCGGGTCGACGGCACCGCCTCCGTGCTGGACACGCCGAGGGCGGACAGTGGATCGCCGCGCGGCTGGCGGATCGCCCGCTGGACACCCGAGAGCCGGGTCGGCGTGGCGGTCTGCGTGGCGGCGCTCTGGGTGCTGGCCACGCTGCCGGACTGGGGCACGTCGTCGAACATGGCCACGGTGGTCGAGATCATGGCGCTGCTCGCCATGGCGCAGATGTGGAACCTCCTGGCCGGCTTCGCCGGGCTGGTCTCGATCGGCCAGCAGGCGTTCATCGGCATCGGCGCCTACTCGCTCCTGGTGCTGGCCGACGATCACGGCATCGATCCGTTCGTGGCGGTGTGGCTGGCGGGCCTCGTCGCGGCCGTGCTGTCGGTCCCCATCGGAGTGCTCGCCTTCCGTCTGCGCGGCGGGTACTTCGCCATCGGCACCTGGGTCATCGCCCAGGTGGTGTTCCTCCTGGTGACCAACAACACCGCCCTCGGCGGCGGCAACGGTCGCAGCCTGCTGTCACTCGGCGACTACGACCGCCTGACGCGGGAGGATTACACCTTCTACACCGCGCTCGTCGTCGGTGCCGGGGCCGTCCTGATCGTGGTGATGATCCTGCGTTCGCGGCTCGGGCTGGCGCTGCGGGCGATCCGCGACGACGAGGCCGGGGCGCGGGGTGCGGGCGTCGACGTCTATCGAGCACGCCTCGCGGCCTGGGTCATCGCCGGGGGCTGGACCGGCCTCGCCGGCGGCGTCGTCTACCTGCAACGGCTAAACGTCCAGCCCACCTCGGCGTTCAGCGTGCAGTGGACGGCGTTCATGATCTTCATCGTCGTGATCGGCGGGCTGGGCTCGACCACGGGCCCGATCATCGGCACGCTCGTGTTCTGGGTACTGCGAGACCAGTTGACCGACCTGGGCGGGTGGTACCTGATCGTCCTCGGGTCGATCGCCGTCGTGATGGCGGTCCTGGCCCCCAAGGGCATCTACGGCCTGCTCAACCGCATCCGCCCGTTCCAGCTGTTCCCGGTGCAGCGGCGACTGCGACGGCGGCGCCGTGCCCGTGCGGAGGTGTCCGCCCCATGACCTTCGTCATCGACGCGGTGCGCACGCCCGTGGGCCGCTACGCCGGCGGGCTGGCGGGTGTCCGTCCCGACGACCTCGCGGCCCACGCGCTGCGGGCCCTCGTCGATCGCGTGCCCGACCTCGACCCCACCGACATCGACGACGTTTGGTTCGGCGACGCCAACGGTGCCGGCGAGGACAACCGCGACGTGGCCCGCATGGCCGTGCTGCTGGCCGGGCTGCCGGTGTCGGTTCCGGGTGCGACCGTCAACCGGCTGTGCGGATCCGGGCTGGAGGCGGTGGCCGCCGCCGACCGGGCGATCGCCGTGGGCGACGCGGCGATCGCCGTCGCCGGTGGCGTCGAGTCGATGAGCCGGGCGCCGTGGGTCCTGCCCAAGCCCGACACCGCCTATCCCCGCAGCCACGAGACGCTCCATTCGACGACGCTGGGCTGGCGCCTGGTCAACCCGTGCATGCCCCCGGAATGGACGGTCTCGCTGGGCGAGGGCGCCGAGATCCTGGCGGAGCGCCACCGGATCAGCCGGGAGGCCCAGGATGCGTTCGCCGTGCAGTCGCACCAGCGCGCCGCCGAGGCGTGGGATGCGGGCCGGTTCGGCGATGAGGTCAGCTTCGTCGCCGACGGCGAGGGCGGCCGGCTCCTCGAGCGGGACGAGAGCATCCGCGCCGACACCTCGCTCGAGGCTCTGTCCCGCCTCCGTCCGAGCTTCCGGCCCGACGGTACTGTCACGGCCGGCAACGCCTCACCGCTCAACGACGGGTCCGCCGCCGTCCTGTTGGCCGACGAGCCGGCGGTCGGACGCCTGGGACGCGAGCCCCTGGCCCGCATCGCCGCCCGGGCGACCTCGGCCGTCGAGCCCCCGCTCTACGGGCTCGGCCCGGTGGAGGCGGCCGAACGGGCGCTCGAACGTGCCGGCATCGCCTGGTCCGACCTCGCGGTCGTCGAGCTGAACGAGGCCTTCGCGGCGCAGGCCCTGGCCTGCCTGGCCCACTGGCCCGAACTGGACCCCGAGGTCGTGAACCCCAACGGCGGCGCCATCGCCATCGGGCACCCCCTGGGCTGTTCGGGCGTCCGCTTGCTCACGTCGCTGGTGTGGGAGCTGCGTCGCCGCCGCGGGGGTTGGGGCCTGGCCGCCATGTGCATCGGGGTCGGCCAGGGCATCGCCGTCGTCGTGGAGGCGTGAGGCGACCCGCGCCGTCCCAGCCCGAACTTGCCGCAGTTAGCGTCCCAGCCCGAACTTGCCGCAGTTAGCGTTCCCAGCCCGAACTTGCCGCAGTTAGCGTCCCGGCCCGAACTTGCCGCAGTTAGCGTCCCGGCCCGAACTTGCCGCAGTTAGCGCTGTCATGGCATGGATTTCCACGACAAGTTCGTGCTCGGGAGGCGCCCGTGCTACGGCCGCCCCAGGCCCTCGCGCACCGCCCAGGCGGCCACCTCCGTGCGGGACGACATGCCCAGCTTGGCCAGGATGTTCGACACGTGGACCGCCGCCGTCCGCGGCGAGATGTAGAGCCGTTCGGCGACCTGCGAGTTGGTCAGGCCCTCGGCCAGGAGCGACACCACCTCGCGCTCACGCGGGGTGAGCGCCTCGGGCCCGCTCGGCTCCGGGCCCAGTCCCAGGCGGCGCTCCACCGCCCGCAGCTCGTCCACCCGCCAGCCGCGCCACCGCGCCAGGAACGGTGCCGCCGCCTCCGCCTGGGCCCGCGCCTCGTCCAGTCGACCCCCGGCCACCAGGGCGCGGGCGGCGCCGACGTGGGCGGTGCCTAGGTGGGCGGCCAGGACCTCGGGGGCCGATTCGAGCCCCTCGGCGGCGGCCGCGTACAGCTCGGCCGCCACCTCCAGCCGGTCCTCCGCTTCCGCGACCTGGGCGTCGATGAGCTGCCGCCACGGGTCGTCCGGTGGGAGCCGGTGCCCGACGTACAGTCCCACCCGGTCGACGAGGGGTCGCATCTCGGTGGTCGTCAAGCCGGCGCGCAGGGCGGCGGCCAGGAGGTCGTGGGTCTGGCCGGGATACGCGACGCCGTCGTGAGCCACCGTTGCCTCGAACGCACGGAGCCGCTCCCGGGCCTCGGTCAGGTCACCCCGCCGGCACGCCAGGTGGAAGTCGAGCCCGAACACGCCCACCGCGACCCGCTCGGTGGGGGGCTTGGCCATGTCGGTGAAGCGCTGGGCGGTCTCGAGGTCGCCGGCCTCCAGCGCCAGCCCGGCGCGCATGACGGCGAGCCAGCGGCCATCGGTCCACGAGACGGCGTTGCCGGCCGACGTGTGGCGGGCGTTGTCGAGCTGGGCGATGGCGGCGTCGAGATCGCCCTCGGCGGCCTCGAGGTGCGCCCGGTTGGCCGCCAGGTCGATGGCCGCGACCAGCTCGAAGCCCGCGGCTTCCGCCTGGCGGTGGGCCCGCTCGATCATCTCCCGGATTTCACCGGCGTCGCTCCACTGGCGGGCGTCCCACACGAGGTAGTTCAGCGCCCGGGCCGCCAGCACGTGGTCACCTATCCGCTCGGCCTCGTCCGCCGCCGTCTGCAGCAGGCGGCGCCCCTCCTGCACCCGATCCCGGGCGTTGAGCATGGCGGTGCCCTTGTCGACCATGGCCGCCAGGCGCACGTCGGTGAGGTCGAGGCTCTCGGCCAGGCTCGCGGCCTTGTCCGCCCACTCGTACGTGGCCTCGATCTGGTCGCGCAGCATGTACGACTGGGCGACCGCGGCCATGGCGCGTGCGCGGTCCTCGTCCGACGGCAGCCGGTCGATGATGCCGATGAGCTGGTCGGTGAAGCCCACCATGGCCTCGATCTGGCCGGCCTCGCGGGCGATCCGCTTGCGCAGGCTCAGGGCCGCCGCCTCCTCGCTCACGTCGTCGCGCTCCCGCGCCAGCCGGAGCCAGCGGTCGCAGTGCGCGGCGGCGTCGTCGAGGAGCCCGGCGAGCCAGCAGGCGCGGGACGCCAGGGCGAGCAGCTCGAGGTCGTCCTCGGCCTCGCTGAGGCCAATCTCGGCCAGGTGGCGGGCCTGGTACGTCGAGCCGCGGGCCAGCGACTCGCGGGCGCCGATCCGTGCCTCCGCCACCATGTCCTCGTAGCGCCCGGCACCCCGGGCGTGGAGGGCGAGGGCGAGCCGGTCCTCGCTGCCTACCGCCCGCAGGGCGGTGAACGCCGCCTCCTGGAGCCGGCGCCGTTCCCGTCCCAGCAGTCCCTCCTTGATGGCCTCGCGCGCCAGGTCGTGGTGGAAGGTGAAGACGTCGGGCTCGGACTCCGCCAGCAGGCCGCTGTCGACGGCGGCGCGGAGCAGGGCGATCAGCTGGTCCTCGGGCGTCTCGGTCACGTGGGCGAGCACGTCGAACGTCACCCGGCGGCCCAGGACCGAGGCGGCGGTGACGAGGCGGCGGACCTCGGGGTCGAGGTCGTCGAGCTGCCCGCGCACCAGCTCGGCCACCGTCCACGGCAGTGGCATGTCGGCCAGGTCCCGCCAGGGCGCGTCGCCGGCGCTCGCGACCAGCTCCTCGAGGAAGAAGGGGTTCCCGCCCGTGCGGGTGTGGAGCGCATCGACGACCGGGAACGACGGGACCTCGCCGTAGACGGCCGTGAGGAAGGCGTTGACGTCCGCCGGGCTCAGCCGCCGGAGCTGGATGTGGGTGATGGAATGACGGCGCTCCAGCCGGGGGAGCAGCTCCGAGGCCGGATGCCGGCGTGTGAGCCCGTCCGGGCGGTAGGTGCCGATGACCAGCAGCCGCCCGCCGCCGGGTTCGGCCAGTTGCTCGAAGACCGTGAGGCTCTCGGAGTCGGCCCAGTGCAGATCCTCGAACACGACGATGCCGGCGACCCCTTCGGTGAGCCGCCGCACCAGGTCGACTCCCGCCCGGACGCGCTCATCGGCGGCGCGGTGGGCGTCGTCCACGGCCTCCAGCAGCGCCGCGTGTCGGTCGGCGGCGGCACCGTCGCGGGTGGCCACCGGGCCGAGCGCGTCACGGAAGAGCTCCATGGGGCGGCTCTCGGCGCCCGGGTCGGCCTGTCCCGCCAGCACCACCGTGCCCGGCGGGGCCCGCGCCACCAGCTCCTGGACGAGCCGCGTCTTGCCGATCCCGGCCTCTCCGGCGATCAGCGCGACCGACGGGTCCACGCGGGCGTCGATCAAGCCGACCAGGCGATCGAGCTCGGGGCCGCGCCCGACCATGACCGGTGACAGGCCCGAACGCCCCACGAGCATCACTTGAGCGTAGGCGTTGCCCGGTCGAACGGGTCGGTTCAGAGGCCGATGGCGGCCGCCCGCCGGGACGGCCGCTGCCGGTCACGATGTCGCCCGGCGAGGCGCGCGAGCCGCCAACGCGAGGCCTCGCGCCGGAGGTCCTGCTGGTGGTCGGCGACCATGGTCCTGGTGTAGTCGTATCCGAAAAGCATGAGACCAGGGTGCGCCCCTGAGGTACGCGGCCACATCGGACGGCCTGCGCATTTTGCGACGGGCTCGGATACGTAGACGCCATCAGCGGCGGCCTACGTATCTAGTGCCGTGACCGGCAACATTGGCGACCCGCCACGCCGGCCAGATTCGCCGCTGGCGGCGTCCTCGTCCTCGACGTAGCTATGGGCTATGCCTTCGTCCTGCGTCCTTGCCACCGACGAATCTGGCTCGCCGTGGACGGCGCAAACGTCACCGGTCACGGCACTGGTGCCCGGCCACCGATGGGTCCACGTTCGGAGAAATCCCGCGGAGTAATCTCGACGCCGGGATAAGGAAGGCCCCGAGCGTCAGACCGGAGCTAGCCGGTCCGCTGCTCGGGGCCAACCAACGGTTGGACGCTCTGGCCGATCCCGACGACACGAGAAGTGTCGTCAGAAGCGCCGACCACTACAGGACGCGCCCCGTAGCAGCCCGAGTCCGACCTTGGTGGGCGCCCCACCTTGACCGTCCCCGTCGGCATTCCTACCGGCCCGCCACGTCGACCTGTGCGCCGGACTTGCTGAGAACCGAAGCTCTCGACCGCATCCTTTGCCCGTGCCGTTGTGGTGGACGTGGAGCATCTTGCGCGGTGCGAAACCCCACGTCAAGGGGCATTTTCGCAATCCCCAGGCTATCCCCAGACTTTCTCGGTCATCCCCAGATTCCGCGACGTTCTCCACAATGTGACCCACAGTTAACCCACAGGTTGGGCCCGATCCGGGCCACCCCGGGCGCCCCGCGGGCGGTCGGCCCGGGCATGCGCGGGGCTAGCGTGCCCCCTACCTCCCTGACCTCGCTCACCCGCCCGTCTCCCTGACGACGAGTATTCCTTGCTCCCACTGATAAGCATGCCTACCATGCGGCCCGGCACCGGGAGACGCTGGAGGGAACTGTGCGCCGTCATCGCATAATCACCGCCGCGGCACTGTCGCTGGCAGTCGCCACCATCGGAGCTGCCTGCGGCGACGACGACGGGGCGGACGTCCGCAGCTTCGGCGACTGCGGCGGCTCCGGCAGCGCCTCGGGGTCCGCCAGCGCGTCGGCGAGCGGCGCCGCCACCCAGTCGGCGTCGGCGAGCGGTGCCGCCAGCGGGTCCGGGTCCGCGGGGTCCGGCTCGGAGAGCGCCAGCTGCCCATCGGGATCGGGGAGCGGGTCGGGCTCCGGCTCCGAGTCAGGGGCCGGGTCGGGGAGCGGCATCGCCGTGGGCGTGGCGGGCTCGTCCACCGACAACCAGTTGGTGTCCGACGCGGTGGCCGAGTACCAGGACTGGGTGGCCGAGCAGGTCGACCTGACCATCGCCGCCACCAAGACCTTCACCGATGCCGTACGCGCCGGCGACCTGGAGGGCGCCAAGGCTGCGTACGCGCCATCCCGCGAGGGCTGGGAGCGCATCGAGCCCATCGCCGGTCTCGTCGAGGAGATCGACGGCGCCGTCGACGCGCGGGTCGACGACTTCGAGGGGGTCGACGACCCCGCGTTCACCGGCTGGCACCGGCTCGAGTACCTGCTGTGGGTGAAGGGCACGACCGACGGCGGCGCACCCTTCGCGGATCGCCTCGACGCCGACCTGCAGACGCTTCGGACGGAGCTGGCGGCCATGGAGATCCCGCCCGCGGCGCTGGCGGTCGGATCGGCGGAGCTGATCGAGGAGGTCTCCACCGGCAAGATCACCGGCGAGGAGGATCGTTACTCGGGCACGGACCTCTGGGACTTCGCCGCCAACGTCGAGGGCGCCCGACACGGCTTCGAGCTGCTGACGCCGGCGATCGAGGCGGATGACGCCGCACTGGTCACGTCGGTCGACGGCCTGTTCGAGGAGCTCGAGCGCCAGCTCGGCCGCTACCGGGAGGGCCGGGGGTACCGGCCATACGCGGCGCTCACCGACCAGGACAAGACCGAGATGCAAACGACGCTGGCGGAGCTGTCGGAGCACCTGGCCACGGTCGCGGGCGTGCTGGGTCTCGAGGGATGACGGCGATCGGCGCACGCCCGCCACGGTGATGGGACAGGTCTCGCGCCGTCACTTCCTGGCGGGCGGGCTGGCGGGGACGGCCATCGCGGGCCTGGGCGGGACCGCAGCGGCGGGCTGCAGCGGCTCGACGTCCGGCACGTCCGGCCCCGAGGGCGGCGACGGCGGCGACGGCGGCGACACGTCGGCGGGCGCCGCCCGTTACCTGCCGTTCCGGCGCGCCCACCAGACCGGCATCACCCACCCCGCCAACGAGCAGGGCCTGCTGGCGGCGTTCACGGTCACCGCCGACGACTGGGACGAGCTGCGCGACACGCTGCGGGCGCTGTCCAGCGAATCGGAACGGGTCATGTCCGGCGAGCCATACGAGGACCGGGACCCGGCCTACCCGCCACTCCACACCGGCGCCGTCGGCAACCCGCCGCCGCCCGCAGACCTGTCGGTGGTCGTCTCGGCCGGGGGGTCGCTGTTCGACGACCGCTACGGCCTGGCCGACCGCAAGCCCGTGGACCTGGAGAAGATGCCCTTCCTCGCCAACGATCGGCTCGACCCCGAGCGGTCGCACGGCGATCTGCTGCTCACCGTCACCAGCGCCCACGAGGACGTCAACCTCTTCGCCCTGCGCCAGTTGATGCGGGCCACCCGCGGCACGCTGGCGCTGCACTGGATGCTGGGCGGCTACAACCGTCGCACCCGGGCGGCACCCGGCGAGGCGGGCAAGCGCAACCTGATGGGGTTCATCGACGGCACCGCCAACCTCGACCCGTCGGACGACGCGGTGATGGACCGCTATGTCTGGGTGCAGCCCGACGACGACGAGCCGGCGTGGACGGTGGGGGGTACGTACCACGTCGTGCGGGTGATCCGGATGCTGGTGGAGGTCTGGGACCGCACCCGCCTGTCCGAACAGGAGGCGATCATCGGGCGGCGCAAGGAGTCCGGGGCGCCGCTGGGGGGCGAGATCGAGACCGAGGTCCCCGACTTCTCCGGCGACGCCGACGGCGAGGTGACGCCGCTCGACGCCCACATCCGGTTGGCCAACCCCCGAACCGCCGAGACGGAGGACGACCTCATCTTTCGATCGGGGCTCAGCTTCTCGCGCGGGTTCGACGGCGACGGCCAGCTCGACCAAGGCCTCGCGTTCGTGTCGTTCCAGCGGCGGCTGTCCCAGTTTCTCGACACTCAGGCACGCCTCGCCGGCGAGCCGCTGGAGGAGTACTTCGTCCCCGAGGGCGGGGGCTTCTACTTCGCCTTGCCCGGCGTCCCCGACGGCGGCGGGTTCCTCGGCGCCCAGCTGTTTGCTCGACCCTAGGAACCGGGCGCCCTCCGGCGGTGTAATGGGGCCTGGTGCGATCCCTGGACGTCGAGTCCTTGGTCACGAGCGGACCGGATGCGGCAGATGCGGGTGGCGGCGGCCCCGGGCACACCGGCTCGCAGCACGGTGGCCATCGATGAACTGGTGGCGGCTGGCGTCGAGCCGCTCGAGCTCGGCCGGCTGCCGCCAGGCTGGGCGCTGACGAACGCCAGCGTCTCCGTCGGACGGCGGGTGATGCCGTGGGCGCCGAGACGATCGTGGACACCGAAAGTGGCGGCGTCCTGCACATTCCTCGAGCTCGAGTACGGCGACCTACGGGCGGTCGCCGGGGGTTCGCTGCACCTGTCGACGGCGAGCCAGGCGTGCATCGGGCTCGTGAACCACGTCGGCACCGGCACCGCGGGTCGGCCTCTGCGCATCGACGCATTCGAGGGCATGGTCGAGGAGTCGTGGGACCGCACCGTCGGCGATCTCTCGGACGGAACGACCCACGTCGGCTTCAGCTCCGACCTCCCGGCCGACGAGGTCGCGACGCTGGTGGCGTCCCTGCAGCCGTTCGTGGACGAGGGTGCCCGGCCCGCGTAGATCACGGGTCACCAGGGCGCGAGACTGACGCAGTGGGCGAGGAGCGCGAGCCGGCCCCCATCCCCATCGAGTCCCGGGTGGCGAGGGAGTCGGAGGCGGGCGAGGCGGAGAGCGGCCCGCGGGGAGCGGGAAGGTCGTCGGGCCGCGTCGTCCACGAGCCTGGCGGCTGGCCCCGGTTGAGGGCGGTGGCGGCGGTCATGGGGCTGATCGCGGCCGGGCTGCTGTGGGCGCTGGTCGATGACGGCGGCGCACCGGAGGCGGACGAAGAGCCGGCCGGCGAGCGGTCGGCCCCCCCGGACGATCCGCAGGCGGAGACACGCCGGGAGTTCGCCGAGGCCATGCTGAGGTTCGGGGAGGTGCAGTCGTTCGCGTACTCGGGGTCTGTGCGGGCCACGAGCAGCCGACCGTTCGGCGCCGGCGCCGGCGCCGTGGGCGACCTGTACGTCGAGGGCGCCGTCCTCCTCCAGCCGGCTCTGGCCCGGCAGGTCGTGGCAGACGCCAGCGGCCGGGTGGAGGAGACGCTCACCTCGGGCACGACGGTGTGGGTGCGCACCGCCGCCAGCGCCGACGCCCTCGACAGCGCGCCCTGGCAGGTGCGCCCGAGCTCGCTCGATGCGGCGGGCACGCTGGACATGCCCCGGCTGGCGCGGCTGATCACGACCGCCGGTGCGCCCCGCGGGGAGGCAAGGGGCTTCGGCGGCCGGCAGGTCATCCGTGCGACGCTGCCAACCCGCGGCGATGGCGGGGGCAACGTTCCTCCGCTCGGCGGGGCCGATGTCCTGGTCGGCCTCAACCCCAAGGAAAGCATCGGCCACGTCGTGGTGACGTGGCCGGCCCGAGACCCTCAGCTGGTCGTCGACGTAGAGATCTCCGGTCAGGACCATCCCCAGGACATCGCACCGCCCGATCGTGGCCCGGCCGCGTTGCGGCGCACCGTGCCGGTCGAGGCCCTGAAGGCCGAGAACCTTCGGCCGCTCGAGCTGGGTCGGCTGCCTGAGAGATGGCGGCTCACCGGCGCTTGGGTCGACCGGCAGGCAACGCCCCGGGGCGACTGCCCGACGCTCAACCTGGTGTACGTCAGGCTCGTGTACGGCGACCCCGACGCAGGCTTCGGTGACTACCTCCGGCTGGCCCAGGGGTGTGTCATGTTCGACGCCACCGGCGCCCGCCGGCCGTTCACGGTGGGGCCCTTCGAGGGTTCGGTGGTCGAGGCCACCACGGGGACCGTGGGCGCCCTGTCCGACGGCACCACGGCCATCGGATTCGAGACCGACCTGCCCGTTGACGACGTCGCCCCCCTCTTGGCGTCGCTCCGGCCCTTCGACCCCGGCGCCGAGCCCGAACCGCTGGCGGCGGCCTCGACCGGATGAGGGGCAAAACGCCGTGCGGTGGGCGACGGCGTTGGTAGCCTGCGGGCACCAGAGAAAGGAGGTGGTCCAACGCATGAATGACGGTAGTCACGGGACCCTGGAGGTGGCTGGCCGCTGAGCGGCCGTCGGACCACTCGGTGGAAACCAACCAGTCCACCGTCGAGGCAGCCGCCGGGGACTAGTCCCTCCCGGCCACAACGGGCTGCGTCGATCTTTTCCGACGAACGAGCGTGACGGGAGGCCCGCGGGCCTCCCGTCACCGCGTCCCGCCAGGCTTCGCCCGCACTGGACGCGGCGCCGGGCGGCGCCGGCCCGTAACTTTGGCGGCTGGATGGCCGGCACCAGCGACTCGCACCCCGCACCCCCCATCGTCGAGCGACCGGAGCAGCTCACCCCGGGCTGGTTCGCCGACGTGCTCGCCAGCAACGGCGCCCCGGAGGCCGTCGACCGGGTGACGGCCGAGGAGGTCGGCACCGGCCAGATGTCCGTCACGCTCCGGGTGCGGCTCGAGGCCGATGGGGGCCCCAGTCGCACGGTCATCACCAAGCTGGCCCGCCCCGAGATCGCCGCCGGCCCGCTCGCCCGGGCGGCGTACGCGAAGGAGATCGCCTTCTACACCGAGCTGGCCCCGCGGCTGCCGGTCCGCACGCCACGGTGCCACCACGCAGCGATCGCCGACGATGGGTCGTCCTTCACGCTCGTCCTCGACGATCTGGCCGGGAGCCGTCCGGGTGACCAGATCGAGGGGTGCCCGGTCCCGGCCGCGGAGGCGGCCGTGGCCAACCTCGCGGCGCTGCACGGACCGACCTGGTGCGACGCGGAGGTCGCGGGCCGTCCCTGGCTGTCCGGGGATCCGTCGGTGACCGCCGAGGCGCTGGCACCGGTCCTGGATTTGGCGGCCGACCAGTTCGGCGACCGGTTCGCCGCCGAGCTGACAGTGGGGGAGCGCGCCGTGCTCGACGCGTCGCGCCAGGTCCTGGCGGGCTGGATGGTCGCCCCGGCGCCCACCTTCGCGGTCGTTCACGGTGACTACCGACTCGACAATCTCCTGTTCGCTTCCGACGATCCCGGGAAGGTTGCGGCCGTGGACTGGCAGACGGTCGCAGTGGCGCAGCCCGGTCGGGACCTCGCGTACTTCCTGGGCACGTGCCTGTCGATCGACGACCGCCGCCGCCACGAGCACGACCTCGTCGCCAGATACCACGGGCACCTGACCGCCCACGGCGTCGACGACTACCAGCGGGAGCGGTGCGTCGAGGACTACCGCGCGGGCATGTTGCACGGCCCGCTCATCATCCTGCTGGGACGGCTCACCGCCACGACCACCGAACGGGGCGACGCGATGTTCCTCACCATGTGGCGCCGTTGCTCGGCGGCCATAACCGAGCTCGGCACCCTCGATCTCCTGCCAGGCTGAGGCGATGACGACTGACACGAACGAGGACCTGCCGGCGAGCAACGAGGTGCACAACGTCGTGCAGGCGGCGGTGGACACACTCGGACGCGCCGGGAGCGCGTCCGCCGGCGCCGTGGCCGACGCCGTCGAGGGCGCGGGCCGGGCGCTCACGCGCAAGATGGTCGGCGACGCCGTCACGAGCCCACGGGCGGTGGGCGATCGGGAGACGCTCGCCGGCGCCCTGGCTCAACGACCGGTGTCGCCGGCGCTGGCGGGAGCCACCGCCGCCGCCCTCGGGCTTCGCCTCGCCGGCCGGATCCGGCGGCTGGGGTTCCTCGCCCGCCGCACGCCCCTGTGGTTGCTCGCGACGGCCGTGCCCGCCCTGGTCGCGTCGGTGGCGCGCGGGGCGGACGAGCTGGGACTGGTGGCATCGCACCTCGTCCTCCGGGCGCGGGCCAAGGGCATCGAGCCCGATCCCGAACGGGTGCGGCGGGTGGCCGTGCAGATCGCCTCCCGCCGCGCCGTGGATCCGGAGCAGGAGCCGAAGCACGGGCCACTGGTCGTGGCGTGGCTGCGTCGAGCGTTCCGGGCCGCGCTGCCGTTCACGGCGGGGGTGGCGACCAGCGATCCCGAGGGCCTGGCCGCGGCCGCCGCCGACGTCGATCCGACCACGCTCGCGTCGGACTGACCGCCGCCCTGACGACCGTCGCCGGTGGCCCTCACTCCCGAGGCAGGAGGTCGTCGATGCCGGCGATGTCGAGGACCCGGGCCACACCCGCCGACGGTGCCGACAGAGCGACCGTGGCGCCGGACCTGTCCGCCGCGCGCCGGATGTCCAGCAGCGCTCCCACCCCGCTCGAGTCGCAGAACTTGACCCCGCCGAGGTCGACGGCCACCCGCTCGATGTCGGCGTTCTCGACGAGGGCGCCGGTCACCCGCTCGGTCACGATCGGGCGGGCCGCCAGGTCGAGCTCGCCCGATAGCCGGACCGTCAGGGTCCGGGGCCGATCGGTGAGGATCTCTATGTCGCAAACGGTGGCCATCGGCGTTCCTGCCAGGTGATGTCCACTCTACGCGGGTCATCGCTGCCGGACCGCCGGTACGACCACGGGCGGACATCGGTCCGGCGCGTGGTCACGCGAACAGCTCGAGTTCGATGGGTGTGCGGAAGCGGGACTTGACCCGGGCCGCGCCGAGCCACTTCCCGAGGCGGCCGGCGGCGTCATCGGTGGCAACGGTCGTCTCGCGGCCGGCATCGACGAGGAGTCGAACTGCGACCTCGCCGTCCTCACGCTGCGCCCAGCATCCGACGATGCGCCCGTCGGCCCAGACGGTCGGTGCGATGTTCCCCGACCGGTCGTAGAGCGCCTTGTCGTCGCCGCCGTAGAACGTCCGGTCGGTCCAACCCATGGCGGTGGGATCGAGTGCGGGCAGGAGGGCCACCCACGGTTCCGGTGGCGTGGCCGGCGGTTCCACGTCCTCGGGCAGCACGTAGCCGGTGCCCCCCGTCAGGTCGACCTCGACGGCGCCGAGGGCGTCGAGAGCGCCGCGGGTGGCGGTCTTCGTCCAGCCCGTCCACCAGGCGAGGTCCGCGAGCGTTCCCGGCCCGAAGGCGGCCAACCAGCGCCGGGCGAGCTCGACCTGGGCGGCTTCGGCGTCGAGCGGCGGCTCGCCATGGGGCTGCCACGGCGGTGCCGGCGACCAGCTGTACTGGCTCGACAGCCACGAGCCCCGGGGGCGTCCCCGCACGATTCGCTCGTCGGCCGCCAGCAGCGTCAGGACCCAGGTGGTCATCGAAGTGGTTCCCGCCCACCTCTTGCCCTCGCCGTAGCTGACCTGGGAGCGGAGCTCGGGAACCTCAGCCGACAGCTCGGCGCCGAACGCCTCGCCCCGCCGTTGCAGCGCCGCCATCGTGGCGTCACCCACGCGCTCCAGCCAGGCGACGCCGTCGTCGGCGATGCCGCCCTGCTCGATGAGCCCGGCGTAGCGCCGTCGCTGGGTGGCGGCGATGGCCCGGGTGCACGCGGCGTGGACGATGGGGACCAGCGCGACGGGGACGACGAACAGGGTGCGGCGCATGCCGAGGATGCGGACCAGGTCGCGATCCTCGTAGAGGGCCTGCTCGATGTGTGCCACCGTGCCGTCGCGCATGCGGGCGTTGGCAGACAGGAACACGGAGGCGGGATCGGTGGAATGGAGGGCGACGAGCGAGTCGGCCACGTCGCGGACGTCGGAGGCACGCGTCGTGGCCGCCAGGCGATGGCGGGTGCCCAGTCGCGCCCGCCGCTCGGCGTCGGTGATCCGTCTGCGGGCGTTCACGGCGCCTACTTTGTCATACCCGACACGTACTGTTGTTCGTATCCGTTGGGGCACGCCAGGGTCCACCCATTCCTGGCGAGGCCGAGAAAGGATCGGGCCATGAGAAAGCGCACGGGTGAGCGGCACGCGCGGCGTCACACGGGGGCGGGGAGCGGCGGGGCGGGCGTCCGTTTCGACGCCCGCGCCGTCGGTGACGTGATCGAGCGGGCGGTCGCGGCGTGCTCGCCCCACGTCCGCGCCAGCCCGGCCGACGAGCTCGTCGGGGCGTTGGCCCGGGGCCCATCACATCCGGAGGGTCCCGCACTCGTCGACCGCGCCCTCGGCCGGGCACTCGTCGACGCCGTCACTGCCGCCTGGGGTCGGGGCTGGCAGCCGGCCGACGTGCATCGCCTCGTCGAGCGCACGTACGGGCGGGCCCACCGCCGGCTCAGCGCGGCGGCACTCGGGTGCGAGGCCGCGCGCTATGCCGACATATCGCTGCCGGTCCGTTGGCGACGGCAACTCGACGCCCTCGGCGCGGAGGCGCCACCCGGCGGCGACGACCGCTGGGCGGTGCCGGTGGCAGCCGACGACGGCGACCTGTGGGGCGGCGGTGTCCCCAGCATCGACGATCGAGCCGATGCCGTGCGGGTGGCGGTGGAGACGCTGGCGCTGCTGCGCGGCCTGCCACCGCTGCCCAAGCTCGGGCCCCATCCCGGCGAACCCACCGCGAGGCGGGGGCGTGGCGGACCGCCCGGCCCGTCGGGAGCGGGCGCCCCGGGCGCCCCGGGCGGCTCGGCCGGCGGCGTCGATCCTCGCATCCTCCACCGGGTGACGGCGCTGTTGGCCAAGGCCGAGTCGACGAGCTACCCCGACGAGGCCGAGGCCCTGACCGCCAAGGCCCAGGAGCTGATGACCCGTCACGCCATCGACGTGGCGGCGATGGAGGCCGGGCGGGGTGGCGAGGCTCGCATGTCGGGCCGCCGTATCGGCATCGACGACCCGTACGCCCGGGCGCGGGTCACGCTGCTCAGCGAGGTGGCCCGCGCCAATCGCTGCCGGGCCGTGTGGTCGCGGGGGCTCGGCTTCGCCACCGTGTTCGGCGACGAGGGCGACCTCGACGCCGTGGAGGTCCTGTACACGTCCCTGCTGGTGCAGGCCACACGGGCGATGGTGGGGGCCCGCCCACCCGGTTCCGGCTCCGGCGGCCGTGCGGCGCCATCGGGCGGGGCCACCCGGTCGTTCCGGCAGTCGTTCCTCGTCGCCTACGCCCATCGCGTCGGTGACCGGCTGCGGCAGGTCGCCGAGGCCACCGCCGCCGGGGCCGCGGGTGGCCCGGGAGGCGGCGGGCTCCTGCCCGTCCTGGCGCGGCGGGCCGATGCCGCCCAGGCGGCTGCGGCCGCCGCGTTCCCCAACCTGAAGACGTTCTCGGCCACGGGCCGCGACGCCGAGGGCTGGCTGGCGGGCCGGCAGGCCGCCGATCGCGCCGACCTCGGGACCGAGGGCGTGCTCGGTGGCCAGCGAGTGCGCACGACACGGTCGCTGGGGCGGCATGAACCGGCCGGTCAGCCGCCGTCGGCGGCCGGGAGACAATGGGGCCCGGGGCCCGGCGCGCTCGCCTGGGGCCGCCCCGGTGGCGGCGGCCACGCCGGGGCGCCTTCCGGTCAGTCGCCGCCGGCCGCCACCCGCTGAGCCCAGGGATAGTCGGGCTTGCCGCTGGGTGAGCGCTGCACCTCCGGCACGATGTGCAGCTCGCGGGGGACCTTGTAGCCGGCGATCCTGGCGCGGCAGTGCTGCTGCACCGAGTCGAGCGATGGTGCGGTGCCGGGCCGTGGTTGCACCACCGCAGCCACCCGCTGGCCCCATCGTTCATCGGGCACGCCCACCACCAGGGCGTCGTACACGGCCGGGTGCGACTTGACGGCCGCCTCGACCTCCTCGGGGAAGACCTTCTCGCCACCCGAATTGATCGACTGCGAACCGCGACCGAGCAGGGTCAGCGAACCGTCGGCCTCGACCGTGGCCAGGTCCCCGGGGATCACGTAGCGGGTGCCGTGCACCTCGAGGAACGTCTCGGCCGTCTTGTCGGGATCACCCAGGTACTCGATCGGGATGTAGCCGCTTCTGGCCACCCTGCCGATGGTGCCCGAACCTGGTTCGATCGGCCGCAGTTCGTCGTCGAGCACCGTGGTGCCGCTCACGGGGGTCACGGTCGGCCCGCCCCGCATGGCGGTCCTGCCGGGCTCCACCACCACGATGCCGTTGGCCCCTCCCTCCGACGAGCCGACGGCGTCGGTCATCACCAGGTTGGGAAAGCGGTCGAGGAACTGGTCCTTCACCGACGGGGAGAACACCGCCGCGGTCGACGACAGCGAGACGATCGACGACAGGTCACGGTTCTTGCTGGGCTCGTCGTCGAGCGCCTCGATCAACGGCCGCCCCATGGCGTCCCCGGTGATCATGATCGCGTTCACCCGCTCCTCCTCGACCAGGCGCCACACCTGGTGGGGGTCGAAGTGAGGCACGAGCACCACCTTGTGGCCCACGAAGCTCTGGCCCATCACCGCCCACTGGGTGGCCCCGTGCATCAGGGGGGCGATGGGCAGGAACGTCAGCTGGAGCCCCAGGGCCTTGCCCCGCTCCACGAGGTCCTGGGGTGCCTCGGCTTCCTTCCCGGTCAGCAGGTCGATGCCACCCCCCAGCGCGAACAGGACGTCTGCGTGCCGCCAGACGACGCCCTTCGGCATCCCGGTGGTCCCGCCGGTGTAGAGGATGTAGCGGTCGTCGCCCGACCGGGGGCCGAAGTCGCGCTCGGGCGACTGCGCCGCCAGCGCGTCCTCGAAGTCGCCGCCGATGACCAACCGGTGCGAAAGGCCGGGCAGGCTGGTGAGCACGCCGTCGACCCGTTCGGTGAAGGCGGCGTCGTGCACCAGGGCCTTCAGGTGCGCGTTGCCGAACAGGTAGGCGAGCTCGTCCTCGACGTAGCGGTAGTTGATGTTGATCCAGACCGCCCGCAGCTTGAACACGGCCCACAACGTCTCGATCCACGCCGCCGAGTTGACCCCGTAGATGCCGACGTGGTCGCCGGGCCCGATGCCCTCGGCGGCCAGGTGGTGCGCCAGCCGGTTGGCCCGGGCGTCCATCTCGGCGTACGTGCGCCGCTGGTCGCCGGCCACGAGGTACTCCCGGGCGCCGAAGTGGTCGACCGAGTTCTCGAACAGATCGGCCAGGTTGAATTCCACGCGTTCCCCTCCGACGCAGCGCGAGCCGTTGCTAGAACACGTTACAGATTGCGTGGAACCGTCACGTCTGCGCGCCCTCGGCGGCGGCCCGGGGCCTCAGCTTCGCCAGGTCTGGTGGCGGATGAACTCGTAAACGCCGGTGAAGTTGGTCTTGGCCTTCTCGGGCAGGTCCGACACGTCGCCCAACAGGCGAGCCCCCCAAACGATCTCGGCGTTGTGCTCGACGACCAGCGCCGAGTGCAGCGCGTCCTCCACCGACTTGCCGATCGTGACCAACCCGTGGTTGGCCATGAGCGCCGCCGAGCGATCACCGAGGGCGGCCGCCACCACCGTCCCCAGCTCGTCGCTCCCCGACGGGTGGTATTCGCAGACCGGGACGTCGCCACCGATGTAGACGACGAATTCGTCGATGGCCGCCGGGATCGGCTGGTGGGCAACCGCGAACATCGACGCATGCTTGGCGTGGCAGTGCACGACCGCGCCCGCCTCGGGATGGGCGGCAAGGGCGGCCAGGTGGACCCCCTTCTCGGACGTGGCTGATCGCTCGCCGGCGACGACGGTTCCGGCCAGGTCGATCACCACCAGGTCGTCGAGGACCATCGACTCGTAGTCGAGGGACGACGGCGTGACCACCACGGTCCCGTCGTCGACCCGCCCCGACACGTTGCCGGCGGTGCCCTCGACGATGCCGCGGCGGTACATCGCCTTGGCTGCGGCCAGGACGGCGTCCTTCACTTCGGCGAGCGGCCGGCCGTTGGGCTTGTCGTTGCCGTCGGTCATGATCGGGGACCGTTCATGGGAGCACCTCCGGGTTGGCGCAGTGCGTGGGCCGCTCACCCCGCAACAGCCGTCCGATGTCGTCGGCGATCATGGCCGTGTGGTTGATCTCGGTGTCGTACGTGGCGCCGCCGATGTGTGGCGTCAGCACCACGTTGTCCAGACCGGCCACGGGATGGTCGGCCGGTAGCTGCTCGCCCTCGAAGTGGTCGAGCCCGGCGCCCCCGAGATGCCCCGACCGCACGGCGTCGGTGAGGGCGTCGAGGTCGTGGAGTGCCGCCCGGGCGGTGTTGAGGTACACGGACCCGGGCGCCATGGCCGCGAACTGCTCGGCACCCATCATCCCCACGGTCTCGGGCGTGACCGTGGCGTGCATCGACACCACGTCGGCGTCGGCGATCAGCTTGTCCAGCGAGTCGTGCGTCGCCTCGGGCGAGTACGGGTCGAAGCCGATGACCCGCATCCCCAGCGCCTCCAGGCGCCAGCGCACCGCTCGGCCCACGGCGCCGAGGCCGACAAGGCCCGCCGTCCGCCCGGCGATCTGCCAGGCACGGAAGCGCTGGTAGGGGATCGTCCCGTCCCGGAACACCGCCCCGGCGCGGACGTCATGGTCGGCTGGCAGCACCCGGCGGGTGACCGCCAGCAGGAGGGCCAGGGTCAGCTCGGCGACACCGTCGGCGTTGCGGCCGGGCGTGTGCAGCACCGGAATCCCCCGGGCGGTGGCGCCGGCGATGTCGACGTTGGTGGGATCCCCCCGGGTGGAGCCGATCACCCGGAGGGGCCGGTCGAGCACCGGGCCACTGACGAAGTCGGCCTCGCACACGAGCACCGTCGCCCCGAGAGCGTCCACCCGCTCGGCCAGTGCGGCACCGTCCCAGATCCGCAACGGGTGCTGATCGATCCACGGGTCGTAGGTGACGTCGCACATCCGGCCCAGGGCGTCGAGCCCCGATCCCCGGCAGGCCGCCGTCACCAGCGCCACCGGACGGTCGCCTCCCGTGGTATCGCCGTCCCCGGTCGCCGTGGCCGCCGGCGCGCCCTCGGAATCTGACATGCACGTCACAGTAGAGGAGCGCGCCCGCGGCCTGCGGGCTAAGGTCGAACCTGACGCTGGCGTCAGTCAGGGGAGCGACCGTGGACGAATCGCACCAGGCCGTGGGACTGAGGGCGAGCGAACGGGAGCCCCCGGCCCGGGCGGCCCGCAGCGAAGCTGCAAGAGCGGACCGCACGTCCCGAGCGGCCCGCAGCGAAGCTGCAAGAGCGGAGAACATGTTCGACGACGACCCCTTCGAGGAGTTCAACCGCGCCATGGGCGCCGAGGGGGACGCGACGCCCTACCCGACGTTCGCCCGCCTGCGGGCCGAGGCACCCGTCCACCCCGGGGTCCCCGACCTCGGCGCCCTGGACTACGACGAGGGTTCGACGTTCACCGCCTACGCCTACAACGCCGTCAACACCATCCTCGGCGATGGCGAGACCTTCAGCTCGGCCGGCTACGGCGAGGTCATGGGCGTGCTCATGGGGCGCTCGATCCTCCAGATGGACGAGCCCGAGCACCACGCCTACCGCTCGCTCCTGCAGCAGGCGTTCACCCGCGCGGAGATGCAGCGCTGGGAGGTCGAGCTGGTCGGACCCCTCCTCAAGGGCATGATCGACGAGTTCGCCGCCGACCATCGCGCGGATCTCGTGCGCCAGTTGCTGTTCATGTTCCCCGTGCGGGTCATCGCCGCGCTCCTCGGGCTGCCCGAGGAGGACCTGCCGCAGTTCCACCGCCTGGCCGTCCAGCTCATCGGTGCCACGACCGTGGACTGGGACCGGGCGGTCCAAGCGTCCGCCGCCCTCCGTGACTACTTCGCCGGGATCGTGGACGAGCGCCGCCGCCGGCCGACCGACGACATGATCTCGGTGCTGGTGGAGGCGGAGAACGACGGCCAGCGCCTCACCGACGAGGAGATCTTTGCCTTCTGCCGGCTGCTGCTGCCGGCCGGCGCCGAGACGACGTACCGCTCCTCGTCGAACCTGATGGTCGGGCTGCTCACCAACCCCGACCAGCTCGCCGCCGTGGTTGCCGACCGGAGCCTGCTACCGCTGGCCATCGAGGAGGGTGTCCGCTGGGAGCCGCCGTTGCTGATCATCTCCCGGACGGCCACCCGCGACACGGAGGTCTGCGGCGTCCCGATCCCTGCCGGCGCCAGCATCGTGTGCAGCCTCGGTTCCGCGAACCACGACGAGTCCCGGTGGCCGGATGCCGAGCGGTTCGACATCTTCCGTGAGCGCCGCCCCCACATCGGCTTCGCCCACGGTCCCCACATGTGCCTCGGTATGCACCTGGCGCGCATGGAGACCCAGGTGGCGCTCGGCGCGCTCTTCGATCGCCTGCCGGGCCTGCGCCTCGACCCCAGCGCACCCGACCCCTACATCTCGGGGCGCGTGTTCCGGGCGCCACCCAGGTTGGACGTCGTCTGGGATTGAGGGCAGCGTTGGGGCGTGAGCGACACGAGCCGCACGGACGCGCCGACCACCGACCGGACAGACCCGAAGCTGGCTGACGAGCTGGTCGCCACGGTGCGCGACTGGGTGCGCAAGGACGTCGTGCCCGTGGCGTCCGACTACGAGCACGAGGACCGCTTCCCCGAGCCCCTGGTCGCGCAGATGCGGGCATTCGGGCTCTTCGGCTCGAAGGTGCCCGAGGACCATGGCGGGCTGGGTCTCGACACGGTCACGTACGCGCGTCTCATGGAGGAGCTGTCGTACGGCTGGATGTCGCTGGCCGGTGTCCTCAACACGCACACGATCCTGGCCACGCTGCTCGTGCGCCACGGGACGGCCGAGCAGAAGGCGCGGCTGCTCCCCGTGCTGGCCAGCGGAGAGGTGCGGGGCGCGTTCTCCCTCTCGGAGCCCGACGCCGGCAGCGACGCTGGCGCCATCCGCTGCAAGGCGGTGCCCGACGGTGACGAGTACATCCTCGACGGCACCAAGATGTGGGTCACCAATGGCGAGCGGGCCGGCCTCGTCGCCCTCGCCGCCCGCACGCCCGAGGGCATCACGTGCTTCGTGGTCGAGAAGGATCCCGGATCGACCTATGGCGGCATCGCCACCAGCAAGACGATCGGGAAGCTCGGCTACAAGGGCATCGAGACGGTGGAGATGACGTACAGCGGCCACCGGGTGCCGGCATCGGCCGTGCTCGGCGGCGCCGAGGGTCGCGGGCAGGGGCTGCGCTACATCCTCGGCGCGCTCGAGGTCGGACGCGTCAACATCGCCGCCCGGGCGGTCGGCGTGGCGCGGGCCGCCCTCGATGCCGCCATGCGCTATGCCCACGAGCGCGAGACGTTCGGCGTGCCCATCCACAACCACCAGGCCATCCAGTTCAAGCTCGCCGACATGGCGACACGCGTCGAGGCGTCCCGCCTGCTCACCCGCAGCGCCGCGGAGAAGCTCGACGCCGGCGAGCGCGCCGACGTGGAGGCGGGCATGGCCAAGCTGTTCGCCTCGGAGACGGCACTCGAGGTCGCAACCGAGGCCATGCGCATCCACGGCGGCTACGGCTACACGACCGAGTTCCCCGTCGAGCGCTACTACCGGGACGCGCCCCTGATGATCATTGGCGAGGGCACCAACGAGATCCAGCGGATCGTCATCGCCAGGGGCCTGCTGCGCCGCTGGAGCGAACGCTAGTGGACCCTCGCGGAGGTCATCGTGGCGTCTCGCCGGCCAGATCCGCCGCTGGACTGCGTCCTCGTCGTCGCCGCAGCTATGGCTGCGCATTCCTCCTGCGTCCTTGCCAGCGACACATCTGACTCGGCGACACATCCACGGGACCTCCGCGAGCGCCCACTCGGGCTAGAAACTGGGCGTGCCGACCAGAGGCCCGCAGCGGCGGCAGGGCGTCGAGACCCGTGCCAAGCTGCTCGACGCCGCGGTACCGGCGCTGGCGGAGAAGGGCTACCACGCCACCCGGGTGGACGACATCGCCCGAATGGCGGGCGTTTCCCACGGGACCTTCTACCTCTACTTCGCCAACAAGGAAGACCTGTTCCGCACGCTGGCGGAGCGCTGCGCCGACGAGGCCGACGCACTGGCCGAGTCGCTTGGCGTGGTCGACTCCGGCGCCGCCGGGGTCGCCACGCTGCGGGAGTGGCTCGGCGAGTTCCTCGCCTTCTACCGCCGCTACGGCGTGGTGATCCGGGCATGGGCCGAGAACCAGGTGACCGACCGGGCGCTGGGCCGCCTCGGTGCCGCGTCCTTCGAGCGCATCACCACGACGCTGCGCGCGTCGATGGCCGGCGCCCCGGGCGACGCCGCCGAGTCGGCGCGCCGGCTCGAGCTGCGGTCGGCGGCACTGCTGGCCATGATCGAGCGGTTCGCGTATGTCACTACGAGCCGCGACCTGGGATTCGGCGAGGACGTCCTACTCGACAACCTGGCGCTGGTGGTGCACCGCGGCTTCTTCCGCCCACGATCGGCGCGCACGGCGCCACTAGCCTGACGTTCGTGTCAGGCCAGGGCCGGAGGGGGCCGGCGCGGCACCGGGGGGTCGTCACGTCGCTGCTGGGCGCCACCGTGCTGTCGCTGGCGTGGCTGCCCGCCTGCGGCGCCGACGACGATCCCGCCGACCCCGGTCCGATCGACGAGTGCGACTGGCCGATGTGGGGCCACGGGCCCGACCGCACCTTCTCCTACCCGTGTGACACCGCCCTCGCGCCCGGCACGGTCGGCGGCCTCGAGGAGGCGTGGTTCTTCAATGCCGAGGACGCCGTCACCGCCACGCCTGCGGTGGTCGACGGAGTGGTGTACGTGGGCGATTGGTCGGGGAACTTCTACGCCCTCGATCTCGACACGGGGGAGCGGCGCTGGACCTTTCGGGCCCGGGTCCACCCGCGCGTGTACGCCGGGCAGATCGTCTCCTCCGCCGCGGTGGCCGACGTCGAGGGCGAGCGGATCGTGTACTTCGGCGCCGGCAACACCCTGTACGCGCTGGACGCCGACACCGGTGAGCCCCGCTGGGAGCACCCCCTCGCACCCGAGGGCGACGACGACGATCCCCGGGAGATCGAGTCGTCACCAGTTGTCGTCGACGGGCTCGTGATCTTCGGCTCCGACGTCCACAACGCCGACGACGGCACGCCGGCGGCCGTGTTCGCGTTGGATGCCGCCAGCGGGAAGAAGCGGTGGACGACCGTGACAGCCCCGACCGCTCCGGGCCCCGCCGGTGGCGGCCCGTCCGACGATCGGCCGACCGGCCCTGGCTGCGCCGACGTCTGGGGGTCGCCGACCGTCGACCTCCAGCGACGGCTGGCCTTCGTGGGCACCGGCAACTGCACCGCGACCGAGCGTTGGGGCGACCACTCCGAGGCGATCCTGGCGCTCGACCTCGACTCGGGCGAGAAGCGGTGGTCGTACCAGCCGCACGAGCCCAACCGCGACGACCTCGACTTCGCGGGCGCACCCAACCTCTTCGACGTCGACGGTCGGGCGGCCGTCGGCCTGGGCAACAAGGACGGCGTCTACTACGCGGTCGAGCGCGAGACCGGTGAGCCGCTCTGGGACACCCGGGTGGCGGAGCCCGGCATCCCCGAGCCGGGTAGCGACTACTCGACCGGAGGCTTCATCGGCCCGACCGCGCTCGCGGACGGGGTCGTCGTGGGCGGGACGGCCGTCGGGGGCGCCCCGTATCTGCATGCGATCGATGCCGCCTCGGGCCAGCTGGTGTGGCAGCAGGACGTGGCCGGCCCCACCTATGCCGCCGCCGCCGAGGCCAACGGTGTGGTCTTCATCGGCGGCACCGACTTCACCTTCCGGGCGCTCGACCTGGGGGACGGCGACGTCCTGTGGGAGCGCGAGCTGAGCGGCGCCGTCTCCGGGGGTGCGGTGGTCGTCGGCGACGACGTCATCGCCGTTGCCGGCATCCGCCCCCCTGGCGTCGACACCACCAGCGACACCAGCGGCGTCTACCGGTTCTCGCTGAGCACGGACGGGGGTGGAACATTGTCGGCGCCGCCCACCACGACGGCGAGCACGGGGCCAGACGCCCCGCCCGGACCGCCCGCCAGCAACTCGCCCGAGGCGCTGGCGCAAAGCTGCGTGGCGGCGCCGTGCCCCCTCGACTTCACCATCAGCACCGAGCGCGTGGGAGGGGACACCGGCAGCGGGACGGTGTGGATCCAGCTGGACCCGTTCCGGGTCGAGGTCCGCGCCGAAGGCCTCGGCTCTTCCGACCGCTGGCTCCGGCCCGGCAGCCCCGCGGCGGCGGACGGGGCCGCCGCCTTCGGGGTGTACCTGTCCCAGGGCACCGACAACCCGGTGGGCGGACTCGTGTGCGTGCTCGATGGCGGCGACGACTGCACCGGGACCGAGAACCCAGAACCCGGCGCCAGCTACGACCGGATCAGCATCCTGGCGGTCGACGACCCGGAGACGCTGCCGTCGATCACCGAGGGCATCGACCGCATCGTGACCACCAACGGCCTGGACATCCCCGTCACCCCGGGAGGGTGAGGGTGACGACGACGCCCGCGAAGAGGCTGGCAGGTGCGGCGGCGGCGCTGGCGGCAATGGCGCTGGTGGCGGCGTGCAGCGGCGGTGACGACGGTGACGACGGTGACGACGACAGCACCGACGCGGGCTCGGCGACAACGACTGCTGACGCCCCGGCCGCGATCGTCCTCAGCACCGAGGGCAACAACCTCAACGCCTACGAGCCCGAGCCACCGTTCCGCAAGCAGACGGTGATCCGCAACGCCGCGGACGATCCCGACGGCCTCGACATCAACGGCCAGGTGTGCGTGCTGCCCGGCGTCGAAGGCGCCGAGAGCGGGAAGCAGCTCTTCGTCGCGGGCGAGGACACGGGCCAGCCGGAGCGAACCCCCGGCTGGGGGATCTTCGAGCTCGACGGCGTGGCGGTCGGCGAGCTGGAGGCGCGGGAGGTGGCCCGGCTCGTGCCGACGTACCAGACAGAGGGCCCGGAGAACTACGGCTGCGGCGTGCTGTCCGACGGCCGCATCGTCACCACCGACATCGGCAACCAGGTGACCGGTCCGCCCACCGGGCAGCTCATCGTGTGGTTCCCGCCGTTCGACGGCGAAGAGGTGTCGTACTGCAAGATCGACGTCGCCCTGCCGACACCGGGTGGCATCCACGTCGTCGACGACGTCGTGTACCTCGCGCTGGCGCGCCCACCCGGCAACGGGATCGTCCGCTACGACGGGCCGTTCCCGACCTCGCCCGATGCCGCCGGCGGCTGTGGCCGGGTCGACGGCACCGGCGCGCCGCTGGCCGACGAGGCGCACAAGAGCCAGTTCATCGCCGCGGACGAGCACGTCGTCACGCCGAACGCGGTGGTCGGTGCGCCCGGCGGCGGCCTCTACGTCTCGAGCGCGTTCACGGGGGTGTTGGCGGAGTACGACGACGCCGGGCGCTTCGTCCGCACCCTGGTCACGCCGCCCGCCGGGGAGCAGCTCGGAGCCGAGCCGTACTCGACCGGGGCTCCCTTCGGCATGGGCGTCGACCCGGAGACCGGCTCCCTCTACTGGGCCGACCTGGCCATCGGCATCACCGACAGCATCGGGCCGATGGACGGCGCCGGCACAGTCCGGCGCATCACCTTCGACGCCGACGGCGATCCCCAGCCCGTCGAGACCATGGACGAAGGCCTCGATTTCCCCGACGGCATCGGCATCTACGTCCCGGGGGACGGCTGAGCGGCCGTTCACCCTTGACTTGGAGCGCGCTCGAACCCGTACGGTCGGGCGCAGGTCGCTGCGACGCCCGCAGCGCCGTCGCCCCGAGGAGATCGCCGTGCAGCTCGGAATCCATGTCCCCAACTTCAAGTACGTCGGCGGCACGCCCGCCATCGCCCCCGAACTGGCGCGGGTCGCCGAGGCCGCCGAGGCGGCGGGGGCGACGTGGCTGTCGGTGATGGATCACTACTTCCAGATGGACCAGATGGCTCCCGCCGAGGATCCCATGCTCGAGGGCTACACCACGCTGGGCTTCTGGGCCGCCCACACCACCTCGATCCGCCTCGGCCTAATGGTCACCGGCGTGACCTACCGCCATCCGGGTCTGCTGGCCAAGATCGTGTCCACGCTCGACGTGCTGTCGGGCGGGCGTGCCGCCCTCGGCCTGGGGGCCTCCTGGTACGAGCGGGAGCACCGTGGTCTCGGGGTGCCGTTCCCGCCCGTCGCCGAGCGCTTCGAGCGCCTCGAGGAGGCGGTGCAGATCTGCCTGCAGATGTGGGACCCGGCCAACAACGGTCCCTACGACGGGCGGCACTACCGGCTAGCCGAGACCCTGTGCTCGCCCCAGCCGATCAGCCAGCCCCACCCGCCGATCACTATCGGCGGCAGCGGCGAGCGTAAGACGCTGCGGTTGGTGGCCGAGTACGCCCATGCCTGCAACCTGCTTCGGGCGACCACCGACGAGGCCGCCCACAAGCTCGACGTGCTCCGCCGGCATTGCGACGACGTGGGTCGCGACTACGACGAGATCGTCAAGACGATCCTCTACATGGGCCCTGAGCTTTACGGCGGCGACATCGACGGCTTCGCCATGGAGATGGCCCGTTACGCCAAGCTCGGGGTGGACGGCGTCATGGTGATGCCGCTCAGCGATCGGCCTGCGGCCTGGGTCGAGCAATCGTGCGCCCCGGCGGCGGCCCGCCTGGCAGATCTCCCGTAACAGGAGCCGTGGCAGGACGGCGCTTGCGGTCGTCCCGAAGGCCGTAACCCGAGGATCGTCGCAAGGCTGGGGCTACCGTCGTGCCGCTATGGAGCCCGACCGCTTCCTGGGCCTGCTCGAGCAGGACGGCGCCCGCCTCGCCTCGGTGGCCCGGCGCGGTGACCTCGACAGCCCGATCCCGACCTGTCCCGGCTGGACCGTGGCCGATTGCGTCGCGCACACGGCCGGCGTGTACCAGCACAAGATCGCGTGCATGCGCCTGAAGCGACGGCCGGAGGCCTACCCCGCCGAGCCACCCACCGGCGTCGCCCTCGTCGACTGGTTCGACACGTCGTTGGCAGCCGTGCTGACCGAGCTGCGGGATCGGGGGCCGGGCGCCCCGTCCTACACGTGGTGGCCGCCGGACCAGACGGTCGGATTCTGGTACCGGCGCATGGCCCAGGAGACGGCGATCCACCGCCTGGACGTCGAAGATGCGCGCGGCGAGCCGACACCCATCGACGCCGAGCTCGCGATCGACGGCATCGACGAGGTGCTCGACGCCTTCATGAGCGAGGGCTGGGACACGGTCACGCCCGAGGAGTGGGGTGCGGTCGATCCGCACGCGGCCGAGGGCAAGACCATCGCAGTGCACGCCGGCGGCCGGACGTGGTCCTCGACCCTTGGGCCCGACCGCATCGCGCTCGGCCGGAACGGCGGGCCCTCGCATGCCTCGCTGTCGGGCGAGCCGGAGGCGGTGCTGCTGTGGCTGTGGGGCCGGCGGCCCGACTCCGTCGTCGAGCTCGACGGGGATACCGCGGCGCTGACCGCGTTCCGCGACCGGCTGCGCATTGCCACGCAATAGGCAGGAAGGGACGAGCGATGCGAATCGGGATGCTGGCGCCCATGCCATCGGAGCTGCGGCCACTCGTGAAGACGCTGGGCCTGCGGCCGTCGCCGGCCCCGGTGGGCACGCGGGCCCACGAGGGCCGGTCGGGCTCGGCCTCCGTGGTGGCGGCGACCACCGGCATGGGCACAGCCAGGGCCGCCGGCGCGGCGCGGCGGATGCTCGATGCGGGCGACGTCGATCATGTGATGGTCGTCGGCATCGCCGGTGGCATCGACGATCGCCTCGCCATCGGCGACCTCGTCAGGCCCACCATCGTCATCGATGGGGCGTCCGGAACCGAGTATCGGCCCCACCCGCTGGGCGCAGGGTCCGACCACGCCGGCAAGGGCGCCCTGCACACATCGGACGAGTTCATCATCGATCCCGAGCGGGTGGCGGCGCTCCGCGCCCGGGGCGTGATCGCCATGGACATGGAGACGGCCGCGGTCGCCGGCGTGTGTGAGGCTCGTGGCTGCCCCTGGTCGGTGGTCCGCGCCATCAGCGACCGGTCCGGCGACGGCATGGCCGACGAGGCCGTGTTCGAGCTCGCCCACCCGGACGGCTCGCCCAACCTCCGCGCCGTGTCGCGCTTCGTCGCCCGACACCCCCGGCGCATCCCCCAACTGGTCCGGCTCGGGCGCGACGCGAGCGTCGCCACGAACGCCGCCGCCCGCGCCGCCGCCGAGGCGTGCCGCCAGCTCGCGCGATGAACGTCGACCCGGCCGAGATCCCTGCGTCGGTCATCCCCGACATCCGCTATGTGCGCAGGCGCGGCGGGGAGCAGCGCGCGACCTACTTCGAGCTGTTCTTCGACCTCGTCTACGTGTTCGCCATCACCCAGCTCTCCCACTACCTGTTGTCGCACCTCACGTGGGCGGGCGCGGCCCAGGCCGCGTTCCTGCTGTGCGCGGTCTACTGGGCCTGGAACTACACGACCTGGATGACCAACTGGTTCGACCCCGAGGTGGCGCTCGTCCGGCTGGTGCTGGTGGTCGTGATGCTGGCGAGCCTGCTCATGGCCGTCGCCATCCCCGAGAGCTTCGGTGACCATGGCTTGCTGTTCGCCGCCAGCTACTGCGCCCTGCAGGTCGGCCGCAACGCGTTCGTCGTCGGCGTCACCCCGCCCGGCCCGTTCCACCGCAACTTCCAGCAGATCCTCGGCTGGAGCCTCCTGTCGGTCCCGCTGTGGATCGGCGGCGCCCTGGTGCACGGCAGTGCCCGCTGGGGGCTGTGGCTCGGGGCGTTCGGGCTGGACCTGGCGGCACCGATGGTCCGGTTCTGGCTACCGAGGTTCGGCGGCGGCACCCCGATGATCGAGTGGGTGATCGACGCCGGCCACTTCGCCGAGCGGTTCCAGCTGTTCGTGATCATCGTCCTCGGCGAGAGCATCGTGCTCACGGGCGCCACCGCCACCGACGTGGGGTTGGAGGCGTCGGTCGTGGTCGCCCTCGGCTTCGCCTTCCTCTCGTCGGTCGCGCTGTGGTGGCTGTACTTCGGGCAGGTGGCGACCGCCGCCGTACGGCGCATGGCGGCCGCCGAGGTGCCGGGTCAGGTCGGCCGCGACGCGTACACCTATCTCCACCTGCCGATCGTCGCGGGGATGCTGCTCGCCGCCGTCGGCGACGAGCTCGTGATCGCCCATCCCGGCGACGAGCTCGGCACCGCGGGCGCCCTGGTCACGCTGGGCGGACCGGCGCTGTACCTGCTCGGCGTCGTCGCCTTCGGCGAGCGCGTCGGCCGCCACCAGCCGTGGACACGTCCGGCGGCGGCGGCGCTGCTCGCCGCCGCCGTGCCGCTGGCCGCCGACGCGCCGGGGCTGCTGGTGACGGGACTCGTCACCGCCCTGCTGATCGCCCTCGTCGTCGGCGACCGTCTGGGCGTGGGCCACCCGGGCCCGGGGGATTGAGGGCCCCCGCCGGTCAGGCCCTCGGTGCGCTGAGTGCGTCGAGGAAGGCGGCGACGGCCGCCGCCGAGTGGTGGCGCCACATGGCGACATGGTCCGTTCTCGGCGGCTCGCCGGCCCGCTGGTCGAGGAGGTCGGCGAACGCGCCCCGCTGGGCATCGATGAGGTCATCCGGCCGGAGGCCGAGCTGTTCGGTGATGACGAGCTTGAGCAGGAAGGCGTTGCGGACGTCACGGATGTGCTTGACGGGCGTGACGAGCCAGTCGCGGAGGACGGTGCGCCCGCGGGCCGTCGCGCCATAGACGGTGCGGGGCGGTCCGGCCGTGCTGGGCTCCGTGCGGCGGGGCTCGGCGAGGCCCAGGGCTTCGAGGCGCTCGAGGGCGCGGTAGACGAGCTGGCGGGTCAGGTGCCAGACGTCACCGACGGGGGTGCCGGCCTGGAGCGCCGCGGCGATGTCGTAGCCGTGGCGGGGCCGGTCGACCAGCACGCCCAGGACGGCCCACTCGTTGAGCGAGAGGGTGGGGCGCCGTTCCACGCCCCGAGGTTGCCACGGCCGTGCCGCGGCGGTCGCAACTGCTAGGTTCACTGCGACTAAAGGAGGCGTGGTACCCCCCATGAAGCTTCGCGGGTTGCGGCTGTTCGCCGTCGCCAGCATGCCCGCGCTGGTGTTCGCCGCCTGCGGCGACGATACGGGCCCGGCGGCGGCCGGGCCCCCGGCCGGGAATTCGACGCCCGAGGGCGACATCACCGTGTTCGCGGCCGCCTCGCTCACCGACGCGTTCACGGAGCTCGGGACCGCGTTCGAGGCGGAGCACCCGGACGTTTCCGTCCAGTTCAACTTCGGGGCCTCGTCGGCACTCCGGGAGCAGATCCTCGCCGGTGCCCCGGCCGACGTCTTCGCCTCGGCGAACACCTCGAACATGGACGAGGTCGTCGACGGCGGGGCCGCCAGCGATCCCGAGGGCTTCGTTACCAACCGGCTCGAGATCGCGGTGCCGGCCGGCAACGAGGCGGGGGTCACGGGGCTGGACGACTTCGCCAACCCCGATCTCCTCATCGGGCTGTGCGCCGAGGACGTACCCTGCGGCGAGTTCGGTCGCGAGGCGCTGGCCAACGCCGGGGTCGCCCCCTCGATCGACACCGACGAACCCGACGTGCGGTCGCTGCTCACCAAGGTCGAGGCCGGCGACCTCGACGCCGGGATCGTCTACGTCACCGACGTCATGGCCGCGGGCGACGCCGTCGAGGGCGTCGAGATCCCCGCCGACGACAACGTCGTCGCCACCTACCCGATCGCCGCGCTCACCGACGCGGGCAACGCCGAGCTCGCGGATGCGTTCGTCGAGTTCGTGCTCTCCGACGACGGGCAGGAGATCCTCCAGTCGTACGGCTTCGACGGCCCGTGATGGCCCGCCGAGCGGGCCCGAGGAGGGCCAGACAGCAGCGCATCCCATGGCTGATCCTGCCCCTTGCGGCCATCGCCGTGGCCTACGTCGCCGTCCCGTTCGTGGCGTTGCTGCAGCGGGCACCGTGGTCGGACCTCGGCGGCCTGGTCGGTCGATCGATCGTCGTCGACGCCCTCCGCCTCAGCATCACCAGCGCCCTCGCGGCCACGGGGCTCGCGATGCTGCTCGGGATCCCCCTCGCGTGGGTGCTCGCCCGCACCCGGTTCCCCGGGCGTTCCCTGGCGCGGGCGCTGGTCACGCTGCCAATGGTGCTGCCGCCGGTGGTCGGCGGCGCCGCACTCCTCTTCGCGTTCGGTCGGCGTGGGCTGCTCGGCGGCCCGGTGTACGACTCGACCGGCTTCCTGCTGCCGTTCTCCATTTGGGGGGTCGTCGCCGCCAACACGTTCGTCGCCATGCCGTTCCTGGTGCTCACGGTCGAGTCCGGGCTCCGCGCCGCCGACCCCCGCTACGAGGACGCGGCCGCCACCCTGGGCGCCAGCCGGTCGATGATCTTCCGGCGCATCACGGTGCCCCACGCCGGGCCGTCGATCATCGCCGGCGCGGTGCTGTGCTGGGCGCGGGCCCTGGGAGAGTTCGGCGCTACGGTCACGTTCGCCGGCAACCTCCAGGGCCGCACGCAGACCATGCCCCTCGCCGTGTTCCTCGCCCTCGAATCCGACCGCGACGCCGCCATCGCCCTGTCGCTCGTGCTCATCGCCGTGTCGCTGGCCGTGCTCCTCCCGCTCCGCGACCGGTGGCTGACCGTCTGACGTGCTCCACGCAGCCATCGTGGTGCAGCTCGGCGACTTCCAGCTCGACATCGCCCTCGACGTCGGCGACGGCGAGGTGGTCGCGCTGCTGGGGCCCAACGGTGCCGGCAAGACCACCGCGTTGCGCGCCATCGCCGGGCTCCAACCGCTCGACGACGGCCGCATCGAGCTCGACGGCTCCGTCCTCGACGACCCCGCCGCCGACGTGTTCGTCCCCACCGCCGAACGCCCGATCGGTGTGGTGTTCCAGGACTACCTGCTGTTCCCCCGGCTCAGTGCGCTGGACAACATCGCCTTCGGCCTCCGCGCCCGGGGCCTCGACAAGGCCAGTGCCCGGCACCGAGCGCGTGAGTGGCTCGAGCGGTTCGCCCTCGCCGACCAGGCCCACGCGAGGCCCCGCACCCTGTCCGGCGGCCAGGCCCAGCGCGTCGCCCTCGCCCGCGCCCTCGCCACCGACCCCCGCCTCCTGCTCCTCGACGAGCCCCTCGCCGCCCTCGACGCCGGCACCCGCGTTCAGGTCCGCGCCGAGCTCCGCCGCCACCTCGCCACGTTCCACGGCGCCCGGCTGCTCATCACCCACGACCCCATGGACGCGCTGGTCCTCGCCGACCGCCTGGTCATCGTCGAGCGGGGGCACGTGACCCAGGCCGGCGTCGCGGCGGACGTCACCGCCCGACCCGCCTCCCGCTACGTCGCCCAGCTCGTCGGCATCAACCTGCTCCACGGCATCGCCACCGGCGAGCACACCGTGCGCCTCGACAGCGGCGCCGAGCTCACGGTCGCCGACACGCTGCCCGGCCCCGACGTCGCCCTCGCCATTCGCCCCCAGGCCATCGCGCTCCACGGCCACCGGCCCGACGGCAGCCCCCGCAACACGTGGACCGCCACCGTCACCGACCTCGAGGCCGACCACGACCGGGTCCGCGTCACCCTCGGTGGGCCGGTCGCCGCCACGGCCGAGGTCACCCCGGCCTCCGTCGCCGAGCTCGGCCTCGTCCCCGGATCGAGCGTCTGGGCCACCGTCAAGGCCGTCGACCTCACCGCCTACCAACGCTGAGGCTGCAACCCCCGCTGACGCCCCGCGCAGCCTGCCGCGGTTCTGGTGGCCATGGCCACCATTTCCGCGGCAGGTTCGGATTCACCAGAGGTCTGGTCAATCCGCCAGGGCCGGCTCCGGCACCCGCTCGGGCTCCGGCACTGTCGGGCCGCGACCGGGCTCGTAGTCCGGTTCCGGGAGCCCGGCGCCGCCCTCGACGTCGAGGTTCGGGAGCAGCCGGTCGAGCCAGCCCGGCAGCCACCAGTTCCAGTCGCCGAGCAGCTTCATCGTGGCGGGGACGAGGATGATCCGGACGATGGTGGCGTCGATGAACACGGCCGTGGCCAGGCCGAGGCCGAACATCTTGATGATCGGGTCGTCGCCCAGCACGAAGGCGGCGAACACGCTGATCATGATCAGCGCCGCCGAGGTGATGACCCGCGCGGTGGCGGAGATGCCCTCGACCACGGCGGCGTCGTTGTCGCGGCGGTGCAGGTACTCCTCGCGGACCCGGGACAGCAGGAACACCTCGTAGTCCATGGACAGCCCGAACAGGATCGCGAACAGCATCATGGGCATGAACGACACGATCGGGACGGTCTCCTCGACGCCGATCAGGCCCTTGAGCCAGCCCCACTGGAACACCGCCACGATGACGCCGTAGGCGGCACCGATCGAGAGCAGGTTCATGGCGGCCGCCTTGAGGGGCACCGCCACCGAGCGGAACACCATCATCAGCAGCAGCACCGACAGCGCGATGACGGCGCCGATGAACCACGGGAGCCGGCTGGAGATCTTGTCGGACATGTCGATAAACATGGCGGTCTGGCCGCCGACCTGCACCTCGGCGCCGGGCGCGTCGGACAACGCCCGGGGGATGACGTCGTCGCGCAGCCGGTGGACGAGGCTGGTGGTGGCCTCGTCCTGCGGCGCCGAGGTGGGGATCACGCGCAGCACGGCGGCGGTGCCGTCGTCATTGGCCTGGATCGGTGCCACCGCCTGCACCCCGGGATCGTCGGCGATGGCCGACTCGAGCGGGGCGAGGTCGTCGACGGTGGCGCCGTCGAGCTCGATCGAGAGCAGCAGGGGCCCGTTGAACCCCGGCCCGAACCCGTCGGCCAGCAGGTCGTAGGCCCGGCGGGTCGTCATCGACGTGGGGCTGGTGCCGTTGTCGGTCATGCCCAGGCGCATGGCGAACACCGGTGCGGCCAGCAGCCCGAGGGCCAGGACCCCGCCGACCAGGTAGCGCCAGGGGTGTGCGGACACATGGCGGCCCCAGCGGTGCCACATCGACTCCCGCCCGGGAATCCCCGCACCGCCACGGAGCCCGGGGACACGCAGTGCGTCGATCCGGCGGCCGGCGAAGCCCAGGAGCGCCGGCAGCAGCGTGAGCGCGAGCGCCACCATGACGGCCACCGTGAGCCCCGCCATGAGGCCCATGACCGTGACCGCCGTGATGCCGGCGATGGCGAGGCCGGAGATCGCGATGACCACCGTCACGCCGGCGAAGAGCACCGCCGCGCCCGAGGTGGCCACGGCCCTCCCCGCCGCCTCCTCGACGGTCATCCCCGCCCGCAGGTTCTCGCGGTGGCGGGTGACGATGAACAGGGCGTAGTCGATCCCCACCCCGAGGCCGATCATGGCGGCGAGCGTGGGGGCGACCGTGTTCACGTCGACCACGGCGGCGACCAGCGTGATCAGGCCCAGGCTGGTGCCCAGGCCCACCAGTGCGAGCCCGATGGGGAGGCCCATGGCGATCACCGAGCCGAACGCCACCAGCAGCACGATCACCGCCACTAGCAGGCCCACGACCTCCTGGCCCTCGGGCACGTCCTGCGCTGCCTCGGTGGGCAGGTCGCCGCCCAGCTCCATCCGGACCGCCCCCGACCGGTTCGTGGCGTCGGCGGTGGCCTCGAGCCGCTCGTAGGCCCGGTCGCCGATGTCGTCGGACGGCCGGTCGTACTGCACGTTGGCGTACGCGATGCGGCCGTCCGGGGAGACCTGGAGCTCCCCGACAGCGCCCACGTCGGGCTGGTTGGCCACGTCGGCCAGCGCAGCGTCGACCTTTCCGGCGGCGGCGGGGTCGGCCAGGGTTCCGGCCGAGTCGCCGTCGACCGTGAACACGAGCTGCGCCGACGTCCCGGCGGCAGCCGGGAACTCCTCCTCGAGGACGTCGAGCGCTCGCTGGGACTCCACGCCCGGGATGTCGAACCGGTCGGACGTCCGCCCGCCGCCGGCCTGGGCGGCGGCGATCACGCCGAGGGCGACGACCGCCCAGATGACCAGGGTGAGACGTCGACGACGGACCGCGCCGCGACCGAGCCGGTAGAGGAAGGAAGTCATGTTGCCAGGTTGTGACATTAGAGTGTCAGTTGTCAAGATGATGCCAAGAGCCCTTGAAGTGACACTCGGCACAACACCGACGAATGCTCACGGGCAGGCAGATGGCAGAAAGGGCATACTTTCCCCATGAAGAAGGTCGTCGACGCGGCGAGCGGGCTACGCGAGCGCAAGAAGGCGCGCACGCGCGAGGCGATCATCGACGCCGCGCTCGAGCTGTTCGCCCGCAAGGGCTTCGACGCCACCACGATCGAGGACATCGCCGCCGCCGCCGACGTCTCCCCCCGCACCTTCTTCCGCTACTTCGATTCGAAGGTCGACCTGGTGATGGCCCGCAACGAGGCCCACGGCGACAAGATCGGCCCCCTCATCGCCGCGCGGCCCGCCAGCGAGGGACCGCTGGAGGCGCTGCGCCAGGTCATGCAGCAGATGCTGCTAGAGCTCCTGGCCGACCCCTCGGTCGTGCGTGAGTTCCAGGTGATGATGAGCGCGCCGACCCTGCGCAAGATGGCGCGCGAGCACTTCTACGAGGAGGAGGCCGAGCTCGTAAGCGCCTTCGCCGCCCGGTTGGGCACCGACGACGCCGACCTGACGGCCAACGTCATGGCGGCCGCCGCCGCCTCGGCCATGTGGACGGTCATCGAACGCTGGCTCGCGGACGGCACCGAGGTCGAGCGCCTGCCGCCGATGATCGACGAGGCGTTCGCCCTGCTGGAACAGGGCTTCAGCGAGGCTCGACCGCCAGCTCGCCGAGGCGCGAGCGCAGGTCACGCTCGAACTCGATCACCTCGGGGCCGACAGCCGCAGCCTTGAGGCGTCGGAGCGTGGGGTGGCCGGCCTCGTGCTCCGCCTCCCACTCGTCGGCGAACGAGCCGTTGGCGATGTTGCCCACGATGTCCCGCATGGTGGCGGCGACGTCGAGGTGGTCGAAGCGATCGGACCGCGACAACTGGCCGTACTGGCTGGTGGGGGAGTGGTGCTCCATCTGGACGGCGTAGCCCTCCAGCCGCATGAGTCGGTACGACCGCTCGACCTCGCCCGACAGGAACAGTTCGGTCAGGATCGCCTCCAGGGGAATGCCCTCGCCCAGCATCACCTCCACGAACGAGACGCTGACGCGGCGCATGGCCGGCGCCAGCGCCTGCTCGACGGCGAGGTCCAGCACCGCCTCCTGGTGGGGGGTGAGCGATAGGGCGCCCTGGCGCAGGCCGCCGATGGCGTTGGCGACCGCCAGCGTGCGGGCCGGGGCGGTGCCCGTGCGGTCCCGGTGGACGCCGACGGCGGTGATGAAGCCGACGCCCTCCTCGTAGCAGCGCCGCACCTCGGGACCCAGCATCCGGGGGGCGACCATGCCGACGTCGCAGTCCACCTCGAGGCGACCGAACGCGGGGCAGAAGCCGCTGGCCACGATCACCAGCGCCTCGTTCCCCGGCCGGAGCGGCAGTGACGGGATCACGTCGTCGGGCACCAGCAGGCACAGGATGTCGGCGTCGTTGGCGGCGTCGACGTCCTGGGTGGCGAAGCCGTCTGCCTGGGCCGCGTCGCGGGTGGCGTCGGCCCGCACGCAGACCCGCACGTCGACCCCCGAGTCCCGCAGGTTGAGCGCCCACGAGCGGCCCTGGTTGCCGTAACCGACGACCGCCAGGCGCTGGCCCTCGATGGCCGTGGGGTCGGCGTCGGCGGTGTGGAAGATCGTGGTCATCCTGTGCTCCCCCTCGGGTCGCGTTCGCCTCACGTTGTCGTCAGATCACGCCGTCGGCCGCCAGGTCGTCGAGCTCGGCGTCGGACAGGCCCAGGAGCCCGCCCAGGAACTCGCGGGTGTGCTCGCCGAGCCGGGGGGCGCCGGTTGGCGTCGGCGACGATTCGCCGACGAACCGGGGGAACGGCGCCTGCTGGCGGAGCGCGCCCAGGACGGGATCGTCGACCGCGACCAGGTCGCCCCTCACCGCCATGTGGGCATCGGCGGCGATGTCGGCGGCGGTGTAGGCGCTGGCCACGGGCACGCCGTGGGCGACGGCGGCCGCCTCGACGTCGCCGGCGGGGTGGCCGGCGGTCCACTCGGCGACGATGGCGTTGATCTCGTCGGCATGCTTGGCCCGGTCGCCGAGGGTGGCGAACCGCGGGTCGGTGGGCAGGTCCGGCCGGTCCATCGCCGCGCACAGCCGCCCGAAGTTGGCGTCGCTGCCCGCTACCAGGCACACGTGCCGGCCGTCGGCCGTCGGGTAGTTGTCCAGCGGCGCCGAGTTGGCCAGGCGGTTGCCCTCGCGCTCCCGCACCACCCCGAGGCGGTCGTAGCCGGCGATGGTCCACTCGAGGATCCGCAGCACCGAGCCGTAGAGGGCGGCGTCGATCACCGCCCCCCGCCCGGTGGCGTGGGGCCCGGCGTCTCGTCGGTAGAGGGCGGCCAGGGCGGCCTCCGCCGCGAAGACGCCGGTGAGGTAGTCGCTCGTCGTGAGGCCGGGCCGGACCGGTGGCCTGTCCGGGTACCCGGTCAGGTTCAACAGGCCGCCGTAGCCGATGCCCGTCCGGTCGAGCCCCGGTCGCTGAGCGTAGGGACCGTCCTGGCCGAAGGCCGAGATGCGGACGACCACGAGCCGGGCATCGAGGTCGGCGGGTCCGAGGCCCCACGACTCGAGCGTGCCGGGACGGAAGTTCTCGCACAGCACGTCGGCGTCGGCGGCCAGGCGGCGCACGAGCTCCTGGCCCCGCGGTGTGCGCAGGTCGATCGTCACGCTCCTGCGGCCGCGCCCCTCCACCGCCCAGAACAGTGAGTACCGCCCGCCCTCGGTGTCGGCGAAGGGGCCGATGTCGCGCATGAAGTCGCCCCGACCGGGCTGCTCGATCTTCACGACCTCGGCGCCCTGCTCGCCAAGGAGGCCGGCGCAGAAGGGCGCGGCGATGCGGGTGCCGAGGTCGAGGACGCGGAGCCCGCGGAGCGGGCCGGCCCCGTTCACGGCTCCTCGCCGGCCTGCTCGCGCCTCACGTGGTCCATGCCCCCCGCCTTGCGCTTCCGCATGAGCTCGAGCGCCGTCTCCGTGTTGGAGACGAACTGGTGGACCATGAAGTGGTGGCGCCACGAGTCACGCTGACCCATCCGGTCGACCATGGCGTTGATGGACGCCTTGACCGCCTGGGCGGTGACGGGCGGCACGAGGGCCACCTCGTCGGCCATCGCCCGGGCGGCGGCCGCCAGCTCGGCGCGGGGCACCACCAGGTTGACCACGCCACATCGCTCGGCCTCGTCGGCGGTGAGCGTCAGCGCGCACAACAGGAACTCCTTGGCCTTGCGGGGGCCCATCTCCCAGGGCTCGACCAGCAGCTCCACGGCGGCCCCGGACATCCGGAGGACCGGGTTCGAGAAGCGGGCGTCGTCGGCGGCGACGATGAGGTCGCACATGCACGCCAGCATCAACCCGGCGGCCGAGCACACCCCCTGCACGGCGGCGATGGTCGGCTTGCGGAAGTCGCGCAGGCGCACGCAGCGGTCGAAGTACATGACCTGCTCGTGCCGGAGCTTGCCCTCCGGGGTGGCCCGCATCGCCACCCACGGGTCGGACCCGTCCATCAGCTCCTTGAGGTCGTGACCGGAACAGAAGTGCTCGCCCTCGGCGGCGAGCACCAGCACGCGCACCGCGTCGTCGGCGTCGGCGCGGTCGAGGGCGCCGTCGAGCTCGTCGATGGTGACCGAGTCGAGGGCGTTGGCGACCTCGGGCCGGCGCAGCACGATCGTCGCCACGGGGCCGTCGACGTCGTAGCCGACGCGGGACGGGGTCATGCCGGGCTTGCTTCCCGCGGCAGGCCCAGGACCCGCTCGCCGATGATCGTGCGCTGGATCTCGTTGGTGCCGGCGAAGATCGACGCCGCCTGGTAGTAGAGCCACGAGCGCTGCCACTCGCCCTCGCCGGGGTTGTCGGACGCGCCGGCGCCCAGGGGTGCGGCCGGGCCGAGCACGTCCAGCGCCAGCCGGTGCAGGCGCTGGCTCATCTCCGACCAGAAGAGCTTGAGCGCCGAGCCCTCGGGCCCGATCGGTTCCCCCGCCTCGAGTCGCGACAGCGAGCGCCAGTTGTGGAGCTGGAACAGCTTGACCTCCACGAACGCCTGCGCCAGCCGCTGGGCGGTGTGGGGATCGTCGAACGCCCCCCGATCGGCCGCCAGCCGCAGCACCTCGTCCAGGTGCTGACCGTGGATCACGAGCTGGCGGGGATTCGTCCCCCGTTCGTGGGCGAGGGTCGAGCCCGACACCCGCCACCCGGCATCGACTTCGCCGATCACGCAGTCGTCGGGCACGAAGACCCCGTCCAGGAAGACCTCGTTGAAGTCGGACTCGCCGGTGATCTGCCGCAGCGGGCGCACGTCGACACCCGGGGCGCTCATGTCGACGGCGAAGGCCGTGATGCCCGCCTGCTTGCGCACGTCGGGGTTGGTGCGGGCCAGGCACAGCCCCCAGTCGGCGAACTGGGCGTAGGACGTCCACACCTTCTGGCCGTCGAGCACCCAGCCCGCTTCGGCCGCGGAGCGCCGGGCCCGCGTCGCCAGCGAGGCCAAGTCGCTGCCGGCGCCGGGCTCGCTGAACAGCTGGCAGAACAGGATGTCGGCCCGCAGGATCCCGGGCAGCCAGCGCCGGCGCTGGGCCTCGGTGCCGTATGCGAGCAGCGTCGGGCCCACCAGGTTGACGCCGATGCGGCCGACCAGCTCGGGGGCGCGGGCCCGGGCCAGCTCCTCCTGGACGACGTAGTGCGCGAGTGCGCCGGCACCCCGCCCGCCGTAGGCCTCGGGCCAGGTCACGCCGACCCAGCGGCCGTCGGCGAGCCGGCGCTGCCACTCCCGCCCGAACGCCACCTCCTCGTCGAGCGAGGCGTGCCGGGGCGGCAGGCCGACCCCGTACTCCCACGGCAGGTTGGCCTCGAGCCACTCGCGGCACCCCGCGCGCAGGCGTCGCTGCTCGGCCGTGGCCGTGAGATCCACAGGGGCATCGTAGGTGCGCCGGGCATCCGGAGGTGACGTGACCGTCAGTTACGCTCGCTCTCGTGGACTTCGAGCTTTCCGCGGACCAGCGGGCGCTGCGGGACGCCGCCGCCGACCTGCTGGCGGGGCGCTCACCGATGCCGGTGGTGCGCAGCGCCGTCGACCGGGGTGGGGAGCCCGACCCGGGGCTGTGGCGAGCCATGGTGGACCAGGGCTGGTGTGGCCTGGCCGTGCCCGAGAAGTTGGGCGGCGTCGGCATGGGCTGGGTCGAGGCGGCCATCGTCCTCGAGCAGGTGGGTGAGCACGTGGCGCCGACGCCGGTCCTCGGCCAGATGGTGGCCCTCGACGCCCTGGCCGATTCCGCCTGGGGACCGCCGCTGATCGCCGGCGAGGCGGTGGCCGCCTGCGCGGCGCGCCTCGACGAACCGTGCGTCGATGCGCCGGCGGCCGACCTCGTCGTCGTGCCCGAGGACGATCGGCTGATGGCGATCGAGCTGCGGGATCGACGTCCGGGCGCCGAGCCGGCGATGGACGTCACCCGGCAGCTCGGCTGGCTCCGGTCGACCGCGCTCGCCGACGCTCCCCGCCTCGAGGTCGGGGGCGCGGCCGAGGTCGCGCGGCACCTGGACGTGGCCGCGGTGGCCTACGCCGCCGAGTTGCTCGGCGTGGCCCAGCGCGCGCTCGACCTGGCGGTGGCCTACGCCAAGGACCGGGTCCAGTTCGGTCGGCCCATCGGCAGCTTTCAGGCGGTCAAGCACCGGTGTGCCGACATGTTGGTCGACGTGGAAGGGATGCGGTCGGCCGTCTACTGGGCCGCCTGGACCCTGGACGACACCGACACCGACACCGATGCCGACGCCGGCGGCGAGGAGCGGGCGATCGCGGCGTCGACGGCCAAGGCGTGGTGCAGCGACGCCGCCTCCCGGGTGCTGGCGTCGGCGCTGCAGGTCCACGGGGGCATCGGCTTCACCTGGGAGCACGACCTGCACCTCTACCTGAAGCGGGCCCACCTCGACGCGGTCGCCTTCGGCGACGCCACCCACCACCGCGCCCGCCTGGCCCGGCTCCTGCGCGCCCGGGTCGACGGCGGCCACTCGGTGATCTGACCCAACAGCCCGAACTTGCGGCGTTTGGCGCCCCCATGGGGGCCCTTTCCGCCGCAAAATTCGAGGGTGGGGAGGGGCGGACCGGACCGGCCTACCGGAAGTCGAACGCCACCTTTATGGCGCCGGTCTCCCCCTGGTTCGCGAGCGTGGAGAACGCCTCGCGCCACTCGTCGAGGCGGAAGCGATGCGTGAGCATCCCCGACAGGTCGATGCGACCGTCGGCCAGCAGGTCGAAGAAGTGCCGGTACGCGTGCTGGCGCCGGCCCTCGAAGGTCTCGTCGCCGAAGGCGTTGGAACCCAGGAGGCGCAGTTCCTTGAAGTACCAGGGCGTCCATTCGAACCGCCCGGGAGAGCTCACGCCCATCTGCACCAGCGTGCCCTGCTCCCGCAACACCCGGAGCGCCACCTCCGTGGTCGCGGGGGAGCCGACGGTGTCGTAGACCGCGTCGATGTGGCCGGGATACGCGACGGGCAGTCCCTCCCACGGGCGGCGCAGCGTCGCCCCCGACCAGGCCGCCAGCGCCTCGACCAGCTCCTCGACCGGCTCGGGTGCGAACACCTCGGCGCCCAGCGCGGCGGCGTGCCGGGCCTGGCCGGGCCAGCGGGCGACGGAGGCCACCGCGACCGTCGGATAGAGCTGGCGGAGGATCGCCGTCGCGGTCGACCCCAGGGCCCCGGCCCCGTACACCACGGCCCGGCTCCCAGGAGTGGGCGGGTTGCGCGTGATCGCATGGAACGACACCGACCACGGGTCGGCCAACACCGCCAGCTCGTCGTCGATGCCGTCGGGGACCGGAACCGTCATCGACTCGTGCGCCGGCAGCCGCTCCGCGAAGCCACCGGTGGCCTCGACGGCGTTGCCGGTGTGGATGCCGACCGACAGCCGGCCCCGGTGGAAGTTGGCGCAGATCTGGTAGTCGCCGCGGGCGCAGGCGGCGCACAGCGGCGCGATGCCGCGGGCACGACAGCCCAGGTTGGGGTACAGCACGATCCGCTGCCCCGGCTCGACACCAGCGACGGCGGGCCCCGCCTCGTCCACGGTGGCGACGACCTCGTGGCCCAGCACCTGGGGGAACGAGATGAAGGCGGTCATCATGTTGTCGGTGCCGTCGTCGAAGTCCATGAGCACCTGCTTGGTGTCCGACCCGCAGATGCCGGTGACCCGAGTGCGCAGAACCAGCCAGTCGTCTCCCAGCAGCCGCGGTCCCGGCAACTCGACCAGCGCCATGGGCGTGGACGCCAGGTTGCGCAGCAGCCGGGGCGCGTCCTCGGGCAGCTCGTCGGGCCAGGGCTCGGGATCCGCGAGGAACTGGAGCGCCCTCAACGCGCCTGCTCCTGGCTGGAGAAGTAGTCGACCGCGCCCTGCATGAAGGCGTCGATGTCAACCGTCTTGAACTCCGCGATGGACTTGAGGTCGGGCACGTAGCGCTCGAACCCGTCGCTCACCAGCGACTCGCAGATGGCGGCGGCCACGGTCTCGGCCGGTTCGAACGGACCGCCGTAGGGCGACGGATCGTTGCCGGGCTGGTCCCAGATTTCCGTCGCGATCGCCCCCGGAACGATCAGGCGCACCTCGACCCCGGTGGCCCAGAGGTCGACGGCCATCACCTCCGACCAGCCGTGCAGCGCGTACTTCGACGCCGCGTAGGCGGCCTCGCGCGGCGAACCGACCCGGCCGGCCAGGCTGCCCACATTGACGATCACGCCCCGGTCGCGCTCCAGCATCCGGGGCAGGACGGCCAGGCTCAGCGCCACCGGCGAGAGGAAGTTGGTGCGCATCACGTCCTCGACGACGTCCACCGACAGGCGCTGCACCGGCCGCCGCATCGGCCGGGCGGCGTTGTTGACCACGGCGTCGAGGTGGCCGAAGGCATCCCAGGCCTCGGCCGCCAGCCGGGCGGCGGCGTCGGGCTCGGACAGGTCCGCCGTCCACATACGGTGGCCGGCGCCGTCGCCCCCGCCGTCTCCGGCTGAGGCCGCGCGGCAGGCGTCGAGCACACCCGACAGCCGCTCGGTCCGCCTCGCGGCGATCCCCACGGTGGCGCCGCTCGCCGCCAGCATCGGTGCCAGCGCCGCCCCGATGCCCGACGACGCCCCGGTGACTAGGACCTTGGCCCCCTCGAGGGTCGGCAATGCGCTCATGACACCGTCCTCCCGTCGTTGGCGGCGAGCGTATCTGACGCGCGTGTCACGCCAGTTCGCCGCCGGGCACGCCGCCGCGATCACAGCCGGCTGCCCTGCCGTGGGGGCGCACGGTACATTCCCGACTGACGCCAGTGTCAGTCTTGAGAGGTGCGAATGGCCAGCGAGGTGACCGTCGGCATCGACATCGGGACCACCTCGGTGAAGGCGGTGGCGGCCGACGGCGACGGCCGGGTGCTGGCGCGCGGCCGCACGAGCCGCCCGCTGCACTCCGGCCACGCCGGCGAACTGGCGCACGACGCCCGCTCGTCGTGGCGCGACGGCGTGATCGACGCCCTGGACCAGGTGCTCGACGGGCGCGACCCGGAGGGCGCACCGCTCGCCGTGCGGGGTGTGAACGTGGCGGCGATGGTGCCGTCCCTGTGCGCGGTCGACGGCGACGGGGTCCCGGTCTCCGACGGGCTGCTCTACGGTGACGCCCGGGGTGCGGGGGGCGACCCGGCGGCCGATCCGGCCAGCTCCGGGGAGCTGGTGCGGTTCCTCGAGTGGCTCGCCCGGGAGTACCCCGACGCGGGCGGCTACTGGCCGGCGCAGGCGGTCGCCAACCGGGCGTTGTGCGGCACCGCCGCCATCGAGACGACGGTGGCCATGACCGCCCTGCCGTTGTTCGACTTCCAGGGTTGGGACGCGGAGGTGGCGGCCAAGGCCGGTGTCGACGACGTCGCCACGCTGCCGCGGATCGTCGTGGGGTCCGAGCCCGTCGGTCGCGTCGACCGCGCTGGCGGCGCGCCGCTGGGCGGCGGCACGATCGACGCCCTCGCCGAGCAGTTCGTCGCCGGCGCCGACAACGACGGTGACGTGCTGGCGATCCTGGGCTCCACGCTGATCGTGTGGGCCGTGATCCCCGAATGGCGCGAGGCGGCCGGCGTGTGGACGGTCCCGCACACCGCGCCTGGCAAGAGCCTGATCGGCGGCCCGTCCAATGCGGGCGGCCTGTTCGTGGGCTGGGCCAACCGGATGCTGGCGCCCGGGCGGGCGGACGCACCCGTCGATCCCCGGCGCGTCCCCGTCTGGCAGCCGTACCTGCGGGGCGAGCGCGTGCCGCTGCACGACCCGGGCCGGCGAGCATCGCTCCACGACCTCGACATCGGGCTCGACGCCGCTGCGGTGCGCCGGGCTGCATACGAGGCATCGGCCTTCGCGGCCCGCCACATGCTCGACCTCGGCCACGTCGCGGGCACCGCCCGGCGCATCGTCGCGACCGGCGGCGGTGTGCGCGACGCGGCGTGGGTGCAGGCCCTGGCCGACGGCACCGGGCTGCCCGTCGACCCGGTGGCCGTGCCCGAGGGCGCCGCGCTGGGGGCGGCCTACCTGGCCCGCGTGACCGCCGGGCTCGAGGAGTCCCCGGCGGACGCCGGCCGCTGGGCGCGCCATGGCCCGCGGGTCGAGCCCGATCCACGTTGGGTCGCCGCCGCCGGTGAGCGCTACGCCCGCTACCGCGAGCTGGCGACATGAGCGCTGGTACCCGGCGAATCGTCGTCGACCGTCAGCGCTGCATCGGCTCCGGCAACTGCTGCTTCTACGCGCCCAACACCTTCGATCTCGACGACGAGTTGAAGTCGGTGGTCGTCGATCCCGGCGGCGACGACGCGTCGGACGTGCGCGCCGCCGTCGAGGGCTGCCCCGTCAACGCCATCAGCATCCACGGCGGCTCCGGGGAGTCGGCGGCCGACTGATGGGCTTGGCCGTCACCGACGACCACGCAGAACTGGCGGCGACCGTGCGCCGCTGGGCCGAGGCCCGCGGCCTGCTGGCCGAGGCGCGGGCGGCGCTCGAGGCGCCCACCCGGGCGGCGGCGGAAGACGGGCCAGCGTGGCCCCGGGCGAACGAGGGCGAGGCGCTGCCGGCGTGGTGGGCCGAGGTCGCCGAGCTGGGCTGGCTCGGCCTGGCAGTGGGCGTCGAACATGGCGGCCAGGGCCATGGCCTCGCCGAGCTGGCGGTGGTCCTCGAGGAGCTCGGGCGCTGGTGCACGCCGGGCCCGCTGTTGCCGACGGTGATCGCAGCGGTGGCCGTCGACCGCTGGGCTGGCGACCCCGGTCTGGCCCGCCCGTTGGTCGAGGGGACGATGGTGGGAGGCCTGGCCCTCGCCGGCGACCTCGTGGCCGACGATGCCGGGCGGGTGTCGGGACGCGTCCGCGGGGCCTGGGGCGGCTCGCTCGCCGACCGGTTCGTGCTCCCGGTCGCCGCACCGGACGGCCCGGCGTGGTGCGTGGTCGACCGCACCGATGCCGACGTCAAGGCTCTTGCCAGCGTCGACGCCACGCGGGGGCTGGCGGAGGTCGGCCTCGACGGAATCGACGTCGCGCCGGGGCGCTGGTTGTCGACCACCGCCGGGGGCGCCGCCGCTGACGAGGGAGTGGCCCGGCTCGCCGAGCTGCTCGCCGGGGCCGAGGCCCTCGGCGTTGCAGACTGGTGCGTGCGCACGGCGGCCGACTACGCCGCGGTGCGGGTGCAGTTCGGCCGGCCCATCGGCCAGTTCCAGGCGGTGAAGCACCGCTGCGCCGACATGCTCGTCACGCTCGAGGCGGCCCGGGCCGCCGTCTGGGACGCGGCCCGTTGCTTCGACGCCCCCGCCGCACAGGGAGCGTCCGTCGCGCAGTCGGCGGCGGCCGCGCTCGCGCCCGAGGCCGGGTTTCGCGCCGCCCAGGACTGCATTCAGGTCCTCGGCGGGATCGGCTACACGTGGGAGCACGACGCCCACCTCTTCCTCAAGCGCGCCAGCGCCACCCGCCACCTGCTGCCCGGGCCGGAGGTGGCCCGCCGCCGCATCGCCGAGGCGGTGGCCGCAGGCGAGCGCCGATCGCTGACCGTCGAGCTGCCCGCCGGGGCCGAGCCGCTGCGTGCGGAGGTGCAGGAGTTCGTCGAGCACCTGCGGGCCCACGACCGCTCCGAGTGGCGCCGCCGGCTGGCCGACGCCGGCTACCTGGAGCCCCATTGGCCCCGGCCCTGGGGGCGTGACGCGTCGCCTGTCGAGCAGCTGGTGATCGACCAGGAGCTGCGCGCGGCCCGGATCCGTCGGGCGCACCTGGCGATCGCCGGCTGGGTCCTGCCCACGCTCATCGCCCACGGCAGCCCGGCGCAGCAGGAAAGGTTCATCGTCCCGTCGCTGCGCGGCGAGATCAGCTGGTGCCAGATGTTCTCGGAGCCGGGCGCCGGCAGCGACCTGGCCTCGCTGTCCACGCGGGCCGAGCGCGTCGACGGCGGCTGGTCGATCACCGGTCAAAAGGTGTGGACGTCGATGGCTCGCGAGGCCGACTGGGCCATCTGCCTGGCCCGAACCGATGCCGGCGCCACCAAGCACCAGGGAATCGGTTGCTTCCTGATGGACATGACCACGCCGGGCATCGACATCCGGCCGCTCCGGGAGCTGACGGGCTCGGCGATGTTCAACGAGATCTTCCTCACCGGCGTGTTCGTGCCCGACGACTGCGTCGTCGGGTCACCGACCAAGGGGTGGGCGTACGCCCGCACGACGCTCGCCAACGAGCGGGTTTCCATGGCTGAGGCATCGTCGTTCGGCCCCGGCGTCACTGCCCTGTTCGAGGTGTCCGAGGCCGAGGGCCTGCTCGGGGACCCGTTGGTCCTCGACCGGCTGGGCGGGCTGGTCGCCGACTCCCACGCCATCGCGGTGCTGGGGCTGCGCACGACGCTGCGGGCGCTGGCCGGTGCGCCGCGGGGAAGCGGGGCGGGCGGTCCGGAGGCCAGCGTGCGCAAGCTGGCGGCCGTCGAGCACGAGCAGGCGGTGCAGGAGGCGGGGCTGGCGCTGCTGGGTCCCGAGGCGGCGCTGACCGACGGGCCCGGCGGCACGTGGGTGGCCGGGTTCCTCGGGAACCGGGCACTCTCCATCGCCGGCGGCACCAGCGAGATCCAGCGCAACGTGATCGCCGAGCGCCTCCTGGGTCTTCCCAAGGACCCGTGACGGAGGTTCAGCGCCTCACGACGGTGACGCTGGCGTTGGCGCCGCGGCCGATCGTGTGCGCGAGGCCGACCCGAGCGCCGGGGACCTGACGGTCGGCCGCCCGGCCGCGCAGCTGGCGGACCAGCTCGACGACCTGGCCCAACGCCGACGCGCCGAGCGGTTCACCCTTGGACAGCAACCCGCCCGAGCGGTTGATGGCCGGCTTCGGCCGGCCGCCCGTCCCGGCGTCGGCCCCGAGCAGCTCGCGCTGGTCGCCGGCGGCGCACAGGCCCAGCTCGCACCACGACAGCAGCTCGCGGCCGGCGTCGGTGTCCTGGCACTCGACGACATCGAGGTCCTCGGGGCCGATGCCGGCCTCCTCGTAGGCGTCGGTGGCGGCGAGGGTGGTGGGCGGGGTGATGCCGGCGTCGTCGGCGAGGCCCGACAGCGGCGTGGACTCGTCGAGCACGCTGCCCGGCAGGTGGCTCCTCAGCGCGGCCGCAGCCAGCTGCATGCCGGCGTCGCCGCGGCGCAGCACGACGGCGGCTGCGCCCTCGTTGGGCGAGCACAGCATCCACAGCCGCAACGGCTCGCACACCATCCGCGACCTCAACACCTCCTCGGCGGTGACCTCGGACCGGAACATGGCGTCGGGGTTGCGCGCCCCCCAACGGCGGTTCTTCACCACCAGTGCCGCCAGGTCGTCGACCGCGAGCCCGTGTTCGCGCAGCAGCCGCTGCGCCCGCAGCGCGAAGTAGGCGGGGTTGGCGTTGAGGCCCGCCTCTTCCTGCCAGGGGGCGAAGAACGACGAGCGGATGATCCCCTTGGGCATCTTCTCGACGCCCACCACCAGCACCGCCTCGTGCTGGCCGGCGCCGATCGACGCCGCCGCCAGGGCCAACGCCGCCCCGCCCGATGCGCACCCCGCCTCGACGTCGACGATCGGGATGCCGGTGAGCGCCAGCGCCCCCAGCACCCGGTGGCCACTGGCGACGCCGCCGTAGGCGGTGGCGCAGTAGGCGGCGCCGATGCGGCCGCGGGCCTCGGCCGGCGTCCAGCCGGCGTCGGCCAGCGCGGCCGCGGCAGCGTGGACGCCGAGCGCGGTGGCGGGCGTGTCGCCGAACCGCCCGAACGGGTGCATCCCCACCCCTGCGATCTCGACGCCGTTCATCCTGGGTCGGCCCGACACACCGCGAGGCAATCACGAACGCCGGCGCGAGCGAGAGGCAATAACGAACGGTTTCCGTGCGCTATCGCCTCGGCCTCGACGGACCGTTCGTCATTGCCTCGCGTCGAACCCGGTGCCGGCCAAATCACTGCACGGCCCTCACCCCATCCGTGGGAGCGAACGCCCACACGACCCGGCCGCCGGGCAACGACTCCGTGGTCACCACCATCCGCTGGCCGTCGCGCAGCGCCGACGGGGCGGGCTCGGTCAGCCGCCCCACGACCCGCAGGCCGATGCCGTCCAGCTCGACGATGCCGAGCCCGTAGGGCACGGGGCCCTCGTATCCGGGCGGGGCGCTGGTGACGGCGGTCCACGCCCAGAGGGTGCCGGTGGAAGGCAGCGTCACGACCTCGACGTCGTCGGCGCCGGAGTACGGGCACCGCGGCGCCGGCGGGAAGTGGTGCCGGCCGCTGGTGGGCGACCACCCACCGAGCAGCACAGCGCCTCCGCTGGGGTCACGCGTGAGCCAGGCCCCGGGTTCGTCGCCGCCGTCAGCCACGCTTGATGCGGCCACGCAACGCGGCGAAGCACAGCCACATGCTGATGGTGCCGACAATCCCGACCGCCAGCAGCGCCTGGCCGAGGTCGGCCCACTGCCAGCCGTCGATGATCAGCGAGCGAAATCCCTCGAGCAGGTAGGTGACGGGGTTGATGGACGCGACCGTGTCCAACCAGCCGCTCAGCTCCTCGCGGGGCACATACGAGGACGTCAGGAACAAGAAGGGAAAGAACAGCAGGAAGCTGGAGTTCACCGCCGCCGGGTTGCCGGTCTTCAGCGCGATCGCGTAGCCGAAGCCGGCAAACGCCAGGCTCCACAGCCCGGCCAGGAGGATGAACGCGACGACCCCTAGAGGCCCCGACTCGAACCGCACGCCGAGGATGAAACCCAGGATCAGGATCGGGATCGTGAGTGCACACGCCACCGCCACGTCGGCGCACAGGTGCCCGAGCAGGATCGCCAGCCGCCGGATCGGGGTAAGCAGGAGCCGGTCGAAGTACCCGTCCTGCACGTCGAGGACCAGGGCGTACGCCCGCGACACGCCGGTGACGCCGAGCAGGATCGCCGTCGGCAGCTGGAACGCAGTGAAGTCGAAGCCAGGAATGTTGTTCTCGGTCAGGTCCGACAGCGTCCCGACGTTCACCACGAAGAAGAACAGGGCGATGAAGATCGGCGGGATCACCGCCTCCAGGTCGCGGGGAACCGCCCGCAGCGCCCGCCCCGCGATGGAGGCGACGTCGTGGACGAATCCCGCGGGGCGGGCTCGGATGGCGCTCGGCGTGGCCGGCGTCGTGACGGTCGTGTCGATGGCGGTCACGAGGTCACCTCCGTGCTGTCAGTGTCGCTCTCGGCAATCCCGGCGATCTCGGCCAGCTCGGCCTCGAGGACCTCGTCGGATGGCTGGATGTGCGTGCCGGTGAGCTCGAGGAAGACGTCGTCGAGCGTCGGTGTGCGCAGCGTGAGGTCGCGCACCGGGATGCCGCAGTTGTTGAGGGCGACCGCCACCGGGCCGATCACGGCGGTGCCCTCGGCGGCGGTGATCACCATCTCGTTGCTGCGCGCCTCGACGCCGGCGACGCCGGCCACGGCCTGGACCATGGGGCAGGCTGCGGCGGCGTCCCCCTCGAGCCGGGCGAAGATGACGTCGTTGCCGATGCGGCGCTTCAGCTCGAAGGGCGTGCCCTCCGCCACCAGCTTCCCCCCGTTGATGATGCCGACCCGGTCGGCCAGCTCATCGGCCTCCTCCAGGTACTGGGTCGTGAGGAAGATCGTCATGTCGAGATCCTGGTTGAGCCGGCGCACCTCCTCCCACACCCGGGCCCGGCTGACAGGATCGAGGCCGGTCGTGGGCTCGTCGAGGAACAGCACCTCGGGGTTGTGGACGAGTGCGGCGGCCAGGTCGAGGCGCCGCTTCATGCCGCCGGAGTAGGTGCTGATGGGCCTGCCCAGCGCGTCGCCGATGTCCACCAGCTGCGTCAGGTCCGCAAGGCGCTGATCGACCTCGTCGTTGGAGAGCCCGTACAGCCGGCCCTGAAGGCGCAGCAGCTCGGTGCCCGTCTGCTTGGGGTCGAGCGCCGCCTCCTGGAGCGCGACGCCGATGTTCAGGCGCACCTTGCCGGGATCGGTGGCGACGTCGTAACCGGCGACGACGGCCCGGCCGGACGTGGGTGCCAGGAGGGTGCAGAGCACCCGGACGGTGGTGGACTTCCCGGCGCCGTTGGGACCGAGGAAGCCGTAGATCTCGCCCTGCTCGATCTCGAGGTCTACCTCGTCGACCGCCGTGAGGCTGTCGAACTGGCGGACCAGCTTCTCCGCACTGATTGTCGTACGCATGTTCGCCTACGCTACTCCTCGGGACTGGGGGTCCAAGAAATTTGCCAGTTACGACGCTGCGGGACCCCAAAACTTGTCGCACAGACGATCGCGACGTGGCGACTGGGTCGTCTTGGACGGAAGGAAGCTTCCCGTCGCTAGTCTGCGACGGCCGGACCTGACGGGAATGTCAGAAACCGCGAGGGGAGTCGCATGGGGCTGTTCGACGGAAAGGTGGCCATCGTCACCGGAGCGGGCCGGGGGATCGGGCGCGAGGAGGCCGTGCTGCTCGCGGCCGAGGGCGCGATGGTGGTCGTCAACGACCTGGGCGGCGCCGCGGACGGGTCGGGCGCCGACACCGGGCCCGCCCACGCAGTCGTCCAGGAGATCGAGGCCGGCGGCGGCACCGCCACCGCCAGCACCCACGACATCGCGATGTGGGATGGCGGCGAGGCAATCGTGGGGTTGGCGGTCGAGCGCTTCGGGCGACTCGACGCCGTGATCAACAACGCAGGGATCCTCCGCGACCGCATGAGCTTCACCATGTCCGAGGCCGAATGGGACGCCGTCATCAACGTCCACCTCAAGGGTCACTTCGCCGTGGCCCGCCACGCCGCCGCCTGGTGGCGGGCACGCTTCAAGGAGACCGGCGAGCCCACCGGCGGGGCCATCGTGAACACGTCGAGCGAGTCGGGGCTGTACGGCAACGCCGGCCAGTCGAACTACGCGGCCGCGAAGGCGGGGATCGCAGCGCTCACGATCGTGCTGGCCCGCGAGCTCGAGCGCCTGGGCGTGCGCGTCAACGCCATCGCCCCGGTCGCCAGGACCCGCCTCACCGAGGCCGTCGCCGGCGGCGCGATGGGGCCCGACGAGTCGGGGTTCGACCGCTTCGCTCCCGCCAACGTCGCGGCCGTCGCCTGTTGGCTGGCGTCCGACCTGGCCGCCGGCATCTCCGGGCAGGTGGTGAAGGTGCAGGGCGGATTGGTCCAGCTCCTAGAGGGCTGGCATCCGGTCACCGAGGTGCGGTCCGACGAGCCGTGGACGCTGGATGCGGTGGCGGCCCGGCGCGGGGCGCTCCTCGGGGCCAGCGAGGGGTCGATCCCGCCGTTCCTCCCCAGAGCGGCTGCGGCGCCGGGGGCATGACCGGCGCCGACGACGCAGTCGAGGGGCAGCGCCGGAACCCGTCGCCCGACGGCACCGACCTCCGGGTGCCGGCCCGGCACCCCGCCGGGGCCTAGGGATCGTCAGCCGGTTGCCAGCACCCGCCCGGTCGGGTCACTCGGGGAACTCCCAGTACTGCAGCTCGCAGGTCATCGGTAGCAGGTAGCGGACATAGATGGAGTGGATCCTGACCACGCCCCGGTCGTCGACCGCCAGGTCGTCGAGGTCGACGCGGGCGTCGCGCTCTCGGAAGGCCACGGCCCGGTCGCGGGCCGCGACCAGGTCGTCGCGCGAGCGGACGGCGAAGCCGTAGTGGTCCGTACGGGGACACCGCATGGGCTCGTCGTTCGCGGTCAGGAAGATGAACTGGTCCCAGTGCACGCAGGAAAGGATCAGCCGCTTCCGGTCGATGGTCTCGGTCGGCATCTCCTCGAAACCGAGGACCTCGCTGAAGTAGCGGCACAGGTCGGCGCGGTTGGTCTCGTCCAGCAGGTCGGACGGCACGCTGAGCGCCACGTGGTTGAACTTTGGATTGCCGGCCGGGTAGTAGGGGTGCGGCATCACGCCTCCTCAGTCGTCGGGCCCGGGGCCCGGGCGAGGCCCGGTGCCACCATGACCTTGCCGGCGGTCTCGCCCGCGGCCAGCCGCCGGACCGCCTCGCCGATGCCATCGAGCCCGACGTCGCCGGACTCGATCAGCACCCCGGTGGGGATCGCCCCCGGGGTCGACAGGAGCTCCAGCGCCCGGTCGAAGCCGTCGGCGTCGTACACGAACGAGCCGGTGACGGTGAGCTCGTTCAGCAGCATGCGGTTGGGGTCGAACGACGGCGCGTGCATGCCCGCCCCGACCAGCGCCATCCGGCCCCCGCGCCGGAGCTGGTGCAGGCCGGCCTCCATCGCCGCCCTGTTGCCGGAGCACTCGAGCACCACATCTACCGCCAGTGGCGAGATCTCCTCCGGTTGCCACATCGGGTACGTGGGGAGGTCGTCGGGATGGAGGACCTCGGCCCCCAGGACGCGCGCCAACGCCTGACGGGGTGGCGCCGGCTCGACCACGGTGACGGGACCGAGGCTCCTGGCCAGGAGGGCTGCGACCGTCAGGGCGCCGATCGGGCCCGCGCCCATGACCATGGCGGTCTCCCCGGCCTGGAGGCCGGACCGGGTGATGCCGTGCAGCGCCACCGCCAGCGGCTCCGCCAGCGCCGCCTCGCGCTGTCCGAGCCCCTCCGGGATGCGCACCAGGGCCCGGCCGTCCACGAGCACGAAGCGGGCGAACGCACCGTCGTGGCCGTCGGTCATCACCCGGCGCCGCACCTCGCACTGCGACGGCTTGCCCTCGACGCAGCGGCGGCACTGGCCGCACCGCGGAGCCGGTCCCCCGACCACCTCGTCGCCCACCGCCCAGCCGGTGACGCCCTCACCCAGCTCGGCCACGACGCCGCTGTACTCGTGGCCGAGCACGGTGCCCGCGGTGCCGAGCCGCTCCACGATCAGGTGGAGATCGGAGCCGCAGATCCCGCAGCGGTCGACCTCGACCAGCACCTCGCCCGGGCCGGGCTCCGGCACCGGCCGGTCCTCCACCGCCATCTCGCCGGAGCCTCGGTAGACCGCCGCGGGCATCGATGCCGGAACATCGGTGGTGGTCATCGCTCCCCCTCCCGCATCTGACAGCCACGTCAGGTTAGTGGGGTGGTCACCCGAAGGCCGCGGCCATGATGACGTCGGTCAGGGTGTCGAGCAGCTCGTCCTCGTCGCGTACCTCGACCTGCCCGCTGGCCGCGTAGTAGTTGAGGCGTTCGACCATCATCATGAGCGCCAGGGTGGCGATCGTCGGGTTCAGGCCGGAGCGCTTGGGCACCCGCATCCGGCGCGTCAGGGCCAGTGCCAGCCCCGTGAGCAGGTCCTCGCCCTGGCGTCCGATCGGGTCGGCGGACAAGTCGGCCTCGGTCCAGGCGCGGATCACCCGGCCATACCGGGCGTAGGCCTCGCTCACCCGCGCCAGCCAGGCGCGCAGCACGGCGCGACCCTGGGCCGAGTTGCTCACCGGTGCGAGGTCGCCGATCACCCCGTGCAGCTCGGTGGCCGTCTCGCTCACGAGCTGGTCGAACAGGTCCTCCTTGGACGTGAAGTAGAGGTAGAAGGTGCCGTGGCTGCTGTCGGCGGCCGCCACGACGTCGTCGACGCGGGCGGCGTGGTAGCCGATGCGGTCGAACACGTCGGCGGCGGCGTCGAGGAGGCGCTGGCGGGTGCGCTGGCCGCGGGCCTGCAGCGCACGCCCGTCGCCGCCGGCTGCGGCGGGTACGGCGGAGTCGCTCGCGGCCGACATCGCCGCCACGCTACTGGCGGCCCGTCTCGCAAGACTGGTTGTCGCTGCGCGGTCGTGTGCCGCACGGCGACCACCGGAGGGAGGTTCGCACGGATGACCGGCGCAACCGGCGCAACCGGGACAACCGGCGGAACCGCCGCGACCGGCGGGACCGGCGCCACTGCGGTGACGTCGGTGCGGTTCGAGTACCGCCGGGTCGGCGACGGCCTGGGGATCGGCGTCGCCGCCCCCCGGCTGTCGTGGATCACCGAGGCGGATGCGCCCGGCTGGTGGCAGATCGGCTACGAGATCGAGGTCGTCGACGGTCGGGGTGAGCCGGTGGCGACGCCGGGGCGGGTGGAGTCGGACGAGTCGGTGCTGGTGGCGTGGCCGGCCGAGCCCCTCGAGTCGCGCCAGCGCCGGCGCGTCCGGGTTCGGGTGTGGGGCTCCGATGGCGGGGGGTCCGCGTGGAGCGAGCCGGCCGAGGTCGAGGCCGGGCTGCTGGACCCGGCCGACTGGTCCGCCCGGTTCATCGCCCCGGACGGCCCCGACGCGGGGGGCGGGCGACCGGAAGAGCGGCCCACAGACCGGCCGTCGCTGCTCCGCCGGGCCTTCGAGGTGGGCGTCCCGGTCGAGCGGGCGCGCCTCTACACCACTGCGCTCGGCGTCTACGAGGTCGAGATCAACGGCACCCGCGTCGGTGATCACGTCCTGGCGCCGGGGTGGACCAGCTACGACCACCGGCTGCGGGTGGAGACGTTCGACGCGACGGGCCTCGTCCGGCCGGGGGCCAACGCCGTCGGGGCGTGGCTGGCCGAGGGTTGGTACGGCGGCAAGCTGGGCTGGGACGGCGGCCGGCGCATCTATGGCCACCGTCTTGCCCTCCTGGCGCAGCTCGAGATCGCGCTGGCGGACGGCACCACGCAGACGGTCGCCACCGCGGCCGACGGCCACTGGCGTGCCCACGCCTCGCCCATCGTGGCCAGCGGCATCTACGCCGGTGAGGCGTACGACGGCCGGCTGGAGCAACCGGGCTGGTCGGGCCCGGGGTTCGACGACCGGGACTGGCTGCCGACCGCCATCGTCGAGCGCGACCTCGGCACCCTGGTGGCACGCACCGGCCCGCCCGTCCGTCGCACCGAGACGCTCGGCCCCGTCGAGGTCACCACCTCGCCGTCGGGGCGCACGATCGTCGACTTCGGCCAGAACCTCGTGGGCCGCGTGCGCGTCAGCGCGGCCGGCGAGGCGGGGTCGACCCTGACCATCCGCCATGCCGAAGTCCTCGAGGCGGGCGAGCTGTGCACCGCACCCCTGCGCGGGGCCGAGGCGACCGACCGGTTCACGCTGAGGGGCGACGGCGTCGAGACCTGGGAGCCGCGCTTCACGTTCCACGGCTTCCGGTACGCCGAGGTCGAGGTGCAGGGGTCAGGCATGGAGGCGCCGGGAGCCGATGCGATCACCGCCGTGGTCTGCCACTCGGACATGGAGCGCACCGGCTGGTTCTCGTGCTCCGACGAGCGCATCACCAGTCTCCACGCCAACGTCGCCTGGGCGATGCGGGGCAACTTCCTCGACGTGCCCACCGACTGCCCGCAGCGTGACGAGCGGCTGGGTTGGACGGGCGACATCAACGTGTTCGCCCCCACGGCCAGCTACCTCTACGACTGTGCCGGCGTCCTCTCATCGTGGCTGGCCGACCTGGCGGTCGAACAGGGCGACGACGGCGTCGTTCCCCTCGTGGTGCCCAACGCTCTGGAGGCCACGTTCCCGGCCGCGGTGTGGGGCGACGCCGCCGTGATCGTGCCCTGGGTCCTCTACCGGCGGTTCGGGGACGCCGGCGTCCTGCGCGACCAGTACGCCAGCATGCGCGCCTGGGTCGACCACGTCGTCGGCCTGGCGGGCGAGAACCGGCTGTGGGACGAGGGCTTCCAGTTCGCCGATTGGCTCGACCCGTCCGCGCCGGAGGATCGGCCACAGCAGGCGCGCACCGATCCCCACCTGGTGGCCACGGCGGCGCTGTGTCACTCGCTCGACGTGCTGGCCGCCACCGCGGACGTGGTGGGCGCCGGACGCGACGACCGGCCCGGCGATGCCGAGCGTTACCGCGCGCTAGCCGCCGAGGTGCGTGCCGCCTTCGCCCGCGAGTACGTGGCGCCCAGCGGCCTGCTGGTGTCGGACTCGCAGACGGCCTACGCCCTCGCCCTGCGCTACGCCCTGCTCCCCGAGGCCGACCAGAGGGTGCGGGCGGGCCGCCGGCTGGCCAAGCTCGTCCGCCATGCCGGCTATCGGATCGCCACCGGCTTCGTGGGCACCCCGATCGTGTGCGACGCGCTGTGCGAGGCCGGCGAGGCCGCCAGCGCCTACGAGCTGCTCGTGCAGGAGGAGTGCCCATCGTGGCTGTACCCCGTGCTGCACGGGGCCACGACCGTGTGGGAGCGCTGGGACGGGATCAAGCCGGACGGGTCGCTCAACGGCGTGCGCATGAACTCCTTCAACCACTACGCGCTGGGGGCCGTGGCCGACTGGCTGCACCGCACCGTGGGCGGACTGGCGCCCGCCGCTCCCGGCTACCGGTGCATCCGCATCGCCCCCGTCCCGGGGGGCGGGCTCTCGTGGGCGAGCAGCCGCCACCGCACGCCCTACGGGTTGGCGGAGGCGTCGTGGCGGATCGACGACGGGTCGATCGCCCTCGACGCGCTCGTGCCGCCGAACACCACGGCCGAGGTCGTCCTGCCGGGCGCGCCCGCCGACCGCGAGCCGATCCGGGTCGGGTCCGGCCGCCATGCGTGGCGCGTCCCGGACCCAACGGCCGGCCATGGCCGCCCGGCGCCGCGGGGTGGCTTCTCGCTGTCGGTGCATCACCAGCGGCCCTGACCCGCCGGGGCCGTCGCGGCGCCACGATTGCCGTGCGCACCCGTGTGAGTTAGTGTGAGAAGTAACAGATACGAACGCTGACCCGAGGGGGAAGAGCACGTGGTCCGTTCGGTTGGTGTCGCGGCCTGGATCGGGCGAGCACGGATCCGGTGAGCGACGCGGGCACCGCCGTCACCGCGCCCGTCCTTGCGATGCGCGGCATCTGCAAGCGGTTCGGCGCCACCCGCGCCCTCGAGGACGTGTCGCTCGAGCTCCGCCGCGGCGAGGTCCATGCCCTCGTGGGCGAGAACGGGGCCGGCAAGTCGACGCTCATCAAGGTCATGACGGGCATCTACGCGCCCGACGAGGGTGAGGTCCTCGTCGACGGCGAGCCGGTGTCGCTGCGCAGCGCCGCCGATGCGCAGCGCCTGGGCATCGCTGCGATCTACCAGGAACCGCTGATCTTCCCCGACCTGAGCGTGGCCGAGAACATCTTCATCGGCCACCAGGACCAGGGGCGCGTCGTGCACTGGCGCCAGATGTGCGCGGACGCCGAGGCGATCCTGGCGCGGCTCGACGTCCACATCGACCCCCGCATCCCCGCGAGCGGCCTGCCGGTCGCCACGCAGCAGGCGATCGAGATCGCCAAGGCCATCTCGCTGGACGTGCGCGTGCTCATCATGGACGAGCCGACCGCCGCCCTCTCGGCCCACGAGGTCGAGCGGCTGTTCCGCCAGGTGCGCCAGCTCCGCGACGAAGGCGTCGCCGTCCTGTTCATCAGCCACCGGCTGGACGAGGTGTTCGAGATCGCCGACCGCGTCTCGGTGTTCCGCGACGGCCGCCACGTCTCGACCGACGCCCGCGACGACGTCACCCGCCCACGGCTCATCACCGCCATGGTCGGGCGCCAGATGTCGGACTTCTACGCGCGCCACGACCACGACGCCGGGGAGGTGATCCTGCGCGTGCGCGACCTGGGCCGGACCGGCAAGTTCGCCGGCGTCTCGTTCGACCTGCGGCGTGGCGAGGTGTTGGGGCTCGCCGGGCTCGTGGGCGCCGGTCGCACGGACATCGCGCTGGCGCTGTTCGGGATCGCACCGGCCGAGACCGGGACCATCGAGCTCGACGGCCGACCGGTCGAGATCACCGCCCCCCGCCAGGCCCTCGACCACGGGATCGCGTACCTGTCCGAGGACCGCCGCCACGTCGGGCTGTCGCTCCCGCAGTCGGTGACCGCGAACATCACGCTGCCATCGCTCCGGCGCTACGTCTCACGGCTGGGGCTCGTGAACGGCGCTGCGGAGCGGTCGGCCGCCGAGCGGTTTCGGCGGCAGCTGAGCATCCGCACCGCGGGGCTGTCTCAGCCCGTCGGCCTGCTCTCCGGCGGCAACCAGCAGAAGACGATGCTCGCCAAGTGGCTCAACACGGAGCCCGCCGTGCTGATCCTGGACGAGCCCACCCGCGGGATCGACGTCGGCGCCAAGGCCGACGTCCATCAGATCATCGACGACCTCGCCCGCTCGGGCATGGCGATCGTCCTGATCTCGTCGGACCTGCCCGAGGTGCTGGCCGTGAGCGACCGCGTGCTGGTCATGCGCGAGGGCGAGCAGACCGGCGTGTTCGACCGGGCGGAGGCCACGCAGGAGCGCGTGATGACCGCGGCCGTCGGGGTGGCGTGAGCGCACCGTGAGCAGCGCCGTCGACATCGCCCGCCTCGACGGGGCCCACGGCCGGCCCGGGCGCACCGCCGTCTGGGTCCGACCCGAACGCGTCAAGGAGCTGTCACTGCTGGGCGTGATCCTCGTCGCCCTCCTGGTGTTCGGGTTCCTGGTCGACGACTACTTCAGCGGCCGCTTCTTCAACCGCGTGACGACCAGCGTGGCGATCACCGCCGTGCTGGCCGTCGCCCAGACCCTGGTGATCGTGACGCGCAACATCGACCTGTCGGTGGGGTCGATCGTGGGCGTGAGCGCGTACCTCACCGGCCAGTTCGCATCGTCCAATCCCTCGGTCTCGCCGGCGGTCGCCATCGCCATCGCGGTGGGCCTCGGGACGCTGCTCGGCGCGATCAACGGCGTGATCGTGGCCTACGGGCGGGTCCCCGCCATCATCACCACGCTGGGCACGCTGGCGATCTACCGCAGCTGGCTGATCTCCCACGGCGAGGGCAAGACGATCACGGCCGACTCGTTGCCGTCGTGGGTGGTTGACCTACCCACCCGCACGGCGTTCAGCGTCGGGGGCCTCGACATCCGGGTCGTGTTCGCAGTCGTGGTCGTGATCGTCGTCGTGCTCCAGGTGGCGATGCAGCGGCTGCGCTGGGGACGACGGTTGTACGCCATCGGGTCGAACCCCGAGGCCGCAGCCCAGGCGGGCCTACCCACCCGGCGACTCGTGCTCGGCGCGTTCGTCGCGTGCGGCGCACTGTCGGGGTTCGCCGGGTTCCTGTTCCTGTCCCGCTTCGGCAACATCACCGTCGTGGCCGGGCAGGGCCTCGAGCTGGACTCGGTCGCGGCCGCGGTCGTGGGCGGTGTCAGCGTCCTCGGCGGCTCGGGCACGCTGGTCGGCGCGTTCCTGGGGGCGGTCCTGATCGACGTGCTGGACCAGAGCCTGGTCCGGGTGCCGCAGGTGAGCGAGTTCTGGCGCAACGCCATCCTGGGGGCCCTGATCCTGGCGGCGGTGATCGCAGACGTGGTGATCGGTCGGCGCTTCCGCCGGCGGTGGTCGGCGGAAGCCCGTCCGCACACCAAGGTCGACGGATCCGCCGGCGACGAATCCGAGGCCGCGAGGGTGCCGGCGCTCACGGCGCCGGAGCAGGCCGGCCGGACGGGTGATCGGTGATGCCTGAGCGAGCGTCCGTCGAGGGTGACGTGGAAACAACGAGAGAGCGAGCGGGGCCCGAGCGGCCCGGCCGAAGGCCGAGAGCGGGAGACATCGAGGCCGTACGCGAGCGGAGCTGGGAGCTGCTGCTGGCGGTCATCCTCGTCGGGACGATCGTCTACAACGCCACGCAGTCCCCCGTGTACCTCGACGTCGACAACTTCGTGAACCTGTTCAGGCTGTCGATCGAGAAGGTGATCGTGGCGGTGGCGATGACCTTCGTCATCATCAACGGCGAGATCGACCTGTCGGTGGCGTCGGTCATGGCCTTCGCCGCCTGTGTCCTCGCCGCGGCCCACGAGTCGGGCGTGCCGTTCGGGCTGGCCATCGTCATCGCCCTGGCGGCGGCGGCGTCGGCGGGCTTCGTCCAGGGCCTGGTGGTCGCGAAGACGGGGATCTCGTCGCTGGTGGTCACGCTCGCCGGCCTGATCGGCTTCCGGGGGGCGGCGCGGATCCTGCTGGAGGATCGATCGATCGGCGAGTTCCCCGAGTGGTTCGGGGACCTGGGTCGGGCCGACTTCCTCGGCCCGATGCCGTTCGCGCTGGTGCTGTTCCTCGTGATGCTGGTGGTGGGCGGCATCGTCCTCCACCGGACGTCGTTCGGGCGCCGCGTGTACGTCATCGGCAACAACGCCGACGTGGCGCGCTTCTCGGGCATCGACGTGGCCCGGGTGAAGCTGACGCTGTTCACGATGTCGGGGCTCGTCGCCGGCGTCGCGGGGGTGCTGTTCGCGGCTCGCCTCGGCTCGGTGCGGGCCAACATCGGCGAGGGGTTCGAGCTCGACATCATCACGATGGTGCTGCTGGGCGGTGTCAGCATCTTCGGCGGCTCCGGGACCCTGCTGGGCGTCGCGCTGGCCATCTGCATCGTGCTGAACCTGCGCAACGGGCTGGGGCTGGCCAACGTCGAGGCCAACACGCAGACCGGGGTGATCGGGGCGCTGCTGATCGTGTCGGTGCTGGCGCAGAACCTGCTCGACCGCCTGCCCCTGCGCCGGCGCGAGGTGGAGGCGGAGGCATGAGATCGACCACCGCGCGGGTGTGCGCGGCAACACACGGATCTACGTCGGGGGCGGCCCTCGACGAGAAGGAGAGGGGACGATGAGACCTCACAAGTTGATGGCAGTGCTGCTGAGCCTGGCCCTCGTCGGAGCCGTCGCCTGCGGCGACGACGACGATGACACCGAGGCGGGTACGTCCGGCGAGGAGGGGTCCGAGGGAGGTGGTGCGGCCGGGGAGGCCGTCACCATCGAGGGGGGTGACGACATGAACGCCATCCTGCTCCCGAAGTGCACCGGCATCGCCGTGTTCGACCAGGCCAACGAGGGTGCGCAGGAGGCGGCGGAGGAGCTGGGGACCTCGGAGCCCGAGTTCCTGGGCCCGTCCACGTGTGAGGACCCGACCGGGCAGATCGAGACCATGACCAACGCCGCCACCCAGGGGGTCGACGCGGTGATGATCTCGAACAACGCGGGCGAGCAGATCCAGTCCGGCGTCGACGCCGCGACCGACGCCGACGTGTCGGTCGTGAGCTGGGATTCGCCGATCCCGTCGGGCGAGGGCGAGAGCCTGTTCGTCGCCCAGGTCGACTTCGACGAAACGGGCGTGGTCATGGCCGACATGGCGCTCGAGATCCTCGGCGACGACGGCGGCCAGTTCGCCATCCTGTCGGCCTCGCCCGACGCCGCCAACCAGAACGCGTGGATCGCGGCGCTCGAGGATGCCCTCCAGGACGAGAAGTACGCCAACCTCGAGCTCGTGGACACCGTCTACGGCAACGACGACTCCGACGAGTCGTACAACCAGGCCCTGGGTCTGATCGACTCGCACCCCGACCTGGAGCTGATCATGGCCCCCACCACGGTTGGCATCGCCGCCGCCGGCAAGGCCATGACCGACGAGGGGTTGTGTGACCGGGTCAAGGTGTCCGGCCTGGGCCTGCCCGACGAGATGCGGGAGTACACGCAGAGCGGCTGCGCACCGCAGTTCGCGCTGTGGAGCTTCGTCGACCTCGGCTACCTCACGTACTACGCGACCTACGGGATCGCCACCGGTCAGATCGAGGCTGCCGAGGGTCAGACGTTCACCGCGGGCCGCATGGGTGAGTACACGATCGAGAAGGACCCCACACGCGACAACGGCCTGCGCATCGTGATGGGGCCGTTCACGGTCTACACGGAGGAGAACATCGACGAGTCGTGAGGCCACGCGGCCCGGGCGGGGTGGGTCGGTCTTGCCCGCCCGGGCCGCCCCGACGCTGGCCCCGCAGAAGGATGTGCCCGTGAACCGAGTCGGATTCACGCTGAAGATCAGGCCCGAGATGGCCGCCGAGTACCGGCGCCACCACGCCGCGGTCTGGCCGGAGATGCTCGACGCCCTGCGCCGGGCGGGTTGGCACAACTACTCGCTCTTCCTCCGGGAGGACGGCACGCTGTTCGGGTACATGGAGACGCCGGCCAGCCTGGCCGACGCCCGAGCCGCCATGGCGTCCGAAGCCGTCAACGAGAGGTGGCAGGCGATGATGGCGCCGTTCTTCGAGGGGTCCGGCGGCCTTCCCGCCGACCAGATGATGGAGGAGCTCGAGGAGGTGTTCCACCTCCCATGAGCGACGCCGTGGTGCCGTCACCCGAGGTCGAGGCGTTGGTCGAGCGCTCCCACGCGCTGGGGTCGGACCCGCGGGTGACGAACTACGGCGGCGGCAACACGTCGTGCAAGGCCACGGTCACCGATCCCGTCACCGGAGAGCCGACCGAGGTGCTCTACGTGAAGGGCTCGGGAGGCGACCTCGGCACCCTTCGTCCCAACGGCCTGGCGACGCTGCGCCTCGATCGGCTGCGCGCCCTGCGAGGCGTGTATCGAGGCGTCGACCACGAGGACGAGATGGTCGCCGCGTTCGACCACTGTCGCTGGGGGACCGGCGGCGCGGCGCCGTCGATCGACACCGCGATGCACGCGCTGGTGGACGCCCGCCACGTGGATCACCTGCATCCCGATGCGGTGATCGCCCTGGCGGCGGCCGTCGACGGCGAGGCCTTGACCAAGGAGTGCTTCGGCCGCGAGGTGGCGTGGGTGCCGTGGCGCCGACCCGGCTTCGAGCTGGGCCTGCAGATCGCCTCGCTGGCGGCCGACAATCCGGGGCTCCGGGGGGTGGTGTTGGGCGGCCACGGGCTGACGACCTGGGCCGACACGTCCGAAGCCTGCCAGGCAATCTCGCTCGACGTGATCCGCCGGGCCGAGCGCTTCATCGCCGAGCGGGGCCGGCCCGATCCGCTGGGCACGATGCGCGCCGGGTACGAGCCGTTGGCGGTCGACGAACGGCGGCGCCTGGCCGGGGAGCTGGCGCCCCACGTCCGGGGCCTGTGCTCCACCGACCGCCGGGTCGTTGGCCGGCTCACCGACAGCGACCTGGTGCTCGACTTCGTGGGCCGGGAGGCGGTCGGCCGGCTGGCGCCCCTGGGCACGTCGTGCCCGGACCACTTCATCCGCACCAAGGTGCGGCCGCTGCTGCTCGACCTGCCGCCGACGGCACCGGTCGACGAGCTCGTGACCCGGCTGCACGAGCTGCACGCCGCCTACCGCGACGACTACGCCCGCTACTACCGCCGGCACGCACGGCCCGACTCGCCGCCCATGCGGGGCGCCGACCCCGTGATCGTGCTGGTCCCCGGCGTCGGCATGTTCAGCTTCGGGACCGACGCGCGGGCGGCGCGGATCGCCGGCGAGTTCTACGTCAATGCGATCAACGTGATGCGCGGCGCCGAGGCGCTCTCGTCCTACCGGCCCATCGACGAGTCCGAGAAGTTCCGCATCGAGTACTGGGAGCTGGAGGAGGCGAAGCTGCGCCGGCTACCCCCGCCCAAGCCGCTGGCGGGTCGGGTCGCGTTCGTCACCGGTGCCGCGTCGGGCATCGGCCGCGCCATCGCCGCCCGCCTGGCGGCCGAGGGCGCCGCGGTGGTGCTCGCGGACCTCGACGCGGCTGGCGCCGAGGCCGCGGCCGAGCAGCTGGGCGGGCCCGACGTGGCGGCGGCGATCGAGGCCGACGTGAGCGACGAGGCCGCGGTGGAGGCGGCCGTCCGCGAGGCGGCGGCGACGTTCGGGGGCGTCGATTTGGTGGTCAACAACGCCGGCCTGTCGATCTCCAAACCGCTGGCCGAGACCACGTCCGCCGACTGGGATCTGCAGCACCGGGTGATGGCACGGGGCTCGTTCCTGGTCAGCCGGGAGGCGGCCAAGGCGATGGCGGCGCAGGGGTTGCCGGCCGACATCGTGTACGTCGTGTCCAAGAACGCGGTGGTCGCCGGCAAGGGCAACGTCGCGTACGGCGCCGCCAAGGCCGACCAGGCCCACCAGGTGCGCCTGCTGGCGACGGAGCTCGGGCCGCTCGGCGTCCGTGTCAACGGCGTCAATCCCGACGGGGTGGTGCGGGGCTCCGGCATCTTCGAGGGTGCATGGGGCGAGGAGCGCGCCAAGGTGTACGGCGTGCCGCCCGAGGACCTCGGCAAGTTCTACGCGGGGCGCACGGTCCTCGGTCACGAGGTGCTGCCCGAGCACGTGGCCGACGCCGTCTTCGCCCTGTGCTCCGGCGAGCTGGCGCTGACGACCGGAACGATTTTGCCGGTGGACAGCGGGGTGCCGATGGCGTTCCTCAGGTGACGCCCGAGAACGGAGGAGATGGCGATGGCGATCGACCGCAGCCGCATTGAGGAGGAGAACCAGATCCGCCTGTCCTGGCACGAGTCCGACCTGGCGCACGCCGTCGACGTGGTGGGCCGATCGGGCGTCGACGCGGAGGCGGTGATCGCGGAGGTGGCGAGGTTCAGCGCCGCGGCGCCGTCCTGGGCGGTGGGGACTGGCGGCACCCGCTTCGGCCGGTTCCCCGGCGGCGGCGAGCCGCGCGACACCTACGAAAAGATCGACGACATCGCGACCCTGAACTCGCTGACGGGCGCGAACCGCACGGTCAGCCTCCACGTGCCGTGGGACGACCCGGGGTTGGGCGCCGGCGCCGCCGCCCTGCGGCGCCATGCCGACGACCTGGGCATCGGCTTCGACGCCATGAACTCCAACACCTTCCAGGACAATCCCTCGACCACCGACGACCGGAACGTGTCCTACAAGTTCGGCAGCCTGGCCAACGTCGACGAGGGCGCCCGGCGCGCGGCCGTCGAGCACAACCACTACGTGATCGACCTCGGGGTCGAGTTGGGGTCGCGGGCACTGACCGTGTGGCTGGCCGACGGCATGAACCATCCCGGGCAGGCCAGCTTCCGGGGCCAGTTCGAGCGGGTCCTGGAGGGGCTCGGTGAGATCTACGCCCACGTGCCCGACGACTGGGAGATGTACACCGAGCACAAGCCCTACGAGCCGGCCTTCTACTCGTCGGTCAACAACGACTGGGGTACGTCGCTGCTCCTGGCCCAGGGCACCGGTGAGCGGGTCAAGTGCCTCGTCGACCTCGGCCACCACCTGCCCAACACCAACATCGAGCAGGTGGTGTCGCGGCTCGCGATGGTGGGCCGGCTGGGCGGCTTCCACTTCAACGACTCCAAGTACGGCGACGACGACCTCACCGTCGGGTCGATCACGCCGTTCCAGCTCTTCCTCATCATCGGTGAGCTGCTCGAGGCCGGCGGCGGGCAGATGCCGGCGGCCGCGTACATGATCGACGAGAGCCACAACCTCAAGGACCCGCTCGAGGACCTGATCCAGGCCACCGACGCGCTCCAGGTGGCCCTGGCACAGGCGCTGTGCGTCAACCGAGCCGACTTGGCCGACGCCCAGCAGGCCAACGATCCGGCGCGGGCGGCCGAGGTGCTCCACCGGGGGTTCCGCACCGACGTGCGTCCGCTGGTGGCCGAGGCCAGGCGCCGCAACGGCGCCGCGCTGGACCCGTTGGCTGCGTTCCGGGCGATCGGCTACCGGGCGGCGGTGACCGCGAGCCGGGGCGCCGACTCGGTGGCGACGGGGCTGTAGCGCCGTGGCCGACGCGCCGGTTGCGGTCGTCGCCGTCGACTTCGGGGCGTCGTCGATCCGGGTGTGCCGGGTCGAGCTCGGCAACCGTGCGCCGGCGCTGTCCGTCGTCCACCGCTACGTGCACGCGCCGGTTGCCGACCCCGAGGGGCGCTTGAGGTGGGACTGGTCGAGGCTCGTGGCCGAGATGGAGAAGGGCCTGGCGCTTGCGCTGGAAGCGGGGCCGGTGGCGTCGATCGGCCTGGACACCTGGGGCGTGGACTACGGGCTGCTCGACGACCGGGGGGAACTGGTGGCGCCCCCGGTGTCGTACCGCGACCACCGCACCGCGGGCTACCGATCGGTAGTGGATCGGCTGGGCGGCGCCGCGGCGCTGTTCCGGATCACGGGCGTGCAGCTGCAGCCCTTCAACACCGTCTTCCAGGTGGCGGCGCACGACCGCGCCGAGCTGGCCCGGGCCCGGCAGCTGCTGATGCTGCCGGAGCTGCTGGTCCTCCACCTGACCGGCGAGGCCGTCGGCGAGCGCAGCAGCGCAGGCACGACCGGTCTCGTGGACATCCGCACCGGCGAGTGGTCGGCGCCACTGGCCGAGGCGGTCGGCCTCGACCCGGCGCTGCTGCCGCCGATCCTGGCCGCCGCGACCCCGGTGGGCAGCTGGCAGGGCGTGCCGGTGCACCTGGTGGGCGGCCACGACACCGCATCGGCCGTCGTGGCGATGGGGGCGCACCCGGGCGCCGGCTCGGCGTTCGTCTCCGCGGGCACGTGGGCCATCGTGGGTCGGGAGCGGCCCGGACCGGACCTGAGTGCCGCCGCCCGGGCCGCCAACTTCACGAACGAGATCGGGGCCCTGGGGGGCGTGCGGTTCCTCAAGAACCTGGCGGGCGCGTGGCTGATCGAGCGCTGCCGCCCGCTCTGGGGTGATCCGTCGATCACCGACCTGATTGCGGCGGCGGCCACGGTCGATGGACCCGAGCGGGTGCTCGACGTCGCCGACGACCGCTTCCTCAATCCCGACGACATGCTGGCGGCCGTCACGGCGGACCTGGGTTTGGCCACCGATGCGCCGCCGCCGGTGGTGGTCAGGGGCATCGTCGAGTCTCAGGTGGCCGGCACGGCGAAAGTCCTCGGCCAGCTCGGCGGCGTGACCGACGTGTACGTGTTCGGCGGCGCCCAGTCGGCGCTCTACCGCCGGCTCCTGGCCGAGCGGACCGGGCTGCCGGTGTGCGCCGGCCCGGTCGAGGCGACCGCCCTGGGCAACGCCCTTGTACAGGGCATCGCCCTGGGCGTGTACGACGACCTGGCCGATGCCCGCAGCCACCTCGCGGACCGATGGGCGCGTGCGTCGTGAGCATCGATGCGATCGACCGCCTGCAACGCATCGAGGCCCGGGTGCAGAGCGAGGGGCGGGTCAAGGTGGTCGAGCTGGCGGCGGCGTTCGACGTCAGCGAGATGACCATCCGCCGCGACCTCGACATGCTCGCCGAGCAGGGGGTCGTGCAACGGATCCGCGGTGGCGCCGTCGCCATCGGGCCGCAGCCGTTCGCGGAGCGGTTCAGCCGCCACGTCCGGGCCAAGGACCGGGTCGCCTCCAAGCTCGCCCCGCTGGTGGGTGATGGGGGTGCCATCGGGATCGACGCCTCGACCACCCTCCAGCGCCTGTCCGTCCACTTCGGCGACGTGCGTGACCTCACGGTGGTGACCAACGGGCAGGACACGTTCGCGGCGCTGCAGGACAAGCCGGGCGTGACCGCGCTGCTGACCGGCGGCCAGCTCGACCCCCGGACGGGCAGCCTGGTCGGGCCGCTCGCCACGCGCACGGCGCACGACGTGCTGCTGCGGCGGCTGTTCATGTCGGCTGCCGCCCTGCACCCGGCGCACGGCACCTCGGAGGCCACCCTCGAGGACGCCGAGGTCAAGCTCGCGCTGGCCGACGTCGCGGCCGAGGTCGTGGTGGCGGTCGACTCCAGCAAGCTGGGCCAGCGGGCGCCCGCCCGCGGCCTGGCGCCGGAGCGCGTGCGGGTGCTCGTCACCGAGCTCGACCCCGACGACGTCCGCCTCGATCCCTACCGCGAGCGTTGGGAGCTTTTGTGATCGAGACCCTGCGCTCGGTGCTCCGGTTCCGGCGCCTGGAGCTCGACCCGGTGGCCCGCCGGCTGGCGCGGGCGGCGTCGGTGGCCGACCTGCGGGCGATCGCCCGGCGGCGCCTGCCCCGCGGCGTGTTCGACTACATCGACGGCGGCGCCGAGGACGAGCGCACGATGGCGGCCAACGCGGCGGCGTTCGCGGCGCTGACGTTTCGGCCCCGGGTGCTGCGGGACGTCGGCGAGGTCGATCCCTCCACGACGCTCCTCGGCCGCCCGTTGCCGCTGCCGCTGGTCCTCGCGCCGACCGGCTTCACCCGCATCGCCGATCCCGAGGGCGAGCTGGCCGTGGCGCGGGCGGCGGCTCGGGCCGGACTGCCGTACACCCTGTCGACCCTGAGCACCCGCTCGATCGAGGAGGTGGCGGCCGCCGGCGCGGGCCCCAAGTGGTTCCAGGTCTACGTCTGGCGCGACCGGGGGCTCGTCAAGGAGATGATCGGGCGGGCCGCCGCGTCCGGCTACGAGGCGCTGGTGCTCACCGTCGACACCGCGGTGCTCGGCCGGCGCGAGCGCGACGTGCGGCGGGGGTTCTCGCTGCCCCCCAAGGTCGGGCTCGGCACGCTGGTCGACGGCGCGTTGCACCCTGGCTGGACCTGGCGGTTCCTGCGGTCCGACCCGATCCGCTTCGCCAACGTGAGCGACGCCGCCACTGTCGGCGACGGCACCACGGCGGTGACGCTGTCCGAATACGTCAACACGCAGTTCGACCCGGGACTGTCGTGGCGTGACGTGGAGTGGATGCGCTCGGTGTGGGCCGGGCCACTGGTCATCAAGGGCGTCCAGACGGTGGACGACGCCCGGCTGGCGGCGGACGCGGGTGTCGAGGCCATAGCCCTGTCCAACCACGGCGGCCGCCAGCTCGACTCGGCACCGGCGCCGCTCGACCTGGTGGCGCCCGTGGCCGACGCGGTGGGCGACCGCCTGGAGATCATCTGCGACGGCGGCGTCCGTCGGGGCAGCGACATCGTGAAGGCGGTGGCGCTGGGGGCCCGGGCGTGCATGGCCGGCCGCGCCTATCTCTACGGCCTGGGTGCCGGCGCCGAGCGGGGTGTCGACCACGTGCTGGCGCTGCTCGACGCCGACGTCCGCCGCACCATGGCCCTCGTGGGGGCCAGCAGCGTCGCCGACCTCGGGCGGGAGTGCGTCGAGCTGTCGCGGTGAGGTCACGGCTACGTTTGGCCGCCATGGCCGGGCAGTTCGACTTCGTCGTCGTGGGTGGTGGGTCGGCGGGCGCGGTGGTCGCCGCGCGGCTCTCGGAGGATCCGACGTGCCGAGTGGCCCTCCTGGAGGCGGGCGGCCCCCCCGCCTCCCCAGGAGCTGATGCCGGCCGCGTGTCCGGCGCTGCAACAGAATCCCGCCACCGACTGGATGTACACGGCCGACGCCGGCGGCTGTGGCCGGGGCCTCATGGGCGGCCGGATGATGGTGCCCCGGGGCAAGATGCTCGGCGGCTCGTCAGGCATCAACTACATGGCCTACGTCCGGGGGCACCCGGGCGACTTCGACTCGTGGGCCGCGGGTGGCGCCGAGGGGTGGGGCTACGACGACGTGCTGCCCTACTTCAAGAAGAGCGAGGGCCTCGCTCCCAGCGGTGACATCGTCGTCGATGCCGATGCCCACAACACGCAGGGTCCCCTCGGCGTCTCGGTGCGGGCCCCGGTGCTGTCCGGCGCCGAGCAGTTCGTCGACGCCGCAGTCGCGGCCGGGATCCCGAGGGGCGACTACAACGGCCGTGACCGTGGCGCGCCCGGCGGCGTCGTCTCACTCCTGCAGACCACGACCCGGGAGGGTAAGAGGTCCAGCACGTATCACGCGTTTCTCGAAGGGGACGCCGAGGGGCGCCCCAACCTCGAGGTGATCTGCGGGGCGCAGGTGACGAGGGTGGTCCTCGAGCGGGCTGGGGGCGACCTGCGGGCGACCGGCGTCGAGTACCGAACCGCCGACGGCGAAACGTCCGTTGCGTGGGCGGCCAAGGAGGTGGTGCTCAGCGCCGGAGCGGTGGGCTCACCCCAGATCCTGATGCTGTCCGGGGTGGGGCCGCGGGGCGAGCTCGAGACCGTCGGCGTACCGTGCCTGCTCGACGCCCCCGACGTCGGCAAGCACCTCAAGGACCATCTGCAGGTCGGTCTCATCCATCCGGCACCCGGCATCGGCGTGTCGATGAGCCAGATGGGCGTCTCGATGGGACCGGACGCGCTGCGGTCGCCCGCCGGGCCCCTGCCGGCGGACCCGGCCGACGACGCCGACCTGCCCGAGGAGCTCGAGGCGCTCAAGGCGGAGGCCGAGCGTCGGGTCACCGAGTGGGCGACCACCGGGCACGGCCTGGTGGCATCGTCGCTGTACGAGGCGTGCGCCTGGTTCTCGACGGGCCTCGGCGACGATCACACCCACGATGCCCAGCTGGGATTCTTCGTGTGCGGCTACAACCACGACATCTGGCGCACTTGCCTCAGGGTCGATCCGGACGAGTACTTCGACGATGCCAACCAGCGGCTCGCCCCGGACGCCGAATCCGTGATCGTCCTCGCCAACCCGGTGCAGCCCCACAGCGAGGGCGAGGTCGTGCTCGCTAGCGCCGACCCCCTCGATCAACCCGACATCCGCATGAACTACTACGACGATCCCCACGACATGCAGGTCATGATCGCGGTGCTTCGCCGTGCGCTCGATGTCGTGGCGCACTGGCCCGCGGGACAGGAGCTCGGCCCGCTGCTCGTCCCCCCTGCGCTCGCCGCCAAGCACGGACACGTCACGGGCGACACTCCGAGCGACGAGCTGCTCGAGGACCTCGCCCGGCACTACTCGTTCACCGTCTACCACCTGACGTCCACCTGCCGGATGGGAAGCGTCGTCGACGCACAACTCCGGGTCATGGGCATCGAGGGCCTGCGGGTCGCCGACGCCAGCGTCATGCCCAACGTGATCAGCGGGAACACGAACGCCGCCGCGATCATGATCGGCGAGAAGGCGGCGGAGATGCTGGCGGCCGACCACGGGTTGCAGCTGAAGGAGTTCGTCGGCCCCGCGCTCACCAAGACCTGAACGCCGCCCGAGCTTGCTCGGCCACACGGTGGATGTCCGATTCCGCTGGTGTCCCAACGCGGGTGGACATGGCCACCTGCAGCTCCGGTCCATACGCCCCGAACTCCGCCATCCGCCGTACCTACCGTCCGCCGAGGGCGGCAGTTGCGGCGGCTCGGGCGAGGTGTGCTCGGCCGAGGACGTCGGTGCTGTCCACGATCTGATCGACCGAACCGATCAGGGGTAGGTCCCGAAGGTGAGAGCCGCTGATCTCGTGATGGATAGCCGTCACGAACCGGTCGGCCAGGAGCACCGGGTAGCCGCGAGTCCAGAACGGCCGTGTTCGTGCGTCGATCTGCTCGGTGATGCCCAGCTCGTTGTGCCTCGCGGCGACGGCTTCACAGGCGGCCGCCATGCGACGCTGGAGCTCTGGTGCGTCACGGGCGCGCAGCGCTGAGGTGAACATCGGCGTGAGGGCACCCGCACAGTCGAGGCGGCCAAACGCTGACCCCAGCCACTTCGAATAGGGCGGGTACTGGCGCTCCATGAGCAGGCAGAGCCGCATGAGATCCCGCACCAGCCGGGCCGCGATGAGCCTCGCGCCCAGATCATCGCCGACCTGGCAGCACCGGCCGACGAAGGCCTCCTCCTGGGCGATGCGCCGCCACTGTGAAGCGAGCACGAAGAGCCAGACGTCATGCGGGTACCAGGCGAGCGCGGCCCTCATCGGCTGCACCTCGCCCAATCCGTCGTGGAAGACCTCGCCACCGGTCATCTCGGCGAGTCGATGGCTGGATGTTGCGAGCCAGTCCAGGCAGCCGACACCCGCCCGAGGGTCGAACCCCATCATGTCCTCGCACCACTCGCCGAGCTCGAGGACCTCGACTCGGTGCGCAACTGGCTCGCCCGCAGCGACCTCGATCGGGAGGCCGACGCCGTCGTCATCGAACCCAAAGCTGGTCGAGTGGCCCAAGAAGTTGGAGGGCAGGTCCTCTGCGAGCGCATCGGCCAGGCGCCCAGCGCAGCGGTCTCGGTCAGCCGGAGCCAGAAAGAGCTCCATGCGTGGGCCCCAGTCGTGGTCCCGTGACACCCGGTCGTCGAGGCCGAGCACCTCCGAACCGCGCCCGATCCGGGCCGCGCTGTGCACGAGCCCTGGGAACGTCGCCTCGACGATCGGGAGCACGGCCTCGACGTAGAACCGGCGTGCAAGTTCGAGGCCCGACATCGCGGGCATCTCCCGAAGCTAGCGACCGCCCGCCGTCATTCCCGGAGTGGGAGGGGTGGTCGGCTGGGGTCGGGTGGGTCGGCGGTGTGGACCTGTCCGCGTGGGTCGGTGACCTCGAGGGTGTTGTCGGGGAGGAGTTTGGCGTGCCAGCCGGGGGTGTGGAGGAGGTGGTGGTGGCGGGAGCATTGCAGGGTGAGGTTGTCGAGGGACGTAGGCCCGCCGTCGAGGACCCAGCGGCCATGATGTGCCTCGCACCAGTGCGGCGGTCGATCGCAGCCCGGGAATCGGCAGTGGCGATCCCGGATGACCAGGGCGTTGAACAGGGGGGCGGGGACGGTGCGGGTGGTGGTGCCGTAGTCCAGGATCGCCGAGCGGCCGGTGGTGATGACGCGGTGGATGCCGGCGTCGCAGACCAGGCGCTGCACGGTGGTGGCGTCGAGGATCGACCCGTCGACCAGCCGACCGTGACCGCGGTGTTCGAGGATCGTCCCGTCGACCAGGCGGCCGTGCCGGCGGTGTTCGAGGTCGTGGAGGCTGGTGATGACGTTGAGGTGGGGGCGGTGGCGGCCGCCGCGGCGGTGTTGTTGGTGGTCCAGGAACCAGCGGCACACGTCGACCAGGGCGTCGCCGCGGCGCTGGGCGGGGCTGCGGGCGGGTTCGCCGGCGACATCGCCGGTGGCGGCCAGGCGCAGGGCGGTGGCGATGACGGCGCCGCCTTCGGGGTCGAAGCTGCCCGATAGTTCGTGGCGCCCATCGAGGATGCGGGAGTGGTGCAGCGACCGTTGCGGCAGCACCGGGTCGGGGTCGTCGCCCACCACCGCCTCGGCGCGCCGAGCCCAGTCCTGCATGACCACCGCGGTGTCCCCCACCGACAACGCCGCGAGCTCGGGCACCAGTTGGGTCTCGTGGTGGGCGAACAGGCCGGCGGTGCGGTCCTTGAGGTTGGCCACGATGGCCTGGACCTGGCCGCCCGACAGGACCCCGTGGCGGTGGGCGGCGGCGGTGACGGG